>OKSD01000506.1_pt1 | contig 41996 bp, 77 predicted proteins | sample 1601221 | NCBI WGS metagenome assembly OKSD01 (sample SAMEA3541550, study PRJEB24748) | human gut metagenome | biome: human gut; feature: human-associated habitat; material: faeces | place: China | collected 2012
CGGTGTTAAGGTTCTTTATAGCCAAACAAGTTCAAAAAAGATGTCGCCGTTTTCTGAAACTACAATCCGGCGAATGAAGCGATTCCACACTTCCTTTTTCCCGCTTGACGGAAGTTTGTCGTATGCGTCCAGCACGGACATGACAAGTTCTTCGTTGATGGGCTTTGGTTCTGGCGGAACGTTCAGTTTTTCTTTTAGAGAAGTGTATTCCATTTCGTATTTCTCGCGGCTTATGAGATCAGCGAGGTAAAGGTCTGTCAGTTTGTCCATTTTCCGCTTGATCGCCGCCGTATCAACCGGCGGCTTTGTTTTTCCCGCCTTGAGCTTTGCATTGTGCGCCTGTACCTCGATTGGCAACTTGGCAAGCAGATATTTTTCTAGCGTCGCCTCGTTGATTCTCTTTTTGTGGCGGCAGATACCCATTTCATAGTTTTTGCATCGATAATAAAAGTAGTCTGTCCCGCGTTGCCGTGTTGAATGCGTCACAAGACGATGGCCGCATTCGGCGCACCAGACAAGGCCGGAGAACAGCCATGTATGCCTTGATCCGTTGTTGCGAACGCTTCTCGCCGTCAGCATCCGTTGTACAAGGGCGAAATCCTCCGGCGGTATCAGTGCGTCGCAGACTTTTATTCCGTTGTTAAGGCCGATATATCTCTCGTTGCTCAATGCGCCTTTTATATGGTGGTTTGCGCGCATTATTCCAAACTCGGAAACGAGCATCTTTTTGACGTGGTTAACGCTTCCCGTTGCGATGTAATCTTCAAACATTCGCCTAGCAATGTGCGCCGTTTCCTCGTCGATGCAAAGGCGGCTCTCGACGGCCTTTAACCCGATGGGCGTTTTACCCGCTGGGCAAAGGCCAAGCTCCCGCTTGTGCTGCATGATCCGCTTAACGCGCTCTGACGTTCTGTCTGCCTCGTCCTGCGCGACGGACAGCATTATATTGACCTTTAACCGCCCGGCGGCGGTAGCTGTCTCATAATCCTCGTATGTCGCTTGCCATACAACACCGTGCGTGTCGAGGACTTCTTGTGCCTTGTAAAATTCCCCGATGTTGCGGAACCACCGGTCGAGCTTTGTGAACGCTACGAGATCGATTTTCCCCGCTTCCACGTCAGACAGAAGCCGCTGCAATTCAGGCCGCTTTGACACGCTTTTCCTGCCGCTTACCCCGGCATCGACGTAATAATCAACGACCTTATGCTTGTTTTCCTCTGCCCATTTTTTCAGGCTTTCTTTTTGGTCATCGACGGAAAGACCGTGAACGGCTTGTTCTTCCGTCGAAACACGGATGTAAAGTGCAACTCTCATTTCTTTTTCCCCTTGTAAATGCTTTTGAAGGCGTAAATGATGGTTGCGACGGAGGCGTTCAGTATCAGGGCGAGGACGCCCGCAAAAATGCTTGTCCCAGCCGAGCGGAAAATACCGGCGGTCTCTACCTGGATGTCAAATATGACGTACCATACAACGGCGCACAAAAGAATACTGCATACGCCTATAAGCATATAAATTGTCCTTGTGTGGGTTTCCCCCTGCTTTCTCAGCCCTGCGTTCATTTCTTGCAGATGCTTTACTTCGCCGGATAACCGCACGTTCTCTAATTCCTGATCATGGACATGCTGTGTGTCCGGCTGTTCATCCAGACCGACAAGCTCATTCAGCGATAGATTCAATACCTTGCAAGTGGCAGCGGCATAAAAAAGGAGCGGGTGCTTGACCCGCCCTGCATTTGTGTCGCATACGTTGTTATAAGGAACGCCTGAAAGGTCTGACAACTCTTGCAGGGTGAAGCCGCTGGCATTTTTCGCTTTGCGAATTTTGGCTGGATACTCATCTAAGTAAGGCTGTAGGTCTGTGAGCGCGGACACTTTTTCTCCATCTCCATTCAGTTGTTGGATTTCCCGAAAATTTTGGGAACGGTTCTTGAATCTTCCTCCTGATTTGTGATTTACAACATGGACTTTATGGGCAAGAGCGGGTACGCTTGAGATGTGGCAGACGTGTCGGTTTACCACCTTACCCGAAGCCCCGGCAGAGGTTGCCGCCAACGCCGGGGCGATCTTAAATCAGAAAACGAAAAATGGTTTACGGTGTCCGCCGTTATAATCTGGCTCTGGGTCTATCGGTTCTTTGTAAACGGGTTTTTCCGGAAGTTGGACACCGGCGCACTCCGCGGCAGAAATTAGATTTTCAAATTCTTCTTCCGAAAGGCGATAAATCGCCGATTTTGTTTTAGGTAGCTTTTCAGGAAAATAATACTTAATTCGGAAGTATACACGCATCTTGTACCGAGATATTTTGGGCTGCATGACTTTCTCAATCGTGTTTTTATACCCGGCAATTTCTTGTGGCGATCTATCGTCCTTAAACGGTCGCCAACTTACTGAAATGGCGTTTACGTCTTTCCCTTTGTAATAGATCGTATCAAGGCTTTTGTCTCCCCAATATGTAAAAGGGCCGGACAAATAGCAAATGTTCTGCGGCCCTTTCATAAAATCAGGCAGCGCAGGGAATCGCTTGTCTTTTCCTGAAATGCTGTAAACTCTACCTTGATATTTTGCGGTTACTGCGCTTTGCGCACCAGACCAATTGCAATAAACGAGGTCTGATCCTACTGATCGACAACGATTTATTGCGTTAGTAAAAACGTCTTGTTCGATGTTTGGCGCATTATCTTCTATCCATTGTTCCCATTCTGCCGCCTTTTGAAATTTACCAAGTTCTTCTTCCCAATCGACAATACGGTAGTAGGTTTCTTTAAGGTGCCCAATTGGCGAAAACGGCATCATCTGTGTAGACTTTCCAAGACAAACAAGAGCTAGCCGGTATTCCTTCTTTTTCCAAAGATAGCTTGCGTGCATACGGAGAACATACTCAAGGTATAGAACGGGACTTTCGATAGATCCTCTGTTCATTTTCGAGTAATCCGGGATAGGTATTGAATAGATGGATTCCGCGCTTGTCAGATCGTACATTTTGCCGTCGCATACGATTTTCTCTGCATAATTTATGAGCTCTCGATCTTCGTACAACGAATTTGGCGGCGGCGGGACAAGTTTATATGCGCGCCCATATCGGAAGTGCGGAATGTATTCCATCTCGTTACCACCATGCGGCTATGTTCAGAATAAATTTCTATGTCGATAGAATCAACAGAAAATTGTCGAAAAACAATTTAGGGAAGTGATAAAATGCAAACACCCGTTGACGCACCGGATCGCTATGACCGCAGGATCGACTTCCTGCTCAAATTCTACAAATTCATAATGGAGGATAAGAATGAGCGAGAACGAAAAGAATCTACTTGCGGAGAACGAAAAAGCTGAAATTGAAAAAGCAATTCAGGATCCTGCTTTGCGAGAGGCTATCATCTTAATTTTAGAAGAAGCAGGATTGCTTCCTTAACATTGTCGTCCGCCTTTTCGTAGGCGGCTAAAATTTGCCAATCAGAATATTTAGAGGAAAGCTCTTTGTCGGTATCGACAGGGAGCTTTTCTTCTTTTTCGTCAAAGTAGGAAACAGGAACATTAAAGACCTCTGCGAGTTTCGCAATGTTCTTGTCGGTTGGGGTCTGCCCTCTTTTCCATCCATTTACAGATGTTTTAGAAAGTCCGGCGTTTAATGCTGCGCGGGATGGTGATATTCCGGTGGTATTACATAACTTAATAAACTGTTGGTAAAACGCCATAAAACACCCCTGCCTTTTTGTTTAGAATGCCGAAGTTACCGAAGTTAGCAAAAAGATGTTTACTTCAATAACGTCATGGGTTATAATGCAATCATGGTTAGCGAAGTTAATAAAGCGCAGTTGCTTTTGCGCCCCGTTTCTGCTGTTTTGTAAGTGCAATTTCATTATAGCAGACGGTGTTAACTTTTGCAACTATCAAATCAAAATAATTTGATGGGGGTGAAAAAGTGAATCTTCCCGAAGCATGGACGGGTCGGCTGATCGGCAAGATGCATAACAACGGCATCACGAACACGGAGCTTGCCAATCGGCTCGGCTACCACAAGGCGTATGTCAGCATGATCCTGAATGGTCAGCGAAGCCCAAGCAATGGACGTGCCAAACTTGAGGCGGCTGTCGATGAGATCATCAAGGAACGGAGGGAGAACGGTGCAGACTGAAATGACGGTAGCGGACGGCGAGCGCTTTGCCGCTATTGTTTGGCAGACTTATGCGAAATACTTCAACGTCACCGTTGAGCCCTTGAACCAACGCAAAGCAGAGCCCGCGCCTGAGCAGGCACAAGAAAGATAAGACAGCGTATAACCGGCTTTAAGTACTGCATACCCCCGAAGTCTGCGAGGGATATAAAGCCGCTTGAATTTGGTTACTTAGATAGGATGATGCTTATCCCGTCGCCGTTGACGAAATAAGCGACACTATCCAGTTTCCAGCCTTTGGCGATGAGCGAGACCGCCTTGGCGAATGAATCTGTATAGAATCTCTTGATTATCCCACCTCCTTTCGGAGGGGGTACGCAGTACTTAAAGCCGGTTAACTGATCTTATTACATTATTAAAGGAGGACAAAGCATGAGCGAACCCACTTACGACGAGATCATGCAGGACAAAGACCTTGCATTTTCCGAAGCGGTAAAGGCCGGGGTTATCCCGCCGCAGTTGGACAGCCGCGGAAAGACGGCCTTTGACATGCTATGGGCGATCTTTTCAGTAGCGCACAACGCCGCCCCTAAGCAGTCGCTCGACACAACCGATGATCGCCCCGTGTAAGGACTGTTCCGATCGTCACGTCGGCTGTCACGCATCCTGCCCCCGTTATGCGGAATTTAAGGCCGGATGCGAAGCCCGGCGGGAAGCGCGGACAAAGCAGCACCCGATTGCCGATTACACCATCGACCTCAAAAAGAGAGTACAAAAGGCGGCGCACCGCCGCAGAAAGTAGGGAAAACAACCATGACAAAAGCAAAGGCAACCTTCGCCACAACCGCCATCATGACGCTTCTTGCGGCTGTGATCTTCTTCGTCTGGAAATTCGGAAGCGGTCTCGGCTTTTCCGTCATCGAGGGAATCTTCGCCGTTTACGGATTTTCGAGCCTCGCCGATGACTGCTGCCGCTGGCTTCAAATGCCGGACACGGCAATCATGAAAGGAGGACGGCACTAATGATTATCTATCTCGCCGGTAAGATCACCGGCAATCCCGAATACCGTAAGCAGTTCGCGGCGGCAAAGGCTAAACTAAAGGCAAAGGGTCATATCGTTCTGAATCCTGCCGAGCTGCCGGATGGCATGAGCCCAGCCGCGTATATGCGAATCTGCTTTGCGATGATCGACACAGCGGACGAGCTTCGGGCGCTGCCCGGCTGGTATTGCAGCCGCGGCGCAAAGGTGGAAATGGCCTACGCCGATTATATCGGAAAAACGGCGCGTGTCATTGACAGCGCCCCGAATGGAGGCACGGAATGAACGACACACGTTACACGGCCATCGCCGCCGCCCTCCGCGAAGAGTTCCCGAAAGCCAATAAGGGCACGGTGAGCATGGCGCTCCACACGAACGATTACGGCGTGAAATTCTGCGCAAGGGCGCAAGAAATCTATGACGCTGTGACGCAGCGAAAGCCCAGCACACCGCACCGCGTCAAGCCAATACGGTTACAGTGCCGGTTGACCGAAAGCACCGCACAGCGCGTTAAACAAGCGCTGGAAAGAAACGGCATCGCGTCGATGCAGACGTTTCTGGAATCCCTTGTGCTGGCGTGGCTCGCACAAAGCGAAAGCTCCACCACATGGGCGGAAAAAGGCGAAAGCGCCGCCGGTGGAGATGACACCGACGACGCTCTCAAAAGAAAAAACAACCAATACCCGCATGATACTACGAATTTTAAATAATGTCAATGGAGGCAAAAGGAATGACACTCTACGAAATCGACAAGAGCATTGAGGCACTCGTGAATGCGGTTGATCCTGACACGGGCGAGATCACGGTTGACAACGATGCGCTGGATGCGCTGCTGATGGAGCGTGACACGAAGGTTGAGAACATCGCCTGTTGCATCAAGAACCTTTCCGCCGACGCAAAGGCCATCAAAGAAGAGGAAGCAGCTCTTTCCGCCCGCCGCAAGACGACCGAGAAGAAAGTCGAGCGACTGAAAGACTACCTGACATACGCCTTGCATGGCGAGAAGTTCCAGACGGCAAAATGCGCCGTATCGTTCCGAAAGTCTACTTCGGTCGAAGTGGATGACAGCTTCGTTGAGTGGGCGCAGGCCTCCGGAAACGAAGACCTCCTTCGTTATAAGCTGCCGGAGGTGGACAAGACCGCCATCAAAGCGCGGCTGACATCTGGCGAGGAAATCCCCTGCGCCCGTTTCGTGCAGAACACGTCCATTACGATTAAATGAAAGGAGTTTAAACATGGCTTACTACAAAAACGAATTTGACACCGGCTTTGTCATCGACGAAAAGACCGGCGAGAGCACGGCGATGTTTACCGTCGGAATAACCGTCGCGGAATACCGCGAGCTCGTAGATAGAGCAGGAAAGAACGACGCTGCGCGTCTCGCCGATGACTACTGGAAGATGCGCACGGAGAATGTCGCCCTGCGCGCCGAGCTTGCCGATCTCCGGCAGAAGCTCGCGGAGGTAAAGGAGGCGGCGGAATAATGGGAATCCCTGTTTTGATCCTCGGCGAATCCGGCACCGGAAAATCCGCAAGTCTCCGCAACTTTGAGCCGGACGATGTAAGCATCTTCAACGTTGCAGCCAAACCCCTGCCGTTTCGCAAGAAGCTCCCGATCAAGTCCACGTCGGACTACAACACCATTTGTCAGGGCATCGCCCAAAGCCAAAAGAAAGCCTTTGTCATCGACGACAGTCAATATCTTCTATGCTTCGAGAGCTTTGCCAAAGCCAAGGAAATTGGCTACGGAAAATTCACCGACATGGCGCTGCACTTTTACAATCTGGTGCAGTTCGTGATCCGGCAGACACCGCCCGACGTGATCGTCTACTTCCTTCACCACACGGAGACGGATGGCAACACCGGCAAGGTCAAAGCCAAGACCATGGGAAAGATGCTGGATAACCAGCTCACGCTGGAAGGGCTCTTTTCCATCGTCCTAATGGCTTATACCGACGGAAAGAAGCACACCTTTATTACACAATCGGATGGCTTCACAACAGCCAAGAGCCCCATGGAAATGTTCCCGGTAGAGATCGACAATGACCTGAAAGCCGTGGATCAGGCGATCCGCGGATACTACGAACTGGATAAAAAGGAGTAAAGAAAAATGATCAAGAAACCGAATAACTGGGATGATGTCCGCGAGTTCAGCGACCGCCAGAAACTTCCCGTAAGCGCGTATGTATGCCGTGTCAAAAAGGCTGTCGTAAAGGCGACAGACTACGGCGAACAGCTCTGCATCCTGTTCGATATCGCAGACGGCGAATACGCCGGATACTATCAGGAAGAGTTCGATGCGAACACGCAGCAGGACAAGAAATGGAAGGGCATCCTTCGGCAGTTCATCCCGAAGGATGACGGCAGCGAAAAAGACGAGTGGACGAAACGCAGCTTTAAAGGGCTGACAGCGGCGTTTGAAGCTTCCAACCGCGGCTACATCTGGAACTGGAACGAAAATTCTCTCGTCGGCAAAGAGATCGGCATTCTCTTCCGCAATGAGGAATGGGACTACAACGGCAAAACCGGTTGGTCGGTTCGCCCGTTCCGTGCCCTTTCCGTGGATCGCGTCGCCGACGGCGATTACACCCTCCCGGCAGACAAGCCGTTGAAGAACAAGCAGACCGAAACGGCAGACGCTTTCCCGTCCCAGCATACCAGCACAACCAGCACGTTTGAGACGCTGGAGGATGACGAACAGCTTCCGTTTTAAGGAGGAAAACATGACTTACGACGTTCTAATCATGGATACAGACAATCTCACGGATGCGTTTGATATAGAAACAAACTGCATCCGCCTGAATGGAATGACGCCGCAGGATGCGGAAGCTCTTTCCGACCTTCTTGCGCAGCACGAAGTGACGGTTTGCTTCCTGCCGCATAAGGAGTAAGCGATGGCAAAGAGCGGAATTGACTACTTTCCGCTCGATGTCATTTTGGACGAGAAGTTTGACCTGATAGAAGCAGAATACGGCTTGACAGGATTTGGTGTGATCGTTCGCCTGCTGCAAGAGATTTACGGCAAGGCGGGTTATTACATTGAATGGACAACGGAGGTTGCGCTTTTGTTCGCCCGCAAGGTCGGGTTGGGTGGGAACGTCGTTTCCGAAATAGTAGAGGCTTCTATCAGAAGAGGTATGTTCGACAGAGAGAAATATGACAAGTACCACGTCTTGACATCCAGAGGGATTCAGAAACGGTACTTCGAGGCAGTCAGCCGCCGTAAGGTTCTCGAAGTTGATGAAAACATACTTCTGGTTAATGTCGCCCTTCTTTGCCCAAATGTTGACATTCGAGCGAAAAATGTAAACATTTTTTCCGAAAATGCGAACATTCCCAAACAAAGTAAAGCAGAGGAAAGAAGAGTAAAGGAAAGTAAAGAAGAGAAACCGCGCGTATCCGCGCTGGATGCGGCTTTAAACGATTTTGCGGAAATGCGGAAAAAGATGCGCAAACCGCTTACCGACCGCGCCCTTGCTCTCACGCTTTCCGAACTGGAAAAGCTCGCACCCGGCAATGACGAGAAGAAGATCGCCATACTCAACCAGAGCATCCAGCGAGGCTGGCAGGGTGTTTTCCCGCTCAAGGATGAGCCGGAAGCGCCGAAGAAAACCGCTCCCGCCCGTATGCCGCATGGAGACGACTGCGAGAAGCTCGAAAGGCTTCTGGCAAATCTTAAAAATAAACCAAACGAAAAGGAGTAACAACCATGAAAGAAAACAACATCGGAAAGTACGTTATCGTCCGCGGAGACCGCTCCGGCGTGTTCGCGGGAACCCTCGCCGCCAGAGATGGGCGGGAAGTCCAGCTCACCGAATGCCGACGCATCTGGTATTGGGAGGGGGCAGCAAGCATTTCCCAGCTTGCTATTGATGGCACGAGTAAGCCAAACTTCTGCAAGTTCCCTGCGCCGGTGGCAGAGATTACGATCCTAGATGCCGTTGAAATCATCCCCTGCACGGAGAAGGCCGAAGCGAGCATCAAGGCGGTGTACGAATGGAAGTGCTGACACGGGAGGTATTCCTTCATATGGATTTTGACGACTTCGGTTCTGACTCTGGCTATGGTCCTGACTCTGACTCTGGCTATGGTTCTGACTCTAGCGATGGTTATGGAAATGGTTCTGGTGATGGAAGTGGCTCTGCCAGTTATTCTGGCTCCGGCTATGGATATGGATACGGCTTTGGTGTTAGCTCCGACTACATCTCTGGCTTAAAAACTCTTAATGGTCAGTCGGTCGATATGATCGACGGCGTACCGACGATTCTCACGCGCATCATCGGCAACGTTGCCAAGGGCTTTATCGTTGGCCCCGATTTTTTGCTTGCCCCGACCTTTGTGTGTAAGCAGGGCAACACATTTGCCCACGGCGAGACGTTGCACAAGGCGCGGGAAGCGCTGCTCGAAAAGCTCTTTGACGATATGCCTACGGAAGAACGTATCGCGGCGTTCTGCAAAGAGTTCAAGCCCGGTGTCAAACGCCCGGCCATGGACTTTTTCTCGTGGCACCACCGGCTGACCGGGAGCTGCGAACAGGGGCGGCGAGAGTTTGCCCGACAGCATGACGTTGACATCGATAGCGATGAGCTGACGCCCGAAGAGTTCTTCGATCTGACGCGCAATTCCTACGGCAGCAGCATCATCCGCCAGACGGAAAAGGAATTTGCCGCCAGAAACGGCGAGATCGTAGAGGCAGAAGAATGAACCGAGAAGTAATGTTCAGTTCCGCCACGGATGAATGGGCAACGCCGCAGGGTTTCTTCGACGCACTGAATGAAGAGTTCCACTTTACGCTTGACCCAGCGGCGAGCAAAGAGAACCATAAGTGCGAAGCGTTCTTCACAAAAGAACAAAATGGCCTCGCCCGTTCGTGGGGTGGACACACGGTATTCTGCAATCCCCCTTACGGGCGCGAGATCGGAAAGTGGGTGCAGAAAGCGTGGGAGGAGCACAAGACGAACGGAAACACCGTAGTTATGCTGCTTCCGGCTCGAACGGACACACGCTGGTTCCACGAGTTCATCTACGGCAAAGCCGAAATCCGCTTTGTTCGCGGGCGTCTGAAATTCGGGAATGCAACAAACAGCGCACCGTTTCCGAGCATGGTTGTTGTTTGGGGAGGCGATACCCGATGACTTACATCGGCATAGACCCAGGCAAGAACGGCGCTCTTGCCATTCTGAACGGGGAAGAAGTACAGACGTTCCGGTATGACAAAGGCACCTACCGCTGCGTCCTCTCCGACCTGCGCGGCGAAAAGGCGGTGTGCTGCCTTGAACACGTCGGCGTGATGCCGAAAAACGGCAGTGTGTCCATGTTCCACTTCGGGGAAAACTTCGGCTGGCTGCAGGGCACGTTGGAGGCGTTCGGCGTACCCTATGAGCTGGTAAAACCGCAGAAGTGGAAGAAGGAATTTTCCGTCACGGCGGACAAGAACACGTCCATAGAGGTCTGCAAGCGGCTCTTCCCCGGTGTGAACTTGATTCCGCCGGGCTGCCGCAAGGAGCATGACGGGATGGCGGAGGCGCTTTTGATGGCCTTATACGCCAAGCGGAGGCTCGGATGAAACGAATTGACCTTACCGGACAAGTGTTCGGGATGCTGACGGTTGTTTCACCCGTCAAAACGGCAAGCTGGCTTTGCCGGTGCGAGTGCGGACAGGATGTAATTTACCAAACAGCCAATCTGCTGCGCGGAAAAAGGAAGTCCTGCGGCTGCGGGCCGAAAGGCTCAAAGCGCATCAACCTTGACGGGCAGAGGTTCGGGAAGCTGGTCGTTCTTCGCCGCAACGAAAATGCAACGATGGCGCTGAGCCACCCGGTCTTTGACTGCCGCTGTGACTGCGGTCGTGAGATAACCGCATACGGACATGATTTGCGGAAAGGCAAGAAAGCCTCCTGCGGATGCGACAAAAAGACGCCGAAGAGCGACTTTGCCGACTTTGCCCGCCGACACGGATGCAGCGTGTGCGCAGATAGGAAGGACTGCGACATGACATTCTGCAAATACGAAAAGGAGCTGATTAAATGACCTACGAAGAAGCAAAACGAATCCTTCACCCGGACACTACGCGGGAAGCCCTTGCCGAGATCGGATTCAAAGGCAAGGCGAAATTGCAGGATGCGGTAGACGAGGCTTGTCTTATAGCGTGTGAGGCGCTGGACAAGCAGATTCCGGAGCCACCGGTTGTGTTAAACCAAAAAGACTCTAAGCACTTTTACTGCGTGGCTTGTTGCATGAGACTTGTGTCCGAAATTAACGGGGAGCTCTGCGCTGGGAGAAAAACCCGCTTCTGCCCCAATTGCGGGCAGGGGATTGATTGGAGAAAAAACTATGATAAAACCTAAACCGTGTCCTTTCTGCGGCGGTATCCCGTACATCAGGGAGATTGTTTTTTGCGATCTGCCCGCCGCAGTAGCAGCCGATGACGGCTTGATTGAGCACATCAAAAAATATCGAGTGATTTGCGACAACGCCCTCTGTTTTTCTCATCAGCAAACACGGCTTTTCTCTACGCCGGAAAAAGCAATCGAAGCATGGAACAGGAGGGCTGACAATGGCTGAATACACGAAAGTTAAAACAGCGCGGACGATCATCTGCGAATTATGCAACGAGCTCTACCCAGACGATCCTTGCGAACCGGCAGACTGTGACTGGCTGCGGATGCTCGAAGAGGACGCGCTTTCCTGCGGCAACTGCAAATGGCTCGGCAAGCGTCACCAGAAGTGCTCCTGCTGCCGGAGAAATCACGGAATGAAAGACAACTATGAGGAGAAAACACCATGACACACAAAGACTTCTCAACGATTCAGCGCATGTTAGGCTTCATCGAGGGCGCTATATTTGACCTCGACAAAAGCGTAAGCTGCGGCATTCTCGACGCTATTGAAGTTATCGGCGCAATTCTTGAAAAAGAGGTGCGAACGGACGGAGGAGAAGACAATGGCTGAATACATCGAACGCGAAGCGGCGATCAAAGCAATCTACGAAAGTGATCATTTCAGCGTGCGCGAGTGTTTTGGATGGCGAGCGAGGGAGATAGAAGAAGTGCTCCGGGCCGTTCCCGCTACACCCGTCCCGCAATGGATCAGCGTCAAGGACAGGCTGCCGGAGAACGGCGAGTATGTTCTATGCTGGTATGAATATTTCCGCTATGGCGATTTCAACGCAATGTTCGCGGCTTACGGTATCGGATACTGTTATAACGGTCATTGGGGCGGTGAAGTTGCCAACGGAACAAAAGCACGGGTATTAGCATGGATGCCGCTTCCAGAACCACCGAAAGGAGAAGCGGAATGAGCGTTCTGTATTTGATATCGTTATTGTTTACGCCGTGGTATGAGAAAACCGTTCATCACAACATAGCCCATGCACTGTTCTGCATAGCCGATGCGTTATGGCTCGCGGTCATAAGCAAGATTTTGGGATGGTGGTAAACATGAACGACTGTGAATCCTGTATCCACTATCCGCCGAGCGCTGCGGACGGAAAGCCTTGCTGCTTCTGCGATCCGATAGACCCGCTGCTGAATTGCTATCAGAGAAAGGATGACGAACCGGATGAAAATAACGTTTGAATTGCCGGATAACACCATAGGGGCAACCCTGTCGCTGCTGCTTAACCACGATGACTGTTACAAACTTGTAGCAGAATGCATCGGCACGTCCAATCTGCGGAGCGGGACTGTTGTTCAAATCGAAGAAAACGAATGGGGTGACAGAGATGCATAAACCCTGCTACGGCAAATGCCATCGTTGTGTGTGGCGGTGGAATGGGGGGTGTAGCGAATGGCAAGACTAATTGACGCCGACGAGCTGAACAAGTTCCCGATTCGGCTCGACCACTACGACAAGGAACACGGGAGCGAGGTCTTCGTCCTCGGCATTGAATCCGTGCTGGAGTATGCCGAGTATCTGCCTACCATTGCCGCTGTCCCCGTCTCCGAACTTCTCTCACTACGCGACAACCTGTACGAAGATAATCTTATCACAAGGCGGGGGCTGCGCGATCTCAACGTGCTGATTGCTAAATACGAAGGAGGAAAAGACCATGCGCTTGATTGACGCTGACCATCTGATACAGATCGTATGCGGCGCTACGATTCTTCCGGACGGGTTCAAGAACGTGTTCCGCAAACTGGTTGCCGGAGAGCCAACGGTTGACCGCCCCACCCGCAGCCAGTTTAAGAGAATGGCCGTGCAGCTTGGGTATGAAAAGGTTGTGCATTGCAAGGACTGTAAACACCGAGACCCAGAAGACGAGCGGTGTGATTGTGGCTGTTGGCACACCCCGTTTACGACAAACGATAATGATTTTTGCTGCTACGGAGAAAGGAAGAACAATGGAAACGAAGATCGTGCGTGATAACTGCAAGGACTGCGCTTCTAGCTGCGAGCACGCCGGAAAAGACCGGGAGTTTGTTTGCGTAAAAGGCGTCTCCTGCAAAACCGTAAAGCCAAAGCTGGAGATGGTCGCTGTTGTGCGGTGCAAAGACTGCAAGCACAAAGACACATGGCAAGAATCAAAAATACGTGATTGGTTCTGGTGTGGCGTAAGTGGATTGCAGGTCGTTGAAGATATGGACTTTTGCAGCTACGGAGAAAGGAGAGCCGATGAGGATGAACCGCTGGGAACATGACGTGTTTCTGGAAATAGCGCCGCGCCTTTGCTGGGACTGCGAGGACGATTGCCCCGGGGAGCTGAGCTGCGCCAAACTCGCCAAGCATATTGTCGAGGAAAAGGAGGCCGCACGCGATGAGCAGTAAATCCAAACGAAAGCCGAAAGACGTATCCATGCACAAGGCCGTTTCCATCGCCATGACGATCTTCGTCTGGGCGTGGATGGAGTGCTTCAATCCTACGCAGGAGGACGTGAACAAGCTGTCGGCGGAGGTGGCGAACATCCGGGAGAGCGTCGGAAGCGGCAATCTCAACGTCTGGATGGTCAAAGACGCTATAAAGGACGAGTTTGGTTGGGAGGTTTGACAAACTGCCTTAACTGTGGAGCTCCGATCACCGGGAGCGTGTGTGAGTATTGCGGGACAAGGTACGGGGTTACGGTTTCCGTTCCTGTATCGTCTCCTCCGGTGATGCGTGAGACGGTAACGATCTACACCATAGACGGCGAGATATATCAAATCGAACGGTATGGAGATATTTAACTGTGAACGATGAAAAGTATGTGTTCATTACTGACTGCGCAGAGAAGAAGAGAACGGCGCGAGGCATCATAATAAGCGCACCCATGCCGGAAAGGGCGGGAAAGTCATCTTCCCGTCCGACTATTTAACAAGAAAGGAACGAGAAGCCATGAACGGCGAAATAAAAACATACGCTCTCAATCGACCCATGCGGTGGAAAGAGTTTAAAATGTTCCCGGACGATGTGCGCCGGGAGTACATAGCGAATCTGCAAAAACGTTTTGGCGTGATGCAGAAAGACCTTGCCGCTATGTTCGGCGTGTCCGTTAATTCGGTTGCTTTGGAAACAAAGAAGCTCGGCATTAAGTTCCCACACCGCGGTGGATGGGCGAACACCAACAACGGCGGATTCCGTGCCTTTTGCGCCGAAGAGTTGAAAGCCGATCATGTAGAAGCGCCGCCGGAACCGGTGCATTCCACGTCGGAAGTTGCTGAACCGTCGGAGGAGGTCAAAGCTCCTGACGCTCCGCCGGTACAGAATAGGGGGGGCGCTCCCAAGAGCGGAAGCCTCTGCTTCGAGAACACCACGACCACAGAAGCGCTGAACCTCGTTTACTCCGTCCTCGGATCCGTGAGCATGGCAAAGCTAAGCGTTTCGTGGGAGGCATGAAAAGATGTGCCTGACAATCGAAAATTCCGTACAGAGCGTTTAACGTTGCGAGAACGGAGGCAAAATGAGCAAACCAAGATACAAATGGTGGGGATTCGTGAAAGCGATCATCCGGGCGTACCCGATGCATTGTGAGGATTTGCGGAATATACGGGAGCAGTCTGTTGTTCCTGCATACGGCGCAACAGGACGAGGGACGGACGTAAACCGAGCCGCTGAAAGCGTAGCCTTGCGCGAGCTGCCTTTCGATGATATGAAAGAGTATTTAGCTGTCGAAAAGACCATACGGGACACCATGCGGTATCCTAATGGCGCGGATCGCGTAAAGCTCATCGAAATGGTTTTTTTTAAGCGCACACATACTTTGCATGGGGCAGCTATGGCCCTGTTCGTTTCCTACGGAACCGCTAAGAACTGGCATAATAAATTCATCGAAAGAACAGCAGAGAACTTTGGACTTACAAAAAAAGGGGCAGTCGAATGACTACCCCTTTGCTTTATATTTCTTTTCCGTCCGGGAAAACAAAGCCGATATGTGGTTCTGCGCCAATGGCTTTCGCAATAACGCACCATTCTTCAACGGAGAACTTTCCGGTATTTAGGCGCTTGCTTAACAGTTGCGGAGACCAGTTTAGGCGGCGGGCAAGCTCTGATTTGCTAATCCCGGCGTAAGCCAGCGCCATATCAACTAATTGCTTAGCGGTCATTGGATCACCCCTTTCGATCTGATTGTAAACTATATACTTTTGCTTGTCAAATAAAACTTTTCAAAAATAATCCAAAAAGTTTAAAATAATGGTTGACATTTTAAACCGAATGGTTTATAACTATAACTGTAAGGCAAATAAACAAGCCGACAGGCAGAAAGGAAATTGAAATGAACGCGACAGAAACGATCATCCGGATCATCCGCAACAAGATTGCAGTCATGAACACCGTGAAGAAAGAAACTTCGTTTGAAACGATGGAAAGATTCAGACATGAGCTGAGTGGGATGATGGTTTGCTTAAAGAACGTTTCTTCGGCAAACCACTTCTACTGCATCAACTATCTCGATGACGGCGGTTTTGAGTTCGGCTACTACGACGAAGCCGGCAAATGGTTTTCCATCGAAAAGTAAAACGTGAGCCGAAGGGCGGCGGCAAAACCGCCCAGAAAGGATAAGCCTATGTTTTGGGATGAAATGAAAAAGTTTGGCTGCCAAACGATTATCCATTGCAACGGCAGCGAAGAAAAAGAGCGTTTTTTCACCGCTTGCAAAACAAATGGCATAATCCCGAATTTATCTCCGTATGCAATACGCGACCGGGATTATTTCCGCGTTTGCAGATCAAACGGCAGATTTGAGCTTGCAGCATATCCTAAAAATCAAGTTGAATTTTTCCAGCTTGAAGTTGTGGAATGGAAAGGCATTCAATCGGGAGAGCTACAAAAATGAAAATGACTGGATGGACGTGGGATCACGCAAAATATGTCGCTGACCGCTGTGCAGAGCGCTTCGAGAGCCGGGCGGAATTTGAACGGTATCTTCTGTCTATCGGCTGGTCGGGAGATGAAATCGAGCAGATGCTTGCCTATCTGGACAGAAAAGAGAAAGAAAGATGAAAGCAAAATGTGTGTTCTGCGGCGCGGAAATCGAAGTCAGCAAGCAGCTTTTGTTTCCGGGCGAAAACCGGAAATACACCTGCGGAAAATGCACAGAGCATTGCAATAAGGTCTGTCCGCTCGGCAAAAGCGGAAGCGTGCAGGGCTGGCACTTCGAGCCGTGCCTTTCATGCAAGAGCAATCCATATAAAATCTACAATGCCGAAACGGTCTGAAAAGGCCGTCTGCCGGGGATGACCGCAAGGTACTGATGATGGCAGGTCAGAAAGGAAGGTGTTTTGCATGAGCTACAACAAGCTTCGCGGCAAAATCCGTATGGCGGCTTGCTGAAATGGCCAGGATCATGGGGATGCTTAAAAGCGAAAGTTTCACGCCGACGTTGAAAGATTAGCCTAAAAAGCCAAAATCAAGTGCTATAATGGGTACACTCGAAAGAGCTGGAAGCGATTCCGGCTCTTTTTTTGTTGGAAGTGGAAAGGGCGGAAAGGAAGGAACCGAAATGGAACTTGTCAAAAAGCCGTTAAGGGAAATCGTCCCTTATGAAAAAAACCCAAGAAAGAATGATGATGCTGTCGCTTATGTTATGGAGAGCATCAAGCAGTGCACCTACGTTGCGCCTATCATTGTGGATGAGGACGGCGTGATCCTTGCCGGGCATACGAGATATAAGGCGCTGAAGAAGCTCGGCTACAAAGAAGCGGATGTTCTTATCAAAGAGGGGCTGACGGAGGAGCAGAAACGGAAGTATCGTCTGCTGGACAACAAAACGAATGAGTTTGCCGAATGGGATGATGCGCTTTTATCGGAAGAACTTGCGGAGCTTGATTTCGAGGGCTTTGACTTCGGATTTTTTGAGGAAGAAAAAGAGAGCGAGCCTAACCAGTACAGCATGAAAGTCAATATTCCGCAGTATGAGCCGGACGGGATAAAGCCGAGTCTTGCCGACCTGTACAATACGGATAAGACGGACAGCCTCATCATGGAGATCGAGGCCGCAGACATCCTGCCTGAACAGAAAGCGTTCCTTATTGCAGCGGCAAACCGGCATAATGTGTTCAATTACAGGAACATTGCGGAATACTATGCGAACTGTGCAAGCCCTGAAATGCAGGAACTGATGGAGCGTTCCGCACTTGTCATCGTCGACATCGATAATGCCATTGCTAATGGGTTTGCCGAGCTGCTTGACGGCTTGGTAGAGTTAAAGGACGGTGAGGGCATTGACGAGGAGTGAATACCGCGAATCTTTTGCTGTCTTTATTCTAAGCCACGGCAGAGCTGACGAGATAAAAACAGTAAAGATGCTGAAAGACAGCGTCTATACCGGAGACTGGTACGTTGTGATCGACAATGAGGACGACCAAGCCGATCAATACTTCTCTAAGTTCGGCGAACATGTCATTCAGTTTGATAAAAAGGCTGTTGCGGATGAGACGGATACTGGCGACACGGACAATGACCGCCGCGTTGGAGTGTTCGCAAGAAACAAGATACAAGACCTTGCCGAAGAGCGTGGCTATAAATATCATTTGCAGCTCGACGATGATTTTACGAGGATCGATTTCAGATATGTAGAGGATGACAGGCTTGTTACAAAGGCTTGCCGAGACCTTGACACGTTTTTCTATTACCTTGTGCGGGACATAGATAAGACGGACATTGCATGGCTGTCCTTTGCGCTGTCGAGCGAATACCTCGGCGGGATCCGTGGAAAAAAGTATTTCATGGGGCTTAACCCGAAAACTATGGGATCGTTCTTGATGCGCGCTGATAAAAAAGTCAAATTCCGTATGCGCATGAATGACGATATTACCACGACGATAGACGAAGCAAGCCGGGGGCTGCTGATGTATTCTGTTATGTACTTGCAGGTACAGACGCCGCCGACACAGCACATGCGTGGTGGAATGACGGACATATATCAGGACAACGGGACGTACCGGAAGAGCTTTTACAGTGTGATGTGCTGCCCGTCGTTCGTTAAGATCGCAAAACAGGGCAGAGTAAATTTTCGCATCCATCATAAAATAAGCTGGAACAACTGCCGCCCGAAGCTGGTGAACGAAAAATGGAAAAAAACTACGATTACTTAATAGTTGGAACAGGGCTTGCAGGCTCTGTTTTTGCGTATATGGCGACAAAGGCGGGGAAGTCCTGCATTGCCGTGGATCGGCGAGACCATATCGGCGGAAACTGCTACCAAGAAAATGTTGAGGGGATCGCAGTTCATAAATACGGAGCGCATATTTTCCGCACGAACAACGACGAGGTATGGAAATTCGTCAACCAGTTCGTTCATTTCAATAATTTCATTAACAGCCCCCTTGCCTGTTATGCAGGGCGGTGCTACAACCTCCCGTTTAACATGAACACGTTCCGGCAGTTGTGGGGTGTGAATTTCCCTTTTCAGGCGAAAGCGGAGATTAACCGCCAGAGACTTGTGCTTGACCGTGAAGCAAAGAATCTAGAAGAACACGCGCTGTCGCTTGTCGGAGAAGACATCTATAAGATGTTTATCCGAGGGTACACTGAAAAGCAATGGGGCAAGCCATGTTCCGAACTTCCGCCGGATATAATGCGGCGGATCCCTGTTCGGTATACGGCGGACAATAATTATTACAATGCGAAATATCAGGGCATCCCGATTGAGGGGTATAACAAACTCATTGAATCGCTGTTAAACGGTACAGACGTAGCCCTAAATACGTCCTTTGAAGACGCAAAGGAAAAGTATAAGGCAAAGAAGATCGTTTATACTGGCGCACTCGATGAGCTTTACGGATATGAGTATGGTGAACTCCCGTGGCGAAGCCTGCGCTTTGATCAGATGACGGTTGACATCGACAACTATCAAGGTGTGGCTGTAGTAAATTATACTGCGCGCAGCATCCCCCATACTAGGGTTATTGAGCATAAGCACTTCGTTTTTGACACAGAAAGCCCGAAAACGGTACTGACAATCGAATACCCTGACACGTGGGAACGCGGGAAAGAACCTTTTTATTCTGTTAATAACGCAGAGAGCGATGCTCTGTATCAGAAATACCGGTCGAGAGCGGAAAAGGACGGTCTAATCGTTTGTGGCCGTTTGGGTGATTATAGATATTATGACATGTCCGAAACCATAGAGAGCGTTCTCGCGTTGTCTACGAGGTGCTTATATGGCGAAGACTGCTGAACAGCTCGGAGCGTTTAACAAATATCTGAATAAGCAGCCCAACGGAAAAGGCCGACCGAGCCTTGTTTTGAGCGTTGAGGGTAAGCAGCTTGTAGAGATGCTGTCCAAATACATGTGCACAGATGAAGAAATGGCTGGGGAGCTTGGCACAACGGTAGAAACGCTGCATAACAAGAACAACCGAGAAACATTCTTAGACTGCAAAAAAAGAGGGCAGGCCAGAGGCAAAGTGAGCTTGCGCCGTAACCAGATGAAGCTATCGGAAACTAATGCAACAATGGCGATATGGCTTGGCAAGCAAGTTCTCGGACAGAAAGACTATCCTGATCCGGAGGTTGATAGAGGGGCGGTCATTGAATGGGACATATAAAAATGTCAGAAATGCTTGCCCCTGTATTCTATGACTTTGCGAAAGATGTTATGTTGCACGGACATACGCATTACGATATTCGCGGCGGTCGAGGGAGCCTGAAATCGTCAACCGTGTCCCTGCTTGTACCACAGTTGTTAATTGCCAATCCAAATACTCACGCGCTGGTGCTTCGTAAGGTCGCAAACACTTTGCGAGACAGCGTGTTTAACCAGTACATGTGGGCGATTGCCGAGCTTGGCATGGCCGGGCTATGGTACGCAAAAGTCAGCCCGATGGAAATTATCTACCGCCCGACCGGGCAAAAGATCATGTTCCGTGGCGCAGACGACCCAATGAAGATTAAATCTATCAAGGTGCCGTTCGGGTATATTGCCGTTACGCACTTTGAGGAAAAAGATCAGTTTTCCGGCAGGGCGGAGATACGAACAATTTTGCAGTCCACGATGCGCGGCGGGGACAAGTTCTGGAATTTCGAGAGCTACAACCCGCCTATCAGCCGTGATAACTGGGCGAACGTTGACAGTGCTGAAGACAAGCCGAACCGACTGTGCCACATAAGCACCTACCTTGATGCGCCTAAGAGTTGGCTCGGCGAAGAGTTCTTGAACGAAGCCGAATACCTTAAACAGACCGATGAAAGAGCGTACCAACACGAATACCTTGGTTTGCCGGTAGGCACGGGCGGCAACGTATTTGAAAAGTTGGAGCTTCGGGAAATTACGGATGATGAAGTAAAGCAGTTTGACAGGATTTATCAAGGCATCGACTTTGGCTGGTATCCTGATCCGTTTTGCTTTATCCGCATATACTATGATGTTGCTAGAGAAACGCTGTATCTGATCGATGAGCATTACGTCAATAAGACGAGCAACGAAGAGAACGCCGCCTGGATCAGCGACCGCCATTATAATGATTTCCCGATAACATGTGACAGCGCGGAGCCTAAAAGCATCGCAGACTTGCGGGCATGTGGGTTAGATGCAAGGAAATCAATAAAAGGCATTGGCCGTATCGAGTATGGTATGAAGTGGCTACAGCGCCGAAAGATCGTTATCGACAAACGCAGGACGCCGAACGCATACAAAGAGATCGTCGGCTATGAGTACGAACGGAACAAAGACGGCGAGATCATAAGCGGATACCCAGACAAGAACAACCACGCAATAGACGCTATCCGGTATGGGATGGAACCGGTATTCAGACTGTATGGAGTTAAGGCATGAATATTTACGAGGTTTTACGGGCGCGGGGATATACAACCGTGCCGGAAGAGTTTTACACCTACATAGAGAATTGGAAGAGCTGGTACGACGGTTACGTGGAACAGTTCCACCAGTACCGCATCTGGAACGGCATGAAGCACGTCCCCTGCCGCCTGTACTCTCTCGGCATGGCGAAAAAGGTCTGCGAGGACTGGGCGAACCTTTTGCTCAATGAAAAGTGTAAGATAACGCTTGAGGGGAAGCCAGAGCAGGATTTTATCGATTCCGTTTTTGAGCGGAACAACTTTACTGTCAAATCGAACGAGATGCAGGAGATCAAGGCGGCTCGCGGCACGGTTGCGTATGTTCCGACGGTCGTTAATGCGTCTGTTGATGAGCAGACCGGCAAGGTGAACGGCAGCGGCGGGGAAATCCGCATTGACTATGTCCCGGCTGACCTTATACTTCCTCTTACATGGGAGAACGGCATCGTAACCGAATGCGCGTTCGGATCGCACAAGTCCATCAAGAAAGATTCGTACCTTTACATCTGCATTCACAAGCGAACGGAAAAGGGCACATATGACATCGAAAACCTTCTGTATCGTGACACAAAGGGTAGCCTGTCGGAGGTGAACCTTGCCGATGTTCCGGGGTTTGAAAATGTAGCTCCGGTCGTGCATACGCCGTTTACGCAGCGTATGTTCGTCATTGACCGGCTGAACATCGTCAACAACGTTGATGCAACCCTGCCGATGGGCATTTCTGTATTTGCCAACGCTATAGATCAGCTAAAGGGCGTTGACCTTACATACGACAGCTATGTTAACGAGTTCCAGCTTGGCAAGAAGCGCGTCATGCTCAAACCGCAGGCAACAAAGAATTTTCACACGGGCGAGCCGCTATTCGACACAAGCGACGTTGTTTTTTATGTTCTTCCCGCCGACGGGAAGGACGGCGATATCATCAAGGAGATCAACATGAACCTCCGCACGGCGGAACATAACGCCGGGATTCAGGACATGCTTAATCTTCTGTCGAGCAAGTGCGGATTCGGCGAGAACCATTACAAATACGATAATGGCAACGTGTCCACAGCGACGCAGATCATAAGCGAAAACTCCGAGATGTTCCGCACGATCAAAAAGCACGAGATCATCCTTGAAAGCGTTCTCATTGAGCTGTGCCGCGTCCTGCTCCGAATGGGCAATGCTTATATGAATGCCGGGCTGAATGAGGACGTTAAGATCACGGTTGATTTCGACGATTCCATCATTGAGGACAAGGAATCGGAGTTTAACCGAGATGCGCGTATGGTGCAGATGGGGATCATGCAGCCGTATGAGTTTCGTATGCGTTATATGAATGAGGACGAGGCAACGGCAAAAGCCGCCCTGCCGCAGATGGAGAGCCTTGTATCGGGCGATGAGTAATGGCAAAATATCCAATCACGCCGGAGTTTATGTACTCCCTGCCCCTGCCGCTTATGCGGCTATATCAGCGTTTAGAAGAGCAAATCCTTGAGGACATATGCTCCCGTGTTGCCATGACCGGAGAAATGACGGAGACGGCGATAGAGCATATACGGTCTTTGCAGCGGCGGGGATACGATTACAAGAAAATCAATGAGTATATCCGAAAGACCCTAAAGCTCACGCAGAGCGAGTTTGACACCGTATGGAACAAGGCTGTCCAACGAAACCAGCAGTATTTTGATACGCTGATCGACGACAACTTTATTCTCGGCGAAAACAATTTCAATGCCGACCTGTTCATGCAGGAAATCAATGCCATTGAGATGCAGACGCTCGGAGAACTGACGAACATTACCCGCAGCATGGGCTTTGCGTACAGAGCGCCGGACGGTACGGTAAAAGTTGATGATATAGGCAGGATGTACCAGCGAGTTCTTGACGACGCCTTGATGCGCGTGGAGAGCGGGCAGAGTTATAACGTGGCGATCCGTGACGCAACGAAGATGCTGACGGACAGCGGCTTGCAGTACGTTGACTACGAGAGCGGCTGGCATAACCGCGTTGACGTTGCCGCCCGCAGAGCTGTTATGACGGGCGTTACCCAGCTTTCCCGGCAGTACACGGAGCAGACGGCGACGTTGCTTGACACTCCGTACAGAGAGGTTACGGCGCACCGTGGGGCACGAGATGGAGAGGGTAAAACGCCATGGGCGAGCCACAAGAAATGGCAGGGGCGTGTTTATTCCGTCCGTACCGGCGATATTTACCCGTCCATCTATGAGGTCTGCGGCCTCGGCGAGGTGGACGGCTTGTGCGGCGCTAACTGCCGCCATATGTACCACATCTGGATCGAGGGCGTTTCTGAGCGGACATATACTGATGAGGAATTAGAGAACATCGACCCGCCGCCGTTTGAGTTTGAGGGCAAGCAATACACATTTTACGAGGCGACACAAAAGCAGAGACAGGTTGAAGCATCCCTGCGTAAAGTTAAACGCGAGCTGATAGCCGCCAAAGGGCGCGGGGATGATGAGGAGTATACGACCAAGGCTGTACGGTATCGTCGTCTCAACGAGGAATACGATGCTTTCAGCAAGGCGGCAGGACTACGGCCACAATACGAGCGCGGAAACATCGCGGAGTTCGGGCCGAAAGAAGCGCGAGAGGCGCAGAAAGCGGCCAATAATAAACAAACGATAAAAGCATAACAGAGAGCGCCGCCTGACCTTGTGGCGGGTACAGAAATAACGGTCTTGCTTTGGCAGGGCTTCCTTCCTTTCCCCCTGTCTTGCCCCTGCGGAGGGGGATACAAAAACCGCGTCGCTACTGCTCAACAGCGGCCATGCATTTATAAACATTCAAGGAGTTTGTCCCATTCGGGACGGGCTCCTTTTTTGTTTGCCGACGGGCATAAACGGAATACGCCGACGGGCGGAAAACGGAGGAATCATCATGGCAGAACCGAATACCAATCCCAACACCGCCGAGGGCGGGAACGAGGCTACTTTTACACAGGCCGAAGTAGATACCATCGTTGCAAAGCGTCTTGCGCGGGCAACCAAAGGAATGCCCAGCGAGGAAGAAATGAACGCTTACAAGGCTTGGAAAGCCAATCAGCAGAGCGAAGCGGACAAGCTCAAGGGCATTGAGAAAGAGCGCGACACTGAAAAGGCGGCGCGGCTTGCCGCAGAAGCGAAGGTAACGCAGTTTGAGCGGGAGAAGTATCTGACCGCAAAAGGCGTTTCGGCTGATGAGCTGGAATTTTACTGCTTTAAGATCGGGCAGAAAGTGACGGACACGGTGAGCTTTGAAAAGGCAGCCGACGAGTTTCTGAAAGATCGCAAACCCGCCTCCGTGCGTGTGGATATGTCTGCGCACGTCGGCAACAGCGGCAATAGTGCTAATGGCACGAACGACGCTATGAACGCCCTTATTCGGGGCAAATTTAAATGAGAATTGTGAGGTAAACATGACTAATATGGCTACTAACATTGTAAACAGAACTGACCTTTCCGGTCTTATTCCCGAACCTGTCACCCGTGAGATCATCCAGGGCGTGACCGAGGGTAGCGCCGTCCTCCAGATGGGCCGCCGCCTCCCCAATATGACGAGCAAGACCCAGACGATGAACGTTCTGGACATGCTTCCCACTGCCTACTTCGTGAACGGCGATACCGGCATGAAGCAGACCACCAAGATGAAGTGGGACAAGAAGAAAATCTATGCCGAAGAGATCGCCGTCATCGTCCCCATTCCGGAGGCGGTGCTTGACGACGCCGACTATGACATCTGGGGCGAAGTCCGCCCGCGTCTGGTCGAGGCGTTCGGCAAGGTCATTGACGGTGCTATCCTGTTTGGTACGAACAAGCCCACCTCTTGGCGCGACAGCGTCCTTGAGACTTGCACGAAGGCCGGTTCCGTCGTGGCGGCGACGCCGTACATCTATGATGACCTTCTCGCCGAGGGCGGCGTGATTGCCAAGGTCGAAGAGAGCGGCTATCTCGTCAACGGCATTATGTCCGCTATCCAGATGCGCGCGAAGCTGCGCGGTCTGAAAGACCTGAACGGCAATCCCATCTTCAAAACCGATATGCAGGGCGCGACGCCTTATGCGCTGGACGGCTCTCCTATGTACTTCCCGCGCAACGGCGCTTTTGACACTGCCAAGGCGCTTATGTTTGCCGGCGACTGGTCGGAGCTGGTGTACTCCATCCGTCAGGACATCACGTTCAAGATTTTCGATCAGGGCGTTGTGCAGGATCCTTCCGACAACTCCATCGTTTACAACCTCATGCAGAATGACATGGTCGCGCTGCGTGCGGTTATGCGTCTCGGCTGGGAAATCCCGAACCCGAAAACGGCGTACAATGATACCCTGTCGAAGTACTGCCCGTTCGCGGTGTACGCTCCCGCCGGTACGGTCAACACCGTTACCGTTACCCCGGCCACCGCTACCGTTGCTAAGGGTGCGAGCAAGGCGTTTGCCGCCGCTGTGACCGGCGAGGGTGCGGTGTCTAACGGCGTGCTGTGGAGCGTTTCCGGCACGGCTGCTGTTAAGGCTGGAACGAAGATCGACGATAACGGCACGCTGACTATCGCCTCCAACGAGACGAATACTGCGCTGACCGTTACCGCGACTTCCAAGCAGGACGGCACGAAGTCCGGCACGGCTGCCGTTACCGTGGGCTGATAAACCGGAGGGGCGCAGATGTACGCGACATACACTTTCTACACCGATACCTATCTCGGCAGCGCCCTGACGGAACAGGAGTTTGCCCGCGCAGCAACGCGGGCAGACGCCTTTATTAACTACTATACCATGGGCAAGGCGAAAGATTACCCGGACGATGACAACGCGCTTGCGATGTGCTGCTGCGCGCTGGCGGAACAGTATCAAATTATTGAGAACGCCAAAGCGCAGAGCATGAGCGGCGGCGAGGTCAAGAGCCAGACCGTAGGCGCATGGAGCAAAACATACGCAAGTGGCGCAGAGACGGCGGAAGCCGCCCGGAAAACGCTGGAAGATATTGCTATGGACTATCTGGCATGGACGGGGCTTTTGTACAGAGGAGGGCAGCGCTGTGTTTCCACATACTGTGACTGTCTTTAACTCCTACGAGGACGACGACCTAAAGATTCACAACAGCATTACCGTCCTGCGTGGTGTGCTGTTGGATGTGTCCAAGGGAACGAACGTTGCAAAGACGGGGCTTGCCGACGCTGACGCTGCCACGCTCTACATCCCATTTTCTGTTGATGCGGTCAGCACGACCGGCGACAAGAAAACGTATGTCGAGCCAAAGGCGTTCTATGCGGCGGCGGATCAACAGGGATTGTGGACGCTGGACAGCGGCGGGCATAGCAATTCCACGTCCACCTACTTTGTCAAAGGCGAGGTCTCCGAAATGATGAGCCTTGCGCAGCTGCAAGAGGAATACGACTACGCATTTGACGTGAGCACGGTTGATGTCCGTGATTTCGGCGGCGACATGATGCACTGGCAGGTCGGTGGCAAATGAGGATCACGTTAAAGATCAAGACCGTGAGCGGGGAAGACTTCAAATCCGCCTGTAAAGCGGCGGAGATCGTTGTTGCAACGCAAGCGCTGAAAGACACGATTCCCTTTGTCCCTGCGCTGACGGGCGTTTTCTCCAACATGGCGCGGACGGATGGCAATGAGATCGTCTATACCGGCGACCAAGCCCGATATCTGTACGAGGGCAAGGTCATGGTTGACGCTGCCACTGGGAAAGGCCCGATGAACATACCGGATGTAGGATTGCGCTGGCACAAGGGCGCAACGCTCACTCCGACGGCGAAAGACCTTGTTTTTACTACGGACATGCACCCGCAAGCTCAATCCCATTGGATGGACGCATCCTACAAGAAAAACGGCGACAAGTGGGCGCGTGTCGCAGAAAAGGCGGTGATTTCGTCCCTTGGATGAACAGAAACCTAAAATCTTAGTGTCTGCGGAGGAAAACGCAGACGTGAGCCGCGCCGTGCGGCAATGGCTGAATACGTACCCGGATAAACCGCTTTCCAAGCTCGATTTTGAATGGTTGGGTGAGAAAAGCGGTTTATGCATTTCCACCATTCAGGCGGCGTACAAAACCAAGCAGTTTATCGACGGCTCGTATCAGGCGCAGTACCAGTACAAACTTATTTATCGCGTCCCGGCGAAGAATGCCGACGAGAGAATGAGCGCGGACGAGGTACTGGATACATACGGCGCGTGGGCGGAGGCGAATGCGGATAGCCTGACGATTGCGGACGGTATCCGCGTGCGCAAAGTCAAACGCGACACGGCGGCGGCTCTTTTTGCCCGATATGAGGGCGACGTAGAGGATCACCAGATCCTTTTAACTTTAATTTACGAGGTGATATAACGAATGGCTGAATACACGTTTACCACTACTGCTGGTCAGACTGTGGCGCGTGAGCTGCTTCTCGCTTATCTGAACACCGGCACGAGTTCCGCTCCTGTTTGGTCGGTGATCGGCAAGCGCGTGGAGGACAGCTCCGAGGAATACGACTGGTCTACTGAGAGCAAGAAAGACATTCTCGGCGACACCTACGGCACGATGAAGAAGCCTGTCATTACGCAGTCTTTCGAGCCGTGCGAGCTTGACAGCGGCGACGCGGCGCAGCAGAAGATCTGGAAGCTCGCCGTTGTCGATCAGGACGCGATGGCGCTTGCGGCTATGGACATGCTCATCGTCCACACTTACGCTGGATTTGCCGAGCGCTACGAGGCGTGCATGGTCGAGGTCACTGGTCTCGGTGGCGAGGGCGGCGGCAGCGTCGGTATGCCCATCAACGTAACCTACGGCGGCACGCGCACGAAGGGCACTGCCACGAAGGGCACTAGCGGCGCTATCGAGTTTACGCCGGAGACCTGAATTTTTGGAGGTTAAGCAATGCTTGAACTTAGACATGATACCGGAGTGCAGGAAATCTCCATCAACGGAAAGGTGACGGTGTTGCTCAACCTCACCGACATTGACTTTATCGAGCGCGTTTTTAATGCGTTTGACGCGATGGACAAGCAGCAGGACAAATACCAGGCGATGCTCGCCGGGGAGAACGACGCGAAGAAAATCTTTGCTACCGCCCGTGCGATGGACGGGGAGATGCGAGAGCTTATCAACGGTCTTTTCGGCTTTGACGTTTGCACTCCCCTGTATGGCACGATGAACACCTACGCGATGGCGGACGGTCTGCCCGTGTGGTGCAACCTGATGCTCTGCCTCATCGACAACATGAACGATACCTTTACGGCGGAAAAGAAAAAGACGAATCCGAAGCTGCAAAAGTATCTCGCAAAATTCAAGAAATGATCTACTCCCTGCCGGTGTCGCTTTCCGTCGGTGGTGCAGACCATGCGATACGCTCGGACTACAGGGTTATTCTCGATCTCATAGAGGTCTTGAATGACCCTGATTTTTCCGATACAGACAAGGCGGAGGCGACAATACAGACGATTTTTCCCGATTGGGAAACACTGACGGACTATTCGGAAGCATTGGAGAAGAGCTTCTGGTTCATCGACCTCGGACAGCCGCACGGGAAGAAATCCGCCCGCCTTGTGGATTGGGAAAAGGACTTCCCGTATATCGTCGCGCCGGTCAACCGTGTGCTCGGCTACGAATGCCGCTCTGTCGAATATCTCCACTGGTGGACATTCATGGGCGCGTACATGGAGATCGGCGGAGACTGTGCGTTCTCGCAGATCGTGTCGCTGCGCTCGAAACTTGCCAAAGGTAAAAAGCTCGAAAAATACGAGCGGGAATGGCTGCGGCAGAATCGTGAGCTTGTAACACTACCGACGAAGTACACGGCAGAGGACGAAGAAATGTTGAAGAAATGGACGTGATGCGATGGCGACAGAACTTAGATTCCCGGTAGAAATCGACGCCGGGCAAGCCGCCAAAGAATTGGACAAACTCCAACGCGACATGGACAGGCTCAAAAAGAACATGGAGAGCGGCGAGGCGAAACGCGCACCCATCGTTGAACAGCTCAAACAGGCGCAGGATGAGGCGGCGCAGGCTTATGATAAGGTCGAAAAGCTGAAATCCTCATTGGCCGAGAGCGAGGCAAAAACCGCAATTAACGCCAATGCTGATCCGCAGACATGGATCGAAGAGACCCAGCGGCAGGCGGAAATCAAAGCGCAGCTTTCCGAGCAGGAAAAGATTCTCGCGGCGAAAGAGAAAGCCGCACAGCGGCTTGAAGCGCAGGACGCGAAAATCGTTGACAAACTGAAACAGCAGACAGCGGAGCTGGAAGAACAGAAAAAAAGAGCTGGGGAGCTGACGCAGACAATCACCGATGCGTCCAAAGGCGCTGACATCAAGGCCGCGATGGAGGGGGCGCAGCAGTCCATCAAAAGCGGCATAAAAAATCTGCTCAAATACGGCATCGGTATCCGCTCGCTGTTTGTTCTTTTCCGAAAGCTAAAGCAATACACCATTGAAGCGGTTAGGGCTTATGCCGAGAACGACCCGGAGACGAAGAAAAGCATTAACGAACTGAAAGCGTCTTTGCAGGGGCTAAAGGCGTCATGGGGCGCTGCGTTTGCTCCAATTCTTACTGCGGTTATCCCGGTATTGCAGACGCTCATTGGCTGGATCACAAAGGCTGTGGACGCTATCGCGGCGTTCTTTGCGGCTCTTAGTGGGAAAAGCACATTCAAGCGGGCCATAACCAACACGGGAAAGTTGAGCGACAATCTATCCTCCGGCGCTGGCGCTGCAAAGGAAATGAAAAAGCAACTCATGGGCATTGATACGCTGACCATTGCGCAGGATTCGTCCTCCGGTGGCGGCGGGGGCGGTTCCGGCAGCGGGATCAAGTACGAAGATGTAGCCATCAGCGACAAGATCAAGAACAACCTCGGGCTTATCAAAAACCTGTTGGAGGGGATAGCAGCACTTGCTATCGGGCTTGCGTTCGGGAAAACTGCCGCGAGTATTGCGCTGGTTCTTTTCGGCACTCTGGATTTGATTGATGCTTTTAAAAATTTCATCAACACCGGAAGCCTTACGAAAGACATGTGCGCGGAGATGTCAACCGGGTTTCTTAAAATCGGTATCGGTCTTGCCCTTCTCACCGGATCATGGATACCGCTTGCAATCGGAGCGTTCCTTGCTCTCGGTTCATTCCTGTCCGGGTGGTGGGATGACATCACAGCGTTTTTCGACAAGATCAGCGGCATAGTCAATGGGTGGTTCGACAATGCGCTGAAAACGCTTTCCGAAAAGGGCAACGTCCTTTCGCAAGTATTCATTCTGCTTTACGGCGTCGTTCAGTATTCTTTTAACAATATCGTCGGCGCTATTCGCACGGCATTGTCACTTATAAAAGCGATCTTTGAAACGCTGGCCGCTGTTGTATACGGTTTCGCCACCGGCGATTGGTCGGCGGCGCTTGAAAAGATCAAGAGCGCGTGGATCGACGTATGGGTCGAAATCAAACGCTGGGGCGCGTCCCTTATCAACAGTATCCTTGGCACTGTGGAAGCATTTGTAAACAGCGTTATTACGATGTTCAATAACCTCGTCGGGGCGTTCAGCAGCGTTTTGCAATTCTTCGGCGGCGGCGGTATAAACTGGCGTGCAAGCTCTGTATCTATTCCGCGTCTCGCCAAGGGCGGCATCGTCAAAAAAGGCACTCCGTTCATCGCTGGTGAAAACGGCTCGGAGGCCGTAATTCCGCTTGAGAGAAACACACAGTGGGTGTCGATGGTCGCGGACGGCATCGTCGACCGTATGACGGATAAGTTCGCCGGCTTGAGCATGAAAATGCCCGCCGTTGCTATGGGCGGTGTAGTGCCGCCTAATGCGTTTTCCTCCGGGTATGGGTATGGTATATCCCCAGAATTGGAAAGTAAGCTGGACGCACTTCTCGACCGTTTAACTGCGCGTGGCAACGAACAAATCAAACCGAGCGACGTTTACCTTGATAAGCGCAAGGTCGGGGAGATCATGTACACCTACACCGAGGAACGGAACAGGGGGCGCGGCAAATGAAACTGATCGTCAACGGCGTTGATATGCTTCCGTATCTTGACGGCGGCGGGTACACCGTGACCAGAGAGGACGGCGACAGCTCGGACGCGGGGCGCACGATGGATTACATGATGCACCGGGCGCGGATCGCAACGAAATTCCGCATTGATGCAACGTTCAAACCTTTGTACACCAAAGACGCCGAGATCGTTCTGCCGGCGCTTATGCCGGAGTACGTAGAAGTAACATACACAAACCCGTGGTTAAAGGGCACGCAAGTCACGACGATGTACAACAGCACAGGAAAAGCCACAGTCGATACATCTTTCGGTGATGGGAAAGAACGCTGGAACATTGATGCGCTCGCCCTTGTGGAGAGATAGCCATGCAGAACACAAGCGCAACCTACAAGGAAATCGTCGCCGGTACGCATTGGTTCGAGACCAAGCTCGTCATCGGCGACGAGTTTTATTTGATCGATGAGCACGCAGACTATATCACGTTCGGCGGGACGAGGATTTACTACGATTCCGATTCCGGCGGCTATGGCGGGAATATGCTCAAAGAGATCAAGACCACGCAGCACCTTTTCACGGACGACAAGCCGACGGTCGGGTGCTGTGTAGCCGCGGAAATCGATGTCACGATGGTAAAGCCGACGGCGACGATCAAGAGAATGTCCTCCATCAAGCCGTTTATCCGTGCCGTGAATGACACGAAGGAAAGCGAATGGATACCAAAGGGCGTGTTTTATATCGATACGCGCTCCGACGGGGAGAGCACGGACGAGATCGTATTCCACGGATACGACGCGATGTTAAAGGCCGAGAACGACTTTCCCGTGAATGGGGACATCGGCGAATGGCCCAAAACGGACATTGAAGTTGTAAGCCTTATTGCCGGACATATGGGTGTGGAGGTCGATACACGCACGTTTGACATCATGCAGCGTGGGTATCCGGTGCAGTATCCCGGAGGATACGCTATGAGGGAAATCCTCGGATACATCGCGGCAATGTACGCGGGAAATTTCATCATGTCGGACGATGGAAAGCTCCGTCTTGTCCGGCTGAATGAGATCGGCATCGAGACACACTATCTCGTGGATACCGCCGGGTATGTCCTCACGTTCGGAGGTGACAGGATCCTTGTCTGAATCGGTTTTTATCGGAAGAAGCGCAAAGGGATACACAACGACACCCGAACTTCCGAAGTATACAAAAGTCCGCATCAACGTGGACGACGATTCCTTCTATGAAGCCGGGAGCGGGGATAATGTCTTAGAGCTTGAATGCCCGTGGGGTTCCCAGCAGATGGCGAACGACATCTTAGAGAGCATCAGGGAATTTGTCTATCGTCCGTATGACACGGAATGGGCGAAGCTCGACCCTGCGGCGGAGCTTGGCGACGGCGTTACCATCAACGGCGTTTTCTCCGGCATCTATGTCAATGAGACCAATTTCTCAACGCTGATGGCGGCGCGTATCGCCGCACCGCAGGAGAACGCGGTTGACCATGAGTATCCATATAAATCACCGACCGACCGGAAGACCACCCGGCAGTTTGCCGAGACGCGGGCAAGCCTTAGAGTTAATGCCGCGAGCATTCAGGCGGAGGTCACGGCAAGAGAAACGAGCGAAGCGGAAATGCGGGCGGCTTTGGAACTGCACGCGCAGGAGATCGCCGCGAGAGTGACGCAGACCGGCGGCAATTCCGCCTCTTTTGGTTGGTCGCTGACGGCGGACGGCTTTGTTCTGGAAAGTTCCGGGCAGGAAGTGTTCAGGGCAACGAAAGACGGCGTAGACATCACCGGCAAGATAACGGCAACATCCGGCTTCATTGGAAGCAAAGACAGCGGGTTTACCATCACACAGAACGCCATCTATAACAAGCTGTCGGAGCTGTACGGGACGGTGGACGGTGTGTACATCGGGACAGATGGCATCGCCCTCGGCGGCGGCAAATTCCGCGTAAACAGCTACGGCCAACTATACGCAACGGACGGGACGTTTACCGGAAATGTCTATGCCAACCGGATACAGACTGGCGGCGACGCCGGAACAATTCAAGGCAGCCAGATAGGGTCTGGAACAATCACGACGGCAAACACTAACGGATATCTGAATGGCGGCGTCGCAAACGGGTATTTTGCCGGGGATGTTTTTTCTGGTGCTGCAACAGCGGCGGCGATGAACGCCTCTGCGGGATCCTTTTCTACCAACAAGGCTTTTCGCCTTTATGGGAAAACGGTAGTTGATAGCTCTTATACATTTACTGTTAACGGTGTAACACACCAGATCAAAGGATTGCGGCTCATTTAAGGAGGAAAAAGTGGACAAAATTATTTTTCAGGACGGAAGTGAATACCCTTGCGCGTTCTGCGGCATTGCTACGGTTGGGCTGCTGTATGTCACGCTGACCGGCCTTTCGTTCGTGGAAGCGGCGGCGATCTTCGGAGATGAGAAGAAAACGGCGAAAATCCGCTATGTAGCCGCAAACGGAGATGAGACGGTATTCGAGCATTATACGAAGTTTGAATATCTTGTCAACGAAACCGGCGGACAGCGGGCAGCGCTTCGGCAGAAGTACGCGAGCGAGGTTTGAACATGGAAGAACTTAATAAAATCAAGGAGCTTCTCGGTACTCTCCGCGTCGATGGATGGGAGAATTTTGAGAAGCTCGTTTATATCAAGCTGCTTATTGAGAAATTGATTGCAGCGGAAACGAAGGAGGGCTAATCCTTGGCGGACAAAACAGTAGGCGAGCTTCCGAGAGCATCAACCGTAACAACGACAGACCTGTTTGTAATGGAGCAGGCGGGTCAGGCAAAGTCCCTGACCGGACAGGTGCTTATCAATGACCTTGCAACGGCGCTTGACGGTCATGGCGGTATTAAAAGCATTACTCTAAACGATGACTATACCTTGACGTTCATCATGTCTGACGATACGGAGGTAAAGACTACTTCGGTACGCGGCGCGACCGGCGCGAAGGGCGACAAAGGAACGGATGGTCGGGCAATAACGAGCGTAACGAAAATCAGCACATCCGGCCTTGTGGACACTTACAAAATCTCGTTCTCGGATAACACAAGCACCAACTTTACCGTGACAAACGGTTCATCCATCAAGAGCATTGCCAAAACCGGAACGAGCGGCTTGACGGACACCTACACCGTTACGCTCACGGACGGAACGACCTCCACGTTCAACGTAAAGAACGGCAACGGTATAGCGTCCATCACGCTACAAAGCGGCACACACGCCGCCGGTACGACTGACACATACAAAATCACGTTCGACAATGGAGAGTTTACCACATTTTCCGTCTATAACGGCATGAACGGCTCCGGCTCTGTCGTGTCAGTGAACATGAAATCGCCGGACGCCTCCGGCAACGTGACGTTAACCGGCGACGATATCCCCGTTAGCGCAGACGATGAAACTACGATCCCCGATGCGATTGAAGCGAAACAGGCGGCGACAAAAGATCTTGCCTCAGAAGCGACGCTTGCGGACGGGGACTATTTCCCGTTCTATGATGTTTCCGTATCGCTGAACCGGAAAACCCCTTGGTCTAACATCGTGTCAAAAATCCGCTCGGCACTGTTCGGTTCGTCTAACGGCTTCCTCAAGGCAAATGGCACCGGCGCTATCTCTTCCGTATCGACTATTCCCGTTGCTTCCGGCGGCACTGGCGCAACGACGGCGGACGCGGCGCGGGCAAATCTTGGCGCGCTGTCTTCCGCTGCCGGCGCTGTAGGCGAAACCAATCTCGCAAACGATATCCCGTATACAAAGTTCGGCCTTGCCGCCGATCAGGTGCGGCACATTTACGCCGGAACGACGGAGCCGGGCGCAGAGCTCGGCAGCGACGGGGATATTTATCTCAAGTATGCAGAGTGAGGTGGTATAGATGGGCTGGAGCTTAACCGCCCCGACACTTCCCGGCGGAAGTGAGTGGGTGCAGAAGGATACAATATCCATTCTCAACAACCAGGTGGACGTTACTAGTACGGTCTTTTGCGCTCGTTTGGCCGATCAGGGATTCGCCCTGAAAATCATTGAGACGCGCACATTTCATCTTACAAATCCCAACTTCACGGATTTTTACAAAACATATCATCGCTGCGATGTTGCCGGTGTTACGGGCGAAGCCTACACAGAATCGCGCTTCGGCAGCAGCGGGAGCACAAAGACGTATTATTTCACCGGTATTGCGGCAGCCGGAGCGTCTATCAAAGTCGTTGTTGGCGTAAAAGCGGACAACGTCACAAAGGAAATTTCTTTTACGGCCCCGGAGCTGCTCGGCTCGACGCTTTATTTCAAGACCGGCGGGACGTGGAAGCAGGCGACGCTGTACCGCAAGGGAGGCGCATGGAAAAATGCGCTGGCAAAATTCAAAGCAGGAGGGACATGGGAATGAACGGTATTGACGTTTCCGAGCATCAGGGCGATTTTGATTTCACGCCGTACAAGGATGGCTTTGTCATCATCCGCGGCGGCTACGGCATCCGAAATGCCGACAAATGGGCAGAGCGCAACATCGCCAAATGCGACGCGCTCGGTATCCCGTGGGGCATCTACTGGTACAGCTATGCGCTGAATATGCAGACGGCTAAATTGGAGGCGGAGCGGTGTCTGCGCTTCCTCAATGGCCGGAAGCCCCGTCTCGGCGTGTGGTTCGACATGGAGGACGCGGACGGGTACAAGGCATATAACGGCTTCCCGTCTAACGAGACGATTACCGCGATGTGCAAGACGTTCTGCGCGGCTATGGAAGAGGCCGGGAACAGGACCGGTGTGTATGCCTCGCAGAGTTGGTTCGACGAGCACATCGGGGATACCGGGTACGACAAGTGGATCGCCGCGTGGGGCTGGAATGACGGGGAGCATTATCCCGATCTGTCTGGAAAATGCATCTTTCACCAGTACCGCGGGGAGCCGCTTGACCTTGATATCATGCATGTCCCGCTTTCGTACTTCGGGGAGTGGGAGGAGCAGAGCCCATCCCCTACGGATCCCGATGGGAAAGACGGGGTGCTTGTGAGCATTCCGGCGATGGCGCAGGATGTGCTTGACGGGAAGTGGGGCAACGGCGAGGAGCGAAAGCAGAAGCTCGGCGCGTGGTTTTACGATCTCGTGCAGGGCGAAGTGAACCGTATCTTGGAGGGCTCGGCATGACAGAAATGGAAATGGTTCGCACGCTCGCGGAGCTCATTGCACTCGGAACCGCCATTGTTGTGCCGATTTTGAAACTCAACGCGAACATCGTCAAACTTACTGATGCTGTAAACGGGCAGAAAGAGGCAAACGGCAAACTGGAGGAATCCAACACGGAAGAGCATAAGCAGCTTCACGAACGAATCAATCACCGTAAAAGAGAAAACGAGGAGCTGGACGACCGCGTGACTGACCACGAGAACCGTATCAGCATTCTCGAACACAAATAATTTTAGGAGGAAAGACCATGAACGAGATCATCACTACCTACGGCATGGAAATCATCAAGTACATCATCCTCGCCATCTGCGGCATTGCCGCGTCTTACGCCGCGAAGCTGTACGAAAAGCACGTCAACACCGATACCAAGCGCAAGGTAGCGGCAACTACCGTTGCGTACATTGAACAGGTTTATAAGGATATCCACGGCGACGAGAAACTGTCCCGCGCCATGGCTATCGCTGCCTCCATGCTCGAACAGAAGGGCATCAAAACCACGGAGGACGAGCTTAAGGTGCTTCTCGAAGCCGCCGTTAAGGAAATGAACGATAAGTTCAAAGCCGCCTGACGGCAACAAAAACTTTGTAAACCGACACTGCGGAATCATGAAAGAATCCGTAAAAACATTCTGCCGCATCAATGGCGTCGAGGCGTCTGAAAGCCTCGCAGAGACACTTTTTAACGCATACATGGAGAGTGTAGCCAATGACGACAGAGAGCATCCTACGGAGTTTAACAACGCCGGGGACAAAGAATAAGCTGCAATTCCCGCGAGAGCTGCGCGAACAGTTTGAGCGGGACTGCGGCTTTACCGATGAGGAATTAAAAATCTTCCGTCTGCGGGCAAAGGGCATGAGCGTTTTGCAAATCTCCTTCGCCATGCAGACGGACACGGAACTGTACGGCACAGAGAAAGTTGAGCGCCGTATACGGGCGATTAAGGACAAGATCGCCGCTGCAATCGAATGATGGGTTTCTGATGGATTATTGAGGGCTAACCGATGGGTTAGCCCTCTTTTTTTGTGTGACAATGTAAGAGGAAAGGACGTGAAGCAATGGAAAACTACTACCAACAGCCCCAGCAGTTTTACGGAGGGTATCAGCGACAGATGCAGCAGACAGCGCCTGGGTACGTCTGCAAGCCGGTCACAAGCCGCGAAGAGGCTATTGCCACAAGCACGGACTACTTTTCGCTCGGTGTCGTCATGCCGGACATTGGGCACGGAATGATCTACCTGAAACGCTTCAACCAGCAGACAGGTGCATCGGATTTCTTTGATTTCAAACTGTTCACCCCGGAACAAGCCCCAGCGGTAGAGTACGCCACAAAAGCCGACCTTGACGCGCTACGGGCGGAGCTGACCGCGAAAAAGCGCCGGAGGGTAGAAGACGATGATGAATAATCCGATTTTCAACTTGATTAACCTCGCCCGTACCGGCGGAAACCCGATGACGCTAATGCAGCAGATGGCTGGACGCGATCCGCGGGCGCAACAGGCATTAAAGATGGTACAGGGAAAGACGCCCGACCAGCTCCGGCAGATGGCGGAGAACATGGCGAAGGAACGCGGAACGACCGTGGGCGAAATCGCCCGAGGTCTCGGGCTTAAATAAACACTCTCTTATCAGTTTCGGCATCTTGACAAAAAGCCGCTTCTCGAATGCAGCCGGGAGGCGCGCGCCCGGATGTAAATAAACTGATAGGAGTTTTTTCTATGGCAGACGATTTTATGAACGGCTTCCTTGCCGGACAGGGCGACAATAACCGAAGCGGTCTTTTCGGCGGCGACGGTTGGTGGGCAATCATCATCTTTGCGCTGATTTTCGGCTGGGGGAACGGCGGCTACGGCTTTGGCGGCGGCAATTCCGGCGGTGTAGTCGATGGCTATGTTCTTACCTCTGACTTTGCGAACATTGAGCGCAAGATCGACGCGGTGAACAATGGCGTTTGTGACGGCTTTTACGCGATGAACACCGGAATGCTTAACGGCTTTGCCGGTGTGACGCAGGCCGTGACGAGCGGATTCTCTGCGGCGGAGCTTGCCCGATGCAATCAGCAGGCGGCGCTCATGCAGCAGCTCAACGCCATGCAGATGCAGAACCAGAACTGCTGCTGCGAGAATCGGCAGGCTATCGCACAGGTTCGCTATGACATGGCGACGCAGGCGTGCGATACCCGAAACACCATCCAGAATGTTGCCCGCGACATCACGGACAACCAGAACGCCGGAACCCGCGCTATCCTCGACTTCCTCACGCAGAGCAAGATCCAGACCCTTGAGGCGGACAATCAGGCGCTGCGTCTGGCCGCGTCCCAGAGCGCCCAGAACGCGACGCTCATTAACGCGCTGCGCCCGTCCCCCGTTCCCGCGTATCAGGTGCAGAACCCTTACTGCTGCACCCAGAACACCTGCTGCGGGTGCTGAAAATGTGATCGGGGCGGGACATCCCGCCCCTGAAAGGAGTTTAAAATGGCTTGCAAACCTGTATGTCAGCTTTGCAAAAGGCTGATCCTTAGCCAAGCGATCACGTTTACCGGCGGGAATCTGGTTGTCAATCTTCCGGACGGCAACTATTCCAACGGTGAAAAATACTGTATCGTTCTGGCGCAGAGCATCCCAACGACGGCGACGATTAACGCGCCTGTCGTGTTTACCATCGGCGCGGGAACGGCGCAGTTCCCGCTGACGAATCGTTGCTGCGCTCCCGTGACTGCGTGTGGTGTGCGGACGCGGACGAAGTACAGCACGATTGTAGTCACAAACGCCACGGGCGGCACGTTCCGAATGATCGGGAAACCGTGCTGCTCGCCGAGCAATGATCTTACCGCCATTAACGCGGAGACAGGAGCGACGACATGAGAGCGGACAGAATCAGACGCATCCGAGACTACCAGACACAGAACAATCGTGACTATGAGCCGCAGGACAGATACCGCGACAGCCGAGGCCGCGAGCATTACAACAACGGGCGCTATGCCCCGCGCAATGACTACCGCGACGAATACACGGACTACTACGACGACCGCCGCCGAATCGGATTCTCCTACGAGCCGCGCATGGGCGAGAGCTACGGCGGAGAGTATGACCGCGGCTATGCCGGAGGGTACGACCGCATGACCCGCGAAATGGCGGACGAGTGGATGCACGGCCTTGAGAATGAGGACGGTAGTAGGGGCGCGCATTGGAGCTACGAGCAGACCAAGAATCTTCTTGAGCAGAAGAAAATAGACTGTGATCCGATGGAGTTCTATGTCGCCATGAACATGCTGTACTCGGACTACTTCAAGGTGGCAAAGAAATTCAACGTCAACAACACGGAGTTCTACGCCGACCTTGCCGAAGCGTTCCTTTGCGATAAGGACGCGGTCGAAGATAAGCTCGTGCGGTATTACGAGTGTATTGTCGAATGACTCTCTTTTTCAATTAGCAGGAAGCGCCGGGGAATTTCTGGCGCTTCTTTCAGTTCTTCAAATTTTTGTTGACACTGTATGTACATTGGTTTACAATGCAACCATAAGGGCAAGAGATGAACGCCCGAAGAAAGGAAGAACAACCATGAAAAACGAGTTCACAAAAGAGAACGCGCACGAGTGGATAGAGCTTGACCACGTTTACCTCGTCCAGGACGAACCGATCGGCGGCACCGGCGATTATTTCGAGAAGGCTTTCCGGACGCTGGAAGAGGCGAACGACGACGCCCGCGAGCAGTGGCATTATCTCACCGAGCGCGAGCGCAAGCAGCGGCACATCTGGGTGTTCAGAGTTGATCGCGAAGACCTCGACCCGAGCATCGCAAACGAAGACCTCCCGATTGACTGGAAAGCCTATGGCTGCGCCGGATCCACCGAGGGATGCTTCGACAGTTCGGAGGCAAAATAATGGCAAAGACCGAGCGCGTTAATCTCCGACTTACGCCTGAGATGAAAGAAAAGTTGCAAAAAGCCGCCGATGCGGAGAACCGGACGCTGACAAACTACATCGAAAACATAATCATCAAGGCATTAAAAGAGGAGGGCTGAAGGCCCTCCTCTTTGCTTTATAAAATCAACCACTGGTTACGTTTAGCGTGTCGAAAATGTTATAAATTTTTGCAAGAAAGTTCAATTAAACAGTTGACATTCTAAACTGAATAGTTTATAACTACAACTGTAAGGCAAGGGCGAAAGCCTTTTACGAAAGGAAGTGAGGACATGCCTGACGTGAACGTCACGGAAGCGTTGCTCAGAGCGATTCTTGAGCTGATCGAAACTTGCGATTCGCTCGAAGAGCTGCGAGAGCGCGTTAAGCGGATCATGCAGAAGCATTAAAAAATCGGTGAGCGCCCCTGCTAAAGCCGCTCACCGAAAGCCACTGGATGGGGCTTAGAGCCTTGCCAAAGCCCCTTTCCTTTTCTACCTTAACACGGCAAGGCTGAAATGTAAAGGAGAAAAAACTATGTGCGTAAGCGAGTACATCAATTTGATCGCAGCGGCTGACAGCATTGACACGCTTCGGTATATTGTGTCTTTTGCCGCGAATGATGACAGCATTTCCAATGCTGAGTATGAATTCATCTACCAGACGGCGGAGGCGGCGATCGTATGAACAAGAAAATTTGCGCGTTGATAACTGACCGCCTAATTGAGGAAATGGAAAAGGGCATCATCCCGTGGGACAAGCCTTGGACGGGCGTTGGTGCTGTTTCCCACACCACCGGCAAGCCGTACAGCCTGCTTAACCAGTTAATTCTTGGTTGCGCGGGCGAGTGGGTGACGATGAATCAGATCAAAGCTGAAAAGGGCCATTTGAAGAAAGGCTCTAAAGGCCGCCCGGTTGTTTTCTGGAAACAGGTGACAACGAGCTTGACGGACGAGAGCGGAGAGCCAACAGAAAAGATCGTACCGATGCTTAGATACTACACCGTGTTCAATGTCGAAGATTGCGAGAATATCAAAATCAAATATCCTCCCGAACTCCAAAAGCACGCAAACCCGGTATCGGAGGCCGAGGACATCATTACCGCTTATGTTGAGCGCGAGGGCGTAAAGCTGATCCGCGATAATCTGTCCGACGAAGCGTTTTACAGCCCGTCACGTGATGCAATCGTCATTCCGAAGATTGAACAATTCCCTAATGAGGCCTTGTATTACTCGACAGCCTTTCACGAGATGGCACATTCTACCGGGCATAAAACAAGGCTTGATCGCTTTGCTTGCGGTTCTGGCGCAGCGGCTTTTGGAAGCGATGACTACAGCAAAGAAGAGCTTGTTGCAGAGCTCGGCGCGGCAAACCTTGTCGCCCATGTAGGGATAGAAACAAGAGCTTCTTTCCGAAATAGTGCTGCATATCTTCAAAGTTGGATGCGAGTTCTAAAAAATGATCCAACTATGATAGTCTCTGCCGCTGGCAAAGCTGAAAAAGCAGTAAACTATATTTTAGGGGATGCATAGTGCATCCCCTGTTTAGCTATATTATACCATAACAGG
>OKSD01000515.1_pt1 | contig 41744 bp, 23 predicted proteins | sample 1601221 | NCBI WGS metagenome assembly OKSD01 (sample SAMEA3541550, study PRJEB24748) | human gut metagenome | biome: human gut; feature: human-associated habitat; material: faeces | place: China | collected 2012
CGATCTGTCCACCGGGATATCCGGTATATCTCAAATAAATACGATCGTTCCACTTGTTACCAGTCAGAACGACTTTGTCTGCATTGATGATGATTACGTTATCACCACAGTCAACGTGCGGAGTGAAATTGGGTTTGTACTTACCGCGCAAAAGCTTCGCTACTTTAGCGCAAAGGCGACCTAACGTCTGGCCTTCAGCATCAACAATGACCCACTCTTTGTTTACAGTTGCCTTGTTTGCAGAAATGGTCTTAAAACTTAAAGTATCCACTGCTTAAAAATTAAATTAATTAATAACTCAAAAAACTAGCCTTACCAACATTGTCACAACGGACACATGATGCAACAACGTGCTAAGAACTAAACTCTTAGTACAATTTGATAATAATCGGCTTGCAAAGGTACGGGTTTTATCCGAAATACCAAACAAATCTAATTATTTTTCAAGTTATTATGAAGATACTCATCACTTACGGAAGTAATACCCCAAAGAGAATGTCACGTTATTTTGATAAACGGAAGTCTCGCCGTCACGCTTCAAGGCACGGCGGTCTATCATGCCGCATAGGGAACTTACGGAAAAGAAAAAGTTACTATATTCTACCGATAGGCCGACGTTCATGCCAAAATCGCAAGGTTTCAAATCCTTCTCCTCGGATACGCCGAAATGGAGATCCGGATTGGTCTCTCGGCTCTTCATCTTGCCAAACAAGGACCAATCAAAGGTAGGACCGGCGAATACGGACAGATGAACGTCCGTGAAGGTAAACGTATAAGCCACATTCACGGGAATCTGCAAAGAGTAATACCAACATTTATTATGAAGCGCCATCCCATGTATATCCTGATTCGAATAATAAGCGCCACCTTGGTTTACGAACGCCACCTCAGGACGAAGCGACCATTTTTTATTCTTACTCAAAGGAATATCCGCCAAACCCGCTATGCTGAAACCGAAGCGGGCTCCCGCCTCATACGTATCCTCCACTTTCTGGATCAACGAAGAATAAGCGCCTCCGGCACGTACGCCGAAAGAAACCTGAGCCATCGCCGGTAAAATCATCATCACGGCAATCAACAACAATCCGATCTTTCTCATAAACTTCCTCATTTGCTTTTCCTTCTAATAGCAAGCAAAGATATACATTTTTCAATAACATCTACATTTATCCTACTGAAACCTATAAGAAAGCGGTATAAAAAGCGCAGCTTTGCCATTTAAGCTTTAACGAATGGCACAACATGATACATCTTATCCTTGCAACATGACACATCTTATTGCCACAACACGATACATCTTCAACAGAACTGTTTTGAAGCTGATTCCCCTACTGAGTAAAACCGGAATCTCCAAACCAATAAAGCCCCGACTGGACGAACCGGCCGGGGCTTATTCCTTTTCCGCCCTCGCTCCTCACGGAGGTAACGACGGATGAACTTTAATTTATTACTTTAGTATTAATATTAATCCATTCCCGCCTGTTCGCCCTCACGGGGTACTTGAATCACTACAACTCCCGCAGGAATGATTTTCGATTTATGTTATTTATCGTCATTATTCTTATTTAACGACTGCCTTAACAGCGGCCTCACCATCAACGGCTACCACGACGATGCCCGCAGGAGCGGCGATCGTAGCGTTGTCGGATATAAGAACTGTGCTAGTGATAACCTTACCAAGAACGTTCGTGATAACCACGTTCTTTCCGGCAGCGCCTTGGATCTCAACAGTACCGTTGCCGGCGATTACCTTAACGCCTTCAGCAGCGTCGGCGATAGACTCGTTAGCTGTAGGATCGCCTGTAGTGATAGTGAAGCGCATTGCTTTCTCCTTGCTACCGCTCCAAGACAACTGGTCGTTGAAGCTATACAGATAAGAACCCTTCTTGGCTACAGAACGGATACGATATTCGTTCTCATTGTCCTCGCATTGGATGATCTGAACCTTGAAGTAATCCAAGCCACCTAATACACCCTCATCATCAGCCTCTTCAGCCACGGAAACCTTGTTACCCTTAACGACCGTAGTCAAAGTATCCTTAGTCTCCCAAAGAGTGGCCGGCTTGAAGATCGCCTTTGTCTCATTCTTGATCCACTCATACTTTCTGTCGTATGTACCATCTGCGACATAATAGTTTACAGAGTCTGCCGGGTTGAACAAGAACAATCTGTCACCATTCTCAACCGTACCCTTGTTAGAGATATAGAAAGAAGGAACAACAGCGTCCTCATCGGTTACTTGCAAGTAGAATGAGTATTGATTCTCGTTTACCACGATACCGTCGCGATTCTCGTTCATGGAGATATAGTTACCCTTATCGCTTACCAAGGAGATATGACCTTCCTCTGCCGGGTAGCTGATCTCCGGTGCCTCTACGATCAAGTAGGTGTTCAATAACCAATCTTGTTGTGTAGAAGCTGACGGCCATGCGTAAACAGAAGACGGAATCTCATATTGGCATTCGTCGATATTGTCCTTATAAGTAGCGTCTACAACAGACTTCGTATACTTATTCAAAATTGAAGCGATAGTACTGCTTGTGCTATTCACCGGAATCAGGTAAACAGAACCATCGGCGGCTAGCTTGATCACGAACTCAGCTTGACCTTCAGCTACTAACACTTCCTGTTCTCCTACAGAAGAAATTCCTTTCGGGAAATATTTCTCAGTCTCGATACCATCATTGATATACTGCAACTGATAAACATAAGCGTAGCCCTTATCTGCTCTAGCCTGTACCGTCACGCGGCCATCCTTATTGTAAACGAAGCTGCGCTCGATGATCGTACGTTTTTTATCATCTTTCACCAATTGCCATTGAGCGGCATCGGATACCTCGTTAGCGAACTTACCGTTCTTGTTCAATTCATATCCAGCCAACGGGTTTGCTTGTTTCTTAGCTGCCACATACCACTTATTGGAAGTCTCGTTGTTATCGCGAGCGAAAGCCATCGTCACCAAAGTCTCATCATCTAGGTTCAAGAAACCTGCGTACGGATCAACCTCAGCCGGGGTCAACTCGACGATCAGTTGTTGCATTTCAGCGGCTTCACCCTCTGTCTCATTGTATGTGTTCGCGTCTACATAAATAGCGGTAACCTTTTCGCTCTTTGTGGACAATTCGTAAACGTTCTCGCCCAGATCAGCCTTCGGGAACAAGCTTGCTGTGAAATGCTCGCCGGTCTCACGGTTCGTGAATGTCACCTCATACTCATTGTCTACGCTGGAGATAGCCCATTGATAAGCCGGAGTCTCCAATTGAGAAAGAACCTTAGCCTTAGCTACCAACTCGAATTGAGAAGCTCTAACGGCGTTCGTCAAGTACTTGCCGTATACGCTCTTGATGTCTTTCTTGTCGATATTATCGGTAGATGGCGCATATTCCTTACCGTCTAAGATACGGATCGTGTAAGCAGCGACCTTAGCCTCCGTGTTCAACAACTCGATACCTTTCTTCATACCGGCGGCAGCCAACTTGAAGATGAACTGGTCGTCTGTAGCATGTGTAGTGGTCAGATAGTACTTGTCACTATGTTTCAACACATGTAACTTAACAGACTTAGTAACGTGCTTAGCCTTGCTAGCTTGCTCACGATAACGGAAATCATCAACGTTCAACTCATACGGATAAGCGTCCACATAGCTCTTTTGCACACGGAAGTTAGCGTTATTGATAGAGATATCGTTACCTGCTGTCATCCAAGCATTATCCGAACCTTGATAGAAGTTCAAGTCGCTGACTTTCACCTCTGCCAAAGCGAAACCATCACCAGAGGCACGTCCCGCATTTGTAGCCTCAACGGTCTCCGTTGAGCTTACGACCAAGATCGTAGCGTTCATCCATTCTTTATAATCAGCGCCATCTTTCGGAGCGTTCTCTGTGAAGAAATACATACCCGGCTCGATCCTCAAATCACGAGTATTACCCGAATAAGAAGGATACCGAGTAGCGTCAACTTCAATAGCGGTAGATACATAGCGAGCTACCACCTTCTTCGTATTGAACAAGTTGCCGATCGGCTCCTCGGTTTGATCCGTATCATAAGGCTTGGAAGCGAATGAGAATCCAGAAGTGTTATATAATGCGTTCAACTCGGTAACATCCCCAAGTTCCTCGGATTTAACCTCATAGAACGCAGGAGCAGAGATCGTAGTAGTAGAGACCAATGGGCTGCCAGACCATGACAGACCGTTCCAAACAGCCGCGCCCGCTTTATAGGCAACCATGTACTTATTAGAGGCAGAATACTCCGTACCAGTGGGAGTAGAAGTGACAGTAGCTGTATTCTCAAACACGAAATCCTTAAAGGTATCCTCGGCTTTCGCTGCCGGGTCTGTCTCTATCGCACTATATGCGCTGTTGTATCTCAACGCCTTTCCAGTCTCCGCATTGGTGAGGGTATAAGAGAAGAAACCTCTCGGAGCCTCTGTCACGCTGACCGTCCAAATGTACTTCTTAACGCCGTCTTTGCTATCGCTGTCATCGTAAAAAATCGGAGTGTTTATAGCCTCCCCTACCTCAACAATCTTACCGGTAGTAGTGCTTATTTCATGACCATAGGCTAGCGATGAAGAGGCATCTACCATCACATATCGAGCCCCGTTTTTCAGTTCATTCGCTACTGTAGATCCGATTCCGGTCAAATCTTTAATGGAAACCGTCGGCGTCTGAGCGAAGGCACTACCGCACAGCGACCCTGCCACGAGCAGACCCGCCGTTAACAATGTAGAAATCTTTCTGTTCATAATTTAGAATTTAATATTAATAATAGTGTTAATTAAGCACTTAGCTATTTTCTGATAGCAGACTACCGTTAGAAAACGACTAGTCTAAACCATCGTTTAGATCTTGCGTTTTTCGAGAGATACAAAGGGGAGTTTGTGGAAGGAAGAGCTTGTTTCGTAAAGGATAGCCTATCCTATTGATAAGAAAGCGAATAAGGCATGAAAAAAATAACACAGAAGGGTTGCAAGTGTCAAAGAAATGCGTACCTTTGCAAATGACTAATTAAAACGATCGTTTAAATCAATCATTTTTCTCTTCTATTATTTAATGTACATGCGTACATTAGTAAATACACCATGGAATAATCAACAAAAGTAAGATCACCTTTTGCGATAGATCGGAATATTAGTTTCCCTTGTTCTAGCAAAATGACACTTTGTAAACAGAACTCCCTGAGATTCGCTTTTTCCAAGCATAAGTACAGTATAAAACGGCTTTTCACACAGAAAAACGCCATTCATAACTATCTTCCATCCGCTAGTTCGAGCACCTCACGAAAACCTCCTGTCACGATATACGGCTTATATCAAGCAAAATATCAATACAACATCTGTTTATATAACATATAGATTCTATAGAATCACACATATTATAACCTCATTATATCCTTCAGAAAACACGTACGTCTTTTTCCAAAAACATGTACGTGTTTCCGAAAAAAGACGTACGTGTTTTTTTAAAAGCAAAACAACCTCTCTCGTACTAAAAAATATTTCCTACCTTTATGCACTCATTTCAATATGCACCAGACTATACATTAATATATATGGAACCGTTTATTCATTTACACGTACATACCCAGTATTCCTTGCTGGACGGACAGGCATCCATCGACGCGTTGATCGACAAAGCGTACAAAGACGAAATGCGTGCGATCGCCGTAACAGACCATGGCGTTATGTTCGGTATCAAGGAGTTTTTCAATAAGGTTAGCAAAAAGAACAGTAAACCTCTCGGGATCATCAAGGACTCCGAGAAAGAACTAAAACCGCTGCTGGCCAAGGATGCGCCAACCGATGAGGAACAACAAAGGATAACGGAACTACAAAAACAAATCGCCGAAGCGAAAGCTTCCATCTTCAAGCCGATCATCGGGTGCGAATGTTATTGCGCTCGCAACGGAAGGCATAGCAAGCTGGCCTCGCAAGACGACCGTAGCGGCTGGCACTTGATCGTTCTGGCCAAAAATAAGAACGGATACAAGAACCTGATCAAGATGGTATCCCTCTCATGGACGGAAGGATTCTACGGACGTCCGCGTATTGACAAGGAATTGTTGGAGAAATATCATGAGGATCTGATCATCTGCTCCGCCTGTTTAGGTGGAGAGATTCCACAGCATATCATGCACGGACGAATTGATAAGGCCGAGGAGTCTATCAAATGGTTCAAAAACTTATTCGGAGAAGACTATTACCTTGAGATGCAACGGCACGAGACACACGACCCCAACGCCGATTGCACGATTTTCCCGCATCAACAAGAGGTGAACAAGGTACTGATCGAACTTGCTCACAAACATAATATCAAGCTAATCGCCACCAACGACGTCCATTTCGTCAATGCCGACGACGCTGAGGCTCACGACCGCCTGATCTGCCTTAGTACCGGCAAAGACTTGGACGACCCCAAGCGTATGCGCTACTCCAAGCAAGAATGGATGAAGACAACCGCCGAGATGAACACCATCTTCGCCGATATCCCCGAAGCTTTGAGTAATACGCTCGAGATAGCCGACAAAATAGAATTCTACTCCATCGACAGCGGTCCTATCATGCCGACTTTCGCCATTCCCGAGGAGTTCGGTACCGAGGAGTCCTACCGTCAGAAATTAACAGAGCATGATTTATTTGAGGAATTCACCCGAGACGAGAACGGTAATGTCGTATTAAGCGAGGAAGAGGCGCACTCCAAAATCAAGAAATTAGGTGGATACGACAAACTATACCGCATCAAGCTGGAAGCCGACTATTTGGCGAAATTGACATACGACGGAGCCAAGGAGCTTTACGGAGACCCCTTGAACGATGAAGTAAAGGAGCGTCTGAACTTCGAGTTACATATCATGAAGACCATGGGTTTCCCCGGCTACTTCTTGATCGTGCAAGATTTCATCCGTGCTGCTCGTGAGGAACTCGGTGCCAGGGTAATCAGAGGGAATGGCTGGTGTATCCGTAGGACCGGGACGTGGTTCGGCCGCCGGATCTGCCGTAGCTTATTGCTTAGGGATCACCAAGATCGACCCGATCAAATATGACCTCCTGTTCGAGCGTTTCTTGAATCCGGACCGTATCTCCCTCCCCGATATCGATACCGACTTCGATGATGATGGCCGTGGCGAGGTCTTACGCTGGGTAACGGAGAAATACGGTGCCGAGCGTGTGGCTCATATCATTACTTATGGTACGATGGCTACCAAGTCCGCTATCAAAGATGTCGCCCGGGTACAGAAATTACCGTTATCCGAATCGAACCGGTTAGCCAAATTGGTTCCGGATAAGATCCCTGACATGAAGAAGTTCAAATTGGGCGACGCCATCAAGTATGTGCCGGAACTAAAAGAGGCGGCTAACGGAAATGATCCGCTGGCACGGGATACCTTGAAATACGCCCAGATGCTGGAAGGCAACGTCCGTAACACGGGTGTACACGCCTGCGGTGTCATTATCGGACGTTATGATATATCGGATGTCGTACCTGTCAGTACGGCGAAAGACAAGGATACCGGCGAGGAGATGCTGGTTACCCAATACGAGGGTTCCGTGATCGAGGAAACCGGATTGATCAAGATGGACTTCTTGGGCTTGAAGACCTTGTCCATCATCAAGGAAGCGATCGAGAACGTGAAACTGACTACCGGACATGATCTGGATATCGACCATATCAGTCTGGAGGACCCCAAGACTTATAAATTGTATTGCGACGGAAAGACAACCGGTACATTCCAGTTCGAGTCCGCCGGTATGCAAAAGTATTTGAAGGAGTTGCAACCTTCTAAATTCGAGGACTTGATCGCCATGAACGCCCTGTATCGCCCGGGCCCAATGGATTACATCCCTTCTTTTATCGCCCGTAAACAGGGTAAGGAGGAGATCAAGTACGATATTCCCGTCATGGAACGCTACCTAAAAGATACGTACGGTATTACGGTCTATCAGGAGCAGGTCATGCTTCTATCCCGTTTGCTCGCTAACTTCACGCGTGGTGAGAGTGATGCCTTACGTAAGGCGATGGGTAAGAAGTTGATCGAGAAGATGAACCACTTGAAGTCTAAATTTATGGCTGGTGGTCAAGCCAACGGCTATAAAGAGGAAACTTTAAATAAGATCTGGTCCGACTGGGAGAAGTTCGCCTCATACGCATTCAATAAGAGTCACGCTACTTGTTACTCATGGGTGGCTTATCAGACCGCTTACTTGAAAGCGAACTTCCCGTCCGAGTATATGGCCGCCGTCTTGAGCCGAAGCTTATCCAATATCACGGATATCACGAAGTTCATGGATGAATGTAAAGCGATGGGTATTCAAGTATTGGGACCGGACGTGAACGAGTCTATCTTGAAGTTCAGCGTAGATAAGAACAAGAACATCCGCTTCGGGCTAGGCGCCGTGAAAGGCGTAGGTGAGTCAGCCGTACAAAATATCATAGAGGAACGCAAGAAGAACGGCCCGTACAAGAGTATCTTCGATTTCGTAGAACGGGTGAACTTGACCGCTTGCAATAAGAAAAACATAGAGTCCATGGCTTTGGCCGGAGCGTTCGATAACTTCGGTATCCAGCGTGAGCAGTTCTTCACCGACAGTGGAAAAGGGGAATTGTTCTTGGATACCTTGGTTCGCTATGGTAACAAATACCAGATGGATAAGAGCACGGCAGTCAACTCTTTATTCGGTGGAGACGCCTTGATCGCCATCGCTAAACCGGAGATCCCGCAATGCGAGCGTTGGAGCGATCTCGAACGCCTAAATAAAGAGAAGGAGTTGGTCGGTATTTACCTATCCGCCCACCCGTTGGATGAATACCGTATCATATTAAAGTATGTATGTAATACCGGCATGGTAGAACTTAACGAGCGGGAAACCTTACAAGGCCGGGAGGTTTTATTAGGTGGTATCGTCACCGGTTTCCGGGAAGGAATGACCAAGAACGGAAAGCCTTACGGAATCTTGAAGATCGAGGATTTCACGGGTAGTGGCGAGATCCCTCTTTTCGGACAGGATTATATCGAATACAGCAAGTATGGTAAAATAGGGATGTATCTCTTGATCACAGCCCGTGTAGAGCCTAGCCGCTGGGACCCCAATAAACTGGACTTCAAGATTGGTACCGTCAACCTTTTGCAAGACGAGAAAGACAAGCTGATCGAGAAAATCAGTATCACGGTCCCGATCCATGATTTGGACGAGCCGACTATCAATGAGCTTTCGGTATTGATCAAGAACAATCCGGGCCATAGCCTGTTATATTTTAAGGTTGTCGATGGGGAACATAATATTTCCCTAAATCTCTTCTCCCAAAATATCCGCTTAAACGTGACCCGTGAGCTGGTAGACTTTTTACAGGAGAACGAGAATATCGATTTTAAAATTAATGGTTAAAGTTGTACGACGCTGAAAGAATTTGTACTTTTGGCGTCATAACAATCATTAGATTATAATTCATAATTAAATAATACGTAATTCAAAATGGCACTACAAATTACAGACGCTAATTTCGAGGAGTTGGTTAACTCCGGAAAGCCCATGGTTCTTGACTTTTGGGCAGAGTGGTGTGGCCCTTGCCGCATGGTATCTCCTATCATTGATGAGTTGGCAACCGAATACGAAGGTCGTGTGACGATCGGTAAAATGAACGTTGACGAGAATGACGATGTAGTCGGACAATTCGGTATCCGCAACATCCCTACCGTTCTTTTCTTCAAAGACGGTAAGATGGTTGATAAAGTAGTAGGCGCTACGGCTAAGGATAAGTTCGTAGAAAAGATCGAGGCAATGCTTAAATAATTGAAAGTTGAGAATTGAGAATTGAAAATACCGAGGAATACGCTCTGTAACTTTCAATTCTCAATTTTTAATACCCCTAAGTATATGTCGCTTGCCCGGAGGACCGGGAAGACGGCTCATCTCAAAACCAGCCGCTTGCATACCTCTGCGTACCTCTCCTTTTGCGCAATAGGTTACGATCACTCCGCCCGGTGCGGTATGAGCATACAAACGATTATAGATTTCCTGATTCCACATCTCCGGTTGTTTCTCGGGCGCAAACGCGTCGAAATAGATCAAATCGATATCATCCGGTAGTTCACAGGCGTTACTATTTCCTTCTATTTTATGAAGTGTAAAGCGCTCTGAGATTGAAACGGGAGTATTCCACTCCGCTTCATGCAAGGCTAAGAATAACTCTTTTCTCTCCGGCCAGATCAGCTCCCCATAATTCAAGGCACGAATCGTATCTAAAGGAAGCGGGTATAACTCTACTGTATGATAATCAATATGATGTGCTTGAGATAGCTCGACATCCTTCAATGTCAAGAAGGCGTTCAGCCCTGTACCGAAGCCAATCTCCACGATTCGGATAAAGTCTTTTTCAAGCGCATGCAATCCCGCCTCTATAAATATATGTCTTGATTCCTGCAGGGCCCCGTTCACGGAATGATAATGTTCATCCATCGCCGGAATATATAGTGTATGGCTTCCATCCGCCGTTATCTGTAATTCTTTCTCCATATGTATGCAAAGATAATACATACGAATCAGAATAATACTTATCTTTACCGCTATAAATATGATATAAGATATGGATAGACGCCATCTTTACTTCTTACTATTCTTATTATGTACCATACAAGCCGCTATCGGTCAACAGCGCTCCTTCTCTATCAAGGGAGTTGTAAAAGACGCGTCAAGCGGACAGCCGATACCTTTCGCTAACGTAGTGGTATGGAACACGACGCAAGGGGCGGTCACCGATTCCACCGGATTATTCGAGATATCCGGCATATCACCCGGAAGCTATCGTCTCCAATCCTCCTTTCTGGGATATAAGCCCTTCGTTACCGCCGAATTCAGACTAGCGAATAAAGATATATTCTTCCCGATCGAGCTAGAGGAAGCCAGCCAGAATCTGCAAGAGGTTAGCGTAGTAGCCTCTCCGTTCCGTAAAACCGCCGAAAGTCCGCTAGGACTTCGTGTAATCGGTTTCAAGGAGATAGAGAAAAGCGCGGGAGGAAACCGGGATATCTCCCGGGTAGTACAAACCTTTCCCGGAGTAGCGTCCACGGCAGCGTTTCGTAACGACTTGATGGTAAGAGGAGGAGGTCCCTCGGAAAACCGTTTCTTTTTGGATGGCGTAGAGATACCGAATATCAACCATTTCTCTACCCAAGGAGCCTCCGGAGGTCCGGTCGGTATTATCAATCCCGATTTTATCCGGGAGGTCAACTTTTATTCGGCCGCATTCCCCGCATCCAAAGGGAACACTTTAAGTTCGGTATTGGATTTTAAACTACAAGATGGGAATAAGGAGAAATTCTCATTGCGAGGAGTCCTAGGAGCCTCAGATATCGGTGTGTCCGCTAATGGACCGCTAGGAAAAAAGACCACTTACCAAGTGTCTGTTCGTCGCTCTTACCTTCAATTCCTTTTCGATATGATCGGCTTGCCGTTCTTACCTACTTTCACGGATGCCCAATTCAAGATTAAGCACTCCTTCAACCCCAAGAATGAGCTTACAGTTCTCGGATTAGGGGCGATCGATGATATGAAGCTGAATACAGGAATGAAAGACATGAGCGAGAAAAACCAATATATCCTCTCTTACTTGCCGGTCGTAAAACAAAAAACGTATACCCTTGGAGCGGTTTATAAACACTACGCCGGTAAAAATCTCTACTCGGTCATTATCAGCCGTAGCCAGACCAACAATAAGAATATTAAATACAAAGACAATGATGAAAGCCAAGTAGAGAATCTCTCCTTAAATTACCGTTCGGACGAGATTGAGAATAAGTTCCGAACGGAAAACACGTTCCGCTTACCATTCATTCAATTGAATGTCGGAGGAAACATCGAATACGCCCAATACACGAATGACACCTATCAAAAGCAATTTACCTCTATCCCCCGTACCATCGTATATCAAACAGACCTTGGCATATGGAAGTGGGGTATCTATGCCACGGCTATTTATGAGAGTTATAACGAGCAGTTTACCGCCTCTTTAGGTGTTCGTGCGGACGCAAACAATTATTCCTCGGATATGAATAATTTGTTAGATCAGTTATCTCCTCGCCTATCCTTATCCTACCGCTTGTCCGATCCGCTTTATATAAACGCGAATATCGGACGCTACTACGAGCTTCCTCCTTATACGACATTGGGATTCAAGGATAATGAAGGTAATTATGTAAACCGGACAAATCATTTAAGCTATATCCGAAGCGACCAAGCCGGATTAGGCTTGGAATACCGTCCTACCTCATACTTGAAATTCACGACCGAAGGATTCTATAAACATTATGATCGTTATCCGATGTCCATACTCGACAGTATCCCACTCGCATCGAAAGGTACAGACTATGGTGTCTTGGGAAATGAGGCCGTATCGTCTACCGCTACAGGGCGAGCTTATGGACTTGAGATCATGGGACGTTGGTATAATTATAAAGGGCTTACTTTCATCGCATCCTACACTTTGGTAAGAAGCGAATTCAAGGATGGGAGAAATATGGACACTTATCTTCCCTCGGCTTGGGACAATAAGCATCTGTTCACGTTTAGCGGGACTTATTCTTTACCCAAGAACTGGGACGTAGGCGCCAAGTTCCGGGTAGTAGGAGGCGCTCCCTATACGCCTTACGATGTAGAAAAGAGTAGTTATGTAGAAGCTTGGGACGCTAATAACGGGCTATACTATGATTACAGCCGGTTTAACAGCGAACGGCTCAAGCCATTCACGCAGTTAGATATCCGTATCGATAAAACATTTTACTTCAAAAAGATCATGCTTGGAGCCTATATCGACATCCAAAACATATTGAATTCCAAATACAAAGAGCAAGACGTATATATCAAAACGGGTAAAATTATCAACCCGGAAGCTCCCATATATGAACAACGGTACGAATTAAGACCGATAGAACGTCTTACAGGAACGCTTCTCCCAAGTATCGGAGTGATGATCGAGTTATAGATTTTAGGCGTAATAGATTCTTTTTATTTTGAATTTCAGCAATTAATCATAAATCTTTCCTATTTTTGTGGTCTGTATTAATAACAAATAGTACTTTAATCGCAAATAAGCACATGAATAGGTAGGTAAAGAATGACATTATTAAAAAACTACATACGATTCGTACTCTTTATCGTGTTAAGTCTGGTCTTTTCTTTCCACTTATACGCTACAGATAATGCAGGCCCTATTTTAATCATTAGCTCCTACAATCCCGATACACGTAATACGACCGCCAATATTTCCGAGTTTATGGAGGAATATAAGCGGGGAGGTGGTATCTCGCCGGTGGTTATCGAGAACATGAACTGTAAGAGCCTCCCGGAAGCCCCCTTATGGGACGGTAAGATGAGAGGTATATTGGATAAATATAAGGAAAATAACACCCCTCAGCTTATCATTATCTTAGGTCAAGAGGCATGGGCTTCTTATATCTCCCAAGAATACAAGCCTGATATACCGGTTTTATGCGGTATGATCAGTAAGAATGCGATCTTATTACCCGACTCGGATTTAAATGTCGCCGAATGGGAGCCGAAATACATCGATATCCAAGAGTACGTAGATAAAGGTTTACACCTTGGCGGGTTCTTGTATTCTTATGACGTAAAAGAAAATATCCGGTTAATACGTAAGCTATATCCCAAAACTCAAAATATAGCATTAATCACCGATAATACCTACGGTGGTTTAGCTATGCAGACCTTGGTAAAAAAGGAAATGGAAAATATCAAGGATCTGAACTTGATATTACTGGATGGAAGAAAGAATAATATCTACACCATCGTTGAGCAAATCAAGAACCTGCCGGATCAGACCGTGATATTGATCGGTACATGGCGTGTAGACGTGAACGACGGGTATTATGTTGGAAATGCCACGTATACCATGATGACCGCCAATCCCAGAATCCCGACATTCACATTGGCATCCGTCGGCATAGGGCACTGGGCCATCGGAGGTTTCAGTCCCAAATACAGGCCTATAGGTTCCGATTTGGCGAAAGAGGCTTTAAGTATATTGGAGAAGAAAATCGCCCCTAAAGATATCCATCCCCAAATCATCCCCAATGGATATGTGTTCGACGCTTCAAAGATCAAGGCTTTTGATATCAGCAGACTGTCATTGCCCCACGACGCTACTATTATCAACGAGGACCCGAGCCTATTCTCCAAATACAGGTTCGAAATCTTGCTAAGCGTAATCACCGTATTGTTTATTTTCCTGATTATGATATTAATCTTCTTTATCCGGACCAATAAGCTGAAAGATAAGTTATTGGATCTACAGAAAGATAATATACTAATCATGAATAATATCCAAGCTTCTATCTATTTCATCAAGCCGGATTATACCGTAAAATGGAGAAACGAGGTAGAGTTCCATGACTGTATCCCTGAATTCGGTCCGGCTAATTGCTTCTTGGTCAAGAACGGAGTAAAGCCTTATTGTACCCGTTGCACGGTCGCAAAGGCCATGGAAACCAAAAAGCAGGTCGATATCACGAATGAGTTCGGCGATGGAAAGTATCTTCATATTTTGGCGAACCCTGTATTAGACGAGCACAACAACCTTATCGGGGTTATTTTCAAGAAAGAAGACGTGACAAAACAAAAACAGGCGGAGAACGAACTGAGGAAAGCGAAAGAGAAAGCGGAAGAGTCCGATCGTTTGAAATCCGCATTCTTGGCGAATATGAGTCATGAGATTCGAACGCCATTGAATGCGATCGTCGGTTTCTCCGGATTATTGGCCGTAACCGAGAATATGGAGGATAAAGAGGAATATATCAATATCATTAATAGCAACAACGACCTGCTATTGCAATTGATCAATGATATTCTCGATCTAGCCAAGATAGAGGCGGGTACGCTAGAATTCGTGGATTCAGACGTAGATGTCAATCAACTATTCTCCGATATCGAGCAGTCTTCCCGTTTGAAGGCGCAAGATGGTGTGCAGGTATGCTTTGTCGAGAAGATCCCGAATTGTATCTTACGCACCGACCGTAACCGGGTCTCCCAAGTCATTACCAACTTTATCAACAATGCCATCAAGTTCACAACTCAAGGTAGCATCCTGTTTGGCTACCGCCGTAGAGACGATGAGTTGTATTTCTATGTAAAAGATACGGGATGCGGTATCGCCAAGGATAAGATCGGTCAAGTTTTCACCCGTTTCGTTAAGTTAAATAGCTTTGTGCAAGGAACGGGGCTGGGATTATCGATTTGCCAGATGATTATCAAGCGTCTGGGTGGAGATATAGGGGTGGAATCAGAGCAAGGAAAAGGTTCTACATTCTGGTTTACGTTGCCCTATTCGATACTAGAGATGCAGGAAGTCCCGCATGAGAAACCAAAGACCGAGAATGTACAGAAGAGCCAGTCATCCAAATCTGCAACCCTATTAATAGCGGAAGATAACGAAAGCAACTATACTTTATTCCAAGCCATGTTGAAAGATTATAACCTTATACACGCATGGAACGGGGAACAAGCGATCGATTTATTCAATAAATATCAACCGGACTTAATCCTAATGGACCTAAAAATGCCGATCGTAGACGGCTATGAGGCTACACGGGTAATTCGGGAAAAGAACCAGTCCATTCCTATCATCGCCGTAACAGCTTTCGCCTTCGCAGAAGATGAGGAACGGGTAAAACAAAGCGGATTCTCCTCTTACATCGCTAAACCGATCAAGCCGGATAAGCTAATCGCATGTATTAATACTTATTTATAGAATCCGTTTGGTAACAATCGGAAAACGCAAAACGAAAGAGGAACCCTTCTCTACTTGAGAGTCGAGACTAATACTTCCTCTATGACGGTTCATGATCTGCCGGCAAAGACTTAATCCGATGCCGGAACCTTTAGATTTAGTCGTGAAGAAAGGAACGAAGATTTTGTCGATTGCCTCGGGAACAATTCCGCTACCATTATCAATCACCGAAATAATTACCATACCGTTTTTTTGGACAGCCTCCACTATAATTTGAGGGGATAAGGATTCTTCACAAGCCTCTATCGCATTTTTCAATAGATTAATTAATACTTGTTCCACCATGATCCGGTCCGCATATAAATTCAAGTCTTCCGGCTTTACATGAAAGAAGAGGATATCGGATTTCTCCGGGAATAGAAGCCGGATATCGTCAAAGAGAGCCGAAACCGAGAAGTTTCGTAAAGTAGGTAAAGGCAGACGGGTTAATTTCCGATAATTCTCGACAAAATCCAATAACCCCTTACTTCTTCGGTGGATCGTTTGCATGGCTTGTACCATAATAGCGTAGTCTTTCTCATTCATGCCATTTATCGTCGCACGCTCGGCTACCGTCTCCGATAAAGAGATTACCGGAGCGATCGAGTTCATGATCTCATGCGTCAATACCCGGATAAGTTTCTGCCATGCCTCGGTTTCCGCCTCAGCGACCACCGAACTATACAATCGACTCCGCAAAGCCTCCAAGGCAGCGTTCATAGAAGAGGCCAAAGCCTTTTCGTCTTCCGTCATTGAATCGGAAGGATAAAACAGGCTCAGATCCCCGTAATGAATACTCTCTATCAGGTATTCCATCCGCTTAACAGTCTTTTGCTGATCCTTATATAAGAAAACCGAAAGCGCAAGAATACAAAATCCGAACAGCGCAGGAATAAACAAAAACCCTTTCAGCATTAAGAATGAGGCAGTAAAAGACAAGACCACGATCCCCAAAATACGAGCGAACAACAAGTAACGTATCATAAGCCAAATTTCTCCAATTTACGATACAAGGTAAAGCGGGTAATCCCTAGAAGCTCGGCGGCACGAGTGATATTCCCCTCGGCACGACGTAAGGCACGTTCGATTGCTTCTTTCTCCAATACCGTCAAATTTAACTCATCGGATGGTTCCTTATCCCTAAGCGGGACAGAACGCAGAATAAAGTCTTCCGGCCTTAGCCAATTACTTTCAGACAAGATAACCGCCCGTTCAATCGCATGTTGCAGTTCACGTACATTACCGGGCCAAGCATAATTATGTAGCTTATTCTTCCCATCCCTGTTAATGCCCTTCAAGTCTTTCTTATATTTACGGGCATACTTCGACAAGAAATGTTCAGCCAATAAGATCACGTCATTTCCTCGTTCCCTCAAGGGAGGAATATGTAACTCGATCGTATTAATACGATATAAAAGATCTTGCCGGAAAGTACCTTCTGCCACAAGATGATGGATATTCACGTTCGTTGCGCAGATCAACCGGATATCAATCGGTATGGGTTGCGTTGCTCCCAAGCGGGTTATCTGTCGTTTTTCCAAAGCGGTCAACAGTTTCGCTTGCATGGAAAGGCTTAAGTTCCCGATCTCATCCAAGAACAAGGTACCACCGGAAGCTACCTCCATTCGTCCCGGCTTTTCCTTACGGGCATCCGTAAAAGCCCCTTTCTCATAGCCAAATAATTCACTCTCGAAAAGTTGTTCCGGAATAGAGCCCACATCGATCCCGACGAAAAGATTCTCCGAACGCGGAGATTGATGATATAAGGCGCGGGCAACTAAATCTTTACCGGTTCCATTCTCCCCCAAGATTAATATATTGGCATCCGTATTCTTTAATTTATCGACCGTAGCGAAAATAGCCTGCATCGGTTCGCTTTCACCGATGATCTCGAAGCCAGCATCCTCGGGTGAACTAAGAATCTCAACTTGTTTCTTTAAATTTCGCACTTCCGCCCTACTCTCCCGAAGTTCCAATGCAGAAGAGAGTGTAGCGAGTAATTTCTCCTTTTCCCAAGGTTTCGGGATAAAGTCGGTAGCTCCCGCCTTAATCGCCCGCACGGCCTTATCCGTATCCGAATAGGCAGTCATAAAAAGAACCACCACGTCCGGGTCTATCTTCTTTATCTTCTCCAGCCAATAGAAACCCTCCTGACCACTAATAGCATCCCGTTTGAAATTCATATCCAACAAGATAATATCCGGGATAAAAGTCCGCATGAAATGATCGATGCGCTCCGGTTGCGTAGCCACTCTTATTTGTTCCATATAGGGCTCCAGTAATAAGTTAAGGGCAAAAAGGATGTCCTCATTATCATCTATAATTAATAGTTTTCCCTTTTTCATAAGCGCTGAACTAGTTTGTGATGCCTCAAAGGTAGGTATTAAATCAATGGAAGAAGCGTGCGTAATCGAACGATTACCGTGCGCAGATGAACTGTTAAATTAATAGTCCGCAAAGAGGGTTAAGATTAAGTAAACGGTAAGACTATTTAAGCGAAAGAAAAAACGAGGAGAAAGAAGGAAGACTATCTTTGAACACAATTAACAATTCAGGCATTCATGAGACCACTATTGATTGGATTTTTCGTCTGTATAAATATACACTTAGGCTATGCGCAATGGACTGAGCAAGATTCGATCTGGCTAAAGGATGTATTAGCAGGCAAAGATTCCATCAAATTGAACCCTGAATTCCAAAAAGCAATCCAAAGCGGTTCTTTCCTCAACCCGGAACCGGGAAAACCGATGGGGAAACCTCAACTGGCCGCTCCCAGCAATATCCCTATCACCAAAGATTTCTCAGAATATATCCAACAAGACGATACGACACACCGAAAAGTAGCATTGAAGGATTTACCGCCATCGGTATTCTGGCGACATAATCCACCGTATAAAAAGATACTGCCTGTCTATCAATCTATCTTAGATGAATTGAAAAGGACTCCGTCCAGTGGTCGTACCTCACTAGCTACCTTCGATCTAGGAAGGATGACCAGCCGGAAAACATATGTCCATAAACGCAACGCAAAACGCAACGGAACTTGGCAAAACTACGGCAACCTCCCTACCCCGGATGTCATCTCTAAAAAAAAGAAATTCGAAAGACAACAGGCAGAGGCCGCAAAAAAGGACTCCTCATTGATGATCCAACCACCAATCGATTAGCTTACGGGCCAAGCTCAACTTACGGGGGATCTCCGGTAGATTATCTTTGGTATAGAAGGCACCAGAGCTTAGTTCCTCATCCTGCAACTTAATTTCCCCACTTACATAATCCGCTACAAAGCCAACCATCAAGCCACTCGGATAAGGCCAAGGTTGGTTTCCGAAATAAGTGATATTATCGACCTCTAAACCCGTTTCCTCACGGACCTCCCTGCGCACACACTCTTCCAAGGTCTCGCCAACTTCTAAGAATCCGGCCACTAATCCATGGAAAGTTCCCCGGAAATTACGGGCATGTACCAAAAGAATCGAATCCTCCTTACGGATCAAGACGATCATCGCTGCTGAGATTGTCGGATAAATCTCATGTTTGCAAGAAGGACATTGCTTCGTGATCGACGTAGTCTGCACGGTAGGAGTACCACATACCGGACAGAAACGGCTATGGCTATCCCAATAAAGCAATTGATAAGCCTTACCCGCCTTCTCGTAACACGCTCTCGAAATATAATCCCAAGAGGCACGCAACCCCATATGTACGTAACGGTCATTCCCCTCCACCGGAGTATCCAATTCTGCCGTACGCGCAGGAAGTCCATCCCGGTAATCAACCTCCAGCGTATGAGAAACCGGAACTGGGGGATTCTCGCCATAAGGGATGGTATACGTATCATTCTCTTTCTGAAGCAACAGTTGGTCTTTATAAAAAAGGAACCAATAACAGAGTCTATTTGAAGTTTCCATGCTGATATTTCCGAATTATCTTTCTATATGTAAAACATCCGCGAACTTACGAATTAAAATCAAATAACGTGCGAAAGCGAACGTGCACCGTGCGAAGGCACACACAATCGTTTCTAAGCATTTTTCTATTATCTTATGATTAGCAGAACGTTACATCGATGGCACATTATTTGCCTCTTTTCTAAAAAATGAATATATTTAAAACCTGTTACAATGAAACTAATGATTCGAAACTTACTTTATCTATTCAAGCGGTTTAAGACCGCCGTCGTGTTAAACCTCTTCGGCTTGACAATCGCTTTCGCCGCCTTCCTCCTGATAGTAATGCAGGTGGATTACGAGATGAATTACGATGCCATGCACAGTAAATCGGGCCGAACCTTCCGGCTAGAGGCAAATCACGGAGAATTCGAGCATAACGCCATCCATTGCCTAATGTTTAGCGATGCTTTTGTTAACTCATCCGCTCATATCACGGATTACTCTTACCGTTATCCATTCTACGGAGGAGAACGGTATTGCCAAATCGACGAGGTAGACGATCAAGGAGAAGCGAAAGTCTTCAAGGAAAACTTCCAGCTTTGTCTACCCAATATCTCAGATGTCTTTGATTTCCACATGAAAGAAGGTTCCGTCGAATGCCTATCCATTCCCGGTTCCGTACTCATTCCGGAGAGTGTCGCCAAAAGGCTATTCGACAAACAATCCGCTATCGGTAAACGTATCCGGATGTCCGGCAGTAGTGGCTGGCAACCTGTAAGTACCACGATACTTACTATTGGTGGTGTCTATAAGGATTTCCCGGGAAATACTACGGTACAAAACCGTATTTACGTCCCGATGGACCAACTGGATCTATTAAAAAGTTCTTGGCAAATGTATGCCAATGAAATATACGTCACATTGGATGATCCCCTAAATAAAGAGGAGGTATTGGATCATTTCAACAAGACTTTCGATTTCGCTAAAAGCCAAATGGGTTCAGCGCAAGAGATCGCATTACGTCTAACCCCCTTAAAGGATGTTTATTACACACATGATACAACTTTCGACTTTAATCCGAAAGGTCACCGGGAGACAAATTATGTGTTACTGGGTATCGCTTTCCTCATCTTATTCATCGCCGGAATCAATTTTACCAATCTCACAACCTCGTTGATTCCCCTACGATTGAAAACGATCAATACGCACCGGGTATTAGGATGCTCCATCTATAAGTTACGAGCCATCTCACTTATCGAATCGATCGTGATCTGCTTGATATCCTACATTCTCGCCTTATTCATCGTAAACGATTTGTCTTACACACCGATCGCTAATTGGGTAGATGCGGATATACGTCTTAGTCAATACAAAGGCCTGATCCTTCTCACAGCACTGATCGCTATCTTGACGGGTTGCTTGGCGGGACTTTATCCAGCTATACGAAGTACCTCCTATGCGCCGGCCTTGGTACTAAAGGGCTCTTTCGGTCTTAGTCCCAAAGGGAAAAAAGTACGTGTCGCCCTGATCGGTTTCCAATACACGGTATCGATCGCCTTGATTATTGTCACCTTATTCATGGGACTTCAGAACCATTTCATGACCTCTAGCGAGCAACTAGGATTCAATAAAGACCAAGTAGCCATCGTGAACCTGACACCGGAGATCTACGCCAAGCATAAGCCCCAATATATCCAGAAACTTAAAGATTATCCGGGAATAGAGGATGTGGCCTTCTCCGTCTACGAATTATCGAAAGAAGATGACATGATCGATCTCGAATATGCCCGTCATGAAGATAAGGATGTATTCTTCAAGGTATTCTATGCCTCCGAGAATTTCCTTTCCGTCATGGATATCCAAGTAGAGGAAGGAAGGGATTTTACACGGGAGGATTTAAACAAGGCACAAAGTGATTATATCATCAATCCGGCGGCAGAGCGGGATTTCCACTTACATCCCGGAGATCGTTTCAATGATCGTACGGTTCTAGGAGTCAGCAAGGATTTCCGGTTTAACTCTTGCCGGATCGCAAGCTCGCCTTTCGTATTCGCATTGAATAACGATATACCCAATCCTAAATTGGTATCCTATATCCGCTTCAATTCGAAAACGAATTTACAGGAAGCTGTCGCCCACGTCCGGGAAACATTGAAAGAGATCGATCCGACTTTCCCTTTCGAGATCTCTTTCTACAACACCATCTTAAATAATTTATATCAGAAAGAACAAACACTGGGTAAACTAATCTCCCTATTCGGAATAATGGCGATCTTGATCTCTATCGTAGGTGTATTCGGACTCGTGCTATTTGAGACGCAATACCGCCGGAAAGAGATCGGTATCCGCAAGATCAACGGAGCGACTACCGGACAGATTCTTTTGATGTTCAACAAGACTTATATCCGGATCGTCTCCGTTTGCTTCATCATCTCGATCCCAATAGCATGGATGGGAACACAACAGTGGCTAGAGAATTTCGCTTATAAAACACCACTCCATCTTTGGGTCTTCATCGTAGCTTTCCTAATCATTCTCTCGGTTACGATCGGTACCGTTACTTTCCGGAACTGGCAAGCGGCGAATGAGAATCCTGTGAACTCGGTGAAGTCTGAATAAACTCACTCGGAGTGATCCCGTAAATTTCTTTAAAGCAACGGGTAAAATAGTTCGGATCGGAGAAGCCGACCTGAGCAGCTACCTCCCCGATCGAATAAGCGTGCTGCCCCAATAACTCGGCGGCACGCTTTATACGTATATTACGGGTGAATGAGGAAGCGGAGCAACCGGTAGTAGACTTTAATTTCCGAAATAAGCTGGCACGGCTCATCGCCATCTCGGAACAGAAAAGCTCTACATCAAACTCCGGGTCCTGCAAATGAGCCAGAACGACCTTTGTCACTTTCGAAACAAATTCCTTATCCGGATCGGCGATGGTTTGCTCCGGAGTACGCAAGTCGAACCGATCCCTGAAATATAACTTTAGTTGCTCACTACGTTTGAGCAAATTCTTGATCTTCGCTTTTAAGACAGCAAGACTGAACGGTTTAGGCAGATAATCATCCGCTCCGGCTCCATACCCTTCCAATTGTTGACGTTCTTCCGCTAAAGCAGTCAATAGGATAACCGGTATATGGGCCGTCCGTTCATCCGTTTTCAAAGCCTCGCAACATTCAATCCCATTCATGACCGGCATCATTACATCCGAGACAATCACGTCCGGTAGGATCTCCAAGGCTTTCTCCAAGCCGACCTTTCCGTTTTTCGCTATCACGACCCGGTAATCCGTTTGAAAAGCATTCATCAAATAACGACATAGATCCTCATTATCCTCTACAAACAAAAGCGTTTGTCGTAGATTCTCCGAGACCGGATTTGTTCCTTCCAATGGAACTGATTCCCGCAAAGATGCCTCTTCCATTTTAGGTTCCGAATACTCCAACCACTCCTCAGGATAAACCACTTCCGATATAGGCAAGGCAACCGTAAAAACAGAACCTTTCCCCAATTCACTCTCACATTGAATGGTTGCCTTATGTAACTCCAATAGCTCTTTTGTGTACGCAAGGCCGATCCCCGAACTCTCCGAGCGGCGAAACGCTATCGATGCCCCCTTATAATATCGATCAAAAATATACGGTAACGATTCGGGAGGAATGCCGATTCCACTATCCGTAATTCGTAAAGTCATGACCGCATCGGATGAGCTTTGCTCCAATGAAGCGGAAAAGCTTACCGAACCACCATCCGGCGTATACTTAAATGCGTTCGACAGTAAATTATATAGAACCTGCTCTAGGATATTCTTGTCAAAATAAGCGATTGAGATATCCGGGGCAATCGAATACGTAAACGCAATTTTATAGGAATCGGCCAAAGGAATAAAGGTTTCCGAAATCTCCTTTAAGAATCGACTGAGATCCGCACAAACAATATGCGGGGAAGGAACTCCCCGGGTCAATACCGATAAATCCAGTAATTCATTGACATGCCGAATCAAGCGATTGGTATTCCGGGAGATCGTACGCAAAGTTTCTTTATCTCCACAAGATTCTTCTGAACCGGAATGCCGTTCCAGATCCTCCGTCAATCCCTTGATTATCGTCAGAGGGGTACGAAGCTCATGAGAGACATTCATAAAGAAACGAGTTTTCAACGCATCTTTTTCCTCCAGTTCTTGCTTGGCCTGTTTCAACAGCCGTGTACGTTCTTGTATCTTACGCTCCAACTCGGCTTGGCGAAGCTGATACCAGCGCACCCGGCTCTTATAGGCGATATACAACAGTACGCATACAACCACGAATACCAGCAAAATAAACCACCACGTCCGCCACCAAGGAGGAAAGATCCTGACAGGTTCGGTAATGGGAGCGCTCCAATAGGAACCATTGCCGGAAGTTTCCACCCGAAACACATAGTTTCCCGGTGGTAGACGGTTATATATAGCCGTACGATCGCTGGCGTCCACCTCCCGCCAATCCGTATCATATCCATCCAGACGATACCGGTATCGGATACTACGGGGATGAGAATAATCGAACGCGATAAAACCCACCTGTAAACCTTGCTTCTCACGTGAGTCTCCGATCGTGAGGTTCGTGATTCGCAGAGACTCAGGTATTTTTCTCAAACCGTCCGTTAACTGAACGGGATCAAAAGAAACGATCCCCTCATTACTGCCAAATACAAGTTCACCCGATTTGCGCTTACAGCAAGCACCACCCATAAACTCATTCGATAATAAACCGTTCGCCGTCGTATAATTAACGATATGCCGGTTTTGTATATCCAAGCGACTCAGCCCTTTATTCGTGCTGACAAACAGGATGCCCGGCTCACCTTCACGGATTCCTCGTACGATATTTCCCGATAAGCCATCCTGTACCGTGAAATGATCAAATCGCCCGGTTCGCTTGTCGTATTGATCCAACCCCGCATTCGTACCGATCCACAAATAACCGGAAGAGTCCACAAACAGACAATGAATATGATTCGACGCAAGGGGATTCATCTCACCCGGTATATATCGATACGTGATAAGCGCTCTCGTCTTCGTATCCCACACCCGAAGCCGCCCCTCATCCGCTCCTCCCCAAAACCAAGACTCTTCGCTCACGCATAAGTTACATAACTCCGACAACGAGTTGATCGGATAATCATAAGAGACTTGGTAATCCGGTATAAAAGGGCGGATTCGGAAATCATCCAGATTCAACCGGTCCGGGTTGGCGTCTTGATAACTGATCCATAGGTTCCGCTCCGAATCCTCACGGATAGAACCTATAATCTTTCCGGATAAAGAGGACGGACTTTTTCGGGGTGAGAAGGTAAAACGCATATCTACCCGGGAAGTCTTATGGTTAATCCGATCTAATCCCCTAGAGGTCGCAACCCAAAGATTCAGGTCCGAATCCTCATAAACGGCTAGGATATGAAGAGAAGACAGATTCTCTTTTTCCGTGTATCCCAAGGTATATCGAAACAAGGAAGGTGTTAAATCCGCATGGCTCACCCCATACGTGGAATGCCCCGCCCACAGATGATCCGAGTCATCCAGAAACAAACAGGTAATCTGGTTACTGCTGATAGAATGTGCGTCTTCCGGCACGTTCCTCAACTGTCCCATTTTCCTCTCCTTCGGAGAATAATAAAAAAGACCTTGATTGAAACGGCTATCATCAAACCAGACCGTTCCGTCCTTACTCTCGAAGATGGATCTCACTTGGCATTCTCCCGTAGGTTCCAGATCCTCCGGCCGGTCAAAGAAATGCTCACATCGCAAGGCAAGCCGATTCATCCGGCTAATCAAGCTTGTCCCCTTATTATGTCCGATCCAGAAATCACCATCACCGGTCTCCAAGAATTGATATACCCGAGTATCCTCACGACCGACAGATTGGAAGATCTCTCGCTCTCCCATATCAACCGAACGAAAAGCCCCTTCACGTCCCGTACCTAACCACATATAATCAAACCGGTCGATATAGATCGCGTTAACGCCATTCAAATTGCCGGCATTGATATCCTCCCGGTCATTTGTCCGTATCGTATAATCTTGAAAGTGGTTTGTTTCTTTGTCATACAAACTAAAACCAGCTAAAGTCCCTACCCAAAACGAATGATCCGGCGCCGAATACAAACAATTCACAGGAGACGACGAGACTACCGAACCCGCCGAAGAAAGGCGTACCAATTTCTTCTCTTTAGCGTCATACTCCAACATCCCGTTCTCCGTACCTATAAAGATATGTCCCGGAACGGAGGCCGAGAAACAAGTAGGACTACCATACACACGTAACTGTTGTCGAAGCCATTCTTTCGTGAAATTCAGAAATGTATCCGAACCTCTGTCATAACGGCTAATCCCACCCGAGGAAAAAAAGATCCAGATACCTCCATCTGAATCCTCGAATAATTTATCGATAGAACTGCTTTGTATACTTTCCGGACAATCCGGTACGGGCAAGAATACTTTAAACGTATATCCATCGTAGCGGTTCAAGCCTTCAGTCGTCCCGACCCAGACATACCCGGTACGATCCTTCAAAATAGAGGTCACCGAAGAAGAAGAAAGCCCGCTATCCATTGTTATCCGGTCAAAAATAACGTTGGTAGCTTGCGTTCTCGTTACCATAAGTACAAACAGCAGTAAAAGGTATATTCTCATCCATTCATCCGATTAATGCCCCAAATATAAAGATTAAGTGGGTGAAAATCACAGAAAACAGAAAGATTGAACGATTTGTACGGTATTATGAAACATATGTCCGGCCCGCTCCCTCCCTATTTCCCTAGCTTTGCGGTATCAATTCTAAAACGAATGTAAAATATGAGAAAACTTTTTCTATCGCTAGTATTCCTTAGCGCACTACTATCTATCCATGCGAATCCGGGTATTAAAGGAATCGTAATCGATCAAACCACCCGTAAGGCATTAGACTACGCTCACGTTGTATTATATGATGGAGATCATATCGTCGAAGAAGCTATGACTGAAGCGAACGGTTCTTTTCTAATCCAGCCCGTAAAACCGGGAACGTATTCGATCCGTATCCATTTTCTGGGATATGATGTTTATATGGGAGAGGAGTTTATCCTTACAGAGCAAATCAAGGATCTGGGTATTATCCCGATGCAAATGCTTGAGGTAGGCTTACAGGAAGTGGAGGTCGTAGCCAACAAGAAACAAGTCATCTATAAACTGGATAAAAAGATCATCGAGGCTTCTTCCAACCTGCTTTCCTCGGGAGGAACCGCTGTCGATATCCTAGAGAACACGCCTTCCATCCGGGTGAACGCCGAGGGAGAGGTTACCTTCCGGGGGAGTAGCGGATTCACAGTCTACGTAGATGGAAAGCCCAGTATATTTACCGGGACCCAAGCCTTGGAACAGATCCCGTCCGGACAAATCCAGAATATAGAGATCATAACTACCCCGTCCGCCCAACATGATACAGGGGGTGATGTCGGGATCATCAATGTCATTACCAAGAAGAACTTCGGGGAAGGGTTGAGCGGAGTAATCAACCTAAGCGGGAATACGGTATGGAGCCGGACCTTGGATTTCTTGTTGACCGGACAAAACAAGGCGTCTCAATGGCGTATAGGCGGTTATGTGGGAAACCGACTTCGCAAAAGTCATTTTACCCAAGAGAAAACGACGTTGGTAAACGATACGACAACGACTTCTTATTCCAATGGCCCCCGTGAAAGTAACGGCTACGCATATATTCTCAATGGAGGTTGGAGCTATACACAAAAACAAACGACTTTTTCCATTAACACGGAAGGTGGATATGCCGGACTCAAGCGAAAAGGGGATCTGGAATATACGGAAGAACGTTCCGCTAATGGCGAGCAATTCGAGAACGGAGAGTTCAAGAGCCTTGACGACTTTGATATCCATGAGACTTTCGGACTAGGGAATCTGGCCGTGGATCATAAGTTCAATGATAAGGGGCATAACCTTAGCGGTAGCTTCTTCTTGAAATATGGAGGCGACGCTCTGGAATATTTCCAAAGCGATATGTTCGACAAAAACAACGTACGCCAGCAAGGTCATCGTGCGTGGGAGGCCGAACATCGTTGGACCGTCCGTGCGAAAGCCGATTATGTATTTCCATACAGCAAAACCGGACAAATCAAGGCGGGTTATCAATATTTCTCATACTCGGAAGACGGCGATTATAGTATGCAGTTTTGGAACCCGGATACCAAAGAGTTCTTCTGGCGTGACGATATTTACAACACGTTCTATTTCCAACAAGGGATCAACTCCCTTTATGCGATCGTTGGGGATAGCTACCGGTCTTTTGATTTTCAAGTAGGATTACGGGGAGAACATACGCATCAAGTATTACGTAGCTCCAAAGATTGGGCAAACCGCCTACAAAAGCGTTTTGAGTTGTTCCCATCCGCCCATATCGGTTATAACCTCACACAAAATCAGAAGCTTCTATTCGCTTACAGCCGTCGTACGACCCGACCGGAGCTTTATTTCATGGAGCCATACATCACTTACAAGGATTACTATACAGCCGAGATCGGTAACCCGGATATACGCCCGGAGTACATTCATTCTTTCGAGTTGAATTATTCCTTGACTTCCGGCGACAATGCCTTGTCTGCCTCCCTATTCCACCGAACCCGCAAAGACAAGATCGAACGATTACGGGTTCCTTACCAAGCCGGGGTTACCTTGGATTCCATGGCGAACGTGGGACATGATTATTCCACCGGAATAGAACTATCGGGCAGTTTGCAGGCCACCAGTTGGTGGAATACGCAAATAAACGGTAGCCTTTATCACTACCGGGTAGAGAACGAGTATAAGACGGACGGGAAGAATGAGACCAGTACCAATTACGAGATCGCATGGAACAACGCTTTCACGGCAGGTAAATACACAAGGATACAGCTTGACGGCAATTTCGTAGGCCCTTCCGTAACCACCCAAGGAAGAACCCAGTCGTTCTGGTTTGTCAACCTAGCGATACGGCAACAATTCTTCAAACGGAAGTTGACGGCCACCCTCTCTTTCCGGGATGTCTTCAATACGGCCCGTTATGTCAATACGATCACTTCCTCGAACTTGATTTCCAAAACACGAATCCGGCCCGATTACCCGTTGATAGGCTTGACCCTTAGCTATACGTTCAACCAGTTCAAGCTAAAGAATGGCTTATCCAACAATTCAAAGGATTTATTCGAGGGGACGAATCATTAACACATACCTATTGCTCCACTTTCAAAGTATGTTAAGTTACTTTGCCGATGAACTTAACATACTTTGCCGATGAACCTAGCTTAATTTGCCAACAAAGTTAGCCTGCTTTTTCCTATCTATTTTCACTGTATTGGAAACCTCTGACTATAAAGATATTATAATAAGCATATTTTGCAATTTAAAACGGTTTGATATAATTTCCAGCTCTCCAATAATATAAATACAGAAAAAACCATTACTTTTGCAACCTATGTGTAAAACAAAGAAGGAAATTGTAAAGTAAATAACCTCAGACGTTCCTGTCGGGGTTATCCCACCATCATACTCGGGCATATTCCTGCCCGAGCTATTTTTCATATACCTTTAGGAATTAATTAAAGCTTGACAAGGCGCGTTATGCATTTGTTGAAGTTCTTAACATACATAATACAATGAATTTAAATAATATTCAAATAAGAGAAACTGCGACAAGCGATTTTAGCCATATAATGGAAGTTGAGAAATTGGCATTCGGCTATGATAAGGAAGCCGAACTCGTAGCAGAGTTATTAGCCGACAATACAACCAAACCGATAGTCTCACTTCTTGCTTTTTATAAAGACGAGCCTATCGGACATATTCTTTTTACCAGAGCCTATTTCAACGAACATCAGCAGCAACCGATGATGCATATTCTTGCACCTTTGGCTGTAAAACCGGAATATCAACGGCAAGGTATTGGTGGAATGCTGATAAAGGCTGGTATAGAGAAATTACAAGAAAAAGGTTCAAACCTTGTGTTCGTATTAGGGCATAAAGAATATTATCCTAAATATGGATTTATACCTGATGCCAATCATTTAGGTTATCCTGCGCCTTATCCCATTTTGGAAGAATATAGTGATTATTGGATGGTTCAACCAATAAGCCCAAAAGGATTCGAAATCGGTAAAGGAAAAATTAAATGCAGCGAAGAATTAAACAAACCCGAGCATTGGCGAAATGAAGAATCAGATAGATAACTTTTATTTAAAAACATCATGAGTAACGAAAATAAAACAATTCACGAATTCGATTTCAACCTGATCTGCGAATACTTTTCAAACGTAGAACGTCAAGGACCGGGCAGCCCAGAAGCAACTCTTAAAGCGTTGAGTTTTATCGACAATTTGGCTGATAATTCCCGCATTGCCGACCTTGGTTGCGGTACGGGAGGGCAGACAATGATTTTGGCAGAGAATGCTCCGGGGCAGATTACCGGGCTTGACCTCTTTCCTGAATTTATCAATATATTCAGTCGGAACGCCAAACAATCTGACCTTTCCGATAGGGTAAAAGGTGTTGTAGGTTCAATGGACGATCTTCCTTTCGGGAAAGAATCCTTAGACCTTATCTGGTCTGAAGGGGCTATCGCCAATATCGGCTTTAAAAAAGGCTTGAATTATTGGAACGGCTTTCTAAAAAAAGACGGTTATGTCGCCCTGACCTATGAGTCGTGGTTTACGGATGACCGCCCCGCCGAAATCGAAAAGTTCTGGCTTGACGCAGTTCCTGAAATGAACACGATAAGTCATAATATTTCAGTCTTGCAGAAAGCCGGTTATCGTCTTGTTGCCGCATTTACGTTACCTGAAACCTGCTGGACAGAGCATTACTTTTCTCCATGCAGCAAGATACAGGATGAGTTTCTGAAGAAACATACAGGCAGCAAAACCGCTGAGGAACTTATAGCCGGTCAACGCCATGAAAAGGTGTTGTATGACAAATACAAAGAGTTCTACGGTTATGTGTTTTATATCGGGAAGAAGATCTAATTAACTCAAAGAGGGAAGATTATCGTAAAACAATAGTCTTCCTCTTTCAAATAAAAAATAAAATGAAAAAGATAAATTACTATTATCTCGTTGCTGGATTCTTAGCTCTCCTGTTTTCGATAACGCATGAGCTAAACGGACAACGGGCATTAATTCCTGCCCTGTATGCCGGGGAATTAGATATAAATACCGTAACGACATTCAAGTATATTTGACATATTATTACGGCTGAGAACAGTGTTTTTGGTATTGCTTTCATTATCATGGCATTTTATAAAGAATAGGAAAAAGTAAAATTTACCGCATGGCTGATTTGTGCGATCCTTCTAATTCGTTTATTTGTTATTGTTGCCACTGTATTAGCGATGAGTGGAGGACAGCTTAGTAGTTTAGTGGTTGATATAATTGCAATGATACTTACCAGCAACATATAAGTATCGAAAGATACTTCATTAACGCAGGGTTCATTGATGATAAGATCGAGTATTTAAAAGATAAATCAGGATTATCTCCTATATATGAACTTAACTCATACTTAAAATAAATCTATTATGACAGACAAAGATCTAGACAACACATTGAAAGAGTGCATAGAGTCGATGGTAGAATACATCAGAACTGTAACCAAGCAGACACTAATTGAAGCCTTTCAAAAGAAAGAAAGGGCTAATAACCCCAAACCGAATCAAGGATCATCCAGATGGATAAAGGCCGAATATTTCCTTATAATAGTGGTAATGATACTAATTGCGGCAATGCCCTGGCTGTTTCCGATACCTACTACCAATATCATAAATATCGCTTCAGAACAACAGGGTCCTGTAGAAATCAAAGAATTGATTATCTTTGAATATATTCTCCGCTTTTTACTCCTTGCAGTTTTGTTCATAGTGCTATTGAAAGGATATAAATACTATCTACAGCACAAAAAGGAAAAAACGGAACTTACCATTAAAAACGAACAGGATCAACGAGCCTTTATAAGGTTCTTCCTACAACATAGTTCTGACACCAAACAACAAGAGCAAAAGAAAAAGCAGTAAGTAGAAATAAACCAACTCCAATACCTCGATAAATTAACTTCATGGACAAACAAAGCCGGTAACCTCCAAAAGTAAGCCCCGATCAAACAAATGACCGGGGCTGATTCTTTTCCCGCTTTCCTTCCTCACGGAAGTACTAAAGGATGAACTTTAATTTATTACTTTAGTATTAATATTAATCCATTCCCGCCTGTTCGCCCTCACGGGATACTTGGGCCAAGCCTGCGCAGGAATGATTTTTGATTATCGTCATTAATATCTTACTTTACAACTGCCTTAACAGCCTCTTCGCCATCAACAGCCACAGCTACGATACCAGCCGGAACCGAGATTGTCGCATTGTCGGAAGTAAGAACAGTCTCTGCCACTACCTTACCTAAGATATTAGATATGACCACCTTCTTACCAGCCGCACCTTGTACAGTTATTGTACCGTTACCGGAGATTACGGAGATAGAGGACTCAGCTTCGATAGAGTCGTTGGACGTTGGATCGCCTGCGCCAACCGTTACGACTAAAGCGGAAGCTTCATCAGAAGTGAAACCTAACTTACCGTTCAAGTTGTATAAGAATTTCGTTTGATCGGCAGACGGAACCACTCTGTATCCATTACCAGCCTTCGTGATATAGAACTTGAAGTTCTCCACGCCAGCAAGACAAACATCTTCCTTAGCTTCCTTAGAAACAAGTACCGTATTGTTATTTATAGAAGTCTTGATAGTATCCAAGCCAACCAAAGCTGCTGGACGGAAGATAGCTTTCACATCATCGTTTGTTCCAACCAAATAGTAGTTTCTATCTGTTACGTAATTAGCTTTATCCTCATTCCAATAATAAGAAGAATCTTTAGCGAAATACAAGAAGTTTCTCAAAGCGGCAGGTTCTGCGGCCTTCGTCTCAGGAGCCTCTTCCGTAGCGATACCCTTAGAGATATAGAATGTAGGCATATCTGCCTTGCTATCAGCTGTATCCAACCAGAATGTCAAGCCCTCGGCAGCGATAATACCTTCCAACATACCTTTATTCAACTTCATAGAGATTGCGCCTTCCTCGCTATCCAAAGTAGCGTGTCTCGGAGTTGCCTCTAAGCTCTCGCCTAAGTTGAAGAAGCTTACCGTGATATGAGAATATTGTGAATCATCGCCAATCTTCGCAGTGGCAAAATCAGAAGTGGATGTATCAACATACAAGCCTTCGATTCCGGCTTTCACAACATCTGTATAAGCATACTCAGCACCGGCCTTCACTACTTCGATCATCGCATAGTGACCATCAGCGTTCTTCTTGAATGCGAATTGAGACCAGACATCAGCTTTTACATCACCATCATTCAACTTAACCAAGCTATAGTCTGTAGCCTTCTTCAAGCCATACTTCACACCATTCTTCTCATAAACCAAATAGTAAGATTGGATAGCCAAAGTATCGATTTCCTTTGACTTTTGCTCATTGTCGCTGAAGTAAGCGTACTCGATCTTATTCTTAACAGAAGAAGCCTTCTCGAACTTCCAAACGAAGCTAGCGTCTGGATCGTTGCTAGGAATGAACTTATCATCTGTAATGTCAGAAGTAACAGGTCTATTCTCATCCACCAATGACATATAAACCTTCTCAACCGTTACATTACCTGTTCCGTTGAAGATCAACTCTGCGCCTTGCTTCATTTGAGAGTCTGCCAATGTCAAGAATGCGTTGATACCTGTAGAAGGAGTCAGCTTAACAAATTCTGTACCATCATGAGAGATCCCTCTAGTTTCATAGATACCTGCCTTGTCTGTCTTATACAATTGGCAAGAGAAAGTCTCTGTAGTCTCCAAGTTAGCAAATGTAACATTTCCTTGCTCTGCGACACTGGAAATATACCACTGAGCCGTAGCTGATTTCAAATCAACTTTCGCTGGAGCCAAAGCAGCCTGACCAAAAGCGGAAGGAACAGTTGTAGTAGCATATGTAGCTACCAAGTACTTACCATAATAAGAAGCGTCAGCCTCAGCCGGAGTTTCAGGTTGCGTACCCATAAAATAAATATTATAGATAGCAGCGTCATCAGCCTTCAACAAGTCAGAGGCTTTCACCCAAGTATTACCTGTTGTCTGAGCCAAAGATAAGTTTGCCGTATTTGACTTCGTTGTGATATAAGTTTTCAAACCACCGCCTGTCAATGAGTAAGCTCCCACATTAACAGTTGCGATATTCTTATTATCATCTCCTTTAACCCTAACATTGGACATTGAGATCGTATATTGTCCCAAAGCACCTAGTTGGTCTTTCTCCTCTACTGTATAAACAGCGTTATTATAGGCAATCTCTCCCTCCTTCTTTAAATTAGCCGCCTTAAGATCCTCTCCTTTAATCGTAGTGAAATCATAGCCCTCACCGTCATCCGCAATTAAGCTAGTGATACCGAAATTGCTATTCGGATTCAATACAACGAATGTAGCGGCTTTCAACTCATCCGCCGTTACACCGTCAAGTAACTTCTTTCCAGCGTCATTAGCCACAGCGAAATATACACCAGAAGCCGGAGCAGCAGACCAAACAGCATTGACATCAGAAGCGTCAACAGCTACCATCTGGTTAGCGAACGGGTTCTTCTCCGGTGCAGAAACAGCGTTCGGGAACTGGAATGAGAATCCCTTGCCGGAAAGGTTTGCGTTCAAATCGTCCGCATTATAAGTCTCAGATTTTGTATAAGCCTTATAACTAGAGAATACGGCTGTTCCTATAGATCCAACACTAGCTACAGTAATGTTTGAGAAAGCAATCGTTTCTTGATCCGCAGTAAACAAAGTCTTAGCCTTTCCCGATTGATCATAAGCAAATTTCTTACCGTTCACCCACAACTCAAAAGTAATACCGGCTGCTGTTTTTGAAAAATTACGGATCTCGAATAAAGCGGCATCATTAACATCAGCTACATTATTAGCAGTTTTTGTCTGATACTTCGTACCATCGATTTCCGTCTCTTCTACATCCGCAAAACCACCTGTCTCCTTTAAATAGAACTTCACGCCATTTGCCTACTTCTTGCTTGATGCGATCGTTGAGTACTCAACAGCATCCGGATTAGCAGCAAAGGTCAAATTTGACATCGGCGCTCCTAAAAGCATAGCAGCCGCCATCAATGTAAAAATCCTTTTGTTCATAAATCGAAAATTTAATATTAATAATAGTGTTAATTATATATCCATCAACCCTTTTAGCCAATCTCGGCTTTACGAAAACGACTAGTCTAAACGATCGTTTTCACCGTTCATTTTCATGTATATAATATAATGTACGTGCGTACATTGAATAAAGGCTTACTAAAAATCTTCCTACAATAAATAACATATTCAATATAAACTGCCCTGTTTTGAGTCTCCCAAGTGAATAACTAACGGCTTGTCGAGTGAATAACTAACGGCTATACCTAGTGGATAACTTACGGCTTGGGAAGTGAATAACTAACCACTTACAAACCTTTTTTCCTACCGTTGACCAAAGGAATTTCCTATCACCACAATGCCCATTATAAGGTCTTTACAATAGGCAATGTAACACCTTTATAATGCCCATTGTAAGCCGCTTATAACTGCGATCATTAGAACGCTCAAAAAGAACACTGATAATCAACACATTAAAAACGCCATTACCTTGTCCAGAAAACACGTACGACTTTTACAAAAAACACGTACATGTTTTCTCGGAAACACGTACGTGTTTTTCCAGAAGCAAATTCCGGTCAAAAGCAATAAAGATTCTGATAAAGCCATTATCTTTGCTTCAAAATCAATATACAACCACGATGAGACACTTAAAGTACTTGGCTTTTGTAGCATGTCTGGGAAGTCTTTCCCCGGCCCTCGCACAAAACGCCTCTAAAAGCTTGACAATCGATGACCTAGTCACTTGGCAACGAATCACGGACCGGGAGATCTCGGACAACGGAAAATGGGTAGCTTGCAAGATGGAACCTTGGGAAGGTGACGCTACCGTTTATTTGTATGCGGCCCAAGGGCAAGAGACCGCCACTTTTTCTCCGGCCGATAAGTTCGCGTTCTCCGCTTCCTCGGGTTATCTGGTTGTCACGCAAACACCCGGAAAGTCCACGGTAGATTCCCTGAAAATATTGAAGACGAAAGAGGACAAGATGCCGATGAACACCTTGGTAATCTATTCCGTCGCCGGTAAAAAGGAGACGATAGACTCCCTCAAAACCTTCAAATTAGCGGACGAGGCGGATTGGATCGCTTATCAAAGAGGCCGGAAGGACTCCACGTTGTACGTCCGTTCGCTGGATGGAAGCAAGACCTTCCAGTTCCCGACCGTAACGGATTTCCAATTCGCCAAGAAAAGCGATATGCTATATTACACGAGCGCAGCGGAAGGAGAAGCAGGTATATTCACCTTGAACCCGGAGAAAGGAAGTCCGGCGCTCATCAAAGAGGGAAAAGGCGTATTCAAACAAACCACGTTCGACGAGAAAGGGGAACGGCTAGCTTTCTTATATTGCGCCGACAAAGATTCTTCTTACAAAGCGTTAAGCTTATGGTTATCCGAGCATAACGCTCCCGCAAAAGAAATCGCCACCCGTGGAAACAAGGCTTTCCCCGCTGAATGGGTAATCAATGAGAACGGGATGCTTCAATTCTCGAAATCTGCTTCCCGTCTGTTCTTCGGTACCTCACCGGAGCCAAGGCAAAAAGACACGACCCAACTAGCCGAGAATCGTCCGAACGTACAGGTTTGGAGTTGGGATGAGCCCGTACAATATACCGTACAGAATTATAACAAGGAAAAAGACTTAAAGAAAAGCTATCAAGCGGTTTATAATCTGGGCAACGGCTCTATCTTCCAATTGGCGAATGAGGAATTACCGAATATCCAATTGGGTAACGAGGGTGACGCAGCCTTGGCGCTCCTTTCCACTTCCCGTCCCTATTCTTTGTCTTCCATGTGGGAGGCCCGCACACGCAGCGACTATTATACCGTATCGCTGGATAACGGAGAACGTAAGCAAATCGCCAAAGCGGATTATGGCCGTTTCCGCCTCTCCCCACAAGGTAAATATGCGTATTGGTATGGCGAGACGGATAGTTGCTGGTACACGATCGCCTTGGCGGAAGGTAAGCGATATCGCCTAACCACCCCGGAAAGCTTCCCGGCTTGGGACGAGGAGAACGACGTTCCTAATCATCCTTATGCGCATGGAGCCGCCGGCTGGACCGCGAACGATCAAAGTCTCTTGATCTATGATCGTTACGACATCTGGAAATTCGATCCGACCGCAGCTACCTCACCGATCAACCTGACCGTGAACGGAAGGAAGGAGAAACTGTCCTACCGCTTGGAACAACTGGATAAAGAGGCTCGCTTTATCGACCTCGGAAAACCGCAATTATTAAAAGGATTCAACGAGACCACGAAAGGATACGGATTCTATAACGCACGCCTCTCCGCTCCAGCAGCCCCGAAGACCTTGCTGGCGGGCAACTATATGTTGCGATCTATCAACAAGGCGAAGAATACGGACGACGTGATCTATACGATGGAAACCTTCCAGCAATACCCGGATATCCACTATTCTACCTTGGCGTTCAAGAAATCCGTGCAATTGACACATGGAGACAAGCAGCAGGAAGGTTTTATCTGGGGTACCGCCGAGTTGGTCTCATGGATTTCCTTGGACGGCCGTCCGCTGGAAGGTGTCATTTATAAGCCGGCGAATTTTGATCCGAACAAGAAGTACCCGATGATGGTGAACTTCTACGAGCGGAATTCGGAGACTTTGTATAATTACCGTATGCCCGAACCACATCGCTCTACGATCGATTACCATTTATACAATAGCAACGAATATATCATCTTCAACCCGGACATTCGCTATGTAGATGGTTATCCGGGAGAAAGCTGCTATAACTGCTTGATGCCGGGTATCACCATGATGATCGCCAAAGGATATATCGACGAAAAAGGGATCGGTGCGCAAGGACATAGCTGGGGAGGTTACCAAGTAGCTTATTTAGCGACTCGCACGAATTTATTCTCCGCTATCGAGTCTGGGGCGCCTGTCGTAAATATGTTTAGCGCTTATGGCGGTATCCGTTGGGGATCGGGTATGGCCCGCTCTTTCCAATACGAGCATACACAAAGCCGTTTAGGAGCTACGCCATGGAGTTCTCCGCTTCGTTATCTGGAGAATTCCCCGTTGTTTACGATGGATAAGGTACAGACCCCGATATTGATCATGCACAACGACGCCGACGGCCATGTGCCTTGGTACCAAGGTATCGAGTATTTCGTTGCCATGAAGAGGCTAGGCAAACCTTGCTGGTTATTGAACTATACTGGCGAACCGCACTGGCCCACGAACATGGCGAACCGTATCGACTTCCAACGCCGCATGTTCCAATTCTTCAACCATTACCTGAAGAACCAGAAGATGCCTAAATGGATGTCCGAGGGCGTACCTGCCGTAGAGCAACCGTTTGAGTTGGGGTATTGATCAGACAATTACAGCTTCATACGAAACTCGGTACGGACACCGGGTAAGGAATCAACGGTTAAATCGCCGCCATGCAAGCGCATTATGCGGTGGGAGATACTGAGGCCGATGCCGCTACCACCGGACTTCGTAGAGAAGAAAGGCATAAAGATAGCAGACAATAGTTCAGGAGAAATACCGGGGCCATTGTCTGTTATAGTTATATATACCCTACCATCTGTCTTCAAGGCTTCTACGGAGACGATACCATCCGCTTGCCCCTCTATCGCCTGTAATGCGTTACGGATCAAATTAATCAGAGCCAACACGATCAAGTTTTGATCCACACGTACCGTTAAAGCTTCCGCAGAGGAGAAACGGATACGGTCGCTACCCGGCTCGGCACACAACAACCGTTCCATCTTCTGAAATAAAGAGGTTATAGGCACCTCGGTTCTTTCCGGCTCCGGGAGATGCGTCAGACGATGGTAGGAATCCAAGAAGGCGGATAAATTTTGCGCTTGCCCATGAATAACCTCCAAACCTTCCCGTAATTGCTTCGGAGTATATGTATCGGAATATTTCAATAGGTCAGCAGACAAGGAACGGATTGGCGTAATCGAATTACGAATCTCATGCGTCAGTACCCGCAAGATACTCTCGTAATATAAACGCTTCTCTTCCATCTCACTCTGGTTTTGACTGAATAGGAGGATAATCCGGTTCATTTCCGTATACAAATCCTTTACAAAAGGATCATTCGTTTTATTTGGGTACCGCAAAGCTGTATCCCCATTACGAACCGACTCAAAGAAGGTAGCTATCTTACGGTTTATACCGTTCATCCACCGGATTAGTAACAGAGTTATCAACAGGATAATACACAGACATACAAAGGATAAGAAGTAAGAGGTACCGGTTATCAACAATACGGACCCAAGTAACGCGAGAAACACGATCAAGGAGACGATTCCTATAATCTTCAAGTATAAACTCCGGTTAACCATAGCTACTCTCCTTATAATCTACAATCCGTATTTCCGCATCTTATTATAAAGGGTCTGGCGGCTAATATCCAATTGTTGAGCCGCAAGCGTCAGGTTCCCTTTCTTTTCTTTCAATACCTCGGCGATAAACTGCCGTTCCATATCCTCCAACGTACAAGGATGGGAGACTTCCGAAAGCTCCTCCACATAGAAATCATCGGCATCCAAACGGCATTTATCCACAAGTAAGACCGTACGTTCGACGATTTGCTGCAACAAGGCCAAATCACCCCGCCCGGCCATATCGGATAACTTATCGACCGCCTCCGCTGTCAGACGAGGCAATGGTTTCGCATAAGCCTCCGTATATTTCTTTAGCAATGCATTAATAAGAGATTCGGCCACAGATGAAGCCTTATCTGTATTTGATTCCATACGGTGTTCCCACACATGGACAAGGGTTTGAATAAGTTTCTCGTTATCCCAAGGTTTCACGATAAAGTCCGAGGCTCCCCTTTTAAGGGAAGATACAGCCAACTCGATATCCCCAAAAGCGGTTATCAAGATAACGGCCGGAGGATTCTTAAGCTCCAAAATACGATCCAACCAGAAAAGCCCTTCCCCACCGCTTTGCTTTCCAGCGCCGAAGTTCATATCCAGTAAAACCATATCTACATCTCCATTCCGTAAAAGGGCAGGCAATAGAACAGGAGATGATACGGTAACGATCGTCTTAAACTCATGGGACAGGATCGTCCGCAGACTTCTCAATACCGCCTCATTGTCATCTACGACTATAATCTTCGCGTTACGCATGAAGCCTCCTCTTTTTTCGCACGCAAAGATACGATCTTTTCCCGGCTCTCAGTGTCCAATATTTAGACAAATCCAGTCCTTTACGAACGTTTCCTCCGATTTTATTTGCCATATTCCACGCAACCGGATAGCTTTGAACCAACAAACAGATAAAACCATGGAATCCATATCTCTAAAACTTATATTCCGTAGCTGGTGGCGAAACAAGACGTTCGCCGTCATTTCCTTATTGAGTCTGGCGGCAGGCATCACTTGTACCAACCTACTGATCTCATACGTCATTTATGAATCTAGGATAGAAGCCCATAATCCCAATAAGTCGCATATCATCTATATGGCACAAGACTCTCCCTTGACCTCCGGAGAGAAAGTATCTTTTATTAAAGGGAAGATCCCTGTGCAGCTAAAAGACCAATACCCTGAAGTTGAGGATTATTTACGACTGAACATAGAGAATGCCGCCTCCATCACGATAGGAGAAAAGCACTTCGACCCAATCTCGATCGTCAGAGCAGATCCCTCCTTTCCTCGCTTTTTCCCTTACAAGGTAGTGGCAGGAGATATAAACAAGGCATTAACCCAACCAAACGCAATTGCGTTGACCGAATACCAAGCGAAGATATTCTTCGGGAACGAGGATCCTATCGGTAAAACCTTTTCGGCAAAGTACACTTATGAGAACGAGACGATTACCTACGAGGTCGCCGCCGTTATCAAAGAGTACCCTCAATCATTCTTGAAGTTCAACGCATTGGCAGGTACTACCTCCCAATTCAATGGCGGCCCTACCTTATTACTGGTAAACGATCTCTTCAACATTGATACGTTCACTCAAAAACTAAAGGATGATAAGGTACCTACTTTCAACGGAACCGGACAGTATTATTTCTATACCCTCCAAGAGAGTTATTTCCAAGAGCAAACCTATACACAAGAATACATCCCCTATATCCACCGAAACCAGAAAGACTTACTGTACGTTGGTTTGTTCTCAGCCATCCTAATCCTCGTGATCGCCTGTTTCAATTATGCCAACCTAAGTTTCTCCCGCATTTTGCAACAAGTAAGGATGATCTACACCCAGAAGGTGATGGGAGCATCGGCTGGGCAAATCCATCGCCAGCTATTCTTGGATACTTTCCTTACCGTGCTGATCGCTTTCTTTTTATCCTTGTTACTTACACTAGATTTCCTGCCGGCTTTCAACCAGATCGTTTCCGGACGTATCTCCTTGGGATTTTTCTTTAGTGGACAGGTCTTACCTGTGATCGTGGCACTCATCCTAGCTCTATCCATTATCCCCTCATTATATATGAGCCATAAGATCAACTCCCTTTCCCATTCCGAGTATAAATCATTCACCACCGGTACCCGGAAGCGGACAATCATAAGCGGGCTCTCCATCTTACAATTCGCCATCTCAATAGCTCTGGTATTCGCCACGCTAACCGTACGGCAGCAACTAACGCTCACTCAGACAAACGGTGAACGTTACCGGGACCTCATCGAAATAGCCGACTGGAGTGGGAACCATATACAGACCTTCTCTGAAGAGATCCGGCGTTATCCTTCCATAGAAGAGATGTGCCTTTCGAGAAGCGGGATCATACAGTTCAACTTGCGGACAATGGTCTTGAAAGACGAAAACGGAAACGAACTAAATTATACGCTAGGCCAATACGAAGGTGATAGTACTTTCCTAAAGGTTATGAAGATAAACATTCTTCAAGGGCTCTCAGAGCGAG
>OKSD01000517.1_pt1 | contig 41678 bp, 42 predicted proteins | sample 1601221 | NCBI WGS metagenome assembly OKSD01 (sample SAMEA3541550, study PRJEB24748) | human gut metagenome | biome: human gut; feature: human-associated habitat; material: faeces | place: China | collected 2012
AACCGCGGCTACCGCGTACAGTTCAACAGCGCCATCGGCCCCTACAAGGGCGGCCTGCGCTTCGCTTCCCACGTAAATCTGTCCGTTATGAAGTTCCTCGGCTTCGAGCAGACCTTCAAGAACAGCCTGACCTCTCTGCCCATGGGCGGCGGTAAGGGCGGTTCCGATTTCGATCCCAACGGCAAGAGCGATGCAGAAATCATGCGTTTCTGCCAGGCCTTCATGACCGAGCTCTATCGCCACATCGGTCCCAGCGTTGACGTTCCCGCCGGCGATATCGGCGTAGGCGGCCGCGAGATCGGCTATCTGTTCGGCCAGTATAAGCGCATTCGCGGCGCTTACGAGAACGGCGTCCTCACCGGCAAGGGCCTCAGCTACGGCGGCTCCCTGATCCGTCCCGAGGCTACCGGCTTCGGCGCTATCTACTATGTATGCGAAGTCCTCAAGCATGAGCATGACACCATCGAGGGCAAGACCATCATAATGTCCGGCTTCGGCAACGTTGCATGGGGCATCGCCACCAAGGCCTCCCAGCTGGGCGCAAAGGTCGTTACCCTTTCCGGCCCCGACGGCTACTGCTACGATCCCGACGGCATCTGCACCCAGGAAAAGCTGGACTATATGCTGGAGATGCGCGCCTCCGGCCGCAACAAGGCTCAGGACTATGCTGACAAGTTCGGCGTAAAGTTCGTCCCCGGCAAGAAGTCCTGGGAGGTCAAGGGCGACATCTGCATGCCCGCCGCATATCAGAACGAGATCGGTATGCCCGAAGCTGAGCAGATCCTTGCCAACGGCACCAAGTACTACATCGAAGTTGCCAATATGCCCACCACCAACGAAGCTCTGTTCTTCCTTATGGGCAAGGGCCTCGTAGTAGCTCCCTCCAAGGCCGTCAACGCCGGCGGCGTAGCCACCTCCGGTCTAGAAATGAGCCAGAACTCCGAGCGTCTCGCCTGGAAGGCCGAGGAAGTTGATTCCCAGCTCCATCACATCATGACCAACATTCATGCCGCCTCCGCCAAGGCAGCTGAAGAGTGCGGTCTGGGCTACAACCTGGTAGCAGGCGCCAACATCGCCGGCTTCAAGAAGGTCGCGGACGCCATGATGGCTCAGGGTCTTGTCTGATTTAAAGCTTAGCTTTTCGGAGAAGCGGGTTCCCCGCTTCTCCGATTTTTTTACACGCTGCGTTTTTAGTCTGTCGAAAGAATCCCCAGGGTTGTTAAGGGGCCACAGCCCCTTAAGTTTATTCCGGCTTTGGCGACATGTGCGTCAAAACGGATAAAAACCGAAGGTTTTTGTACTTTGCGGGTTTTGCCGCCCGGGAACGGATGTGAGAGGCAAAAACCGAAAAAAACTCGAAAAAGTGGTCTTTAGCCACTTTTTCGAAACTCTGATTAGGAGGTTTTTATGGACAGCTGCTACGTTACACCAAAGGAAGACATGCATAAGGGGGCGTACATCATAGCCGACCCACACAAGGGCTTACGCGACGGGGCGCTGCTTTTTGACGCTGCCCAGGAGGAGCTTGCCAGGAAGGCCGCCATGTACCTCGCCGTACAAGGGATTGCCCTGCGGCTCATAAGGGTGGACGACTTTGAGCGGTTCATGGCTCAGGAGCAGGAGTATAGGAACAGGCTGTTAGGGGGCTTCCCGGCCGCCGTCATCAAAAATGTGAGCTGGGCGGAAGCGCTTGGCATAAATGCAGCCCGGGGCGAAACGCCCGCCGAGCTTGCCAGCGCCGTAAAAGAGGCTATATTGAAGTAGAAGGGTCAAAAGCCCTGTTCAATCTTTTTTAATACCTACTTTACCGATTGTACACTTAATCTGCATTTTCTCGCCACATTTTGCTGGTAATATAACAATCACAGAAGGAAAGAACTTGCAGATAGTAACTCCATCCATAAAGATTTCTCCCCCTAAAGCAAAAAGCCGGCTTAGTCCACCGGCTTTTTGTTTTTTTGATTTTCTGTTTTGTACACGGTTTGTTAATAGTTACTTTACCGATCGTACATGAATTCTGCATTTTTCCGCCGCAATCTTCGTGTATTATAATAATCGCAGAAGGGAAACCGCTGCAAGATAATAACTCCATCCATAAGATTTCTCCCCCTAAAGCAAAAAGCCGGCTTAGTCCACCGGCTTTTTGTTTTATTTATTTTTCGTACAGCGGCAGCACCTTATCCGGCGCTATGCCCACTTCCTTGGGGGCGCTATACGGCTCGCGCCTTTGCAGCTTTGCCCAGAGGAGCATTTTTTTATCCCCTTGGCACGCGAACGTGAAGGGCTGCGTCAGCTCGAATGGATCCTCTATTGGCTGCCCGCAGACTATAGCATACCTGTTATGGCGTTCCTCCTCAAGTATGTCGTGCGCCCGCACTCCTACGGCACAAAGTCCGTCATGCAGCTGGGCGGCGGCAGTAAGGGTAACGCCCCAGTCTACGGCATAAAGCTGGTGCTCTCCCCGTTTTTCCGCCTTTGATATGTTTTTGCAGCCGGTAAGGCTTGCGGCGGCTACGGTATGGGGATCCTCGAAAAGCTCCTTTGTTGGGCGCGGAGGGGTCGTACTTCCTTTATCCATCACAGTGATACTCCGGCAAAGTCTGTATGCCTCGTCCCTGCTGTGTGTCACCAACAGGACGGGGCCGCCGTAATTTTTCAGCAGTTCCCGCATCTCCGCCTGAAGCCTCTCCCGAAGGTATGTATCCAGCGCGGAAAACGGCTCGTCCAGCATCAGAAGCCTTGGCTTGTTCACCAGTATCCTTCCCAGCGCCGCCCGCTGCTGCTGGCCGCCTGAAAGCTGGTATGGCCTGTGCTTTTCCAGCCCCTGAAGGCCCATCATGGCTATCATATCGTCCGCCTCTTTTACCCGCTGAGCTTTATCAGGCTGGTTCCTGAGGCCGCAGAGTATATTCTGCCTGAGAGTCATATTGGGAAACAGGGCGTAATTTTGAAAAAGATAACCCACCCTGCGCTGCTGAGGGTGAATGTCTATGCGCTTTCTGCTGTCGTAGAGTACCACGCCGTCCAGCTCTATGTGTCCGCTGTCCGGCCGTTCTATGCCTGCGATGCACTTAAGCGTCATGCTCTTGCCGCAGCCGGAGGAGCCCAGTATGCCCGTGACTCCATCCCCCGCTTCCAGCTGTGCGGAAAGGCTGAAGGAACCAAGCCGCTTTTTTATGTCAACTATAAGGCTCATGCTCTGCCTCCCTTGGTTCTGCGCTCCAGCATGTTGACTATGAGCAGCACCACGGCGGATATGCCGAGGTTCACCATAACCCAGAAGAAGGCCCCCGCCTCGTCATTCGTCCGCCACAGCTGGTAAACCGTGGTGGATATGGTGGCGGTGCGGCCGGGGGTGTAGCCTATGAGCATGCTTGTTGCGCCATATTCGCCCAGCGCCCGCGCAAAGGCCAGCACCGTGCCCGCCAATATGCCCTGACGGCAGTAGGGCATCCTTATGCGCCAGAATATGTATGTGTTCGAGAGGCCGAGGGTCTGTCCGGAATACGCCAGGGTATCGTCAAAGCTCTCGAAGGCTCCCCGGGCAGTGCGGTACATGAGCGGGAAGGCCACCACCGCGGCGGCCAGCACGCCGCCGTACCACGTCATTACGAACTTGATGCCGTACTGGGCAAGGAATATGCCCAGGGGGCGCTTGGCGCCAAAGACCAGAAGTATGAAATAACCTACTACCGTAGGCGGCAGCACCATTGGCAGAGTCAGTATAACATCCAGTATGCCCTTTACGGCGCGTGGCAGCCTCGCCACGTAATAAGCTGCGAAAATGCCGGTAAAAAACACCAGCGCGCAGCTTATCGCGGCGATCCTGAGAGAATTGTAAAGCGGATACCAATCCATAGCTTACGCCACGGAAGCAAAGCCTACCGCCTCGAATACCTTCATGGCTTCATCGGTCTGGAGGTATGCCAGGAACTCCTTGGCAGCCTCCTGATTCTTGCTCACGTTCAGCACGGCGGCGGGATAAATGACCTGGCCGCACATTTCCTTTGTGGCGTAATCCACGGGGGTGAGCCCTGCGCTGAAGGCATCGGTGCAGTATACAACGCCGCAGTCGACGGAAGCTTCAGTTACCTGAGTAGTGACTTCCTTTACGTTGGTGCCGTAGGTGATAACGCCGTCCTTGGCCAGCTTCTCTTCGTCAAGGCCGTAGAAAGCGAGTATCTTTTGGGTGTACTGGCCAACGGGAACGTCGCTGTTGCCCATCGCCATAAGAACAGAGCCCTCCTTCAGCTTATCGGCCAGGTCGTCAAAGCTCTTGATGTCCTTGGGGTTGCCCTCGGATACGCACAGAGTGACCCTGTTCTCAAGCAGGTTTATGCGGGTGCCCTCAAGCACGAAGTCCAGCTTGTCGGTGTTCACTTCGGGATCGGCAGTAATATCCAGCTGATTCATCTGCTTCTGGCCGGCGGAAATGAACAGGTCGCACTCCGCGCCTTCCTGTATCTGGGTCTTAAGGGTACCGGAGGAATCGAAGTTATAAGTCAGCGTCACGTTGGGTGCCACGGTCTTATACATTTCTGCGATCTGGTTCATGGTCTCCGTCATGGAAGCGGCGGCGAATACAATCAGTTCCACGGGCTCTGCCTCGGGAACGGTCTCTTCGGGCGCGGCCGTCTCCTCGGTGGCGGGGGCGGCGCAGGCCGCAAAGCTGAGTACCATCACGGCAGCAATCAATAATGCAAAAATCTTCCTCATCTCTCATTTCTCCTTTTTTATCAAGTATATACAAAACGCCTTCGCGTCCGTATCATGCGCCCTTACCGAAGCCGCAGTTGGGATAGTGGCAGACCTTGCAGTTGAGGCAGAGGCCGCCGTTGCCGAGGCCGCTGAGCAGCTCCGCTGTTACCGGCTCATCCGCGAGAAGATAGGGCAGCACTATGTCAAATATGGTGCGTTTGGCGTACATAACACAGCCCGGAAGGCCGCATACCGGTATGCCGTTTTCATTGTATGAAAGCAGGAACATTGCTCCGGGCAGCACCGGCGCGCCGTATGTAACAACACGTCCGCCGCTGTTGCGTATGGCGAGAGGCGTCCGGTCGTCCGGGTCCACGCTCATACCCCCGGTGCATATGACCATCTCTGCCCCATCCGCTATCATCTGCTTTATGGCGGCGGTAATAGCCCTGTCGTCATCGCCCGGTGTGGAGTGGGCTATCATGTGGCAGCCGTATTCCCCCATTTTTTCATCTATAACCGGAGTGAAAGTGTCCTGTATTATGCCCTTCAGCACCTCGCTGCCGGTAGTCACCACGCCGTATTTCTTGGGCTTTATGGGCAGAAGGCGGAGTATGGGCTTGTCGCCCGCCGCGGCTTTCGCCTGCTCCATTGCCTGCTTTTCTATTACTAGTGGTATTATTCTGGTGCCGCAGAGCTTATCTCCCGCCTTTACCGGAAAGCCTGAGGAGCGTGTGGCTATCATCATTCGGCCTAAGGAATTCACCTCCCTGAGCTTTTGGAGATCCGCTATGAACAGCCCGTCTATATCCGCTATCAGCTCTATCTTGCCCTCTTTGGGCTCCGTGGGGTGCATATTTTCCCCCATACATATATCCCGGAGTATCTCCGCCGCGTCGTTTTCATGCAGGGTTTTTTCGTCGCTCTCCCATACGTAGAGGTGCTCCTTGCCTACGCTGAGCAGCACGGGGATATCTTCTTGTCGGACTATGTGTCCCTTGCGGAACACCGCGTCCTTTGTAACTCCTTTTATTATCTGGGTTATGTCGTGGCACAGCACGCAGCCCACGGCGTTCTCTGTTCTGACAAGCTTCATGTGTTTTTTCCTCTGACATCGTGTTTTCGTTATTCTCACCTATAAATAACGAATAATCAAATTATACACCAAGCGTTTGGGATTTGCAAGTATATCGGTTGTATTCGACGATGGGCCGTGCTACAATTGAATATAATAATAATCTCCGGGGTGCCTGAATGACAGACAGTTTTGGCCGCAATATCAACTATCTTCGCGTATCCTTGACGGACAGGTGCAACCTGCGCTGCCGCTACTGCATGCCGGAAAAGGGCATTGACAAAAAATCCCACAGGGATATCCTCAGCCTCGAGGATATATATGAGATAATCCGGACCGCCGTAGAAATGGGCTTCAGCAAGGTACGCCTTACAGGGGGCGAGCCTCTGGTGCGGAAGGGCGTAATCGGACTTTGCCGCAGCATAAGCGGGCTTTCCGGAGTGAAGGATTTTGCCATGACCACCAACGGCCTGCTGCTGCCGGAGATGGCAAAGGAGCTTAAGGCCGCAGGATTGATGCGGTTGAACATAAGCCTCGACACTCTTGATCCCGATAGGTATCATCAAATAACCAGGATAGGCAGCCTTGACGACGCCCTCGCCGGCATAGCCGCCGCGGAGGAGGCCGGCTTTACAAATATCAAGCTGAACACAGTTCTCATAGGCGGCTTTAACGACTGCGAGATACCCCGCCTTGTAGAGCTTACCAAGCAAAAGTCCTATCAGGTGCGCTTCATAGAGCTCATGCCCATTGGCCATACTTACCCATTTGACAGGGAAGCGTATTTGCCCATGCGCACCGTTCTGGAGAGAGTTCCGGAGCTTGAGCCCGTTCAGAGCGACGGCGGCGTAGCCCGGCTTTACAGGCTGCCCGGCGCAAAGGGCACGGTAGGGCTGATAAGCCCCTTGAGCGACCACTTTTGCTCCGGCTGCAACAGGCTCAGGCTTACGGCGGACGGCTGCCTCAAGCCCTGCCTGCACTCTGCCGAGGAGATACCCCTAAGGGGACTTCACGGCGATGCGCTGAAGGAGCGGATAGAATTTGCCGTATCCCGCAAGCCGGAGCGCCACTGCGCCCTTTCCTATTCTGACAGATCCGGGTCTGCCCGCGACATGAACCGTATAGGAGGATAACATGGAATTCACTCACTTTAACCATCAGGGCCGAGCCCGCATGGTAGACGTGTCCGAAAAGGCGGATACCCTCCGCACCGCCACAGCCAGAGCCCGCGTGCTTCTCAATGCCGATACCTACGCACTCGTAAAGTCCGGCGGCATAAAAAAGGGGGATGTGCTCACCACCGCACAGATAGCCGGCATAATGGGCGCAAAACGCACCCCGGACGTTATACCCATGTGCCATCCCATAGCCCTGACCGGCGCAGACATAAGCTTTGAGCTGGACGACGAAAACCACACAATAGACATATTCGCCACGACGAAATGCACGGGCCCCACAGGCGTTGAGATGGAGGCCATGACGGCAGCAGGCATAGCCGCCCTGACGGTTTACGATATGTGCAAGGCGGCGCAGCGGGATATAATTATTGAAAGCATTTGCCTATTGCGCAAGGCGGGGGGAAAATCCGGTGAGTTCAGGAGGAAGGAATAATATGGAAAACCGTTACACCGCGGCAGTGATAACCGTAAGCGACAAGGGCTTTGCCGGGCTCAGGGAGGATACCTCCGGACCGGCCCTCGTCAAGCTGCTCAGAAAGGACGGCTACGAAGTCATAAGCACCTCTCTCGTACCGGACGACATGGAAAAGATAATGACCGAGCTCACCATATGCGCCGACAGGCTAAGTCCCTGCCTTATCGTTACCACCGGCGGCACAGGCTTCTCCAAGCGAGACATCACCCCCGAGGCCACAAAGGCCGTCATACAGCGGGAGGTCCCCGGCATACCCGAGGCCATGAGGGCCGAATCTATGCGCATAACTCCCCGGGGCTGCCTTTCGCGGGAGGCTGCGGGAATTCGGGGGGATACTCTTATAATCAACTGCCCCGGCAGCGAAAAGGCGGCGAAGGAATGCCTTACTGCGGTGCTGCCTGCCCTGAAGCACGGCATACAGATACTGCGCGGCTGGTCGGGGGAATGCTCTTCCCACAACGGCCATGAGCATAAGGAGCGTCATCAGAATGGCTAAGATAATTGCGGTCTGCATATCCGAAAAGAAGGGCACACAGAAACACGAGGTGCCGGAAATACTGCTCAAAGTGGACCACGGCATAGTGGGCGACGCCCATGCCGGCAACTGGCATCGCCAGGTGAGCCTGCTGGGCGCCGAGAGCGCAGCCAAGTTGCAGGAGAGGATAAGCTTTAGGCTCACCCCCGGCGCATTCGCCGAAAACATACTCACCGAAGGCATATGTCTCTATGAGCTGCCGGTGGGAACGAGGCTCAGGCTAGGCCCAGATGCCATATGCGAGGTTACCCAGATAGGCAAGGAGTGCCATTATGACTGCGCCATACGCAAGGCGGCAGGGGACTGCGTCATGCCCCGGGAGGGCATATTCGTAAAGGTGCTCAAGGAGGGCTCCGTAAAGCCCGGAGACGAGCTGGAGATAATAGATAAACAGTAAATTAAAAAGGGGCCATACGGCTCCTTTTTTGCTAAAACAGCTGATAATACAGCCCATGCTGCGTACAGTACCATATAGGCCTCCGCCTCCGCTGTAATTATGTTGCCGCAATCCGGGCAAACGTAAAACTTGAGCTTCTTCATATTCCCTCCGTTAGCATCCTTAGGAGCCATATCTCCAGCGATAAGGCTTTCCAGTTCCGCCCCCAGCAACGCCGAAAGTCGGGGCAGCAGTGATATATCCGGGCAGCCCGGTCCCGCGTGTACTTATGCGGGGGATACTTCTTGAAATCTGATTATTCTATTGGGAAAAGTTTTTATTCCTCAAAGCCGCGGACGGAAGTACTTCTGTTACTTCCGCCCGCTTTTCTTATTCATTCTATTTTTTTGAATACCAATCTGTTACAATCTGTCTCCCTCAGGACATCCGATACCGTATGATCTGAACGATCTGTTCCATTCGAACCGTAATGACCGTATCAACAGCCCGGAAGGGTTCTCCGCTCTTCTCGATTGCGGCGGACAGCTCCGGATATTCATAGACCGCTCCCTCGGATTCACCCTGCAGATCCGCCTGATCTTCAAAGGTACAGTCCTTCGACAGGGGCAGCGTCAAGCTTCCCAAATCATAGTACAGGGGCTGCCCATCGCTCCCATTGGTTCGATAAATGCCATCATCTTCCACAAGATCTACGCCGCCTGCTTTTGTACCGCCGTTAATATGAACCGTTCCGTCTTCCCTGGTAATACTTCCTGTGGCAACAGGCTGCTGGCAGATCTGTATCCGGCCGCCTTGTTTTAAATTATCAATTTCTTCCATCTCGTAGCGGTCATAATCATAAATCTCCGCAGTCAGGGTATAACCATCCTCTGTTTTCTTCAGATCCGCTGCTGAAAATGCAACCGCGTATCCTCCGTCTGCCACGGCGCTTTCAGCGCTTTCCAGAGGGTACAACGGCATGGTGTATCCAAGATTTTCCACAATAGTCTGTGCTGTATCCAAAAGCTGAAGGGCATTATTTCCCCCGGAAATGCACCACTGTACGCCAGCCCCGAATGCATACCAGCCAACCCAAGCCGCATCATCCGACTGCCGCAGCTGTACAGAAATATCTTCGCCGCTCCAGTCCTCGCTCTTCGCCCATTCATAATTAAGCCCGGAAATATCCTGAACCGTGTTTGATTTCAGTGCGCGGCAGGAATACTCTGTTCCGTTCTGTTCAAAATCTACTTCTGCCATTTTTGCGGAATCCTTCCCCATATCAATGATGTAGTAGGATGGATTCTCGGCGTCCTTCGGAAGCGGCACCGAATACCCCAAATGCTGAATTTCCTCCGCGCTGGCACTTGTTACGGGATTCGGCATTTGCAAGGATTCAGCCTTTTTCCTTTGCGTCAGTGTAACCGCCGTTATCACCAGCACCAAGCAGGCCGCCACTGCCCCAATGCGATAGATGAATGTGTATTTTCTGCGGTAGGGCTTCTGAGCCTCTTCCAAGAGTTCATTATCTACCGCCTGCATCCATAATTTAAAACGATTCTGTTTCATTGCGATATCCCTTCCTTTTCCAGTTCTTTACGAAGCTTGTTTCTGGTACGGAACAGAGAAGATTTCACCATCGATTCACTCATGTGGCATGCTTTTGCCAATTCACGAATGCTTTCCCCGTACCAGTAACGCCGTAGAAATAACGTTCGTGCTTCTAACGTCTGTTTTCTCAGAAAGCTATTTAGTACCCGGTTGATTTCCGCACTGTCCAGTTCTGCTTCCGATTCCCCGGTTTTCGCAGTCAGCCATGGCTCCAATTGCTCAAAAGCCTCGGTCAAGGCGGTATTTCTCTGATCCGCTGTATTATAGTCATAACGATCCAGGGCCAGATTTCTGGTAATCCGGGCCAGAAATGCTTTCAGAGAATCCGGTTTCTCGGGCGGAATGGCGTTCCATGCATGTAAATAGGTGTCATTTACACATTCTTCTGCATCTCTCGGATCTGATAAAATCCTCCGGGCAACACTGATACAGAGTGATCCATATTTTTGTCTGGTATAAGTGATAGCCTTTTCCGACCGCTTAAAGAAAAGTCGGACGATCTGCTGATCTTCCGGCAGGTTCTGCTGCGTCATTGATTTTAAGTCTGTATGTTCCATGTCAGGTTCCTCCGGTTATTGAAGCTGCTTCACCCTATATGACGGTTTTTCATATCCTTTCGTTGCATGATTTAAAATCTATCAGAAAAAGATTTAAAAGCCCTTCTATTACAAAAGAGGCGGATATTTCCGCCCCTTCGATTTAAAGCCTTATTATTTCCCGGCATTCCTGTTCATGATGGCCACCAGCGCCCATATGGCGCAGATCACGGCAAACACGCCGAGAATGCCCTTGCCCAGCACCGGCAGCACATTTACCAAAGCCTGAGGGTCAAAATGCAGATCAAACATACTTCTTCCTCCTTTACATGCCCGCTATGACGTTCTCTATGAGGGTTATGACCAATCCGCCGGCTATTACCGATGCTATCTGGCCGCTGACATTTGCGCCTGCAGCGTGCATCAGCAGGAAGTTGCCCTGATCCTCCTCGCGCCCCATCTTATGCACTACCCTGCTGGACATGGGGAATGCCGATATGCCGGCTGCACCTATCATGGGGTTGATCTTGTTCTTGGAGAACAGGTTCAGCACCTTGGCGAACATCACGCCGCCCACCGTGTCGAATATAAACGCAACAAGACCCAGCGCCAGTATCACCAGCGTCTCAAGGGTGACAAACATCTCAGCCTTCATGCGGAAGGAAACGGACAGGCCCAGCACAAGTGTGATGAGATTTGCAAGATCCTTTTGCGCGGTCTCTGACAGGCTGCCAAGCACGCCGCATTCACGTATAAGGTTGCCAAACATCAGGAAGCCTATAAGCTCTGCGCTCTTGGGGGCTATGGTGCCTGCTATGACTGTAACGGATATAGGGAACAGTATGCGGGTGGTCTGAGACACCGCCTTGGGATTGTAGGGCATGCGTATGCGCCGCTCCTTTTGTGTGGTGCAGAGCTTTATCACAGGCGGCTGGACTATGGGCACCAGCGCCATGTAGCTGTATGCCGCCACCATTATGGCTCCCTGATAGTTGGACTTGAAGTAGTTCGCCACATATATGCTGGTGGGACCGTCCGCAGCACCTATTATGGCTATGCTTGCGGCGTCCTTCAGCTCAAAGCCCAGCAGCACCGCCATTCCGAGGGTAAAGAATATGCCGAACTGAGCAGCCGCGCCGAAGAGCATCATCTTTGGGTTGGAAAGCAAAGGCCCAAAGTCTATCATGGCGCCTATGCCTATGAACAGCAGCAGCGGGAAAAGCTCGGTCGCTATGCCCGCGTTGAACATCGTCTCTATGGCCTCGGTATTCACAAAGGGCAGATTTACGAGTATCGCCCCAAAGCCCATGGGCAAGAGCAGCGCGGGCTCCATCTCCCGCTTTATCGCGCACCATATAAGGGCGCAGCCTATTACGATCATAACTCCCTGCTGCCAGGTAAAGTTCAGCACATTCCCGAAAAGCTCATTGAAAAGCTGCATCGGCGTTCCTCCTTAGTCGTTTTGTTTTATAAGTAACACTTATAGTTGCCGGACTTGTTATTACTTTTCGCAAAAATGGGCATAAGCCAATTTTTCCAGCATTCACCTATACAAAATGCCTGTTTTGTGCGAAAGTCAACCATAACCCCTTCCTATATCACAACTTTTAGCATTATATTCTATGGAAGTTCTTTTGTAAACAGTAATTATGCATTTTCTTAAATATTATTTCGTTAAAATACCCCCATAGTCCTGCAAAAGTTATAATGCATAACATTATTGCATAATTATGCTGCATATTAGCTTAAAAAATGCATTTCCGGATGTATTTATGCACATTTTATCAAAAAATTTTATATTTTTGCATTTTAGGTATTTACAAACCGGATTTTATGCGTATAATAAATCATGTGCTCAGCAAGAGAGCGCACCGCTGAATAAGTAAAATAAATTTTTTAAAATTGGAGGATACATTCAATGAAGAAACTGTTTGCGCTGGCCATCGCGGCCCTGATGGTACTGTCCATGGCGGCCTGCTCCGCACCCGCCGCAGAGGAAACCGCCGCCCCCGCTACCGAGGCTCCTGCCGCCGAAGCTGCCGAAGCCCCCGCCGAGGAAGGCCCCGTAATGAAGAAGATCAAGGAAAGCGGCAAGCTGGTTGTAGGCACCGAAGCCCAGTACGCCCCCTATGAGTTCAAGGATCTGGACGCCAACTTTGCAGGCTGCGATATGTGGCTCGCACAGCAGATAGCCGATGCCTTGGGCGTAGAGCTCGAGGTAGTCGATATGAGCTTTGACGGCATAATCCCCGCCGTTCAGTCCAGCCAGGTGGATATAGGCATAGCCGCCTTCACCGTTACTGAGGAGAGGGCACAGGTCATCGACTTCTCCGAAGTATATGAGAAGAGCCCCCAGGCCGTTATAGTAAAGAAGGGCAACGAAGCCACCTACTCCACCAAGGAGAGCTTCGCAGGCCAGAAGGTGGGCGCACAGAAGGGTACCGTGCAGTCCCTGCTCATCAAGAACGTGCTGAGCGACAGCGAGCTGTTTGAGCTTGACAAGTACCCTGAGCTGGGCATGGAGGTTGCCGCCGGCAACATCGCCGCTCTGGTAGTTGACTCCGCAGTCGCTGACGCCCTCATCAAGAGCAATCCCGAGCTGGCTCTGGCTGAATTTGAGTTTGACCCCAACGAGGTAAACTACGGCAAGGCCGCCGTCATCGCAAAGGGCAACGAGGACTTCGTAGCCGCGGTAAACGAAGTGATTACCAAGGTCGCCTCTGACGGTTCCTTCCAGAAGGCATATGACGACGCGGTAGCCCTCGCGGACTCCATGGGTCTTGAGATGGACTAAAGTCCGGAAAAGCTCACCATACCGGCCGTGCCCGAGGCCTGACCGCCCCGGGTTCGGCTTTTCCAGTTAAGCAAGCTAAAAAGAAAGGCGGCTCGCACTAATGGCAGCACTTATAGCATTCCTGACACGGATGTGGACCCTGTTCACAAGATATAATACCTTCTTTGCGGAGGGCATAAAGAACACCCTCATCATCGCCTTCTTCTCCGTGCTGCTCGGCACAGTATTCGGTACCCTCATGGCGATGCTCCGCATGAGCAAGGTAAAGCCCCTGCGCTACCTTGCCACCGCATACATCGAGTTCATACGGGGCACCCCGCTTATGGTTCAGCTCATGTTCATATTCTACGGCCTGCCCATGACCGGCATAAAGCTGCCGGATATATCCTGGATACCCAACTTTTCCCGCTTCGCCGCCGGCATAGTCGCCATGAGCATGAACAGCTGCGCCTATGTTGCCGAAATAATACGTTCAGGCATACAGGCGGTGGATCACGGCCAGACCGAGGCCGCAAGGAGCCTGGGCTTCCGGCAGTCCCAAACCATGACCATGGTGGTGCTGCCCCAGGCGGTAAAGAATATACTGCCGGCTCTGGGCAATGAATTCGTCACAGTCATAAAGGAAAGCTCCATAGTGTCGGTCATTGGCATAGCTGACCTCATGTTCCGCAGCAAGGACGTGATCGCCGTGACCTACATAAGCCTCGAAACGCTTGCCATTGCCGCCATACTCTACTTCATAATGACCTTCATAAGCGGCAGGTTCGTATCCCTCATGGAAAGGAAGATGTCCAATGGAACAAAGTAGCCCCATGATACAGGTAAACCATCTCTGTAAGTCCTTCGGCAGTCTGGAGGTATTGAAGGATATATCCACCACCTTCGAGCGGGGCAGCGTGGCCGCCATAATAGGCCCCTCCGGCGGCGGCAAGAGCACCTTCCTAAGGTGCCTTAACCTTCTGGAAAAGCCCACCAGCGGGGAGATAATATTCGACGGCGTAAACATCTGCGACAAAAAGACCGACATAAACCTGCACCGCCAGAAGATAGGCATGGTATTCCAGCAGTTCAACCTTTTCAACAACATGAACGTGCTCAGGAACCTCACTGCCGCCCCGGTAAAGATAAAGGGGATGTCTCCTGCCGAGGCCGAGGAAAAGGCGGTAAAGCTGCTCACCCGGGTCGGCCTTGCAGACAAGCTCACAGCCTACCCTGCCCAGCTTTCGGGCGGACAGAAGCAGCGGGTGGCAATAGTCCGCGCACTCATGATGAATCCCGAGGTGATGCTGTTTGACGAGCCCACCTCAGCCCTCGATCCCGAAATGGTAGGCGAGGTTCTGGACGTTATGAAGGCCCTCGCCGACGACGGCATGTCCATGATAGTCGTTACACATGAGATGCGCTTCGCCCGCGAAGTCAGCGACCGCACCATATTTCTTTCAGATGGCATAATCGAGGAGGATAAGCCCTCCCGCGAGCTCTTCGCCCATCCCGAAAGCCCGCGGCTCATCAGCTTCCTTTCAAAGGTGCTGTAGCTTAAAAGCAGCAAATGCCCGAAAACCGCCTTTCGGGCATTTTTCCATATAGGGTCTCATCTGGTATAATACGCAAAAGCACACCTTGGAGGGTAAACACATGACGGTCACAGAACGGCTTTTCACCTTACAGGATACAAAATACCGGGATTTTTCCGCAAGACTGACGCCAAATATAAGCAAAGACGCCGTAATAGGCGTGCGCGCCCCGGCCATCAGAGCCTTGGCAAAGGAGCTTTACGGCACAGACGAGGCAGCCCGGTTTATGGCGGAGCTTCCCCATAAATACTTCGACGAAAACAACCTCCACGGGGCGCTGATATGCCGCATCAGGGACTATGCTTCGGCGATGGCCGAAACCGAGCGCTTCCTGCCGTATATCGACAACTGGGCGGTATGCGACATGCTGAGCCCAAAGGTATTTGCCAAGCACCGCGGTGAGCTCTATGAAAAGATAAAACAGTGGACGGCCTCCCGCGAGACCTACACCGTCCGCTTCGGCATCGGCATGCTGATGGAGCATTTTTTGGATAAAGACTTCACCCCGAAGGCGTTGGAACTTGCGGCTGATATCCGCAGCGAGGAATACTATATCAACATGATGACGGCATGGTTTTTCGCTACAGCCCTCGCCAAGCAGTACGAGGCGGCCCTTCCCTATATAGAGGACCGCCGACTGGACGCCTGGACCCACAACAAGGCCATACAAAAATCCATCGAAAGCAGAAGGATAACCGACGGACAAAAGGCTTATCTTCGCTCACTGAAGCTAAAATAAAGGAGCAGCATGAAAGACTACACCCTGAAATACGGCAAGGGCAGCGTCACCTTCGTCCTTGATGAAGCACACGTTACAGAGCTTTACGGCACCCCCGTTCCAAAGATCGACGATATAAGGGCCGCTCTTTACGCGACGCTTAGTTCGCCGGTCAGTCACGAGCCTCTGGAATCCTGGGTAAATCCAGGAGATAAGGTGGCGCTCATAGTCAGCGACATGTCCCGCTTCTGGATGAGGCAGGATCTTGTGGTGCCCCACATAATCAGCTATCTGACCGATAAGTGCGATGTGAACCAAAACAACATCACCATAATAATCGCCAACGGCACTCACCCGGGCGGCGACGAAAATGAACTGCGTACTCTGGTGACGGACGGCGTTTACGACAGGATCAGGGTAGTAAACCACGACTGTCAGGCAAAGGACCTTGTCTATATAGGCACCACCTCCCTCGGTACGGAGGTGCGCATAAATCCCATCGCTGCAAATGCAGACAAGGTGATAATGCTGGGCGCCTGCACCTACCATGTAATGGCTGGGTATGGCGGCGGCCGCAAGAGCATATTGCCCGGCATAAGCGGCCTCGAAACCATACGGCAGAACCATCTGCACTCACTGGACCTGCTCGCCCCCCGCTCTAATCCACTCATAGGCAACGGGGTGACCGACGGCAATCCCCTCAACGAGGACATGTGCCAGGCAGCGGCTATGGTAAAGAACCTTTTCGGCATAAACCTGGTCACGAACGCGGATATGCAGCTTGCCCATATAATCTCGGGCGATCCCATGAAGTCATGGCGGCTGGCATGCCATAGGGTGGACGAGATATACAGGGTGCCAATAGTCAAAAAGGCGGACGTGATAATCACCAGCTGCGGCGGCTATCCCAAGGATATGTCCCTTTATCAGGGTACAAAGATCATAGACAACGTGGAAAGCGGCCTGAACGCCGGCGGCACGCTGATAGTGCTGATGGAGGCCGTGGAGGGCGGAGGCCCCGCCCAGTATTTCGACTGGCTTAAGCCACTTAAAGAAGGCAGGCTTTATGAGGAGCTGAAGGCCGGCTTCACCATACCCGGCTATATATTCTTCATGAACTGCGAGCAGGCGGACAAATACAGGATAATGCTGCTGACTACCGCCGACCCTTCATCGCTGGCCCCTATGGGCATAGAGGCATATACCGATATGACCGCTCTGCTCGCTGCGGCGGATATAGCGGATAAGGACATATTGCTTATTCCCAACGGTTCCACCGTAGTACCCTACCCCAAGGCATAAGAGGATAAATAATATGAAAAACTACATTGCAAAGCGCTTTCAGAACATCTCAGGCGGCCTTTCTCTGGATACGGAGGCATTGAGCCGCTATAGCGATGTGATAGACATGAGCATAGGCGATACCGATTTCATCACGGACAGCCGTATAATAGATGCCGCCTTTTCGGACGCCCGGCTGGGATACACCAAATATGGCGACCCCAAGGGGGATCCGGAGCTGATAGACGCTGTCATAAAGGCGTACAAAGAGGACTTTTCCATCGATATTTCCCGGGAAAACCTGTTTGTCACAGCCTCCAGCTGCATGGGCATGGGGCTCACCATGATGGCGCTGCTCGATCCCGGCGATGAAGTTATTGTGTTTTCGCCATATTTCACCATGTACCGCAGCCAGATAGAGCTATCAGGGGGCGTATGCGTAGAGGTGCCCACATATGGCTCGGAGGGTTATGCCATAAACGGGGACAGGCTCCGCGCCGCTATCACACCAAAGACCAAGGCCATCATATTCAATAACCCCTGCAATCCTACAGGGGCCGCCTACGGCATTGACACGCTGAAGCTATTGTACAACATTGCAGAGGAGCACGACCTTCTGATAGTAGCGGACGAGATATACACCCGCTACATGTTCAATGGCCCCTTCGTGCCTATCTGCTCCTTCCCCGGCGCCATGAAACGCACCGTCACGCTGAACAGCTTCTCAAAGAACTTCATGATGACGGGCTGGCGCATAGGATACATCATAGCGTCTCCCGATATAGTCAGCGCTGCCATGCATATAAATAACTCCCTCGTTTACACAGCGCCCGCGCCCTCCCAGCGCGCCGCCATAAAGGCGCTGGAGCTTCGGAAGGACATACAGGATAAGTACATCAGCCGGTATAAGGAGCGGGTATTCTACGCCTATGAGCGCATAAAGAACATACCCTATCTTTCCATGGGGCAGCCCGGCGGAACCTTCTATGTCTTCCCCAATATTGAAAAGACAGGCCTCAGCTCCAAAGAGTTCTGCGGCGTTTTGTTCGAAAAGTGCCACATACTCGCCACCCCAGGCTCTTCCTTCGGCGCTTCGGGGGAAGGGTACATACGTCTCGTCTGCGCATGCAGCCTGGATACCATAAAAGAGGTGTTCGACCGCATGGAAAAGCTGAAATTCTAATGGGCAACTTAAAAGGCCTCCCGGTGGGGAAGCCTTTTGCTTATTCTTCTTTTGGCATCTTTAATGTGAAGGTGCTGCCCTGCCTGGGCGCGCTTTGCAGGCTCATCTCCCCCCGGTGCAGCTTGGCTATCTCCCGCACCATGGAAAGTCCAAGGCCGTTGCTGCCCTGCCGGTTGTCGCTCCTTGAGGGCTCCGCCTGCCAGAAGCGATCCCATACCTTTTTCTGGTTCTCCGGGGATATACCTATGCCGTCGTCCCGGACGAACAGATATATCTGCCCATCCTCCTCGTAAAGACCCACCTTTACATGCTTGCCGCCGAACTTGCAGGCGTTTGTTATGAGGTTTTCCACAAGGCGGCTCATCAGCGTTATATCCACATTTGAGCATATGCCTGGGTCTATGGCGCACTGGAAGTCCACCTCGGGATTAAGCTCCGCCTGCTCCTCGCATACCGCCTCAACTATATCGCTTATGTCAGCATGCTCCAGCTTTACCTTCTGGGTACCCTGCTCCATTCGGGCAAAGCTCAGAAGCTGGGACACCATGGCGTTCATGCGGCGGGCCTGCCGTTTGATTATGGCTATGGTATCCTGAAATTCCTCCGGCGTGGCGTCGTGCTCCTGGGCGTATTCGCACTGGGAGATTATCACCGCCGTGGGCGTCCTGAGCTCATGGGAAGCATCCGAGGTAAACTGCTTTTCCATATCAAAGCTTCGCTCCAGCCGTTCCAGCATCTTGTCGTAGCTTTGGGCAAGTATGTATGCCTCCATGGTGACGTTTCTCATATTCAGCCTTCGTGAAAGGTCCCGGCCCTCGGATATCTCGTCGGACATCTTGGTTATCTCGTCTATGGGCTTCAATGCCGCCCGGGTTATGAAGTAGCCGCCGACAGCGGAGGCTACTACTACGCCGGGCAGTACATAGGACGCTACCTTTGCCACGGTGCTGGCCACAGTCACGGTGGTTGTGGTAAGGGATACGCCCCGTATCCAGGCGTGCCTTCCGTTTTTGAAGGTAATGTAGCTGTCATAGATGTAATACTTCTTGTCTCCGCACTCGGCAGTGCGCAGTACTCCGTCCTCAAAGCCGGCGTTAGTGTAGAAGCCTTCGGGGTATTCCCCCGCCACCTTGTTGCAGTTCGCGTCATATATGAGGCAGTATACGCCGTTTACGTAATACTGGAAACCGCCTTTGGCCTGTATGGTGTCGTTTTCACACTTCAGGTCGTTGCTGTTGGCCTTGACTCCGGAAAGCACCCTGCGTTGCATGTCCTGCTCCATGGTGAGCCTGCTCACCGTCAGCATGAACACCATTACCAGTGCCGACACAATGACCATGAGCAGCGTAAACCAGAATATGATTATGAACTTTACGGATATGGCCTCCCAGAACTTCGGCCTGGTCTTGGGAGCCTGACTGCTGTTATTCTTTGCCATACGCTATTCTTCCTTTAATACATATCCTGAGCCCCGGACGGTATGTATGAGCTTCTTTTCAAAGGGCTCGTCTATCTTTCGGCGCAGGAATCTTATGTATACATTCACTACGTTTGAGCCGCCCTCGTAGTCCACGTCGTATATGTGATCCTCTATGGCCTCGCGGCTCAATACCTTGCCCTTGTTTATTATCATGTACTCCAATAAAGCGAATTCTTTTGGCGAAAGCTCTATCTCCCTATCCCCGCGGTAAACGGTCCGGGCGGCGCTGTCCACCTTGAGATCGGCAAGGGTATGGACGCTTGCGTAGCCCTGATCCTTGTTGCGGGTTATGACGCGTATGCGCGCAAGCAGCTCCTCAAAGGAGAATGGCTTGATCAGATAATCGTTGCCGCCTATATCCAGCCCGTGGACTATGTCCTCCACGGTATCCCGGGCGGTGAGGAACAGCACCGGGGTGCGATTCCCTTCGGCGCGTATCATCTTTACCACCTCAAAGCCGTTTATCTTTGGCAGCATTATGTCCATAAGCACTCCGTCGTAGCTGCCCACGCGGATATAATCCAGCGCATCCTCGCCGTTCAGGCAGCTATCCACACTGTAGCCCGAAGCGCGCAGCTTATTGCATATAACGTTATTCAGGTCCTGTTCGTCTTCCACAACGAGTATGCGCACGGTATTTCTCCTTCAAAATAAAATCAATGCCCATATCCAATACTGGATATGGGCATTATATCATATGTTTAAAGTTTTTTTAAGCACTATGCCGCCTGAAAGCGGAAACGGAGTACCTCCATAGTCATTCTGTCCACAAAGCCCCAGTATCTGCGGCCGTTTGACAGGAACTCGAAGCTGTAGCCCCTGCGCCCGCCTACGCGGCCTTCTCTGGCCCTGTATACCTCTGCGGCGTGGTTCACTCCGGCGGCTTTCAGCAGCGCAGAAAGGCATTCCTTCATACTGCCCTGCTTTGCCCTGTCGTGGCCCATCAGTTCATTCATTGCCTCGGCGGCTTCGCTTGCTTCCATCGCATTCTTTACCTTTTCAATAAGCTTAAGCATAATCTTGCGCTCCTTTCGCCTTTTATTATGCTCAGTTTATCCCAAAAAGATTAAACCTGCGTTAAAAACAAATATATTCCGCCGAAAGTTCATGATATGTACACAATAGACCAGCTATTTGCCCCGTTTTTCCCTGAAAAAGTCCCTTAGAAGCCGCTGACAGTCCTCTTCCAGCACACCGCCCATTGTTTTTGCCCTGCGCGGCAGCCGCCCGTCTGTAACGTCAGTCCGGGAGCCGCAGCTGCCCATCTCGCTGTCCCATGCGCCGAATACTATCTCCTCTATGCGGCTGTTCAACGCCGCCCCGGCGCACATCGGGCACGGCTCCATTGTGACGTACAGCGCGCAGCCGGTGAGCCGTCTGTCCCCCGTCGCCTTTTCTGCCGCCTGTATTGCCAGAAGCTCCGCATGAGCGGTGGAATCGTTGAGCCGCTCAGTCATATTGTGTGCGGAGGCGATGATCCCACCGTCCCTCACTATTACTGCCCCCACCGGCGTTTCACCTTCGGCGTATGCCTTTTCCGCCTCCGCGATGGCGCTTTTCATGTATATGGAGTCCATAGCCCCTCCTTTTAAGAATGCCGCTCCAAATGAGCGGCATTCTCTGTCAAATCCTACGCAACTACTATGTTCACTATGTTCTTAACAACTATGACCTTGCGTACGGTCTTGCCCTCCAGGAAGGGCACTACATCCTTGTGCGCCTTGGCCGCAGCCTCGACCTCCTCCTTAGGCATATCGATGGGCAGCTCTATACGGGCCCTTATCTTGCCGTTCACCTGTACGCCGTACTCTATGGTGTTCTTCACCAGCGCGCTCTCGTCCCACTTGGGCCAGGGGGTGCAGTACAGGGGCTGCTCATATCCCAGCCTCTGATTCAGCTCCTCTGTCATATGGGGCGCCACGGGGTTTAGCAGCGTGAGCAGTATATGGAATTCTTCCTTGGATACGCTGCCGCTGTTGTACAGCTCGTTCACCATGGTCATCATTGCGGCAATGGCGGTATTGTACTTCATGGCCTCGTAGTCCTCGGATACCTTCTTTATGGTACCGTGTACCAGCGCCTTCATCTCGGGACGTATGCCGTCAAAGCCGTTTACCATATCCTGCATACGCCATATCCTGTCAAGGAACCTGCGGCAGCCCCTTGCGCCCTGTGTGCTCCATGGTATGGGCTGATCAAATGCGCCCATGAACATCTCATAGAGCCTGAAGGCATCTGCGCCCATCTCCTCCACTATATCGTCGGGATTGACCACGTTGCCCCGGGACTTGGACATCTTTTCGCCGTTCTCGCCCAGTATCATGCCGTGGCTGGTGCGCTTTTTGTAGGGCTCCTTGGTGGGCACTACGCCTATATCATAGAGGAATTTATACCAGAAGCGGGAGTAGAGCAGATGCAGCGTGGTATGCTCCATGCCGCCGTTGTACCAGTCCACGGGCATCCAGTATTCGAGGGCTTCCCTGCTTGCAAGCTCCTTGTCGTTGTGGGGGTCGCAGTAGCGTATGAAGTACCAGCTGGAGCCCGCCCAGTTGGGCATGGTGTCGGTCTCGCGGTTTGCCGGGCCGCCGCACTTGGGGCAGGTGGTCTTTATCCAGTCGGTTGCGCGGGCCAGTGCGGAGGAGCCGTCGTCGGTGGGCTCAAAGTCCGCTATCTCCGGCAGCTTCAGCGGAAGCTCACTGTAGGGCAGGGGTACCCAGCCGCACTTATCGCAGTGTACGAGGGGTATGGGCTCGCCCCAGTAGCGCTGACGGGTAAATACCCAGTCCCGCAGCTTGTAGTTTACCTTTTTTTCGCCTATGCCCTTCTCCTCCAGCCACTTTATCATGGTGGGGATAGCTTCCTTGACGGTAAGGCCGTTGAGGAAGCCGGAGTTCACCATTATGCCGCTCTCAACGTCGGAGTAGCATTCCTCCTGAACGTTCCGGCCGCCGGCGACTACCTCTATTATGGGCATATTGAACTTCTTGGCGAATTCCCAGTCGCGCTCGTCATGGGCGGGAACTGCCATTATTGCGCCGGTGCCGTAGCCCATAAGCACGTAGTCGGATATCCATACAGGGATCAGCTTTCCGGTAACGGGGTTGGTAGCCTTTAGGCCCTTGAGCATGACGCCGGTCTTTTCCTTGTTAAGCTCGGCGCGCTCCAGATCGCTCTTGCGGGCAGCCGCCTTCTGGTATTCCCGCACCTCGTCCATGTTCTCGATGGAGTCCTTCATGGCGTCGATTATTGGGTGCTCCGGGGATACTACCATATAAGTCGCGCCAAAGAGGGTATCGCACCGGGTGGTGTATACCTTCAGACCCTCCGGGTATCCCTCTATGGGGAATATCACCTCAGCACCCTCGCTGCGGCCTATCCAGTTCTTCTGCTGTATCTTTACGCGCTCGATATAGTCCAGATCGTCAAGATCGTCTATGAGCCGCTGTGCGTACTCCGTGATCTTGAGCATCCACTGGCTGCGCACCTTCTGAACGACTACGCCGCCGCAGCGCTCGCACACGCCGTCCACCACCTCCTCGTTGGCCAGGCCTACCTTGCAGGAGGTGCAGAAGTTTATGGGTATCTCAGCCTTGTAGGCGAGGCCCTTCTCGAAAAACTTCAGGAATATCCACTGGGTCCATTTGTAGTAGTCGGGATCCGTGGTGTTTATCTCGCGGCTCCAGTCAAAGCTGAAGCCCAGTCGCTTGAGCTGTGCGCGGAAGTGCTCTATGTTGTCGTGGGTGACCTTGGCAGGGTGTATACCGGTCTTTATGGCATAGTTCTCGGTAGGCAGGCCGAATGCGTCCCAGCCTATGGGGTAAAGCACGTTATACCCCTCCATGCGCCGCTTTCTGGCGATTATATCCAATGCGGTGTTGGATCGGGGATGCCCTACATGAAGGCCATGTCCCGAGGGATAAGGGAACTCTATCAGGGGATAGAACTTGGGCATTGAATAGTCGTCCTTTGCCTCAAAGCAATGGGCGTCCTCCCATATCTTCTGCCACTTCAGCTCTACCTGATCGTGATCGTAGCGCTCTGCCATTGATATTTCCTCCAATTCAGTATTTAAACAGGTTATTTTGAGCAATAAAAAAAGCTCCGTCTCAGCCAAGAGACGAAAGCCATGCTTCCGCGGTACCACTCTCATTGGCGAAAATTCGCCCAACTCAACTCCCGTTAACGCCGGGCAGGACGCCGTCCGCTTTCACGGGCGGGGCTCCGCGACGAGCTTCGAAAATGCCTCTTGCACCGCCTTGCACCATATGCGGCTCGCTCTGCATGGCTGTTTCCTACTTTTTCGCTTCATTGCCGATATCGTATATATTATATTTTATTCAAAGCTAAAAGTCAATGACTTGGGGGCGCTTATGATGTATAATACAGCTTATCCATAACTTTTACACGGAGAAACGCCATGCTTTTTGATTATCACGTACACACCCGCTACTCAGCCGATTCCAGAGCGCCTGTAATAGAGCAGCTTCGCGCCGCAAAGAAGGCCGGCGTGACCCATATATGCTTCACCGACCATGTGGATTTTGACGGCGTAGGCCTGCGCCCTGCCGACATAGCCGCCCGCAACGCCGAGATAGAAGCCTTAAAGGGCCAGTTCCCGGATATTGACATATCCTTCGGCATGGAGTTCGGAATGAAGGACAAGGCAGCATACGAGGATGCATACGGTCACGTAAAGGACTACCACATGGACTTCGTCATAGGCTCGGTACACATAGTAAACGGCGTGGACGCCTACTATCCCGAATATTTCGAGGGCAGGAGCCGGGAGGAGGCCTACCTTGCCTATATTGAAAAAGACCTCGAATGCATCAGGGTATCGGATTTTTCCGTAATGGGCCACTACGACTTCTGCGCCAAGCACAGCCCTTATGCCGAGCGCTCCATGAGTTACTCCCTGGCGCCTCAGATATTCGATGAAATATTCCGGGAGCTCATAAGCCGAGGCAAGGCCTTTGAGGTCAACACCTCCGTCTGGCGCAACGACGCCCCATGGGGCCTTGACATACTGCGCCGCTACCGTGAGCTGGGGGGCGAATACGTGACCACAGGCTCCGATGCCCACAAGCCGGAAAGGGTAGGCAACAGGCTTTCCGAGGCTCTGGACATGATACGCGCCGCCGGAATACCCTATGTGGCCACATTTAAAAATATGGAGCCCATAATGCACAGGATCTAATTGATCACTTCTATTACCCTGCCCTGCTTCAGCGCGGCTATCACCGTTCTTCCATGGAACGCCTTCGCGAAGGCCCTGCCGTTTTCCACGTCCTTTGGCCTCTCCGCCTTGTTGAAAAGCACCGTATCGCCGTAGTCTACCATGGCTGCGGCGTCCTTAGGTGTTACCACATGGCCCACGTCCGTCCCCAGCCGCCGGGCGTACAGCTCCGGCCGGTGGGCTGACTCGGCTATGGGCTTACCTATACCGTCCGCCCCTACTACGTATATCACTTTTGAGCCTGGGGGTATCACGGGCTCATTTTTGTCGTGGGCCTTTAAGGGCAGCCCCTTTGAGCCGTCCGCCTCGGCTATCACATAAGGCGCCAGGCCGTTGAGCCGGGCTATGGGCAGCTTAGGGGCTATGAGCTTTTCTCCCTCCCTCTCGCCTACGCATACGACGCTGTGCTCCATGAGGGCAGCGGCTATGTCCGCCTCCGCTGCGTTTTCCAGCACCGGCAAATCCGCCGGCCGCCATATGTGGGTGCTGGTGCATATTATCACCCTGCTGCCGGCAGCCGAAAGCTCCGCGGCAAGGCGGTTCATAAGGCTGGTCTTTCCTCCTCCCCCTATTATGGCGGTGATGCCCGGCACTATACCAAGGGCTTCAGTAAAGCTTATGTCGTTCATATTACCTCTCCATGCTGGTTTACAATGAGTATAGCCCAATGAAAAACGCCCCGCAACACAAAGTCACGAGACGTTAATACAGCTTATTTTTTTATCTATGCAGATTCATCATATCGTCGAGAGACATCTGCTTGGCGAAGCTCATGGTGAGCATTCTCTGGCTGGGGTTGTCAAAGAGGTTGCTCATGGACATACGGTCGTGTATGTGGCGGACAGCCTCCGCGAACATAGGGGCGGCGGACAGTATCTTTATCTTGTCGTGGCCCTTTACGGCGGGGCAATTTACGGTATCGGTGGATACCAGCAGCTTTATGGGGCTCTCCTCGATCTTCTTTACGCCCTTTTCCCGGAGCACTACATGGGACAGGAATGCGTAAATATCGTTTGCGCCCTTGTCCTTGAGGCCGTGCGCAACGTCTACCAGAGTGCCGCCGGAGATGGTGAAATCGTCTACTATTATACAGTTCTTGCCCTTTACGTCGCCGATTATCTCAAGCACCTTGGCGTTCTCGTCGTGGCCGGTGCGCGTCTTATCTCCTATGGCCACGGCGCAGCCAAGCTCGTTGGCCATCATCCTTGCGCGCTTTGCGCTGCCCGCATCGGGGGATACCACTACCAGGTTGTCGTCCACTATGCCCAGATACCTTGCGTATGCGCAAAGCAGGTCCTGGGCGTAAAGGTGATCCACGGGCTTCTTGAAAAAGCCCTGCACCTGAGCGGCATGAAGATCCATGGTCACGACGCGGTCCGCGCCCGCCAGCTCTATGCACTCCGCGCACACCCTGCCGCGTATTGAAACTCTGGGCTCGTCCTTCTTATCGCCCTTGGCATAGCTGAAATAGGGGATAATGGCGGTAACACTGTTTGCGCTGGCACGCTTGAATGCGTCCAGGAAGAAAAGCAGCTCCGTAAATTCATTGTTTGGATCGAGTCCCAACGTCTGAACGAAGTATACGTCCTTGTCCCTTATGCTCTCATCGATGCGGACGAAGGTATTGCCTTCGGAGAATATGTGAGTTGTGCATTTGCCCATAGGGCTTCCGAGATAATCGCACATTTGTGCCGCAAACTCCTTGCTGGCGCTGCCTGCAAAAATCTTAATCGTACCGTCGCCGGACATTTTTCGATTTACCCCCTTTTAATTTTCATCAGCATTATAACAAATATAATCCGTATAATCAACGCAATACGACAATTTGGATGAAGGAGCATCTGCATTTCATTATAACCGCAGCTTATCGCATGTGCGCCGTCCATATCCCGTTTTTGTATGGTCTGCCCTATGCGTCGCATCCCAAAGCATATCGTTCGTTATTTTTGAATCAATTCCTTCATATCAAAAAATTATACCGACTTACCGCTCAAAGAACTCCCGCCATGCGCACTCCAGCGCTTGGTTTTTCTCATATGGGCCGCCTATGGGGTTTTCCCGGTTCTTTCCGTGAAAATCGCTGCCGCAGGTGGCATGCAGGCCAAGCTGAGCGCACAGGGACAAAAAGCCCCGCTTCTGCCCCTCGGTGGAGGCAGGATAGAATACCTCAAGGCCCCATAGGCCGTAGTCCGCAAGCTCCCTTATGAGCTTATCCGCGTCCGCCTTTATCTTACAGGGATGAGCCAGCACCGGCCTGCCGCCGGACTCCAGTATAAGCTCTATCGCCTCTTTTTTAGAGGGCCGTACACCGGGCACAAAGCCTATGCAGCCCGGATTCAGGTATTTTTCAAACGCCTCAGGCATGGTATCCGCATACCCCGCGGCGATTATTGCCTTGGCTATGTGCAGCCGTGTATCGTTGCCGCGGCTGTGCTCCATGTATTCCTCAGCCGGTATGCCAAATGCGCTGAGCTTGTCCAGTATGGCCCTGTTTCGCTGACGCCTGCTCTCCCCCCGCCATGCTTCGAATTTCACCATGGCAGGGCTGTCAGGGTTTATGTTCAGCCCAAGCATGTGAAGTTCCGTCGGAAACTCCACGTCCAGCTCTATGCCGGGTATTACCTTTACTCCTATGCTTTGCCCCGCGGCTATGGCCCGCTTGCAGCCTGCGGCCGTATCGTGATCCGTAAGGGCCATATAGCATACCCCCTGCGCCTTTGCCAGAGCGGGGATAGCCTCCGGGTCAAAGGTGCCATCGGACATGTTGGAATGTATGTGCAGGTCGAACTTTTCCATTTTTGGCTTATCCTCAAAAAAATCGGGCGAAGCATCGTCTTCGCCCGAAAGCTTTTTTATTTGTCCTCGCCGTCGAATCCGCCGGGCCGGTAGAATTTCTGTTCCGCCTCTTTCTCAGGCTTATCCTCGGAGCTGTCCTCACCGCTGCCCTCATGGCGCTGCTCCGGCTCATCCCCTGTCCTGTCATCGGATTCGTCCTCCGGCTTTTCCTCCTCGTCCGGCTTTTCAAGAGCTTCCTTCCGCTCTTTATAGGATACCAGCTCCACAGGCTCATTATGGAATATCTTCTCGAATTCCTCGCCGGTTATGCGTTCGTACTCTATAAGATACTTCACTACCCGGTCCAGCGCCTCCCGCTCGTGGAGCAGCACCTGCTTCGCCCGCTCGAACTGCTCCTCCAGTATCCTGCGTATCTCCTTATCCACCTTTGCAGCCACCTCCTCAGAATAGCTGCGCTGGTGTCCCCAGTCCTTTGCTATGAACACCTCGGAATCGCCGCCCAGGAACACGGGGCCTATCTCGTCGCTCATGCCGAACTCTATGACCATGCGGCGGGCAAGGTCGCTGGCGTGCTTGAGATCTCCTATGGCGCCGGTGCATATGTCGTCAAGGGCTATGCTCTCGGCCACACGGCCTCCCATACTCATGGCTATCTGGTCAAGTATCTTGCCCCGGGAAATGTGGCTGTCGTCGTTGTCGGGCATGGTCATGGTGTAGCCCGCCGCCTGACCTCTGGGTATTATGGATACCTCGTGTACAGGATCGCAGTGCTCCATCTTCAGGGCTACTATGGCGTGTCCCGCCTCGTGATAGGCGGTGATGCGCTTATCCTCCTCGGTAACTACACGGCTGCGCTTTTCGGGGCCCACAACCGTGCGGGTTATGGCCTCCTCCAGCTCCACCATGGTTATCTCCTTCTTCTTGAAGCGGGCCGCAAGTATGGCCGCCTCGTTGAGCACGTTTTCAAGATCAGCGCCGGTCATGCCGCTGGTGCGCTTCGCCAGCACCCCCAGATCCACGTCCTTGGCGAGGGGCTTGCCCTTGGCGTGAACCTCGAGTATGGCCTCCCGTCCCTTAACGTCGGGATAGCCCACGGTTATCTGCCTGTCAAACCTGCCCGGACGCAGCAGTGCGGGATCGAGTATGTCTGGTCGGTTAGTGGCGGCAAGCACTATTATGCCTTCGTTTACCGCAAAGCCGTCCATCTCCACCAGTAGCTGGTTAAGGGTCTGCTCCCGCTCGTCGTGTCCGCCGCCAAGGCCCGCACCGCGCTGACGGCCAACGGCATCTATCTCGTCTATGAACACCACAGCGGGCGCGCACTTTTTAGCCGTATTGAACAGGTCGCGCACGCGGCTGGCGCCCACGCCCACGAACATTTCCACGAAATCTGAACCGGAGATGGAGAAGAAGGGTACGCCCGCCTCGCCGGCTACGGCCTTGGCCAGCAGAGTCTTACCTGTGCCCGGAGGGCCTACAAGCAGACAACCCTTGGGTATGCGTGCGCCCATGGCGGTGAACCGCTTGGGGGAGCGCATGAACTCTACCACTTCTCTGAGCTCCTCTTTTTCCTCCTCGGCGCCTGCAACGTCAGCAAAGGTGACCTTATTCCTGCCGTCCATGTTCGTGCGGGCGCGGCTCTTGCCGAAGTTCATTATGTTATTGCCGCCGCCCTGGGCCCTGGTCATAAGGACATAGAACAGCGCCAGACCGCCGAAGAGCAGTATGTAGGGCAGCAGGGTCTCCAGTATGGAGGGGCCGGGCGTGGGGTTCAGCACCAGGGAGAAGGGATAATCCGCCTGGGTTATGTCATTGGCTTCCCGGCCGGTAAGCTCGGCGGTAACCTTATCCATGTCATCCTTGAGTATGTCCACGGAAGGTATATAGGTGTAGAAGTCCGCCTCCTGCGGGAAGACTTCCATGCTTATCTTGCTGTCGGAGTACAAGCCCACGAGCTTCAGCTCGGTGACCTCCGCCGCCTGTATCCTGCCGTTGCGGACGTCATCTATGAATTCCGAATAGCTTATCTTTTTGACCTTATCGCCGGAAAGATCGAAGCCGGATACCAGCAGAACGATTATTCCCAGCATTATAAGATACACTATCGGCGTTGTAAGGTTTCTTCTCTTCAAAATTTTACCTCCCCGGTATGACCCCCACAAAGTCCTATGGCTAAGCATACCACCTACGAGTTTAAACTATCCATCTAATAGTAACACAAAAATTTACCTATTCATACCTCAAATAATCAAATTTAAGTGAAAAAAACGTGACGCATACCACTTTTGTCCCTGAATTAAGGGGTTTACAAAAAAGAACGGGGATAATATAATAAGTAATTGTAAAGTTATGACCGGGACACACGGTGGGACCGGAAGCCAAAGAGAGCGGCCCGTTTTTGCGGTGCGAGGGCTGCGGCGTCTCCACCCACACGCATCACCCGCGAGCGCCGGCGCGAAAACGTATTTCGCCATTAGCGCCGGACGGCAGCCCGCCGTTACACGGGCGCGCGGCTATGACAGGCCGCGGCAGAGAGGGCGCGCTGCGCCAACTCGGGTGGTACCGCGCAATACTGCGTCCCGATATTCGGGGCGCTTTTATTTTGCCCGAAAAAAATCATTTTAAAGAAGCTATAAAACACTAAGGAGAAGCAGATGTACAAGAAAGTTCCGACCACGCTGAATTTCGTGGAGCGCGAGAAGGAGACGCTGAAATTCTGGAAGGATAACCAGATATTCGAAAAGAGCGTCCAGCTTCGGCAGGGCGCCCCCGCCTACACCTTCTTTGACGGCCCGCCGACCGCCAACGGCAAGCCCCACATAGGCCACGTATTGACCCGTGCCATGAAGGATATAATTCCCCGCTACAAGACCATGCGGGGTTACGACGTGCTGCGTAAGGCCGGCTGGGATACCCACGGCCTTCCCGTTGAGCTGGAGGTGGAAAAAGAGCTGGGCCTTGACGGAAAGGAGCAGATAGAGCAGTACGGCGTTATCCCCTTCATCCAGAAGTGCAAGGAATCCGTATGGAAGTACAAGGGCGAGTGGGAGGTAATGTCCGACCGCATGGGCTTCTGGGCGGACATGGATAACCCCTACATCACCTATGACAACGACTATATAGAGTCTGAGTGGTGGGCGCTGAAAGCCATCTACGAAAAGGGCCTTCTCTACAAGGGCCACAAGATAGTCCCCTACTGCCCCCGCTGCGGCACCGCCCTCTCCTCCCACGAGGTAGCTCAGGGCTATAAGGAGGTCAAGGAGACCTCCGCCACCGTCCGCTTCAGGGTGCCCGATGAGGAGAACACCTACTTCCTGGCCTGGACCACCACGCCATGGACGCTGCCCAGCAACGTTTCCCTCTGCGTCAATCCCGATGTGACCTACGCGTACGTAAGGGTGGACGGCAAAGAGACCCTCATCATGGCCAAGGATCTTATAGAGGCGGTGCTGGAGGGCCACGACACCGAGATAATAAAAGAGGTCGTCGGACGCGAGCTTGAATACAAGCACTACGAGCCCCTTTTTGAATGCACCCGCAAAGCCGCCGGCGGCAAGGACGCCTTCTATGTGATGGTGGACGACTATGTCACCACTACCGACGGTACCGGCATAGTCCATAACGCTCCCGCCTTCGGCGAGGACGACTACAGGGTATGCAAGAAATACGACCTGCCCTTTGTGCAGATGGTGGATTCCAAGGGCGAAATGTGCGGCGGCACCCCCTGGGACGGCGTATTCGTAAAAAAGGCCGACCCCATGGTGCTCAAGGATCTGGACGAGCGCGGCCTTCTCTTTGCCGCCCCCAAGTTTGAGCACAGCTACCCCTTCTGCTGGCGCTGCGACACGCCGCTTATCTACTATGCCCGTTCCTCCTGGTTCATAGCCATGACCAAGGTAAAGGACAGGCTGATAGACTACAACCGCCGTATCAACTGGATCCCCGAAACCATCAAGGAAGGCCGCATGGGCAACTTCCTTGAGAACGTAATAGACTGGGGCATCTCCCGCGAGCGCTACTGGGGCACCCCCCTGCCCGTATGGGTATGCGACAAGTGCGGCAAGATACACGTTGTCGGCAGCCGTAAGGAGCTCTCCGAGCTTACCGGCTGCGATGAGAACGTTGAGCTGCATAAGCCCTATGTGGATCCTCTCACCTGGAAGTGCGAGTGCGGCGGCACCATGAGGCGCGAGCCGGTGGTCATAGACTGCTGGTTCGATTCCGGCTCCATGCCCTTCGCACAGTGGCACTATCCCTTTGAAAACAAGGATAAGTTTGAGCGCCGCTACCCCGCAAACTTTATCAGCGAGGCCATAGACCAGACCCGCGGCTGGTTCTATACCCTTTCCGCCATAGCGGCCTGCCTGTTCGACTCCCCCGCCTTCCTCAACTGCATCGTGCTGGGCCACGTTCAGGATAAGGAGGGCCGCAAGATGAGCAAACACATAGGCAACGTAGTAGATCCCTGGGTTCTCCTGGACAATCAGGGCGCAGACGCTGTGCGCTGGTATTTCTACACAAGCTCCATGCCCTGGCTCCCCAACCGCTTCTCCGCAGAGGCCGTATCCGAAAGCCAGCGCAAGTATATGGGAACCTTCTGGAATACCTACGCCTTCTACATTCTTTATGCGGACATAGATAACTTCGACCCCACCCGGCATAAGCTGGTGCGCGAAAACCTGACCCCCATGGACAGGTGGATACTTTCCCGCCTGAACACCCTCATGGGCCGCGTTGAGGCATACCTTGACGAGCTGAAGATGACCGAGGCGGGCCGCGAGATGCAGGACTTCATGGACGACCTTTCCAACTGGTACGTCCGCCGCTGCCGCGAGCGGTACTGGGGCAAGGATATGACCGCCGACAAGGAGGCCGCCTACATGACCCTCTACACCGTGCTCAGGACCATGGCGCTGATATCCGCCCCCTTCACCCCCTTCATGTCCGAGACCATGTATCAGAATATGGTACGGACGGTGGATAAGAGCGCCCCTGAGAGCATACACCTTTGCGACTGGCCAAAGAAGGACGAGAGCTTCATCGACCCCGAGCTGGAGGCCAACATGGCCGCCGTGCTGGATATAGTCGTGCTGGGCCGCAGCGCCCGCAACGCAGCAAATATCAAGAACCGCCAGCCCGTTGCCTCCATGTACGTGCAGGGAAAAGCGCTGCCCGATATGTACGTATCCATCATAGCGGACGAGCTGAACGTAAAGGAAGTTAAATTCGTTGACGACGCTTCCTCCTTTATAAGCTACCGGGTAAAGCCCCAGCTAAAGACCCTTGGGCCCCGCTATGGCAAGCTCCTGCCCAAGATCAATCAGTATCTGGCGGGCGAAGGCGTAGGAAACGCGGTGGTATCCACCCACAACAGGGGCGAGAGCTACAAGTTCGACATAGACGGCACCGAGATATCCCTGGCGGCCGAGGACGTGCTGGTCTCCACCGAGGAGAACGCCGGCTTCGTGACAGTCACCGAGCATGACCTTTCCGTGGTGCTTGACACCAACCTCACCCCTGAGCTCATCGAGGAGGGCTTCGTGCGGGAGATAGTCTCCAAGGTGCAGACCATGCGCAAGGAAGCGGGCTTTGAGGTCACCGACCACATAGTACTCTCCCACCACGGCAACAGCCTCATCGAGGGCATATTCGCCAGGCACGGCGCGGAAATCGCCGCCGATACCCTTGCCGACTCCATCAAGCTGGGTTCAGCCGGCTATGTGAAGGACTGGGAGATAAACGGCGAAAGCGTCACGCTGGGCGTTGAAAAGGCCTAAGCCAAAAATAAAATAAAACGGGGGCACAGCCCCCGTTTTATTTTGTTCTTCTCAACTCATTCACCAGTTCGGCTACCAGCTGCTTCTGCCTCGCATTAAGTCCGGAGGTATCCATCCCTTCTTTGCATTCCAGACCCAGCAGATAATCTGTGGACACGCCGAAAAGCCGTGCTATCCTTATCAACACCTTGTAGCTTGGCATTCGCACAGACGTTTCATACGCCGATATCATACCTTTTGTAACGCCCAAAAGCTCTGCAAACTGAACCTGCGACAGTCCCCTTGCTTCTCTAAGCGCCCTTACCTTCTCGCCGAAGTCAACCATTACTATTCCTCTTTCAACAATTAGTATACCCAATCGGAAGTTTGTTATTGGTGAGATTTTCTTATTATCAGTTGACTTTCCGCCGTTTTTTATATATTCTTTAATTGAGGTGATGATATGTGCCGTACAAAACGCCGGGTACGAAGTGTAAGTACCCTGCCTAAACGTCTCTTTTACAAATATGATTTTGAACGCAGAAACCGTGCGATGCGCTATCTCAAGGAGGAATACGACTATATCTCATCTATCCGCAGGAATAATATTTTATTTGATATGGCCTTGTATAAGCTCGACCAGATGATAGCCGAAATGAAATTCAACCACACCTATGACCCGTATACAGTTCTTACTGTGCCGCGGATAAGAGCGCAGATAAAACTTACCGACAAGTATGACCCACAATTCCGTACAAAAAAATAAGGGGGGCTTTCGCCCCCCCCTTAATTATTTGCCCTCGGCCGTATCGTTCTTCCCGTCCTTGAGCTTCACCAGCGCGCCCTTCAGCGTCTCGGGCATGGGCAGGCCGATACGGCCCGCGTTTTCCAGTATGGAAAGCCCCTCGTTGGCGATGTAGAACATACATACGGCGCTCCTCACCGCACCGTTTGTGGCGGGCACCAGCTTGTCAAGCATTGTGGAAAGCGCCACCAGTACGAATATGAAGACCTTCTTCAGCAGCCCCTTAAAGCCTATGGCGCTGCTGAGCGTCCTCGATATCGCCGCATAAGCTACGCCCGTGATGTAATCCAGTGCAACTACTGCTATGAGCACCATTATCATGGCGTCCCAGGGGCCGAAAATATAGCTGAGAATGCCGCTCACTCCTGCCAGCACCCCTGTTATCAGATTATTGTTCATTGTTTTCTCCTTTCAGTATTTCCTTCATAAGCTGCCGGCAGGGACAGTCCTCCCCCTTGCAGCATTCGTATACCTCTTCCGTTTCCCCGCTGTCCTTCAGTACGGGCAGCCTGCCGTATCTGTTCCAGTAGCCAGCGCCGTTTGAATCCAGGCAGTTGAGCACCACCCCGTCGTCCCGGCCCATTGCCTCTATTACGAGGCCGCAGCCTATATACGCGCCAACGTGATGTATCCGCTTGCCGTTATGGCGGAAAAGCAGGTCCCCCGGCATGAGCCGGCTCCTGTCGTTCAGCTTTTCGCAGGCTGAGTACAGCCCCCGGGAGGACATGTCGCTCTTTATAAGCTTATTGTCCAGCAGGAACTTCACTATCAGCCCGCTGCAATCGAAGGCGGCGATAGGGCTCCTGCCCTCCGCCTTACGCTTTTCCCATAGGGCTATGGCTCGTTCGGCGTTTTTCTCGCCGGTCTCCCGCCGGCGTATCCATTTCTCGGTTATATCCGTTTCGCCCTGGGCGCCCCATACGTATATGTCGCCCACATGGCCTTTAAGGTATTTTATGAACAGCTCTGTCATATATGCTCTCTCCTTTATTCATTAAGGGAAGCTATTGCGGCGGCTATGGCGGAATCCACATAGGCCTTTATGACCCTGTTCTGCACTGTGTTTGTGGAGATATCCGACATCTCGCCGTCTATGGCGCCGGTATCCGGCGTGATGACGAGGTCGTCCCCGCCTATCAGGCCGCCGCTCCTTGCCGCCTCATACTCGTCCACGGTCTTGAATACGTGTACCTTCATAAGGCTTAAATCCTTTTCCGTGGCTGTCATTGCTTTTTCACCCCCAATATATAGTATTCAACGCCGGCACAGTTTGCGGCGCTGGCGTTATGCACCGTCAGCAGCAGCTTTGTGCTGTATTCGCCCAGCAGCCTGCAGGATACCGGTACGCTCCCGCCCACTACTGTGGAAAAGCTGTCCGTGGGCTTTTCCCTGTAGTACACTATAAGCTCGCTGGAGGAGCCCACTGTGGTCTTTATGACGAGCGCCAGCGGGTCTATTGTCTTGTTCACGGTCAGCACCCTCGAGCTGTCTATGCCATCAAAGCTGCCGGAGGCTATTCCCATGCTGTAGTTCACGCCGCATACGAGATTGAAAAGCATACTATCCTACCCCCATATCAGTACGTTTACCCGGAGATCCGTGGCCGGTTTTTTGTCGGCTAAGAACGTGAGCGAATTGTATCCCTGTACGGCGCAGTGTGCGTTAGCCCCCACGTATTCGTCCCAGTCCTTTGGTACGGGGCCTACTATGGCGTACTTGCCGCTTCTCATTCCGTCCACGCTTATGGCCTGTGTGCAGCTGTATGTGCCCACCACCCAGCCGTCCAGCGGCAGCTCAACTACCATGCTTACCGGCTTTAATGCGTATTCCGTGTGTGTATGTACCTCCTCCGCCGCCCCTATGTCCGCCGGGGCCAGCTCATCGCTGCCGCCCTTTGCGTGGGTGGAGGCGTGGCCGTTGGCAAGGCTTGTGCCGCCCACGCCGTTTGCCAGCACCAGCTCATTTCCAAGGTATACTGCCATAGGCAATCCCTCCTTTTTGGTTTAAGAGTATCTGAGTATTTTCCATGTTGTGACGTTTCCCTCCATTGCCGCCCTGCAGTCCGCCGCGGCTGAGTTTGCCGCCCCCGCCGCAGCGGCAGTCTCCGCGTTCAGCACCTCCACCCTCTCCATAAGGGAAGTAAGCTGTGGGTACTGCGGCGCAGAGGTCAGCGTTTCGCCGGAAAAAATAGCCTTGCGGCAGGCAAAGTTGAACTTTGCCGTGGTGACGAGGGTGGAAAGGCTGGGATCCGAGTATATCTGGAGCTCGCACTCCACCGTTCCGGGAGCCACGGAACCCGCAAAAAGCTCTATATCCACCTGATTGTTCAGCGTGCCGCAAAGAGTTATGCCACCGTCAGCATCGTAGCTGTCCTGACAGGCGGTGCCGTCGCTCTTTGAGAACACCGCTATGACCCGGCACCCGGTAAGGTCTACCGGGTAGCCCCCGTCTGTGAGGAGTATGGCAAGCACGTTGCCGTTGTCCCCGTCCACCACCGTGAATTCCCGGTTCGCCCCAGCGTCCGCTATGTCCAGCGCAATATCGAAGGTCTTTTTTACCGCAGCCATAGGCACCCCCTCTAACCGCCGTATTTTTTCTTAAGGCTATCGTAAAGGGTTTTGCCCAGGGCGGAGTATATCTCCTCGCGCCTGCTGCTCCAATAGCTGTTTTCGCTGCTGAAGAGCTGCCTGCGCTGCTCGGCGGTGAGGTTGCGTACATATTCGGTATAGTCCTCTCTGGAAAGGCTGCTCTTTTTCGAGCCGGAGCCGCCCTTTGACGACTTAGAGGAGCTTCCCTTTGCCGCGGCGGCGATGGCGGCATTCTGCTGGCTGAGGTACTGATTGTACCAGTCCGACGCCATGCTGAGTGCGGTCTTCTGTGCAGCCGCGTGAGCCTCCGCATTGTACTGCTGGGCGTTTAAGCTCATCTGATCGTACTTGTACAGCGTATCGTATATCTTCTCTGCCAGCGCCGCGCCGTACTGCGCCTCAATGTCGCTTATGTCGTCCTGGGCCTCCTCCATCTGCCGGGCCTTTACCGATGTTACATAGCTGCTCTGGCCCATGCCACGGGAAACGGCATCCGCGTCTATCTCAGCCATCTCGCGCTCGGCCGCCCTGTTGCGCCGCTCTATGGCGGCGTCGGCGCTGGGGCGAAGCACCCCGCTCCACATGTCCTTTACCTCGCCGGCGCTGGGCGCCTTTACCGTCACGGTCGGGACGGACAGGCTGTTTCTTATGGCGTTGTAGTAGCCGTCAAATGCCTCGTTCCTGCCGGAATCCCCCCAGTTAAAGCCGCTTCTGCTCTGGGCCTGCCGCTGGGCGCTGCGGTTAAGGCTGGCCCTGTATGCCGCGTCGGTGTCCGGGCCCCATATGCCGTCCGCCTTTACGCCGAGCTGACGCTGGTATTCCTTTACCTTTGATGCGGAATTCACTCCCTCTGGAGGTGTGTAGCCGTTCATATAATATTTTGCCATGGTGTTTTCCTCCTTTTTGTACTGCCTTGCCTATTCGAGGGCGGAAAGCCGCGTTTCCAGCTCCTCTATCTTCTGGGCAATGGCCGTAAAGTTCTGATTAAGGTTGTTTTCGTTGGCCTTTACCGTCTCGCTGTAAAGCTCCGCGTCCTTTATATCCGGCAGCGTCACATAGTAAAGCGCCCGCATATCAAGAGCCATTTATTCCACCCTCCTCCAGGTTTCAAATGAAAGCTCTATGCCGCCGCGCAGAGTGAAGCGGCCTCCCGCCTCGTTGGCGATCCTGAGCGAAAATGTCCTGCCCTCGTTTTTAAGCGGCACCTCCACTACCTCGCTCTCCTCCGTAGGCAGCAGCACCCTTGTGGCAGCCCTTGCGCTGCCCACGCTCACCTCCGCGTTCATGGCGGTCGCGGCGCCCTGGGCGTGGCCCCTGAAGCAGAGGGACCGCATGGCCTTTACGCCGCTCTTGTCGAAAAGATCCGTCTCAGGTGTGCGCCACCAGGCCTCGATGTTCTTGCCGTCGTAGCTTTTGCCGTCGTCGAAGAGGCACACGTAGCGGCCGGAATTGACTATGTACAGTCTTCCGTCCCACGAGGCTATGTCGCCTACGTCAAAGCCGCGGCGCAGCATGTAGGTGTGCCGCACAAGGTCGTATTCTATGATGCCGCCGCCCTTGGCGTCGTCGAATGAGTAGTAAAGCCTGCTGCGGGCCGCCGCCCCCTTGGAAAGGGATACGTCGGCGCCTGAAAGCAGCTTCTTTATCCGCCGGGCGTCAGGCATGAGCGCCGCGGATACGCCGTTGAACCTGCATAGGCCTCCCTTGGTCATGAAGTACAGCATGTCCCCGCTCATTACGAGGGAGGTATACGCCGCCGTCTCCACGTCGGAATCTATGCGTTCCACCGTAAAGTTTGATGGCTTGTCGCCTATGAGCCGGTAAAGGCTGCGCTTTTTGAATATGAGAAGCTGGTTGGAAAGCGCCGCAAGCCCTACTATGGGGTCGCCGGCGCTGGCGCCTATCTCGGTATGTCCTCCGGAGACGTTGACCGAGCCGGATTCCTCGCCCCAGGATTCTATGGTGCGGCTGCCGCCCGGGAGCTTGGACCAGTAAAGCCTGTTGGGACAGCTGCTGTCCCCGGCCGCGAAGAGTCTGCTTCTGTAAGCAGCAAGGTAGCTTACCGGCTTATCCGAAAGCCCGTCGCTGCTGCCGAAAAGCGCCGCCTGTGCGCCGTTGTACTTGACTATCTGTTGCTCGCCGCTGGCGATAAGGAGATAATCCGTGGCGTCTATCCGGGCCTCGGTAAAATCCACCCTTCCGCCGGTGAGTCCCCCGGTAAAGGTGTATATGAGCACCCAGACGCCTTCCCTGTAGGCGTATACGCTGCCGCCCGTTACCACTATCACCTGGTCGCCGCTGCCGGAATGGAAAAGGAACATGCGGCGTATGGCCTCCGTGCCGGGAACTGCTGATGTTATGTACCTGGTGTAGCCCTTGGCTATGGTAAGCTCGCCGTCCGCCGTGTCCATGTTGCAGGCGTCGGGACTGTATGAGGCCGTCATTCCGTTTTCCCCCATGGACTGATCCAGCCCCATGAACTCGTCTATCCTGTATATCTTGCGGGCCATGGGCTTCACCACCTGTTCACTATGCGCTGGCTGGTTCCGCCGCCCAGATGGGGCCGTATGGCGGCCTTGCCCGCCTCGTACATCTGAAAGTAGATGTTGCCGCCCCGCTGCTGGGAAACGTCCCCCGCAGCCCTCTCGCGGCCCACGACGTAGCTTACCAGCAATCCGTGCATGTATGCGGGTATGTCGGGCTCGTCCGTGCTCGCAAACATCTCCCTTGGCACCGAGCGGTACGTCACCTCAATTTTGCCGGGACCGCCGGAGGTGACTATCACCTCGGAAGCGTCGCCGTCGTAAAAGTCCTCCTCCCGGCCGTCGCGCTTTACGCTTAGCACCTTGCGGCAGCCCCTCGACAGCATTGCGGTGGTAAACGTGCCGTCCCTGGTGTCGAGAGTCTCTGTGCGCCGTGGCTTGTATGTGGCGCAAATGTCCGTCACGCCGTCGTTTGCAAAGCGGGTGAACTTGTCCCGCCATACGTCCAGGCTCTGGGCGTCGTGGCCGCGGTCCAGCTGGGCAAGTGCGGATACGATGATGTCGTTCAGCGTCATACCTGCGCCACCCTTCTGCCAACGCCCCTGTAGGCCTTTACCTCCCGCTCGCCCATCACCGCCACCTGCTCGCTTCTTTGTATAAGCTCCGCAATGGACTTGGGCAGCTCTGTCTCCTCTCCCCGGCGTACCCTGAAGAACCAGCCGTTTATGCCGCCCTCCCAGTAGCCGCTGCCCTCTATGCGCATGCGCACTCGGGGCTGCTTTCTCAGCGTCTCGCCCATGTCGCCCTGTATGGCGTCTATTTCCTTATCGGTTATGTAATTCATTGTCTTTCCTCCTTGACTCTCTCAGCTTTTCTCTGCTCAAATAAAAAAGGGCCGAAGGTTTCCCCTCGGCCCCCTTGAAAGGGATATGAAACAGTACCTTCGTACTTATTTCCTGATGTTATTTATGCGCTTACGCCGTGCTCAATGCGGATTATCCACAGCTCGTTGAGGATTTTTGCCGCGTATGCCGCTACCTTTGCGCCTACGGTGGCGCGCTGATCCAGAGGATCCGAGGTTCCTGCGCTGCCGTGGGGCTTTATGATGATCTGAAGGGCTCCGCTGCCGCCCACGTCCACTATGCCGTAGGCGTCCTTGCCGAAAATAAGCGTGGAATGCACGTCGGCGCCCGCCTTGGTAGTGCCGTCTATGCTGCCCGCGTCCTCGCTGTATACTATGGCGTCGGCGGTAAGGGTGGCATTGTCGGACAGGGTGACGGTATTGGTAGCCGCGTCAAAGGAGGCTACGGTATACTCGGCGGTACCTATCTTTATCTTGTTTCCCGCAGTGGAGAGATACGCCGCCTCCGCGTCCTTGGGGCTGTTCTTGAGCACGAAGGTTTTGGATGAGCTGGTGGCGGTCTTCACCTTGTTCAGCACGCTCTGGGAGAACACCTTTGCCTCGGTGGATTCCACGAATACCACGCCGAACAGGCGGCCGATCTCGCCGGAATATATCTGCTCCGCGCAGGAGTACTTGGATACGTCCTGCCAGAGGGAATCGCTCTGAAGGTCATAGGTGGCCTCGGGGGAGCAGATGCAGATGAAGTGGGGCTTTCTGCCCTCGTCGCCGAAGGGGCGCGCCTTGGCCTTTTTGAGGGTGCGCACCGCCTTGCGTATCTCGGAAACGGTCAGCTTGTCGGCGGCGGTTATCTCGCCGCGGCCGGACTTGCCGTTTGCGTATTGTACGTTGGTGCCGGCGTTCATGGCGTCCCGGGTGACCCACTCCACCACGGTGCCCAGCTGCTCTCCCAGCAGCTCCGCGCTCTCGGAGATTACCTGGTCATAGCCGGTCATGTCCAGCAGGTCGGATACCTCTACGTATGCGCCGTACTGGGCCACCTCCACCTCTACGTTGCTCTGGGACAGAGCCTGGCTGGCAGGGGTAACGCCTTCCTGAAGTGCCTCCATGGCGTCGTTTGCGTCAAAGAGGTTCCACTTGCGGAATTCCACCCGCTTGCCGCTGTTCTTGGGAATAGGGCGCTTCTGGCCGTACTTGGCGTGTACAAAGCGGGTCTTGGCGCTTTCCAGCAGCTGGCGGTCGTAAAAGGTCTTGTTGAGCTTGGTGGTACCTGCGGTGTTTGCGGTAGTGTTGATACTCATTATTTTTCTCCTTCCTTTTTATGTCTTTACAACGAAACGCGCCTGCCCTCGCTGGCGGCGCGCATCAGTCTTTCCTTTATGAGGTTGAATTCCCTGGTGGGCATGTTGGCGTAGTCCGTATCCGCGGCGGCGGGGGTATTGCCCTTTATGGGCGAGGGCAGCGCCCTGCGGGCCGCCAGCTTTTCCATCACATCCATAGCGCCCTTTTCACGCTCCGCCTTGGCGGCGGCATCTGCGTTGCACTCGGCGGCATAAAGCCTGAGCGCCGCCTTTACCGGCATCTCGAGCAGCATCTTCACGAACCTCTCGTCCTCCAGATAGCTGTCAATTTCGCCCT
>OKSD01000520.1_pt1 | contig 41290 bp, 36 predicted proteins | sample 1601221 | NCBI WGS metagenome assembly OKSD01 (sample SAMEA3541550, study PRJEB24748) | human gut metagenome | biome: human gut; feature: human-associated habitat; material: faeces | place: China | collected 2012
CTGCGGGCCGGGCCCACGCCCTCTGCACAAATCCCTATTCTTCGCAAAAAATCATTACTACAATCTATACAAACTGTATTGTCCGCATTGATTCTATTTTTTATATCCAGTCCCGCCTTGGGCAGATGTCCCCTTTACAAATCCATCTCGCTCCATCCCACAAAGAACCCTCATTTCGCGTTTTTCCGCCAACTGTCACCCTTGTCCAGGCCCATACTCTTCATAAAAATCGGTGCCACATCCTATACAAATTGTATTGACCACTTCTGTTCTGCCACTTATATCTACTCATTTTGCCACACCAATCTCAGGCAGCGGCTCCTCCCCACAAATCCAGCCAACGAAAAACTGCGTTATTTTCTATGCATTTCCGCAAACCGCCAGTCCCGCTCAAATTCCCACTCATCGCAAAATCATCACTAAAATCTATACAAATTGTATTATGTTCCCACTGATCTAATCATTCCAGCCTCTGGCGGCAGCGCCCTCCTGCGGGGCCATCCCACGAAATCGTAATTTCTGCATTTTCCGCAGGCTATAAGCCCCACACAAATTTCCGCTCCTCGCAAAAAATCATTGCCGCAGTTTATACAACCCGTAATATACGCTTCCATTCTACGCTTTACTCTCACCGGTTTGACCATTCTCCCCTAATAATGGCCACTTTCTGTAGACCTATCTTTCGGAAAATCGTATTATTCCACAGGCTATCCATTCTGCGCAAATTTCTACTCTCTGTAAAGGTTATTATCCACAATTTATACGAATTGTAATGTCTTCTTCGGCTCTACGCTTTATGCCCGCCAATTTGGCCATTCCGGTTTTTGGTGGTAGCGCCCTCCTGCAAGTCCATCCCACGGAGAACCGCATTTTTACCGTATTTTCGCCGCAGGGCCACAATGGCCTGCTGACCGCTCAATTCCCGCTCCAACTCGGCTTTTTGCTGCTGGTGGGCCGCATAGTTCCCAAAGAAGTCCAGCTGGTCCCCTCCGACTAACTGCGCCTCTTCCTGCCGCAGCAATCCAGCTGCTGTCACCGTCACCCTCCGCACCGAGAGTCCGAAATCAACGATACGGTCAAAAACCTCGGCGGCAGTCTGCATCAAAATGCGAGCGGAAGAAGCCGGAACCGGAAGATTAACGGAGCCATGGGCCGCCGCCGGAACCGCCCGGCCGTAGCGATCGGTCTTGGTAAGACCGTGGTAACTCCTCTGCTGCGCGGGCGCTGAAAGATTCTCGGCATCGTACCCAATATCCAGCACAAACTGGCTGCACACCAGCCCCTTCTCCACCAGCTCCAGCGAAAGCTGATCAGCCATTTCCCGCACGATGAGTCTGGCTTTTTCGTGGGGGTATGGCTCCGAAAGCACCTGCCCGGAACTAAGACTGGAGCTCTTTGGCCGGTAGTCCTTGATGGCGGCAATGGTGCAGGGTTCCCAACCCCAGGCATGGTCGATGAGCAGCTCGGCCTGGACGCCGAACAGCCGGTAAAGCAGCTCCTCGTTGTGCAGCTCTTCCGGCTTCCCGAGCGAGCAGCGGGCAATATCGCCCATGGTGAACAGACCATTCTGGGCCAGTTTTTTGGCGTAGCCGGGTCCTATCCGCCAGAAATCGGTGAGGGGGCGATGATCCCACAGCAGGCGGCGGTAGCTATCCTCATTGAGCATGGCGATACGCACCCCGTTGCGATCTGGCGGGATGTGTTTGGCGACGATATCCATGGCGACCTTGCTGAGGTAGAGATTGCTGCCGATACCGGCGGTGGCGGTGATGCCGGTTTCCTGCAGTACCTCCAGAATGATCCGCATGGCAAACTGGCGGGCGGTGCAGCGCAGGGTAGTCAGGTAGTCGGTGGCATCGATGAAAACCTCATCGATGGAATAGACATGGATATCCTCTGGGGCGACATGGCGAAGGTAAACTGAATAGACGCGGGAGCTGTACGCAAGATACTTGGCCATTTGGGGCGGGGCAACGATGTAATCGACGGCGAGGGTGGGATTCTTCCATAATTCTTCCGCCAAAAACGACTTGCCGGTGAGCTGCCGGCCGGGGGCCTGCTGCCGTCGCTGGACATTGACGGTGGCAACCTGCTGAACAACCTCAAAGAGGCGGGGACGGCCAGGGATACCGTAGGCTTTGAGGGAGGGGGAAACGGCCAAGCAGATGGTTTTTTCGGTTCGGGCGGCATCAGCAACGACGAGATTGGTGGTGAGGGGATCCAGTCTGCGTTCGACGCATTCCACCGAGGCGAAGAAGGATTTGAGATCGACGGCGAGGTAAGTCCGCTCTTTCACGGGCGGGTCCCTCCTTTCCGCAGGAGGTTGAATTGAGATAGAACATTTGTTCTTAATTTAATTGTAGCATGGATTTTTCGATTTTGGAATTGGCAAAGCGCACAAACATATATTCTGTAATTTGGAGTGGGTGCACAAAAATGAGGGTAGGGGCGACCGGAGGGAGCCCCACTGAGGGATAAACCGGCATCCTACACCGGGGTGGACAGTGCGGGGCGAGGATGGGGCGGGGTGGGCGGGTGGGAAGCCCTCCGAGCCGCAAAAGGACCCGCCGGTAAACGGCGGGTCCGGGATGCAGGGAGTTTGGTTTTATTCCGCGAACATGGGGCTGGAAAGGTAGCGGTCACCGGTATCCGGCAGAAGAACGACGATGGTTTGCCCCTTGTATTCCGGGCGCTGGGCCAGCTGGATAGCGGCCCATACGGCAGCGCCGGAGGAGATACCCACCAGCACGCCCTCGCTTTGGCCGATCTCCCGGCCAGTGGCAAAGGCATCCTCATCGGCGACAGGGATAACCTCGTCATAGATCTTGGTATCCAGGACGGCGGGAACAAACCCAGCGCCGATGCCCTGGATGCCATGCTTACCGGGGACGCCGGTGGAAAGGACGGCGGAGGTCTTAGGCTCGACGGCGACGATGCGGACGGCAGGATTTTTCTCCCGGAGGTAGCGGCCCACACCTGTGATGGTACCGCCGGTGCCGACCCCTGCCACAAAGGCATCCACCTGCCCATCGGTATCCTGCCAGATCTCCGGGGCGGTGGTGGCGTAGTGGGCCTGGGGGTTGGCCTGATTGACAAACTGGCCGGGGATAAAGCTGTGGGGGATCTCGCGCGCGAGTTCATCCGCTTTGGCGATGGCGCCTTTCATGCCCTGGGCGCCGGGGGTGAGGACCAGCTCCGCGCCATAGGCTTTCATAAGCTGACGGCGCTCCACGCTCATGCTATCCGGCATGACAATGATGATACGATAGCCCCGGGCGGCGGCCACCGAGGCCAGGCCGATGCCGGTATTGCCGGAGGTGGGCTCGATGAGGACAGACTGGGGGGTAAGGAGGCCCTTCTGCTCGGCATCCTCTATCATGGCGAGGGCAACGCGGTCCTTGACGGAACCGGCGGGATTGAAGTATTCCAGCTTAGCCAAAAGGCGGGCCTTGAGGTCATACTTTTTTTCAAGATGGGTGAGCTCCAGCAGGGGGGTGTGGCCGATGAGCTGGGCGGCGGAAGTGTAGATATTTTCCATAGGAATGCCTCCTGACACGAAATAGACTAAAGCGGTAGATTTACCATGGGAATGTTATACACCCTGGGCGGGGATTTGTCAAGAGAAAAGCTCCCCGGGAGGGGAGCTTTTTGGTGGGGCAATTAGTCATGCTTGCGCAGGAGGGCGGCGGAGCCGAGGGCTGCGGCGACGGCAGCGGCGACGGCCAGGCCGACCAGGTCATTGGCGCCGGTGGAGGGATTGGGCTGCTGGGCCGGTTTCTCCTCTTCGGCGGGGCGGATGATGACGATAGTGCCGGGGTTATCGGGGGTGGGAGGGACGATCTCGCCGGTACCGGTCTTGGGGATGGTTGCGTTCTCCTGATACTGGCAAACAGAACATGTTCTATGCTTGGAACCATCTGTGGTATCGGTTGCAGGGGTATCGGTGATCCAGTCGCCAAAGGTATGAGCTACTTCACCCGCATGGGCTCTGCACAGTTTACACTCGTGCCAGTGGGTATTCCCATTGGCAAGCCAATCATTTGTGTATTCATGGTTGCAGGGTGCACCGGTGACATTAAAGTATAGCGTCATGGTTCTCGAACCCCATTCGGCATTACGCCATGCTGTTGTATCAGCCGCAGGAACTATGGCATAGTTTTCGCTAACACCTTCAAAATCGATCGTGACATAATACTCTGTGCCCTCTACGAATTTATCCCCACTGGACAGAGTGTTTCCTGGCGTTATACTCCCATTACCATTGGACACATAGGACTGCCAAACCACATTACTAATAGTGAGATTCTTACTAATCGATTTATTGATGTCACTATAAGTAAGAGTAATATCGCTTGCGGTTGCAGGTGTGTTGCCGGCGGCAGGGGTAGGCATGGAAACTGTGATGGTGGGCCTTACCGAAGCCGCGGGAAGATTAATGGTCACATCACTGGTGGGGGTGCCGCTGATGATAAGGTACCAGCTATTCTCTCTAATTTCTGCCGTAAGTCCGGCGGGGAGGTTCATTTTGCTTACATAGTCAGCAGGGAAATAATGGCCAGATGCAGCCATAAATTTTACCTCCGTAATGGCCGCGCCTTTGGTCACTTCTTGAGTGAGAGCACCGCTTTCGCGCTTCATGTTATCACCAGCAGTGATGGTGACGGTGTAGGTGGTGGGGGTGGTAGGGGTGGAGCCGCCGCCGGTTTCGGGGGGCTGTGTGGTGATGCGGAGGGTTGTATAGCTCTCATTCTCAGAAGCCGTAGTATTGTCATAGACGGCCCAAGTTGTTTTATCAGTGGTGGCGTAGGCAGTGTAACCAGCGCCAATTGCAAATGTGTTCGCTCCCTTATAGTTATCACTAGAGTTTTCTCCATAGGGGCTAAAAGTGAACGAACCTGCCTTTTCAGTATTTGTAATAGTAACATCTGCACTCACATCAATTTTATAAGTAGCATAAATAGGTGTCCCTTTACCAGATACCTCCGCAGTTCCGCTACCCGTAAAATAAAGATTTCCAGTAATATCGATAACATTGTTAGCAAAGCCTGATGTCTTGACAATGTTGTTCCCCACTAGTTCAATAGTAAGGGTATTACCCCCAACATTTGCTTCAATGGCTTTATTGGTCCCTGCCCCATTAATGCTCGCTTTGTTCAGCTTGAGGGTCTTTTTGTCAGAGTCATAGAAGGCATTGTAGTTGCTGTCAGTTCCCTCGGCTACTTTGCTGCCATTGATGGTATAGTAGGTGTCATTCAGCAGGGTGGTGCCAGCGATGACAACAGGGGACTTGGTACGGGTAACTTCATCGCCGCGGGTGATGGTGAGGCTATTGTTCTGGACGGTAGTATTGACATTGGGGGCAATGGCTTTTGTATCGGTACCTACCTGCAAGTAATGCCCTTCATTAGCGTTCTTGATATAGGCATTGATTGCGCCGCCGTATGTCAAATTATTGTCATGAGTATTGGTGGCGGTAATGCAGGTATTTTCACCACTGACGATGAGATTATACAGAGTATTAACTTCACCGCCTGTAGCCTTACCAGCTGTGATGGCATTGAAGTACTGAGAATTGTTTTTGGCGGTGACAATGGCATCATTGCTAACGGTGATATTGCCAACCGCACGGATGGCGTTGCCGCCAGCTTTGGCTTCTGCCATTACTGTGCCGCCGGAGATGGTGACAGCGCCATTGACATGGAGGGCGGAGGAGGCTGCATTGCTGTCTTTGTATTGTTCGCCCTGTGTGGTGCTGTTATTGGTGATGGTGACGGTGCTGCCGGTGAAGGAGGCATTGCCGCCGACCTGGACGGTGGGGACACTATCGGAGGTGCTGGTGGCAGTAAGGGAGCCGTTCGTTACGGTGAGGTCGCCTTTAACCTCAACAGCACTAGTAGTGCTGGTAGGTGTGCCGGCTGTGACTTTAGCGCCATCAATGGTCAGACTTGGGCTATTAGAAGTAGTTGTGTTATTGGGTACACGGATGGAACCGACGGTAAGGGAGCCGGAGCCGGAGATGGTGAGGCCCTTTTGCGTGGTTACGATGGAGGAAAGGGTGTTGGTGCCCTCGAGGACCAGGGTGCTGTCGGCGGAGGATCTGAATTCGAGGGTGCCTGCGGTAGCGCCGTTAAGGGTGATTGCACCATTCTCATCGCAGGAGATGGTGCCGCTGCCTGCAGTCCTAGTTTCGCCATACTTCATGGCTTTGTCATTGTAATAAGTTTCTGAAGGCTTGGAAGCGATGGTGATGGTCTTCAAATATGTCCATGTATCGTCGGGATTTTGATAGCCTTTGAGATGGCTTGCCGCACTAAGGGTTACAGTTTCGCCAGTTACATTTGGACTGCCTGTCTGTGTTATACCGGTAACACTGTATTTGTCCATATCGGTGATGGTAATATTGCCGCTCACAGAGAGGACATTACGATTCTTACTTGGGTTACTGGTCGTTAGCTTTATCTCGCCAGTATTTTCGAACTTGAGATTGCCTTTGTTCATGGCAATGGCATAGCTTGTAGTGGATACTTCAAGGCTGCCTGCACCGGTAATGGTAATATTGATGTTGCTAACATACTGATCAGCACTATTAGCAGAAATACCAGTACTAAAACCGCTCATGGTGTTGGTACCTACCAGATTGATGGTATAGGTTCCGTCTTTTGTAAACTGGATGCCATTGATAATACTACTGCTAGCGATGTTAACATCCTTGAGGGTGAGCTCTTTCTCATCCGCATCGTAGTAGTAAGAGCCAGTGCCAGTAGCTGCTGGGATATCGGTCCACTGACCGACAACGGCGTTTTCGCCAGCGATGAGGACATCGGAGGTTTTGGTGAGGGCGGGGATGGTTCTCTTTGCGATGCAGATGTACTGGGAATATTTCTTTGTGGGAAAACCAAGGTATTCATTCAAGGTCCCCCAGCTGCACACCTCAGGATCGCTTTCTGTAAGAGCATCACCGGAATAAGAGCCTGTGGTGAATTGGTAGTTGCTCCAATCGATATTTTTTGATGCTGGACCAGCCGTACCTGCGACAATGTTGGCTGCACTCTTGTTGGATATTTCCAATTTGGCATTATTCCCAGTCATTGCCAGGGTCCAAATCACAGTTGTTGCAGTATAGGCCGACGATTCGGCTATCAATGTGGAATTATCGATTGTAAGCGTGCCATACACTCTTATTGCCTGGTAGTAGCCATTAGTAATTGCCTTCAAATTGCCGCCGCCTGTAAAAGTAAGGTTTGTATTGGGAGTTGTTTCGATTGCAATATTATTACTTGTTACGGTGTTTTCTCCGGTAAGGATCACACTGTAGGTTACATAATTTGTTGTATCGCAAAAATCAATGCCGATGTTGCTGCCGGTGGCGGTGATGGTGGCATTATTGAGGGTGAGGGTGCGGGTGGACTTATCGTAGGAGTAAGTGCCGTTGCCCTCACCGAGGGAAATATCATTGCCAACGGTGACAGCGGTGCCGTTGATCTTTACATTTTCATCGGTTACGGGGGTGGTATCCGCCAGGGCGGTGGTGGGGAGTAGGACAAAGACTAAAGCCAGCGCGAGCAGGGCGCTGAGCAGGCGTTTTTTCATGGGGGTGGGCCTCCTTTTCATTTTTCTTAAAATTGTGGTTTTACTGGGCGCAGAGGCCCTACTTTCAACCCCCATAATACCCCCTAAAAGGGGGTATTTTTCGCCCAGGGGGCGAAATGCGGGCAAAGCGGTGTGAATTGCAGAAACACCCTAAAAAGTGCACAAAAAGCCCCCGCAATGGAAGGCTTTTTGCTAAGAATGGGAATGTATGGCATCCCCAAATATTATTAACCGTTACATAATGCCGCCGGCGGTGGAGGTATAGACGCCCAAGATGAAGGCCACAATGCACAGCACGGCGCAGACGAGGGTATCGGTTTTTTTCTGCCGCTGGACAAGCTTTTTTAAGAGGGCATCGTAATTTTCGCGGTTTTGGTCGTAATCCGGCTGGGCGGCCAGGGTCTCTTCCATCTTTTTGCCGTACAGGCGGTAATCCGCATAGGTAAGGGCGGGCATAAGCACGATGAAAAGCAGGAAAAACAGCATGGCTGGTGCCTCCGTTCTATTGGGATAAGATGCAGGGAAGCTCCGGCCGGAAAACCGACCGGAGTATGGCCCGTGCTAAATTCCGGAATCAGTGCAGCAGTGCATTGGGCAGCACGGTGACGATCTCCGGAATGTAGGTAAAGAGGAACAGGTCGATAATGAGAACCGCCAAGAAGGGCAGTACCTGCCGGATGACCTTCTCCAGGCGAACTTCGCAGATGCTGGCGGAGACGAAGAGGTTCATGCCGATGGGCGGGGTGATCTGGCCGATGGAGAGGTTGATGATCATGATAATACCGAAGAAGGTCTTATCGATGCCATAAGCGCTGATCAGCGGGACCAGAACAGGGGTGAGCAGGGTGATGGCGGCGACATTATCCAGCAGGGCGCCGGCCACAAACAGGGCCAGATTGACGAGCAGCAGAACGACAGCGGGGCTATCGGTGATGCCGCTGATGGCAGCAACGATCTGATTGGGGATCTGCTGCATGGTGAGCATCCAGCCGAACACGGCAGCGGCGCCGATGAGGAACAGGATCATAGAGGTGCTGACGCCGGTCTTGACGCAGGCCTCATAGGCTTTCTTGATATTGAGCTGCTTAAACACAAAGTAGCCAATGATGAAACCGTACAGAACGGATACGCCGGCGGCTTCGGTAGCGGTGAACTTGCCGCTGTAAATGCCGCCCAGGATGATGACCGGGGACAGCAGCGCCAGGAAGCTCTGAATAACGATCTTGGCCTTGCTCTGGGTATGGAACTCAGCGATATCCAGCTCGGAGGTGCCGTAGCCGTTTCTCTTGGCGCGGAAGTGCTCGACGACCATAAGGCTGAGGCCCATGATGATGCCGGGGATGATACCGCCGGTGAACATCTCCAGGACGGAGACATCGGCGACGATGGCATACATGAGCATACTTCAGCAATGACATACCAATTCCGTTTTGGGAGTTGCTCGCACTTTATATTAGCAGTAATACTTTATCTTCTGTGCCTTGGGCAATTCCTTTTGGGCAGAGCCAAGTTCAAGTAATGATAAATCAAGCAAAAGATGTACTAAGCTGGTATGAGAATATGACGAAATCCATTCCGACTTGGTACAAAGGAGTTATTACAAATAAATAATACGAAGCATTTACCGTCGTGTCCACAGGGATAGCAAGCATCGGATTATGACACCACAATCCGCGAAAAAAGCTAAATACAAATCATTGGAGTCCCTTCCTTACGGAGGGTGCCCCAAGGGGTTCTTTTTTATTTGATTAGAAATTTTGAGATGGCACAAATGGACCCATCTACTAGTTTACTTTTCTCGTTAGAATAGCTGCCAAAAATCCTGGCTTTTCCGCCATGCGTGAATGGCAATGGAATATGGACTAAACCTCAACAATAAGGACTCCTTCATTTCCTGCCGGTAATTCCTCTTTTATGAAGCTCTTATCAAACAAAGCAGCACCGCCTTTGGCAATTTCGCGATTATCGGGTTTATCCATGCATACCGAATTGACATAAAAAACGGGGGCATTTATTTTGCCGGCCTGTTTGGCATATTCAAACTTTACTGTATTGTTCCATTCTAAATAGTTATAATCTGTATAGACAGGCCACCAAACGATATCCGGTTCCAACTCGTTCAGACGAGTGATATTTTCTTCATACCAAAGGTCTCCGCATAACCCAATGGCAACCTCCCTACCGAGAAGGTGAAATGTGTGAAACCCATCACCCTCACAGTATTCTTTTCCCGCAAAGGATTCTTTCCAGCCTGGAGATACTCGGCGATATAAGTCTATGATCTGGCCATTTTTATCTATTGTCATCTGTGAACTGAAAAACACATCACCATCTTTCTCAATGAATCCAAAGGATACTGCAATGGTGTACTCTTTGGCCATACTGCATATTTCGCGAATAATCATATCATCACGAGAAATAGATACTGTTGTATCATGTTTTGCTATAAAATTTATGCCATAAAAGCCCTGAAGAAATGCTTCTCCGAAGATAACAACATCCGCCCTTCCCGCACATTTTCTAAGTGTATCAGCGAGAACTGCTTTGTTATACTCGATGTCTTCATTAATAAATCCAACGCCTGCAAGCGCACATTTCATTCTTATCACCTCCATAAACCCTGACTTTATCAAACTCAATATAACATATCAACATAAAAAGTCCGCCGTAATTCTATCAAAATTACGGTGGACTTTTGGTGGAGGCGAGGAGAGTCGAACTCCTGTCCGAAAACCAGTCCGCACGGCTTTCTACGAGTGTAGCTGCTCTTTTAATATTCCCTCCGCCTCCCGCCGGACAGCAGGCTGAAGGCTTTAGTAGCTCCTGATACAATCACAGGCCCGGAGCCCTTCCCGTGATCGTTCACCACTCATCGACGCCCTCCTGCGGCCGTGGTCCTCCGCAGTCGGACGGCTGCTTAATTAAGCAGCGTACGCGTAATCAGTGTTAGCGTTTATATTTAAGTTACCCGTTTTATAGAGGTCGAGCGCCTCTACTCGCTTACCCTGTTTCTCAGTCCCCGTCGAAACCGGTACGCCCCCGTATTCACTTTTTGGTTTAGCCGCGGCCGCGCATGGCGCGTTCGATATCCCGCTGGGCATCACGCTTGGCGGCATCGGCACGCTTATCATACAGCTTTTTGCCGCGGCACACACCCAGTTCTATCTTGACCCGGCTGCCCTTAAAATATGCCTGGAGTGGGATAAGGGTAAGCCCCTGCTGCTGTTTTACCAAACCATACAAACGGTTCAGCTCCTTGCGGTGCAGCAGCAGCTTTTTGGGCCGCAGCGGATCACGGTTAAAGATATTGCCCTTCTCATAGGGGCTGATGTGCATCTGACGCACAAAGAGCTCCCCTTTTTCGAAGCTGCACCAGCTGTCCTTGAGATTCAAGCCGCCGTTCCGCAGGCTTTTTACCTCGGTACCGAACAGCTCAATACCGGCTTCCATGGATTCTTCCACAAAGTATTCGTGTCGCGCCTGGCGGTTGGCGGCGATCTGCTTGATTCCCTGCTTTTCTGCCATGCGCAGTCACTCCTTTTCTTCGGTGGAATCACATCATATCACAAAATTTCGATTTGTCAAGGGGAAGATCAAAGCTCGCTGCGACCCTCCATGGCACGCCATAGGGTCACCTCATCGGCGTATTCCAGGTTACCGCCCACGGGGATGCCGTAGGCTAACCGACTGACTTTGACGCCAAGGGGCTTGAGCAGCTTGGCAATATACATTGCGGTCGCTTCGCCCTCCACGGTAGGGTTGGTCGCCATAATGACCTCGGCGACATCCCCCTTGCCGGTGCGGGCCAGCAGCTCCTTGATGGTAAGCTGGTCGGGGCCTATTCCATCCATGGGGGAAATAAGCCCGTGCAGCACATGGTAAACACCGTTGTACTCCCGGGTGCGCTCAAAGGCCAGGACATCACGCGGGTCCTCCACCACGCAGATAAGGGAGGTATCCCGTCCCTTGGCAGAGCAGATGGGGCAAAGCTCCCCTTCGGTAAAGTTGCCGCAGACAGAGCACTTTTTGATCTTGCTTTTGGCCTCCAGAATGGCGGAGGAAAATTCCTTGGCCTTGTCCTCCGGCAGATCCAGCACATAAAAGGCGAACCGCTGGGCCATCTTGCGGCCGACGCCCGGCAGACGGGCAAACTGCTCGATAAGTTTTTGCAGCGGCGCTGCGATGGAATCCATGCGAAACCCTCCTCCCTATCCTATCGGTAAAGTAAAATCACAGGCCGAGATCCAGCCCGCCGGTGATGGCGCCGATGGTCTGCTCCGCATCGGCGGTACAGGCACGGATAGCCTCATTGACACCTTCCCTGATAAGATCCTGCAAAAATTCGATATCATCAGGATCAACTACTTCCGGCTTAAGGGTAACAGATGTCACTTCCTTTTTGCCATTGATTTCAACTTCAATATTGCCGCCGCCAGCAGAAACATGGTAGACCTTTTCTTCCAGTTCCGCCTGGGCACGGGTCATTTCCTCCTGCATCTTCTGCATCCGCTGCATCATCTGGTTCATATTACCGGCGCCGCCGGCGCCCTGGGGGATTCTTGCTTTCATATTGGTTCTCCTTTTTGGTTATTATTCTCTGGTAACCGGGATGCCCATTCCCTCTGCCTGCTTGATGAGATCCTCCAACGGAGAGCTCTGCGGGGTGGTTGCCTTGGGCGCAGCGGTGTAAGGCCCCACACCGTATTTTACACCGGTCACTTCGGCGATAGCTCGCTTTAGGCTCTGACGAGTGAAGTCATTGCTGCGCATCATCTCCAGGAAGATGGGCTTATCGCACTCGATAAGGACAGTCTGCCCGCGGAAATGGGCATGGCTGCCTTGCAGGGCACCTGCCAGCATCTTATTGATGACGCCAAGACGATCCAGCACCTGCAGCCACTGATCCTCCGGCATTGGCTCCACCGGGGTAGCGGCAGGCTTTGCAGCCGGTGGGGCTGCTTCCTCCTGCTGCGGGGGCGGCTCCATGCCTGGCAGCGCTACCTGCTCCGGTTCGGCCGGTTCCTCTTGTTGTGGCTGGAACATTCCTCCGGCAGTTGGCTGCTGCGCCGGGGCCGGAGCGGGGCGGATCCCCTCCGCCAGCAGCCGGTTGAGCTTGGCTTCCAGCTCCTCGATGCGGGCGACCAGCGCTTCCCGGCTGGGGCTTACCCGCCGGTCGCTGAGCTTTAAGAGAGCCAGTTCCATCTCCGCCCGGCGGCTGGTACTGCGGGCCATAGCGGCCTGGGTATCCTGCAGCGTTCTGATGGCATCCATCAGCGCGGCCGGGGTAAAGGAAACCGCCTGCTTTTTATACTGTTCCAGCGTCTGTGGCAGGCAGACAATAAGTTGTTCGGGATCGCGAGCGGTAGCTGCCACCAACAGGTTGCGGTAATGGCTGATTAATTGACTGCACAGGCGGTCATATTCCACAGCCTGTCCGGCCAGGCGCTCCATGGCATCCATTGCGCCGGTAAAATCCCCCGTCGCGGCGGCATCGGCGATCTCAAAAAGATAATCCTGCCCCACAAGCCCGGCCGCTTCGCTGACGGTCTCCACGGTGATATCATGGGCGTGTGCCCAGCAAAGATCAAGGAGAGAAAGGGCATCACGCATACCGCCATCGGCAATACGGGCAATGAGAGCCGCGGCTTCTTCCGTCAAGGTCATGTCCTCCTGCCCGGCAATGAAAAGCAGCCTATCCCGGATGACCTCCGGCGCAATGCGCTTAAAATCGAAGCGCTGGCAGCGGGACTGGATGGTGGCCGGGATCTTGTGCACCTCGGTGGTGGCCAAAATGAAGATCACATGCTCCGGCGGCTCTTCCATAATTTTGAGCAGGGCATTGACCGCCCCGACGGAAAGCATATGCGCCTCATCGATAATATAAACGCGGTATTTGGCGATATTGGGCAGAAAAACGGCTTCCTCCCGCAGGTCACGGATATTATCCACGCCGTTATTGCTGGCGGCATCAATCTCCACTACATCCACCAGGCTGCCGTTATCCACCCCTCGGCAGCAGTCACATTGGCCGCAGGGGCTGCCATCCACCGGGTTGCGGCAGTTCACCGCCTTGGCGATGAGCTTGGCGCAGGTGGTTTTGCCGGTGCCACGGCTGCCCATCAGCAGATAAGCATGGGCAGGCTTCCCCTGGATCATCTCGTTCTTCAGCGTGGTGGTGATATGCTCCTGTCCCACCACTTCTTCGAAGGTGCGGGGACGCCACTTGCGGTAAAGTGCCTGGTACATTCTGTTTTCCCCTCCCCCACTATAATAAAAGACAGCCTTTATCATACGGAAACCCGGTTGGCTGCGGCACCCGCAAATACTGCTTAATGCTGCTCGGTTCCCCGCCTGACATGGTTCACAGCACTGCGTCGCACAGGACCAGATTTCCGCATGACAAAGGCTGCCTTTGCACGACCTGTCATGGCCTACTAAGATATTATACACGAATTTAAGTTCGTGTGCAACCATTTTTTCTTGCTATTTCCCTCCGATAAAATAATCCATAATCTCCTGCTGCACAGTATCCATATCATCGGCGGTGACGATGACCAAAAGAGCATAATCCCCTGCTGTAATGACCCGCCCGGCCTGCGCCGAAGGATACCCGGGAAATGCCCGCTGTACTGTCTCCAGACGCTTTTGCAGGGTGGCAGTCACCTTTTCCGTTTTGCCCGGGGCCGCCTGCGCCAATAGTATTTGCTGCGGGTTGTCCTCCGGGGCTGCAATACGCCCACAACCCAACAGCAGGTACTTTTCCTTTATTTGCAGCAGTGCTGCCAGGTCCGCGGCAGATTCCAGCAGCATACTTTCCGGCAGATCATACCGCTGGGAAAGCTCTTCTATCATCTGCTCCGGGGTGGTATCTTCCCGCAGTGCAATGGATCCTAACAGTTCCTTTTTTCCACAGGCGGTGCACAGCAGCAGGCACCCCAGCAGCAGGGTCATCCATCTTTTCATGCAAACTCCCCCTCCTGCTCTTTTGTATGGCAGTAGAGAGAAAAACATTCCCGCGGTCAAGCTCAAGAATTGGCGGCCGCTTCACGAATCTGCCGCACCTGATAGACCCGCAGGCCTAGCTGCAGCAGCAGACGCTCTTCGGAATCTTTGAGATCCCTCCCCAGAATAGATTTGATCTTATCAATGCGGTAAATGAGGGTGTTGCGATGGATGAAGAGGGCTTTGGCTGTTTCGCTAACATTACAGTTGCAGGCAAAGTAACAGTCCAGCGTTTCCACCATGTTGGTCGCGTTCTGTTTATCATACTCTACCAGACTGCGGATAGACAGCGTATAAAGCTCAGCGGATTTTTCATTTTCCACTCCGCTGCTAAGCAGCTGATAGATGATGAGGTCCTCGTAAAAATGCACCCCTGCCACGCTGCGCAAATTGCCGGAGACCCGGATAGCCTCCTGCGCCTGGGTAAAGCTGCGGCGCACATTGATAAGACGGGCGGTCGGCTCCCCCACACCGATATTGAGGACATACTGCTGTGTGATGGCATGCAGACGGTGGTAAAGCCGCTGGATAAACCGCCGATTTTCCTCACTAATGCGCTGGTCCGGTTCGGTATGGGCAATGCGCAGAAAGGTGATAATAAGGCTGCCACGATGAATAGAGATGCAGCTGCGGCCCTCTTCGCGGGAAAGTTCCCCGATCTGGGCGATCATACGGTCCTTGATGCGCAGGAAGGCATCCTGCATTTCCACATAGTTTTCGGTCCCGCGGGCGGCGCTGTCCAGCTTAGTGACCATGCAGAGATAGGTCCCCTCGGCGTCCATATTGTGCATCCCGGCAATGCTGCCCACCTCCTCGACAGAATGGAGCTTGCCGCTGAGCAAATCGTCAAAGAAGTCCTGCCGGATATGCATCCGGATCTCCTCGATCTGGCGGGTGCGGAAGCGCTCCAGCGCCAAGGAAGAGGCCGCGATCTCCAAGGCCAGATATTCCACCGATTGCATTTTGCGGCCGGTCTCCCACACCACCAAGTAGCCAAACAGGGCATTACCGCCGGAAACCGGCAGTATGCGGCAGACCGCACGCTCCTGCCCAGCGGAAAAGACCCGTTTGATGGCCTTGGCATATTTGGAAAAATCCGAAGGCATATTGCCGGTAATGCTCTCTGGGAAAATAACCTCCCCCTTTTGCAGTGGGAGATACCGCGAAAGCGGCATTGGGTTTCCAGCATTTTCGGCATAGGCCATCAGCTCCCACTTGGCCCCCAGCAGCAGCACCGCATTACCGATAAAGTCGCTAAGGACGCCCAGCATCCGGAAAACGCCATCTGCCTCCAGCATGCTCTCGGTGATGGAATGATAAAGCGAAACAAAGCGGTCGGCCTTTTCCACCCCACCGCCGGAAAGCCGGCCAAACACCACCTTGCAGATCTTGCTGAGAGGATACTGGACCGGGATATTGATGAGCGGGAAGCCCAGCCGGTTCGCTTCCTCCAGCATCGCCTCCGGAATCACATCCAAATAGCGGCGGGTTTTAATGGCCAGCCCCACACAACCCAGTTCCGAAAGCTCCCGTACAAGCTGCCGCTGCATAGCCTCATCATCCCGAAGAAAATAGCCGGTGGTCAGCAAAAAATCCCCGGAGGAAAGCCAATCGTAGGAATCGGGATTATCGATAATATTGATATTGGTGATTTCCGCCTGCAAATCGGCGGTATCCGTCATAAGCTTTAAGCCGGTCAGCTCCTCTTCCCGCAGGAATGAACCGATGGTATACATGATATCCCCCTCCTATAAAAAGACCGTGGACATGATATAAGTTAAGTATATCATACCCACAGTCTTTTTTGTATACCAATATTTTTTTAGCCCAGTATCAGTCCGCTAAGCAATACTACCGCACCGGAGGTGAGCGAGAACAGCAGTGCCACCGGCAGCAGCTTTCTGATGATAGCACCAACCATTTCCGGATGGCCGGCTGTTGTAGCTCCTAGAACGATTTTGCTGGGGCTGATGAGGCTGCCGGCGCTGCCGCCCACGGTCTGTGCCGCCAGAATAGGGGCAGGCTGCAAGCCCACCAGTTCTGCCGTCGTCATCTGGAAGCTGCCAAACAGGATATTGCTGGACATATTGGAGCCGGTGATAAAGGAGCCGAGCATTCCCACCAGCGCTGCCAGCGCCGCATAGTACGGCCCAAATACCGCGGAAAATCCACCCGCCAAGGCAGCGGTTTGGCCGGTGCCGCTCATAATATTGGCAAGCACCAGAAACACCATAACCGAAACAGAGGAGGGCCATGCTTTTTTCAGGCTGTCCCGCAGGATCTGCTGCCCGCTGCCCGCTGTAAGCCAGCCCCGACGCCGAAAATAGAAGAATCCAAAGCCTGCCGCCAGGAACAGGAACACCCCGGCATTGGTGAGACTGAGCGGTGAAAAACTGGCAATAGCTTCGGTGACCTCCACCCCACCGCTGGTAATAGCGGGGATACTAAGCGAAACCGAAACACCAGCCAGTACCTGCTTGACTGACGGAATAAGCAGACAAACCAGTGAAAAGGCCGTCATGACAAGGTAAGGGGAAAAGGCGTGCAGGATCCCCATGCCCTGCGGCGCCTGTTCCGACAAAAGCGTTCCGCGCGACGGCTCCATGGCACGGCTGTTTTCCAGCTCCCACGGTGTATTGTAAAGTGGGAGCCGCCCCAAAAGAAGCGATACCACCAAAGCCAGACAGCAGGGAATAAAGCAGCAGAGTGTGGTATTGACCTGACTCATCAGCAGTTCCCCGCCGCCCTGCACCAGACTGAGCACCAGTACAGCGGGCAATCCGCGGCGAAGTGCTGTGCCCCTGCCGTAAAACCAGCAGACCAGTAATCCGGAAACAAGATTCATTGCGAAGAGCAGCGCAGCGGTCCACAAAGCGCTTTGCCAGTAAAGGGGCATGGCTTCGGTCAAGCCCGCCTGCGCCGCCAGCGCATCCCATGCAGCGCTGAGCGTACCGAAGGTGTTGCCCCACGCCTCGCCCAAAGGGGCAATAGCAAGCGCCCAGAGCGGAGAAACACCTATTTCGATGAGGAGCGGCGCGCAGATCGCCACCGGTACGCCGAAGCCGGTGATCCCCTGCAAAAATGCCGAAAATGTGTAGCCGATGATGAGAATTTGCAGAAGCTTATTGGGGGTGGCCTGCTGAATCCCCGCACGAATGACACGAAATGCGCCAGCCTCCCGCACGATATTGTACATAAGGATTGCCGGACAGATGATGAGAATAATGCTGAGTGAACTCCATGCGCCCTTGGCGGCGCTGACCAGAATTTGCAGCGGATGCGCCCCAAATGCAGATAGAGCAATTACAGCATCTACGGCGACCGAAACGACCGCCGCGCGGCCCACGCTCCACTTGCAGCCCACCAGCAGAATAATGAGCAACAGTACCGGCACTGCTGCCAGCAGGCATAATAGGATTGGACTGAGTTCCATAGTATACTCCGTTCTTTCTCTTTATTAAAGCATAGCACAGCAGGTGTCGGTTCCCCATAGGGGCCCGACGCCTGCCGGCTAATCAAACTCTTTGTTATTATTGCAGGCCGTGCGCTTCACCAAAGGCAACCATCGCCTCTTCGAACATTTCCAGCGGTGCCTTAGAAATACCGGCACCGATCATACCAACGCCGGGGCGTTTACAGGCAATAGCGGTATTGATGATGGGGGAAATACCGGTTTCCACTACTTTGAGAATATCGATACCGATGGGCGAACCACGGAAATCCATATCCGGCATGGCATACTGATCCTGCTCCGAAAGGGTGATTTCGTACATGTTGTTGGTGTAGTTCACAGCGTCCTGGTACTTGCCAGCACCCAGGAAGCGAACAATGGCAGGGGCAGTAGCGATGGCCATGCCGCCAATGCCGCCGGTTTCCATAATGGCGCTGTCACCGATGTCCTTATTGGCGTCCTCCGCGGAATAGCCCGGGAAATAAGCACCTGCCACATCCGCTGCGGGAGCGGTAAACCAGCGGTCGCCCAGGCCGCTCACCCGGATGCCGATATTGACGCCGTTGCGGGCCATCGCGGTCACCATGGTGGAATGCTCGATGCCATGTGCCGCATCGGCGCAGGCCTTATTGGCCGCCATGGCAAAGTTGAGGAAAAACTGGTCATTGTTCCAGGTCAGGAAGTGCATAATCTGGGTAAGCGCCGCACGGCTTTCTACCACCTCGCACAGCGTTTCCGCTATGGTCTTTACAAACAGATTGGTAGCGGCATTATTGCGCATATGCAGCTCATCCCCCATGGCCAGCGCCTGAGAAATGATCATCTTTAGGTTAATCCAGCCCATGGTGTGGACAACATCCTTCAGCGCCGGGCCCAGCACCTTTTCCAGCCACACCAGCTGGTCTACGGTATCCTGGCCGCAGCTGCCAAAGCGGATGCCCTTGCCGGTGCCCTCATTGATGGTGGAATAGGCATAATTGCCGTTCTCCTTATTCAACACGCAAATCATCGGCATGGAATAGGAGGTCACACCCGTCATGGGACCTACGGCATTGTGGTGATGGCACGGTTCATATTTTATCTTACCGCTGCCTGCCAGCGCAAGGGCTTCTTCATCATTTTCCGCCAGGCCTTCATATTTCAGTACGGCAACAATGGCTCCGCGCATGGGGCCGCACATCTCCTCCCACGCAATGGGTGGGCCTGCATGCAGCAGGGTGTACTTGTCAATTCCCAGCACCTCATGGGCGGGTTTGATATCCACCCAGTAGGGCTGGGCGTTTTTCAGTTTATTCACGGCGGTTTCATTGGCCTGCCGGATCATTTCCTTCAGATCGCTCATGGTTATCTCCTTTATTAACTATCTGTTGCGATTATTCTTCGGTTACCCCTTCGTACTCGGCCAGCGCATACAGGGCCTGTTCAAAGCACTCCATAGGAGGCTTAACGACACCCGCACCCACCTGCCCTACACCAGGCTTTTTGTGCGCCATACCAGTATTGATGACAGGCAGAATACCCGTTTCAATAACCTTGCGGATATCAATGCCTGTGCCGGTACCGGTAAAGTCCATGGTCGGCATCACATAGGCATCGTTTTCCCCAACGGTGATCTCCATCATATCGCGGGAATACTTCATGGCGCTGCTGATATTCCCCGCACCGACAAAGCGCACCACCGCCGGGGAGGACGCCATGGCAAAGCCGCCGATGCCGAAGGTCTCGCAGATGGCGCTGTCGCCCATATCGGGGTTGGCGTCAGCCTCGGTATAGCCGGGGAAATAAAGGCCGACCGGCATACAGGCGGGCGCCTGGAACCAGCGGTCGCCCAGCGCGCTGACCTGAATACCGAAGTTGGTGCCGTTGCGGCTCATGGCGGTGACGACGCTGCAATGCGGGATATCCCGAACAGGGTCCATGGTGGCCTTGCCCGCCGCCATGGCGAGGTTCAGGAAGAACTGATCGTTGGTGGAAAGGAAGCTAAGAATCTTAAAGCGCTTGGCCGGGTCCTCCACCACATTGGCAAGGTAAGGGGCCAGTTCACGGGTAAGCAACGAGGAAGCCGCCACATTACGCTGATGCATCTCATCGCCCATCGCCAACGCACGGGAAATAATGAGCTTGAGGGAAATCGGGCCGGATTCCTGGAGAGCTCTCTTCATAGCAGGGCCCAAATCATTCTGGATCCAGCGCAGGCGGTCGATGACCTCCGGGGAATTGGCGCCAAAGCGCATGACCTTACCGATTCCTTCGTTAAAGGTGCTGTAGGCGTAATTGCCGAAGGTCTTATTACGAACCACCCACAGTGGCATGGAGCTGGTGATCATACCAGTCATGGGGCCTACACAGTGCATACTGTGATTGGAGATAAAATGAATCTTACCGGAAGCGGCCATTTCTGCCGCCTCCTCCAGGGTGGAAGCCATCCCTTCATATACTGCAGCTCCCATAATAGCACCCTGCATCGGGCCGCACATCTCTTCCCAGGCAATGGGCGGGCCCGCATGGCCGATGGAATGGTTATCTAACTCCGGGATCACTTCCCCGGCCGGGCACACATCAATGAGTTCCGGTTCTCCACTGAGGATGCGCCGCAGCGCTTCCTTATTGGCTTGTTCTATTCTTTCCATATCATTCACCAATTTCTTTCGTATTTAGTCGCATTACCGCGGCGGAGGGGTGCCGGGGAGGGGCAGTCCACTTATACTTGGGCTGGTTTGCTTTTTCATTGTGCCACTTTCCTGGCTTTTCGTCATCGTTTCCGGTATCTAAAAAAAAACGATTTGGAATATGCATGGTGCACAACAGGCCATTTCATTATTTATCTTAGCACAGCACTACAAAGTCTCCATTTTCTATTAGTCGGCAATAAATTCGCCAAATTATTTGTGGCGATGGAGGAAACAATATGCAGCATCAACAAAATTCTTCCGCATTTCTTTGATTCTTCTTTAACAAACTTCAATTGATTGTGCAGATTGCCCACCACTATAGGCGATATTTCGTGCACAGAACCATTGTTAATGCCTTATCAAGTTGGTATAATCGCCTTGAAAGTTGAGTCTCAACCAAACCAAATAAGTTCTATCGTTCAAATCTGCTAAAGTGCAAGCTGGCATAGACCGTGCGTGAGGGGCGCAGGTCCTGTGCCAACAAGCACTTAACCAAAATGTGATCTGAAGTTCACTTAGGAGGTAAACTCTAATGGAAAAAAAGACTTTTATGCAAAAGCTGAAAAATATGGGACCTGCCGCTATTATTACCAGCGCATTCATTGGCCCTGGCACCATTACCACCGCTACCCTGGTGGGCGTTAAGTTCCAGTATGCTCTGCTGTGGGCCGTTGTCTTCTCCGGCATCGCCCTCATCGTCCTCATGGAAATGTCCTCCCGCATCGCCATCGCTTCTCACAAGAATGTCATCGATGCAGCCATCGCCCTGAAGCCCGAAAGCCGCGGCTGGCGCCTGTTTGTCCAGATATTTGTCGGCTTAGCCGTCGGTATCTCCTGCTTCGCGTTCCAGTCTGGCAATGAGATCGGCGCTTCCGCCGGTCTGCAGGATATCACTGGGATGCCCCAATGGGTCTCCGCTCTCATCATCGGCGTTATCGCCCTTATCGCCGCCTTAGCCTCCAATAAGGTCTTGGAGACCATCATGCAGGTATTCGTCAGCGTCATGGGTGTTCTGTTCCTTGTTACCGCTATTGCTGTTGCCCCCAACCTGGGCCAAGTCGTAACCGGTTTGGTTCCTGTTGTTCCCGAAGGCGGCCTGATGAATACCATGGCGCTCATCGGTACCACCCTTATCGGCATGAACCTCATCCTGCACTCCATCACCTCTCAGGGCAAGTACACTTCCATTGAGGAGCTGCCCGATGCCCGTTTTGACATTCGTTTCAACATCATTATCGGTATTATCATCACTGCTTCTATTCTTATCACTAGTGGCACTGTGCTGTATGGGACCGGCACTTCCGTCAATGGCGCCCTGACCTTCACTAAATCTCTGGAGCCAGTACTGGGTTCCTGGGCCCGTGTGGTAGGCGATATCGGCCTGCTGGCCGCCGGTCTGTCCTCTGCTATCGCAGTCGGCTTCACCTTCAAGACCATCTTCAGCGCCCTGTTCCACTGGGAGGGCGGTTCCTCCTGCACCAAGGCCAAGCTGCTGGCGATCATCGTTATCGTATTTGGCACCGTGCTGGCCATGGTAAATACCTCCCCCGCTGCCATCATCGTAGCGGCTCAGGCCATCAGCGGTTTCATTCTCCCCTTTATCGCTATTCTGCTGCTGGTCATTGCCAATAGCAAAAAACTGCTGGACAACTACACCAACTCTGTCATTCGTAATGTACTGGGTGGCATTGCTGCTGTAGCCACCCTGGGCCTGGCCATTCGTGCCCTGTATAACCTCATTACCACCCTCGCTAAATAATATCTTCGTCCCCTCAATGTTTTTCCCTAAATATATTTTCTCACAAAAAGAGAGCACCCACAAGGTGCCCTCTTTTTGTATCTGCACAAAGTGGAATGCCAAAAACCGCCCGGCACAAAACCGGACGGTCTTTTTATTAAAGAACTTACAGCAGGATAATACCCGCGGCTTCGCATTTCTGCATGGTATCGTCATCCCACACCGAAGACTGCACCTCACCGATATGGGCGGTCCCCATCAGGAACATGCACAGTCTTGATTGGCCAATACCGCCACCAATGGTCAGCGGCAGCTTTCCGGCCAGCAGCATCCGGTGGAAGGGCAATGTACGGCGGTTTTCACAGCCGGAAAGGGTCAGCTGGCGGTCCAGTGCCGCAGGATCTACACGGATGCCCATGGAGGACAGCTCGAATGCTGTTCCCAGCACTCGGTTATAAACCAGCAGGTCACCATTTAGGGTCCAGTCATCGTAGTCTGGGGCACGGCCATCATGGGGCTGGCCGCTGCGCAGCTTACCGCCAATCTGCATTAGGAATACAGTGCCGCATTCCCTCGTAATGGCATTTTCCCGCTCCTTAGGGGTCAGCTCCGGGTAACGGTCTTCCAGCTCCTGTGTGGTGATGAAGGTGACCTCCGGCACCAGGTCCGGAACCGTATTCAGCTGCGGATATATGGCCCGCAGGGTGCGCTGAGTGGAAACGATCGCATCCACAATACTCTGTACCGTAGCCTTCAGATAGGCCACATTACGCTCCTCTGGCGTGATAACCTTTTCCCAATCCCACTGGTCCACATAGATGGAGTGAATGTTATCCAGCGTTTCATCCCGCCGGATGGCATTCATATCGGTATAAAGGCCCTTGCCGGGACAGAAGTCGTAGCGGTGCAGCGCCAGGCGCTTCCACTTGGCTAGGGAGTGCACCACCTGTGCATCCCGGCCGATATCCGGCACATCAAAGGAAACGGGGCGCTCCACTCCATTTAGGTCATCATTCAAGCCGGTGGAAGCCTCCACAAACAGCGGGGCCGATACCCGGCTGAGATTCAGATTTCCGCAGAGAGTATCCTCAAACACCCGCTTGATCAGGCTGATGGCCTTTTGGGTATCGTACAGGGAAAGGCAGCTGTGGTAACCTGCCGGAATGAACACTTTACTCATTGTTCCGCACTCCTTTGCGTAAAAAATATATCTGCAAGTATAGGCCTGCCCACGGCATTTGTCAAGCCAAAAATGAAATTTAACATGGCCTTAACTTGCAAAAAAGGCCAACCCACAGGGTCGGCCTCTCTCGGTTTGCAGGAACCGGCAAATATACTACTCAAATCAATCCCTGCGCCCTGTAAAAAGCGATGAGCAGATCGACCATACGGCCGTAGCTCTGCACCCCATCGGTCTGGTCATTGGCCTTTAGGTAGGCATCGTTCCAGCGGTCAGCCGTTTCGCCTACCGGCGTTTCATACTTTTTCCAGTAACGGCTGTTGGCCGCCAGATCCCGCAGCACTCCTTCCGGCAGCAGCGTATAAATCTCCTGCCAGGCGTTTGGGTCATAGCGGTACAGGCGGTTTGTAGCATGGATAAGTCCCATCATCGCGCCGCTGTACCGCAGCTCTGTATTATCGCTATTATAGCAGGCCAGATAAGAAATAAAATTCGCCTCATCCTCCCGCATAAAGCCACAGATGTGGGAAAGCTCATGGCACATGGTGGAGGAGATCCCATAGGCCGGTTGGTGCACATTGATGTTCGGCTCCGAGATATAAGGAAAAATCACACCAGTCAGCTGAATATAGCTCATGACCTCTGAAAAATACATGGCTTTGGGGCGGGTCTGTCCCGCCAGGTCAAAGAGCTGTACCCCATAGATCTCATCCAGTGCCGTCACCGCACCAGTAGCGGTCTCCGCCAATTCCGCATAGGTCACGGAAGAAGCAAATACCCCCTCGCTATCTTCCTCACACTGTGGCCGCAGCTCCGCCGCCTGCCCTGCCAGCAGATGACAGAGTGACCGAAGCGTTTTCACATCCGTTGCCTCGGTTTGCAACCCCAGACTCTGCCCCACCGAAATACGGTAGTAATTAAGATCCCCGGTAAGAATAAACCAAAAGAATACCGCCGAAGCCGCCGAAACTATGATCCACAGCCGCTTTAAGCATACCAGCCACCAGCGTCCTTTCTGCCGGATGGCTTCCCGTATCCAAAGAACAAGGAACACCAGCGCAGCGGCCCCCAGCAAAAGCAGGATGACCTCCATTACCGAAAAGGGCACCCTCCCAGTCAGCGCTGTCAGAGCCGTTGCCATACCATGATAAAATCCACGACTGTACAGATGCTCCACTTCTTCGGCATTGCCGCGCGCCAGATGGATCAGCAGCAAACCCACCGGCGTCAACAGTGTCAGCACTGTGCAGGCAATGATACCGCCCCGGCTCATCACACGGGGCTTCGTTTTTGTAGCGGCCGCACTCATCATGGGAATTCCCTCACTGGGCCAGCTTGGCATTGGCCTTTTCCATAAAGCGCTCCGCCCGTATAATGGCACGGGTATGGCTGCCCTCGCCGATGGCACCGGCGGTATCTTCGGCATAAACCTTGAAAGAAAGAATTCTGCCCTCCACCGCGGTCAGTTCCGCCGTAACAGTCACTTTCATCCCCACCGGGCTGGCCGCGGTATGTCGCATATTCATCTCCGTTCCCACACTGGTGGTGCCTTCCTCCATCAGTCCGGCACAGCAGCCACAGGCTGCCGCTTCCATCCACGCAATAAGAACCGGGGTTGCCAATACAGGTAGGCTGCCGCTCCCCACATGGGCAGCGGTATCTGCCTCGGTAACGGTTTTATGTAAGGTAAAGATTTTGTTTTCCATAGTAGGTACTCCTTTTATGTTGTATTTTCTCGCCAAACATATTGAATGGACAATTATATTTAGCGTTATATCCTGTGTGAATTACTCAAACTGAATTAAGCACCTATTTGTACAATTATAAAATTTTTTGTTTGACTCAAGCTGAAATAAATTTTTTGTTTCTTTAACATTGGCAACAGTGTGGCTTCTACAGCGATTTTATCAATTCCAAAAGAGCTGATAAAATATAGCTCCCCTCTTTTCCGTAAAACTCTATAACATTCATTCAAGATCTTTTCTAACTCGTTTTCAACATGCGCAAGTGCATTATAGAACACAATAACATCGACGCTATCACTTGCCATCTGTAAGTTAATGGCATCCATCAGTAGAAAAACTATGTTTTCTGCATTCCTTACCAATGGCAGCAAGCGACTATCGTCTAAATCAATGCATGTTACAGAATGAGCATACTGGGCCGCTTCGAGGGAAAATTCTCCACTGCCGCAAGCAATTTCCAAAACATTTTTACATTCTATACTGTGAACGATTTGGTTTAGCGCCTCTGTAATCCTTCGCATATCCGTAGCCTCATATCGTCTTTTCTCATGCATTTTCATGCCTGTCAAAAATAGCATTTGTCATTCCACCTCTATTATAAAAAAAGACGCCGCATCTGTAAAGCGACATCTTTTTACAATCCGCAAAAGCCGCAGGTCGGCCCGCTCCATACAGAAACTTCACTCACTGCGCCGCCGGTATCCGCTCGTGCATCTGCAGGGTGCTCTGCTCCCAGCCACAGCACAGGATATCCCCGGCACGCAGCTCCCCGGCCAGCAGCCGTTCCGTCAGCGGATCCTCCACCATGGTGCGTACCAGCCGCCGCAGCGGGCGCGCCCCATAGGGGCCCTCCTCCGCCCCCGCAACAATCTGTTCCACCACCGTGTCCTCAAATTCCATCCCGATCTCCTGCTCCCGCAGGCGGCTTTGCACCCCCTGCAGCAGCTGCACCGCGATCTGCCGCAGCTCTTCCTTTCTCAGTGGCTGGAACAGAATCGTCTCATCCAGTCTACCCAACAACTCCGGTCGCAGCTGCTCCCGCAGTTTGGAGAGCACCATCGTCTTCGCGTCCGCCCCGGCATCGCCAAAGCCCATCCTCTGCGGATGCAGCATCGCCTCCGCTCCCAGGTTACTGGTCAAGATAACCACCGTATTGCTGAAGACCGCCAATCTGCCCTGGCTGTCGGTCAGTCGCCCGTCCTCCAAAATCTGCAGCAGCAAATTGTAAAGATCCGGGTGTGCCTTTTCTATCTCATCAAAGACCACCACGCTCATTGGATGCTTTTTCACCGCCTCAGTCAGGATGCCCCCTTCCTCACACCCCACATAACCGGGGGGCGCCCCGATAAGTCGGGAAATACTGTGCGGCTCCCGGTATTCGCTCATATCCAGCTTGATGATATTCTCCTCGCTGCCGAACAGCGTTTTGCCCAATGCGTAGCACAACTGGGTCTTGCCCACTCCACTGGGCCCCAGGAACAAAAAACTCCCGATGGGGCGCCGGGGATCCCGCAGCCCAGCATTGCTGCGCAGGATGGCATGAATGACCGTCTCCACCGCCTCCTGCTGTCCTACCACACTCTGCCGCAGGCCGTTTTCCAGCCGCTCTGCCGAAAGGCCCTGTCCCCCCGCAAGCCCGGTCATCGCCGTCGCCGCCTGCTGTACCTCCCGCTGGGTCAGCATCAGCCGCCGGGATGCTCTCATTCCGCTCTCCAGTATGTCTGTCCGGTGGATTCGCAGCCTGGCCGCTGCCTCATCCAGCAGGTCCAGCGCCTTATCCGGCAAAAATCGTGCCGGGAAATACCGCACCGAAAGCCGGATCGCAGCCTCCAGTGCGTCCTCGGTAATGATCATCCCGTGGTGTTGCTCATAGCGCGGGCACAGCCCCCGCAGGATCGCCATTGTCTGTTCCTCGGTAGGCTCCTCCACCAGCACACTTTGGAACCGCCGGGCCAGCGCGCCGTCCTTTTCGATGGTCTTGCGGTACTCCGCTATGGTGGTGGCACCAATAACCTGCAATTCCCCGCGGGCAAGTTTCGGCTTCATGATATTAGCCGCATCTACCGCGCCTTCCGCCGCGCCAATGCCCATAATGGTATGAATCTCATCAATAAAAAGAATCACATCCCCAGCCGCCGCCACTTCCTCCATAATGGACCGGATCCGCTCCTCAAAGTCGCCGCGATACTTAGTACCGGCCACCATTGCTGGCAAGTCCAGAGTAATGATCCGCTTATCCGCCAGAGCCAGCGGCACCCGGCCCTCCGCAATGCGCTGCGCCAGCCCCTCCACCACGGCGGTCTTGCCCACTCCCGCCTCACCGATCAGACAGGGATTATTTTTGGAACGCCTGGAAAGGATCTGCAATAGCCGCTCTGTCTCCTGTTCCCGCCCAATGACCGGATCCAGCCGTCCCTGCCGGGCCAGCTCAGTCAGCTCCCGGCCAAAGCGGTCCAGCATCACACTGCGGGTCTGCCGCTGGGCCTTTCCCACCACCTTGGGAATCTGCCGGTCGTTATTCTGCTCGCACTGCTCCAGCCGTATCGTCTCTCGCAGGGCAATGGTCAGGTTGGGGATATCCACTGCGAGCTTATTCATCAGTCTTACCGCCCCGGAATCCTGTTGTCCGCACAGCGCCAGCAGCAGGTGCTCGGTCCCCGCCTGCAAAAATCCGCCCATCTGGGCCTCCCGCAGCGCTTCTTCCACTGCGGCGCGGTAATGCACCGTCGTTTCCTCCGACTCCAGCAGGGTAGGATGTCCCCTACCCACCATTTGCAGCAGGGCACGCTCGGTCTTTCCCGCTGTTACACGCCGCTGAAAAAGCAGCGTATAAGCCGCTCCGGCCCCCTCTCGCAGCAACGCCAGCAGCAAGTGCTCACTGCCGATATAGGTATGCCCTGCCTGCTGCGCCGCCCGCTGGGCGCCCTCCAATGCCGCGGCCGCCCGCGGTGTAAAGCCATTGTATTGATTCATAGGGTCTCCCCTCCTTTTTTGTTCTGCCCTTAATATTGGCTGCATCCAGTCGCTTAAACGCCGCACCAAAATCTCCCCGCGACATAAGATGGGGTGATCCCAATGTAAAGGAGGCATCTCTGCTATGTTTGGTAACTGCTGCAATACCTGCTGCCCTGCCGATAGCAACCGTGGGCTCTTCGGCATCTGCCTGAATGACGCCACCCTGGTCATCATTCTTCTTGCTATCTGGCTGCTGAGCAGCGGCGGACTGAGCGGCTATGGCGGCGGCTGCGGCTGTGGCTGTAATACATGCGGCGGCGGACGCAGTGGCTGCGGCGACTGCGGCTGCGGCTGCAACTAACCTTTTTTGAATAATAGGAGGGTACACTATGGGCTGCAATTCTTGTGGATGCGGCGGCAGCTGCGGCTGCGGCAATAACTGGTGGTGGATCATCATTCTCATTCTGGTGTGGCTGTGGCTCACCGGCGGCAATGCCACCAACATCTCCGCCTACCGCACCTGCGGCTGCGGCGATACCAGCACGAACGGCTGCGGCGGCTGCGGCTGTGGCTGCAATTAAGCCAATCCCACGCAAAAAAGGGAGCCAAAAGGCTCCCTTTTCTTTATGCAGCATTATTCTTCTTTTGCGGGCAAAGGTACCGTTCCCCTTTCTATCAGATCCGTGATTGCCGCCACCGCGCCCCGCGGAATACTCCGCTGCGCCAGCATCATACGGTTGCGCATGGCTGCGCTGCTCAGCAGCCGCCGCACGGCAGAAAGGGTATCCCGCACGCTTTCGGTCCCCAGTGCCATCCCATAGCGAGTAAAGAATTCCAGATTGCGGCTCTCGCAGCCGGGGACGCTCAGCATCAGCACCGCCGGCACCCTCTTTTGGGCGATCTCGGTACAGGAAAGCCCGCCAGGCTTACCCACTACCAGGTCGGCCGCCGAATAGTAAAGATCCATCCGGTCGGTAAAGCCCACCGGGTACAGCCGCTCCAGGAATTTGGCATACCGCTGCAGCTCCTTCAGGTCGCCCTTGTTCTTCCCGCAGATGACCACCACAAAGCTATCCTTAGGCAGTCGGCGCAGCAGTTTCAGGGCCAGGGTCGTCATCGGCCCACAGCCGATGGAGCCGCTCATCACCAGCACCATCTCCCCCTGCTGGGGCAGGTGCAGCAACCGCCGGGCCACATTCCGGTCCACATGGGCGGCCATTGCCGGGTTGGTGGGAATACCCAGCGGCAGCAAGCGATCCTCCGGGATGCCCCGGGCGGAAAATTCCGGGATCAGCCGCTCATCCGGAATGACCCAGTAATCAGGCGTGATCTCATCCACACAAGGACTGCAGGTGTAATCGGTAGCGATAAAATAAAACGGCTTTTTATATTCATATTTCCGGCGCAGCCTGGTCAGCATTTCCGCTGGAAACACATGCGGCGTCACTATGGCGTCAAACCCGCCCGAAAGCAGGTAGCGGTACAGCTGTGGCACACAGATGGCATTCATCTTGTATTCAAAGGAGGTCTCGTCCTCCCCCAGCACTCGCTCCTCTTTTTTGCGGTAGCCCGCCCCGTATATTTTGGGGAAATATCGGTAGGCGATGGTGTGCAGGTGGCTGATCGCCTCCGAAAAATGCTTGGGCCCAAAGGAAAGAGCATCCGCCACCGCGCAGGTGTGCCCGCGGGATTCCAGCTCCCGGCGCAGGGCTGCCGCCGCGGCATTGTGTCCGCCGCCGGTATTGCAGGTCAGGATGAGAACTTTCATGTCGTTTCGGCCCCCTTTCTTTGGCAGCGCCGCAGCAGGGCGCACAGCCGCGGCCGGTTATACCGTTGGATGATAATACACGGAATGTGAGAGAACCCATACAACAGCACTACCAATACCGCCATCGGTCCATGAGCAAAGACAAATACCAGCGGCGTCGCCAGCATCAGTACCCAGTGGATGAACTCCGCCACACAGGTTTCCTGCAGCAGTCGGGTAGCGTTTTCGGCGTCGTTCTGCCCACGAATGGTCTTGGCATATTCATGCCCACCCCAGCGGCTTTTATCCGGCACCCTGTCCTTCCACTTGCGGATCTCCATTTTTTCATAGATCTTGCCGTTTTTCTCCCATGCGCAGGTCTTGTAGGGGAAGCGATCCCAGTGAAACCACCGGCGGGGCAGCAGCTCCCCAATGATCCCGCCGCTGATGCCCAAAGCCGCGATCACCCCCACCGAGATGGTTGCCTGCAGGGCGGCCTCCGGCGCAAACAGCCACAGCGCTCCCAGAATAGCCGCTACGGCCAGACAGATCAAAATGGGCGTCAAGATCGTCATAGGTTTCTCCTTTTTCTCATTTACAGTATGGCGAAAAAAGCTGTAAGAGATATTATAGCATCGCGGCCGCCTTATTTCCATCCGGGAATATTAACATTATCTTAATTTGGGACACACCGGCCTATTTGGGTAAAAAAAGGAGGACCCTGCGATCCTCCTCTGTGCTCAGCGGTATTCCGCCGCCTGTCTGGCAATATAGGCCGATTCCGGCAGTGTATATTTCTCCCTGAATTTCACATACATCTCCCGGAACGCATCGCTGTCACGCTTCATTTCGTTCAGGTAGCGGTGGGAGTCCAGCGCGTCGTGCTGCAGCTCGATGACCGCCACCGCAATGTTGGAGCAGTGGTCGGAAATCCGCTCGTAGTCAGTCAGCAGGTCAGTTAGGATAAATCCCAGCTCGATGGAACAGCGGCCCGCCTGTAGGCGTGCCAGATGATTCTGCTTGATCTCCTTGGTCAGTGCGTCAATGACCTGCTCCAACGGCTCCACATGGTGGGCCATCTCATGGTCGGTATTGATATAGCAATCGGTTGTCAACTGCAAAATCTCCCGCACCGCAGCGGAAAGCACCCCCAACTCCCGCCGGGCCTCCTCCGAGAAAAACAGCGATTTGATCTCCAGCTCCTTGCCGGCCTTTACCAGGTTCACGGCGTGGTCGCCCAGCCGCTCAAAGTCCCCGATGGCGTGCTGCATTTTCCCCACGCGGCGGCTATCCTGCTGGGAAAGCGCCTGCGCCGAAAGGTACACCAGGTAGGTATCCAGCCGGTCCTCATACAGATCCAGCGTATCCTCCTGCTTCAGTACCACCTCGGCGTCCTGCTCATTGTAGGCGCCGATGAGCGAGATCGCCCGTTCCAGCGAATCCCTTGCCGTCCCGGCCATCCGGAAGGTATAGTGGTCACACTCCTGCAGCGCCACCGAAGGGGAACGGAGCAGCAGCAGGTCAGGCGCGTACTGCATGGAGTCCTTAGGTGCCGTTTCGTCTTTGGCCTTCACCAGCCACTTGCCCAGCTTCACCAGGTACTTGGTAAATGGCATCAAAATGGCGGTAATAGCCAGGTTATAGATGGTATGCACCATGGCAATATTCCATGGTGTCACTGCAATATGGATAAAATCAAGCTGAAGCACCGAGGTGATCAACAGGTACAACGGCAGGCAGATAACAGTACCAATGACCTTGATGGAAAAGTGGATGACCGCCACCCGCTTGGCCTTGTAGCTTGTCCCAATGCTGGAAATCAGCGAGGTGGCGCAGGTGCCAATGTTTAGGCCCATCACCATGGGAATGACCATCTCATAGGTCAGGCTGCCGGTCAGCGCCAGCGCCTGCAGAATACCCACCGAGGCCGCCGAGCTTTGGATCACGGCGGTAAACAGGGTGGCCACCACCAGGCCCAGTAACGGGTTACGCAGCCCCGCTAGGATCGCCGAAAACTCCGGCATCTCCGCCAGCGGGCTTACCGCGTCGCTCATCACCACCATGCCGTACATCAGCACTGTAAAGCCCACCAGCACCGTACCAATGCTCTTTTTCTTATCGTTTTTACACACCATCATCATCACTACGCCGATGATGGCTAAAATGGGCGAGAAATTTTCGGGCTTCAGCATCTTCAGCCACACATTCCCGCTTTGAATGCCGGAAAGGGAGAGGATCCACGCCGTCAGCGTGGTGCCGATATTCGCGCCGAAGATGACATACAGCGTCTGGCCAAATTTCATGATCCCGGAATTGACCAGACCCACCAGCATAACCGTGACCGCCGAGGAGGACTGCACCGCTATGGTAATGGCCGCGCCCAGCAGCAGGCTCACCCAGGGGCTCGCTGTCATTGTTTTCAGCAGCTGCTCCAGCTTACCGCCCGCCATCTTTTCCAGGTTACTGGACATCACATTCATACCGAACAGGAAAAAGGCCAGGCCCAGTACCAGCCGCAGAAGCGCAAAAATATCCATGTCTTCTTCTCCTTCGGGCATCCACCCGCCTATTACTTCATCTTTGCATACTGTTTTATTGTAACTCATTTTGGGGAAAGTTGTCCAGTCAATTTGCCGCAAAGGATGCATTTTCCCCATATTTGTGCAGTTGCATAAATATGGGGCAGGCCCGGCGGCCCGCCCTATATTTTTTGCCGAATATTCAGTTCATGCGCCGGCGCTGAGCTCGCCTGCGCTGCTTGGCACGGCGGCGCCGCCGCGCCATAAAGTACGCCCGCAGCACAAATAGGATCACGATCAACGCCCCCAGCACTATGCCAATCCATTTCAGCACCGTCAGCACCACAGAGCCGCTGCCGGCCGTCGTGACATCATCCTTTGGCACATCCTCCACGGGGGCATAGGTCTCCACAGTGTACTCCATTGGGAAAGTTCCCACCAGCTCACCACCGCACCACAGCTCCACCTGCGGGTCTATGCGTTCCCCCACCTTGTACCGGCTGGGGATATTATATTTCAGCGCGATGCTCTCTACCGCCGTTCCCTTCGGCACCAGCACATCCAGGTCGCCCGTCGCCGCTATATGCACCATCCCGGCAGTATTGGTCAGGCTCCCCACCGGGATATCATACGCCGCTATCTCATCGGTCTTCACCGAAACCATGCTGTACCGTTCAAAGCAGTAGTCAAAAAGCGCTATGGTGTCCTTGTACTTGCCCCACTTGTCGCTGCAGTCCAGCACCACGCACAGCAAAGAAAGTCCGTCCTTCTCCGCCCAGGTCACCGCCGTATGCTGCGCCTCGGTGGTCCAGCCCAGCTTGCCGCCCTTAGCGTAGGGATAGTAGTAAGCGCTTTCCACCAACATATGGTGGTGGGTACCGATGTTTCTTGCCACATCCTTTTTGTTGGTCTTGGGGATGGTATACTCCGTCGCGCAGAAATATTCCTCAAAGCCCGGCACCGTCATCGCCCACCGGGTGATGCGCGCCATATCATAGGCAGTGGTATAGTGGTCCTTATCCGGCAGGCCGTGCGCGTTGGTAAAGTGGGTATCGCTCAGTCCCAGCGCCGCCACCTGCTGGTTCATCAGCTCCGCAAAGTCGGTCAGGCTCCCGCTCACCGCCTGGGCTATGGCATTGGCGCAGTCATTGGCGGATTCCACCATCGCCCCGTACAGCGCATCCTTCAGGGTAATGATCTCCCCCGGCTCCAGCGCCAGGTGGGTGGTCTCGCCCCATTTCCATACATCGCTTACCGTTTCCTGAGAAACGGTGATGCGGTCCTCCGGCTTGGCGTAGGTCAGCCCCAGCGCTGTTGTCAGTATCTTGGTAATGCTGGCCGGATACTCCTTCTCGTACATGTTTTTTTGCAGCAGCACCTGCCCGGTCTTGGCGTCCATCACCACATAGGCATTGCTGTAGGTTTCCGGCACATCATCCTCTGCTGCCATGGCCGGTGTTATCAGGCCGGTTGTTATTATCATCATCGCTGCCAGCAGCAGCGCCGTTACTCTCTTCATTCTGTTCGTTCTCCGTTAAAATGGGGTATATTTTTATTATAGTGCCCACTGCCGCGAAAGTAAATGAACTGTGCATGAATTTTGATTGATTTTTTCCAGCTGGTATGATAGAATACTTTAGTAACCTCAAAAATGCTGGAATAGCTCAGCCGGTAGAGCAGCTGATTCGTAATCAGCAGGTCGCGTGTTCAAGTCACGTTTCCAGCTCCATTCTCCCTGCCTTCGGGCAGGGAGTTTTTCTTCCCCCCGCTTCCCTTGCGTCCGACCGCGTTTTATGCTATCCTTAAATAAATATATCCATCAAGAAAAGAAGGTGCCCCTTATGTCCCTGCAGGAATCCGGCGAAATGTATCTGGAAACCATCCTTGTTCTCTCTCAACGCACAGGCTTTGTCCGTGCCATTGATATCGGAGAGGAAATGGGCTACTCCAAGCCCAGTGTCAGCCGCGCTGTCGGCATTTTGCGGCAGGGGGGCTATATCCATGTGGCGGAAGATGGCGGCATCACCCTCACCGAATCCGGCCGGGCTGTGGCGGAAAAGATCTACGAGCGTCATCGCCTGCTCACCAGCTTTTTGGTCAAACTTGGCGTTGACGAAAAGACCGCTGCGGAGGACGCCTGCAAAATGGAGCATGTCATCAGCGATGCCTCCATGGAGGCCATCAAGCGCCACGCCATGGGCCACATCCAGTAAGTTCACCAGGAGGTACGGCTATGCACGAGATCAAATGTCCCAAATGCGGCGAAGTCTTTACCGTGGATGAATCCGGCTATGCAGCCATCGTGGGTCAGGTACGGGATGAAGAATTTCACCGGGAGCTGGCCCAGCGGGAAAAGCAGCTGGCCGCCGAAAAAGAAAAAGATCTGGCCCTAGTACGCACTCAGGCCGCCCGCTCTCAGGAGCAGTCCGAGGCCCAGCTGCAGCGGCAGATCGAAGAACTGAAGGCCCAGCTTCTCTCCCAGCAGGCCCAGCGGGCGCTGGCCGTACAGAAAGCCCTGGAGCAGCAGACCGCCGACCTTTCCGCCCGGGATCAGACCATTACTGAACTACAGGCCCGCTTGAACGCAGCCCAAACCGAGCGGGAGCTAGCCATCCAAAAAGTGACCTCCGAGAAAAAGGACGAACTGATCGAAAGTCAGCGGGAAATCGATAAGCTGACCTATCAGCTGAAGGAAGCCGCAGCCGCCAGCCGGGAAAAGGAGCAGGAGCTGCGGGAAAGCTACAAGCGGGAGCTCAGCAGCAAGGATGAGGTCATCGCCTATTATAAGGACCTCAAAACCCGCCTTTCCACCAAAATGGTGGGAGAAACGCTGGAACAGCACTGTGAGATCGAATTCAACCGTCTGCGGTCCGCCGCTTTCCCCAACGCTTACTTTGAGAAGGACAACGACGCCCGCACCGGCAGCAAAGGCGATTACATCTTCCGGGAGTCCACCTCCGATGGCATCGAATTTCTCTCCATCATGTTCGAGATGAAAAACGAGATGGATACCACCGCCAGCAAAAAAAAGAATGAGGATTTCTTCCGGGAGCTGGATAAGGACCGTCAGGAAAAGGGCTGCGAATATGCCGTCCTGGTTTCCCTGCTGGAGCCGGACAGCGAGCTGTATGGCGGCATCACCGATGTCAGCTACCGCTACCCCAAAATGTATGTCATCCGTCCTCAGTTCTTCATTCCCATCATCACCCTGCTGCGGGGCTCGGCACTCCATACGGTGGAATACCGCCGGCAGTTGGCGGAGATCCGTAATCAGAATATCGATATCTCCCACTTCGAGGAGGAAATGAACGACTTCAAGACCCGCTTCGGCCGCAATTACGATTTGGCCAGCCGCAAGTTCAAAACCGCCATCGAGGAGATCGATAAAACCATCGACCACCTGCAAAAGACCAAGGACGCCCTGCTCTCCTCCGAAAATAATCTCCGCCTGGCCAATGATAAAGCCCAGGAGCTTTCAGTCAAGCGCCTGACGAAAAACAATCCCACCATGCAGGCCAAGTTTAAGGAGCTGGAAGCCGCCAAAACTCCTCCCCTGCCGCAGGAACCAAACGAATAACAAAATCAGCACCGTGGAACTGCTCCTCGGTGCTGTTTTCATTCTTCCGCGCGCTCTCCACCCCCGGCGGGCGGCCCTTTCCCGCTCCGGAGCGCCTGCCTGCCTTTTCCCTGCCGCAGCTCATATGCACCGTTCGCAGTACTCCGCCACATCAAAGGGATCCAGCCCGCTGTCCTTCTTCAGGTACAGCGGGTGGTGCGGGTGCCCCTTCACCGAGCGCTTCCCTGCCGTAACCCACCGGGCGCCGTGCCGCTCTCCGGCCGCTATCATATCCTGCACACAGCCTTTCAGGTAGGGACGCATCTCTATGATGTTCCCCCAGGCCGCCCATACCGTCGGCTCCTTACTCAGTCCCAAAATATACTCGAAAGCCTCCATATTGGCCCGGTGCAGCCGCTCATCCCGCTCCCGCGCCATATCCTGCGGCCGGGTAGCCCGCTGCGGGTACACATTAAACATAATAAAGCTGTCGTACCCATTTCCCAGCGCGATCCGCTCCACCGATTTCAAGGTATTATCCAGGTGGTCCGGCTCCGCCGTGGAGGGGTTCACCCCAATGCAGATGAGCGGTTTCTCTCCCTTGGTTCCCAGCACATATCGGTACTCCGTGTAAAAGTCCGGCACATACAGCCACCGGCCGGTATCGTAGTCCGCCTCCCGGCCGCTTTGGCGCATCGCCTCGGCAAAGGATAATACCTCCATCTCACTGGTAGCTATGGCGGGAATATGCATACTGGCACCTCCGGGAAAAATACTTTCCCCCATCATAGCGTATTTTGCCCCAAACGGCAAGTCCCTCTGTTTTCCCCTTACTTGCCCATCTCCTCCCGCAGCCGCTCTATGGCGTGCTTCTCCAGCCGGGAAACATAGCTCCTGGAGATCCCCAGCTTCCTGGCCACCTCCCGCTGGGTCATCGGCGGCCGGTTATCCAGCCCGTAGCGCAGCCGCAGCACCCGCTGCTCCCGTCCCTCCAGCACCCCAAAGACCTTCCGTAGTTTTTCAGCTTTCAGCGTTAGATCCAGCCGTGTAATGATATCCTCCTCATCGCTCACCAGCTCCATCAGCGTCAGGCTGTTGCCGTCCCGGTCGGTATCCAGCGGGTCCTCCAATGAAACATCCCCCGCCGTCTTCCTTCGCGCCCTAAAATACATCAGAATCTCATTCTCAATACACCTAGAAGCATAAGTCGCGAATTTTGTCTTCTTCTCCAAGTTATAGGTCTCCACCGCCTTTATCAACCCTATCGTCCCTATCGAGATCAGATCATCCTGCTCCCCGCTCACCGCGTAGTACTTCTTCACGATGTGCGCCACCAGTCGCAGATTGTGCTCCACCAGCTCGTTCCGTGCCGCCCGATCTCCTCGGCTCATCCGCTCCAGGCAGTCCCGCTCCTGCTTAGCCGTCAGCGGCCGCGGGAATGAACCTGAAGCCGAAACATGCAGCGTCAGCAGCCACAGCCCGCCCAGCAGCGTCAGTACCATTGCTCCCAGCATCACTTATTCCCCCCTCTCTCTTTAGAGGGTATGCCCCGCCGACAGAAAAATGCCAGTCCCGCCTCAAATGGACAAAGCCCTCCGCCCGCTTTGCCCCTCCGCCCAAAATACCGCCCGATCCCTGTCGGATACTTGATATTTTTGCCGCCTTATAATAAAATTAGTCTATCCTAATTTTAATTGCCACATGTCAAGGGAAAGGATTATCACTATGACTTTGAATGAACTCAAAACCGGCTCCTCCGGTATCATCACGGCCGTGGGCGGCGATGGCCCGCTGCGCTGCCGCCTTTTGGATATGGGTCTCATCCCCCACACCCGCGTCACCCTGCAAAAGGTCGCCCCCATGGGCGATCCCATCGAGATAAGGGTCCGCGGCTATGAGCTGACCCTGCGGGTGGAGGAAGCCCAAAAGATCGAGGTAAAGGAGGCCGCGGAAGTATGATCTTCGCATTGGCCGGCAATCAGAATTGCGGAAAAACCACCCTGTTCAATGCCCTCACCGGCTCCAATCAGCATGTCGGCAATTTTCCCGGCGTCACCGTCGATCAGAAAATGGGCGATATCCGGGGCGAGAAAAATTGCTCCGTCGTCGATCTGCCAGGCATCTATTCGCTGCGGCCCTATACCCAGGAGGAGATCGTCACCCGGGATTTCATCCTGAATCAAAAGCCGGATGGCATCATCAATATTGTGGATGCCACCAATATCGAGCGTAATCTCTACCTTACTTTGCAGCTTTTGGAGCTGCGGGTCCCCATGGTACTGGCCCTCAATATGATGGATGAGGTGCGTGCCAACGGTGGCTCCATCGATGTGCAAAAAATGAGCGCCGCCCTCGGCATTCCGGTGGTACCCATTTCCGCCGCCAAGGGCGAGGGTGTATCGGAGCTTATCACCCAGGCGCTCACCGTCGCCCGGGGCAAAATCCTACCCAAGGTCACAGATTTCTGCACCGATGATTCCGCCGTCCACCGCTGCCTGCACGCCGTTATCCACCTCATCTCGGATCACGCCGAACGGCTGGGCGTCCCCACCCGTTTCTGCGCCGCCAAGCTCATTGAGGGCGGCGATACGCTGGAAAAGGACCTGCGGCTGGATGAAAACGAAAAGGAACTGCTGGAACACTGCATCGTCCAGATGGAAAACGAAACCGGGCTGGACCGCAATGCCGCCCTGGCCGATATGCGCTATACCTTCATCGAAGGGGTCGTCGCCGCCTCGGTCACCAAGTGCCACGAAAGCCGCGAGCACGCCCGCTCCGTCCGGTTCGATCAGATCCTTACCGGCCGGTACACCGCCATTCCCACCTTTTTGGCGGTCATGTTTCTCACCTTCTACCTCACCTTCCATGTCATCGGCCAGCGTCTTTCCGATCTCCTGGCCGTCGGCATTGATGCGCTCACCGCCCTGGTCGATGGCGCCCTCACTGCCTACGGCATCAATCCGGTGGTCCACAGCCTCATCATCGATGGCATCTTTGCCGGCGTGGGCAGCGTGCTGGTGTTCCTGCCCATCATCGTCACCCTGTTTTTCTTTCTCTCCATCCTGGAAGACACCGGCTACATGGCCCGTGTCGCCTTTGTAATGGATAAGCCGCTGCGCCGCATCGGTCTTTCGGGCCGCAGCATCGTGCCGCTGCTCATCGGCTTCGGCTGCTCGGTGCCGGCCATCATGGCCACCCGCACCGTCTCCTCCGATCGCGACCGCAAAATGACCATTCTCCTCACCCCTTACATGAGCTGCTCTGCCAAAATCTCCATCTACGCCTTTTTTACGGCGGCATTTTTCCCGCAGTACGGCGCCCTGGTGATGATCGCCCTTTATCTTCTCGGCATCCTCATCGGCATCGTGGCGGCCCTCATCATGAATCACACCGCCTTCCGCGGCAAGCCCGTCCCCTTTGTCATGGAACTCCCCAACTATCGGCTCCCCAGCGCCAAAAGTGTAGGGCTGCTGTTGTGGGAAAAAGCCAAAGACTTCCTGCAGCGCGCTTTCACTGTCATTTTCCTGGCCACCATCATCATCTGGTTCCTGCAAGGCTTCGATACCCGCCTCAATGTCGTGGCGGATAGCTCTTATAGCCTATTGGCGCTCATCGGCCAATGGATCGCTCCCCTTTTCGCCCCCCTCGGCTTCGCCGATTGGCGCTGCGCCACCGCCCTCATTTCTGGCTTTGTCGCCAAGGAATCTGTCGTCAGCACCCTGGAGGTCCTGCTGGGCGGTGCGGCCGTCACCGGGATGTTCTCTCCCCGGGCCGCCATCAGCTTTTTGGTCTTTACCCTGCTGTATACCCCCTGTGTGGCGGCCATAGCCACCATCCGCCGGGAGCTCGGCTCCACCGTGAAAACAGTCGGCGTGGTAATCCTGCAATGCGGTGTAGCATGGCTAGTAGGCTGGCTGGCCTATGCCATCACAGGGCTGTTCTGATGGGCCCCCTCGATTGGCTGCTGCTGGCAGTAATTGCCACCGGCACATTTTTCGCTCTCCGGGCCGTCCGCCGGGGCCATACCGGCAGCTGCTGTGGCGATTGCGCCCGCTGCCGCCGTACCGATTGCGGTAAGAATTCAAAGACCGGGTAAAACCGCCGTTGCCCTCCCTCAGAAAGGTATCATCCGCCTAAGCCGAAATTTGTATCAATTTTTCAGGAAAACTATTGACTCCTACGCTGCGTAATAGTTTATTGTATCCTTATCGAGCGGAGGGAAAAGCAAATGATGACAGTAAACGAAGTAAGCAAATTGACCGGAGTGAGTATACGCGCTCTGCAATATTACGATGCCATCGGGCTTCTGCCGCCTGCCGGATATACCGAGGCGGGGTACCGGCTGTATGACGATGCAGCGATGGAACGCTTGCAGCAGATTTTACTGTTTAGGGAGTTGGAATTTCCACTAAAAGAAATCAAACGCATCCTCGATTCTCCCAATTTTGATCAAAGCAAAGCGCTGAAGCAGCAAATTGAATTGCTTACGATGAAAAAGGAGCATCTCGAAAATCTCATTCTTTTCGCCCGAGGAATAAAAGTAATGGGAGTAAACTATATGGATTTCAAAGCATTTGATACCCAAAAAATCGATGAGTACTCTAAGCTCGCAAAAGAGCAGTGGGGTCACACAGCAGAGTACAAAGAGTATGAAGAAAAAACAAAGGACTGGACAAAAGATGACGACGCTGCCATCGCGGATGAATTTATGAAAATATTTGTTGAGTTCGGGCAGATGAAAAAAATGAACCCATCGGATGAACCGGTTCAGGCACAGGCAAAAAAACTCCAAGATTATATTACAGAGCATTTTTATACCTGCTCCCCCAAAATTCTGAACGGACTCGGAAAGATGTACGCCAGCGGAGGAGAACTTACCGAAAGCATCGACACTGCCGGTGGAACAGGTACTGCTGAATTTACTAGCAAAGCCATCGAGCATTATTGCGGGTAATCTGCTTTTTTGACTGCCTGCCGTTTAGCCGTGCGGCTATACCCGCTGCTACTGTATCACCCGCAGCAAGCCAAAAATCAACCGGCAAAACCGCTTTTTATGGCCCCTGCAAAATCCGGGACGCCGGCCGCAGGCCAAACCGCCCGCCGGGCGGTTTCAGCGGGCTTCGCCCGCTGGCCCC
>OKSD01000531.1_pt1 | contig 40807 bp, 37 predicted proteins | sample 1601221 | NCBI WGS metagenome assembly OKSD01 (sample SAMEA3541550, study PRJEB24748) | human gut metagenome | biome: human gut; feature: human-associated habitat; material: faeces | place: China | collected 2012
AAGAAATGAAAAAGTTAGAATCATCTTTAAAGAATATGTTGCTGGTACTTACGGGAGTGACTGCTATTTCCGTTGCGTTGCTGGCTTATGTAAATGAACTGACAAAAGGCCCCATTGCCGAAGCGAACGCGAAGACACTGAACGAGGCCTTGAAAAAGGTTCTTCCCGAATTTACCAATAATCCGGTAGCGGAAAGCGATACGATCTTCAGTGAGAAAGACGGAAAGAAGAATGTTGATTTTATCGTTTATCCGGCTAAGAACGGTGAAGAACTTGTAGGAACCGCTGTCGAAGCTAAATCAATGGGATTTGGCGGTGAACTGAAAGTGCTGGTAGGCTTTAATGCCGAAGGAAAAATCTATAACTACTCTCTGTTGGCTCACACGGAAACTCCGGGATTGGGCTCTAAAGCCGACAAATGGTTCGGAGCGTATGATCCTGCGAAAGGAGAAAAGGCAGTATCTCACGAAGAGAGTACGAAATCTATTTTGGGTATGAATCCGGGTGAAGCTCCGTTGACCGTCAGCAAAGATGGGGGAGCAGTGGATGCCATCACAGCTTCTACCATTACTTCACGCGCTTTCTTGAATGCCGTGAATGCTGCTTATCAAGCCTATAAGGCCGAAGGCGGGGAAGTGAACGGTGTAACCGGTGCTTCTCAAAAAGCGAAAGGCGCGGACGCAGATGCTGCTGACGCTGCTACGGGAGCTACGATCAAAGTTGAACTAACTGATTCAGTCAGTGCTAAATAAGAAAGGAGACAGATATGAATAACTTTAAAGTAATGATGAACGGGATTATCAAAGAGAATCCTACGTTTGTACTCCTGCTCGGTATGTGTCCTACATTGGGTACTACATCATCGGCTATCAATGGTATGGGTATGGGACTGGCTACCATGTTCGTATTGATCTGCTCGAATGTGGTGATTTCTTTAATAAAGAACCTGATTCCGGACATGGTGCGTATCCCATCGTTTATTGTGGTGATCGCATCCTTCGTGACCTTGCTTCAAATGGTGATGCAGGCTTACGTGCCGGGACTGTATGCTACACTCGGTCTTTTCATTCCGTTGATTGTAGTGAACTGTATTGTACTGGGACGTGCCGAAGCCTTCGCTGCCAAGAATAACGCAGTTGCTTCTATGTTCGACGGTATCGGTATGGGGCTTGGCTTTACCATCGCCCTGACTTTACTGGGTGCTGTCCGCGAGTTTTTGGGAACCGGTAAAATCTTCGATTTGACCATCATGCCGGAAGAATATGGAATGTTGGTGTTTGTATTGGCTCCGGGCGCTTTCATCGCTTTGGGATACCTCATTGCGTTGATTAACAGTTTCAAGAAAGCCTAATTCAATTAAATAAGAAAAGAATATGGAATATATATTGATATTTATTTCGGCAATCTTTGTAAACAACATCGTGTTGTCGCAGTTCCTGGGTATCTGTCCGTTCCTGGGCGTATCCAAGAAGGTGGAAACTGCGATGGGTATGAGCGCTGCGGTTGCTTTCGTGTTGACCATCGCTACCATCGTCACTTTCCTGATTCAGAAGTTTGTACTGGATGTTTTCGGACTGGGATACTTGCAGACGATTACATTTATCCTGGTGATTGCCGGATTGGTGCAGATGGTGGAAATCATCCTGAAAAAGGTGTCTCCGGCTCTGTATCAGGCGTTGGGTGTGTTCTTGCCGCTGATTACAACGAACTGTTGTATTCTTGGTGTCGCTATCCTAGTGATTCAGAAAGACTATGATCTGCTGACAGGTGTTGTGTACGCGTTTTCTACAGCTATCGGCTTCGGTCTGGCACTGGTGCTTTTTGCCGGATTGCGCGAACAGATGAGCCTTGTGAAAATTCCGAAAGGAATGCAAGGAACTCCGATTGCTTTGATTACCGCCGGTTTGCTTGCTATGGCATTCATGGGATTCTCCGGCGTGGTGTAAGGACTTACAGTTGATAATTAAATAGGGGATTGGAAGCTCTGCTGTGTGGCGACATACAAGTGGGAGTTTCCAATTCTTTTTTGTACCTGATTGCCACCCAATCGTACCTTTATTACTTTTCTGCAAATAAATTTGTGGCAGATTATTGCAATTCCATTTTATTTCCATATATTTGTAACTCAAACAATAATAAGCCGAGAAACTAACCATTTTTTATAAAGTATATGAAAGAAAGAATTTTAGTAACAGGCGGGACAGGATACATCGGGTCTCATACTGTTGTAGAACTACAAAACAGTGGATATGAAGTAATCATCATCGATAATTTATCAAATTCAAGTGCCGACGTTGTTGACAATATAGAGAAAGTTTCCGGTATTCGCCCAGTTTTTGAAAAGCTGGACTGTTTGGACTTTGCCGGTCTGGATGCAGTGTTTGCAAAATATAAAGGAATTAAGGCAATCATTCACTTTGCAGCTAGCAAAGCAGTAGGAGAGTCGGTACAAAAACCGTTGCTTTACTACCGTAATAACCTGGTTTCTTTGATTAACCTTCTCGAACTGATGCCAAAACATGGAGTAGAAGGTATTGTGTTCTCTTCTTCTTGTACAGTATACGGTCAGCCGGACGAGCTGCCGGTAACGGAAAAAGCTCCGATTAAGAAAGCGGAATCACCTTATGGAAATACCAAACAGATCAATGAAGAGATTATTCGTGATACGGTAGCTTCAGGTGCTCCGATCAATGCGATCATGTTGCGCTATTTCAACCCGATTGGCGCGCATCCTACTGCATTGCTGGGTGAACTGCCTAACGGGGTTCCTCAAAACCTGATTCCATATCTGACCCAGACAGCCATCGGTATCCGTGAGAAACTTAGCGTGTTTGGTGACGATTATGATACACCGGACGGTTCTTGTATCCGTGACTTTATCAATGTCGTAGACTTGGCTAAAGCACACGTGATTGCTATCCGTCGTATCTTGGAAAAGAAACAAAAAGAAAAAGTAGAAGTATTTAATATTGGTACAGGACGTGGTGTTTCTGTATTGGAATTAATAAATGGCTTTGAAAAAGCCACTGGCGTAAAATTGAATTATCAGATTGTCGGACGTCGTGCAGGTGACATTGAAAAAGTTTGGGCTAACCCGGATTTTGCTAATAAAGAGCTGGGTTGGAAAGCCGTAGAAACTTTAGAAGATACTTTACGCTCTGCATGGAACTGGCAGCTGAAACTCCGTGAAAGAGGGATTCAATAAAAGAGAAACTTGTTTTAAATAACATAAAAGTTTAAACAAATCGTGCATGCGATTTGTTTAATTGATGCTAATCGACCTGAAGCTGTTTATGAGTATGCGAATATACGTAGATAGTACTTATGCCTCCCCGGCATAGACAGGAAAGATTGCATAGTAGTTTTGTCGTGTTTTATTTTGTGTTTGTGTTGTGACGGTACTACGACGTGAGTCGTGGTACCGTTTTTTGTGTTTATGCTTGGTGAATATTTCAAGTGCTTTTTGTTGAAAAATAATAGAATGTTTTGTATTTCAAAACCAAATAGCTACATTTGCATAAACTAAAGTACATGAGAATAATAGCCAGGAGTAAAATAATAGATTATTATACTGATAATCCGGATGCTGAAGTAGCACTTGAAGAGTGGTATCATAAAACAAAAAGAGCGGAATGGACTTGCTTTGCTGACATGAAAAAAACATTCAATAGTGTTGATAACGTAGGTAACCAACATTATGTGTTTAATATTAGAGGTAACAATTATCGGTTAGTAGTTGTTATTAAGTTCACTATAAAAACAGTGCTGATTCGCTTTATTGGTACTCATGCTGATTATGATAAGTTAGATGTTAAAAATGCATAGTTATGGCAAAGATTCAAAATGAAATAGCTTATATGGCTGCAATGGAAAGAATAGAAGAACTTCTTCCATTGGTAGATGATGATACTCCTTTGACGGACAGAAATCTTATAGAATTAGATTTATTGTCAGGACTTGTAGAGGAGTATGAAAAAGAACATTATCCTATCAAGTCTCCATCTTTGGTTGATGTCATGAAACTACGAATGTACGAGATGGGAATAAACCAAGCTAAGTTGTCGGAACTGCTTGGCGTAAGTCCTTCTCGTGTTAGTGATTATCTTACAGGAAGATGTGAGCCTACATTGAAAGTAGCTCGTGAAATGAGCCGGAAACTGAATATTGACGCTAATATAATACTGGGGATATAAGGTTATTCTTATAATGTGCCTTTGAAGCAGAACATGTCAGTTCCCCAATCAATTTCCGGTAAGACGAATCCGGGAGCAAACAGCCCGAATACGGATGAGCCGGAGCCGCTCATGGATGCGTAGATTGCTCCTTGATGATAGAGTTCTTCTTTGATTTCTCCAATGACGGGATGTTGCGGGAATACACTTGCTTCGAAATCATTGATTAACGTATCCTTCCATTCTTGTACAGGACGCTGGATTGCCTCCCTAACCGGATATTTCGGACGATGGGGATGAATGTTTGAAAAGGCTTCCCGGGTGGAAACAAAAACATTCGGTTTTATAATCATGATTTGGTAGCCGTTTAATGAAAGTTCGACCGGGGAGAAGATGTTTCCAATTCCCTCGGCAAATATCGGTCTGTTTTTGATAAAGAAAGCGCAGTCTGCTCCCAAAGTGGCAGCGTATACTTCCAATTGTTCTTCGGATACTCCCAGCTGATAATGATCGTTGAGCAACTTTAGCATGAAAGCGGCATCCGATGATCCTCCTCCCAGTCCGGCTCCTGAAGGGATGTGCTTGTATAAGTGGATTTCGATAGGAGGGAGATGAAATTCCTTATCCATCAATAAATAGGCTTTTACTACCAGATTGTCTTCAGGGTTACCGGCTATTTCCATTCCATGTTGGTGGAGAGTGAATTTTCGGTCAGCGTTAGGGGAGGTACGGATTTCCAGTGCGTCTTCCAGAGCCACCGGATAGAAAACTGTTTCCAGATTGTGGTATCCGTCCGGGCGTTTTTCCGTGATGGAAAGTCCCAGGTTTATTTTGATATTGGGAAAAGCAATCATATTTCTATTTACTATTTTACTATTTACTATTTACAGTGCTTCACATTACAATTAATCATAGCTGGATAATGTGAATCGGGAGCAAAGTTACTAAAATCTTCATTTTTCCTTATTCATTCTTCGTGATTATATTCTATCTTTGTCGTCTCGACTGGAAGAATTCCGTGATAAATGTGATAATAGAGTCTGTCCAGTCGTAAAATAATAAATAGTAAATCGTAAAATAGTAAATATCTCGATGGCCGAACAGAAAAGAAATACCCGCAATTCAAAGTCTACTAAAATACAACCGGTAAATGATTATGGTCGTATTCAGCCGCAGGCGCCTGAACTGGAAGAAGCAGTTTTGGGAGCTTTAATGATTGAAAAGGACGCTTATTCATTGGTGAGTGAAATTCTTCGTCCCGAATCATTTTACGAACGCCGGCATCAGTTGATTTATTCTGCTATCGTCGACCTTGCGGTGAACCAGAAACCGGTGGATATTCTGACTGTAAAGGAACAACTTAGTAAACGCGGAGACTTGGAAGAGGTGGGAGGTCCCTTCTATATTACTCAATTGAGTAGTAAAGTGGCTTCATCCGCACATATTGAATACCATGCCCGTATTATTGCACAGAAATCGCTGGCGCGTGAGTTGATAACGTTTACGAGCAATATCCAGAGTAAAGCGTTTGACGAGACCCTGGACGTGGACGACTTGATGCAGGAAGCGGAAGGTAAGCTTTTCGAGATCTCACAGCAGAATATGAAAAAAGATTATACGCAGATCAATCCGGTGATTGACGAAGCCTATAAACTAATTCAGAAAGCTGCGGCTCGAACCGATGGTTTGAGTGGTCTGGAGAGTGGTTTCACGAAACTTGATAAGATGACTTCGGGTTGGCAGAATTCCGACCTTATTATTATAGCTGCCCGTCCTGCTATGGGTAAGACTGCTTTCGTTCTTTCAATGGCTAAGAATATTGCGGTGGATTACCGGAACCCGGTGGCGTTGTTCTCTCTTGAAATGAGTAACGTTCAGCTGGTGAACCGTTTGATTGCGAATGTCTGCGAGATTCCGAGCGAGAAAATCAAAAGCGGGCAGTTGGCAAATTATGAATGGCAACAACTGGACTATAAACTGAAGAATCTGATGGATGCACCGCTTTACGTGGATGATACGCCGTCTCTGTCTGTGTTTGAACTTCGGACCAAAGCGCGTCGTCTGGTACGCGAACATGGGGTGCGAATCATCATCATTGACTACCTTCAGTTGATGAATGCGAGTGGGATGGCGTTTGGTAGTCGTCAGGAAGAGGTTAGTACCATTTCCCGTTCGTTGAAAGGATTGGCGAAGGAGTTGAGTATTCCGATTATCGCACTGTCACAGTTGAATCGTGGTGTGGAAAGTCGTGAAGGTATTGACGGTAAACGACCGCAGTTGAGTGACCTTCGTGAATCGGGAGCCATCGAGCAGGATGCCGATATGGTGTGCTTTATTCATCGTCCGGAATACTATAAGATATTTCAGGATGATCGTGGTAATGACTTGCGCGGTATGGCGGAAATTGTAATCGCCAAGCATCGTAACGGTGCGGTAGGCGAGGTGTTGCTCCGCTTTAAGGGTGAGTTTACCCGTTTCTCTAATCCGGAGGACGATATGGTGATTCCGATGCCGGGCGAGCCTGCAGGAGCTATGTTAGGATCGAAAATGAATACAGGTAATGCTGGTTCCATACCTCCTCCCGCACCTGATTTTGCACCGCAGACGGAGAATCCATTCGGAGCACCGGGAGATGGACCGTTACCATTTTAGTTAATAGTTGATAGTTGATAACTGATAGTGAAAATGCTCTGCGCAACATTTCTTCTATCTGTATGTTATTCCGCATGGTAACTATCAACTATAAACTTTTTTATCTAACCTTCTCGGTCAACCGAAAAATCTTATTAACTTTGCAAATCTTTTTGAGAAACAATAAAAAATTAAATATATGAATATCTCTTATAACTGGCTGAAAGAGTATGTCAACTTCGACCTGACGCCCGATGAAACGGCTGCTGCGTTGACGTCTATTGGCTTGGAAACAGGTGGTGTAGAAGAAGTGCAAACCATTAAAGGTGGTTTGGAAGGACTGGTGATCGGTGAAGTGCTGACCTGCACGGAACATCCTAATTCTGACCATTTGCATATTACTACTGTCAATCTGGGAGACGGTGAACCGGTACAGATTGTTTGTGGTGCCCCGAATGTGGCTGCCGGACAGAAAGTGGTGGTAGCTACTTTAGGTACAAAACTTTATGACGGTGACGAATGTTTTACCATCAAGAAATCAAAAATCCGTGGGGTGGAATCTACTGGTATGATTTGTGCCGAAGACGAAATCGGTATCGGTACGGATCATGCAGGTATTATCGTATTGCCGGAAAATGCCGTTCCGGGTACGCTTGCCAAGGATTATTATAATATCAAGAGCGACTATGTGCTTGAAGTGGACATCACGCCTAACCGTGCGGATGCTTGCTCTCACTATGGGGTGGCTCGTGACTTGTATGCTTATCTGATTCAGAACGGCAAACAGGCTACTTTGCAACGTCCGTCGGTAGACGACTTTAAAGTGGAAAACCATGACTTGAATATTGAAGTGAAGGTGGAAAACAGCGAAGCTTGTCCGCATTATGCCGGTGTTACGGTGAAAGGTGTCACTGTGAAGGAAAGCCCGGAATGGCTGCAAAACAAATTGCGTCTGATCGGGGTGCGTCCTATTAATAATGTAGTGGATATTACTAATTATATCGTTCATGCTTTCGGTCAGCCGTTGCATTGCTTCGATGCCGGAAAGATAAAAGGCAATGAAGTAATTGTAAAGACAATGCCGGAAGGAACCCCGTTCGTTACGCTGGATGAGGTGGAACGTAAATTGAACGAACGCGACCTGATGATTTGTAACAAGGAAGAGGCCATGTGTATTGCCGGTGTATTCGGCGGACTGGACTCCGGTTCTACGGAAGCTACGACAGATGTATTCATTGAAAGTGCTTATTTCCATCCTACATGGGTGCGTAAGACAGCCCGCCGTCATGGCTTGAATACGGATGCTTCTTTCCGTTTCGAACGCGGTATCGATCCGAACAGTGTGATATATTGCTTGAAACTGGCTGCTTTGATGGTTAAAGAACTGGCTGGCGGTACGATTTCTTCTGAAATAAAAGACGTGTTCACTACTCCTGCACCCGATTTTATAGTTGATCTGGCTTATGAGAAAGTACATTCTTTGGTAGGAAAAGTAATTCCGGTAGAGACAATCAAGAGCATTGTGACCAGCCTGGAAATGAAGATCACTAATGAAACGGCGAAAGGGCTGACATTAGCTGTTCCTCCTTATCGTGTAGACGTGCAGCGTGATTGTGACGTGATTGAAGATATTCTTCGTATCTACGGATATAACAATGTTGAAATCCCGACTACACTGAACTCCAGCCTGACTACCAAAGGTGAACATGATAAATCGAATAAATTGCAGAACCTGATTGCAGAGCAATTGGTGGGCTGCGGATTTAATGAGATCCTGAACAACTCATTGACGCGTGCTGCTTATTATGATGGGTTGGAGACTTATCCGTCCAACCACCTGGTGATGTTATTGAATCCGTTGAGTGCGGATTTGAACGCTATGCGTCAGACTTTGCTGTTCGGTGGACTGGAAAGTATTGCTCATAATGCAAATCGTAAGAATGCTGATTTGAAGTTCTTCGAATTCGGTAATTGCTATCATTTCGATGCTGACAAGAAGAATGAAGAGAAGGTATTGGCTCCTTACTCGGAAGATTATCACTTGGGCTTGTGGGTAACCGGTAAGAAGGTTTCCAATTCATGGGCACATGCAGATGAGAACAGTTCGGTATATGAATTGAAGGCTTATGTAGAAAATATATTGAAGCGTCTGGGACTGGATTTGCACAATCTGGTTGTCGGTAATCTGACGGACGATATTTTTGCTGCCGCACTTTCTATCAATACGAAGGGTGGTAAGCGTCTTGCTTCCTTCGGTATCGTGACTAAGAAGCTGTTGAAAGCATTTGATATCGACAATGAAGTGTATTTTGCCGACTTGAACTGGAAGGAACTGATGAAAGCTATCCGTTCTGTGAAGATCAGCTACAGGGAAATCTCCAAGTTCCCTGCTGTGAAACGTGACCTGGCATTGTTGCTTGACAAGAATGTGCAGTTTGCCGAAATCGAAAAGATTGCTTACGAAACAGAGAAGAAGCTGCTGAAAGAAGTGGAACTCTTCGATGTGTACGAAGGTAAAAATCTGGAAGCAGGCAAGAAGTCGTATGCAGTGAGCTTCCTGCTTCAGGATGAGAGCCAGACACTGAACGACAAGATGATCGACAAAATCATGTCTAAGCTCGTGAAGAATCTGGAAGACAAGCTAGAAGCGAAACTGAGATAATTTTATAACTCATAATTAATAATATAAACCAATGGGAAGAGCTTTTGAATATAGAAAAGCCGCAAAGCTGAAAAGATGGGGCCACATGGCCAAGACATTTACAAGACTAGGTAAACAGATTGCTATTGCTGTGAAGGCAGGCGGTCCCGAACCTGAAAACAATCCGACTTTGCGTTCGGTGATTGCTACTTGTAAGCGCGAGAATATGCCGAAGGATAATATTGAACGTGCTATCAAAAACGCAATGGGTAAAGACCAGAGCGACTACAAGAGCATGACTTACGAAGGATACGGTCCTCATGGTATTGCTGTATTTGTGGATACGCTGACAGATAACACAACCCGTACGGTGGCTGACGTTCGTTCGGTATTTAATAAGTTTGGCGGTAATCTCGGTACAATGGGATCTCTCGCGTTCCTGTTCGACCACAAATGTGTATTCACTTTCAAGAAGAAAGACGGATTGGATATGGAAGAACTGATTCTGGATCTGATCGATTATGATGTGGAAGATGAATACGAAGAGGATGATGAAGAAGGAACAATCACTATCTATGGTAATCCCAAGAGTTATGCCGCTATTCAGAAACACCTGGAGGAGTGTGGCTTTGAAGATGTCGGTGGAGACTTTACTTATATCCCGAACGACATGAAAGAGGTGACTCCGGAACAGCGCGAAACATTGGATAAGATGATCGAACGTCTGGAAGAATTTGACGACGTGCAGACTGTTTATACCAATATGCAGCCGGAAGAGGGAGAGGAAGAATAAGACAAGGTTATGGAATATGTGTATAGAACCCAGGGAACTTGCAGCACCAACATCGAACTGAATGTGGAAGATGGAGTGGTGAAAGAGGTTGCTTTCTGGGGAGGATGCAATGGTAACCTTCAGGGCCTTTCCCGCCTTGTAAAAGGAATGAAGGTGGCGGAGGTGATCGCAAAACTTGAAGGAGTGCGTTGTGGTGGCAGGCCGACATCTTGTCCCGATCAATTATGTCATGCATTGCATGAGATGGGATATTAATCGACTTCTTTTATTTTTGTAAAATTTGATATTTTTCAAGACCTTCGGCAATCTATTTTGTCGAGGGTCTTTTTTTTGCGGAGATCCATAAGGGGGAATCCGGGTGTTGTTTACTTACTTGTCGGTATTTTGAACTAAAATTGACCTTCACTCGTTATTTATAAGTATATTTGTAAGGTTAAAACTATTATGCAAAAATGAAGAATATTTTTCAAGACTTAAAACGCAAAGATCATAAACGTTATCTGGGTGGACTGGATGTTTTTAAATATATTGGTCCGGGGCTTCTGGTTACGGTAGGATTTATTGATCCGGGAAACTGGGCTTCTAACTTCGCCGCCGGTTCCGAATTTGGCTATTCCTTACTTTGGGTGGTTACATTGTCCACTATTATGCTGATTGTACTTCAGCACAATGTTGCCCACCTGGGGATTGTTACCGGACTTTGCCTTTCGGAGGCGGCCACTAAATACACTCCCAAATGGGTGTCGCGACCTATTCTTGGTACGGCGGTATTGGCGTCGATTTCTACTTCTTTAGCGGAAATTCTGGGAGGTGCCATTGCGTTGGAAATGCTCTTTGATATTCCTATTATATGGGGAGCTGTGTTGACTACGCTTTTTGTCTCTATCATGCTTTTCACTAATTCGTATAAAAAGATAGAGCGTTCCATCATTGCATTTGTCTCCGTTATCGGGCTTTCGTTTATCTACGAACTGTTTCTGGTGGAAATAGACTGGCCGGCTGCGACAGCAGGGTGGGTGACTCCTTCTTTTCCGAAAGGAAGTATGCTGATTATCATGAGTGTGTTGGGAGCGGTAGTGATGCCTCATAATCTGTTTCTTCATTCGGAAGTGATACAGAGTCACGAATATAATAAGAAAGATGATGCTTCTATTAAGAAGGTTTTGAAATATGAGTTGTTTGATACTCTTTTCTCTATGATTGTCGGCTGGGCGATTAACAGTGCCATGATTCTTCTGGCTGCCGCTACTTTCTTTAAAAGCGGTATTCAGGTAGAGGAACTGCAACAGGCTAAGTCATTGCTCGAACCTTTGTTGGGAAGTAATGCTGCCATCGTATTTGCACTGGCATTGCTGATGGCGGGTATTTCATCCACCATTACGAGCGGAATGGCGGCAGGTTCCATCTTTGCGGGTATTTTCGGTGAATCGTATCATATCAAAGACAGCCATTCGCAGGTAGGAGTCCTTTTATCTCTGGGAATTGCCTTATTGCTGATTTTCTTTATTGGAGATCCTTTCAAAGGATTGATTATTTCGCAGATGATACTTAGTATTCAATTACCTTTCACGGTATTTTTGCAGGTGGGACTGACGTCTTCCCGAAAGGTGATGGGAGATTATGTCAACAGTCGTTGGAGCACGTTTGTGTTGTATTCGATTGCTATTATTGTTTCGGCACTGAACATCATGCTTTTGTTTTCATAAAATGAATATAAATCAATAAATATAGATCGATGAAGATTATTACTTATAATGTGAACGGACTGCGTGCTGCCGTATCTAAAGGCTTGCCGGAGTGGTTGGCGCAGGAGAATCCTGATATTCTTTGTCTGCAAGAGACGAAACTGCAACCGGACCAGTATCCGGGAGAGGTGTTTGAAGCGTTGGGTTACAAGTCTTATTTGTATTCGGCGCAGAAGAAAGGATACAGTGGAGTGGCCATACTTACCAAGCAGGAACCGGACCATGTGGAATATGGGATGGGAATGGAGGCTTATGATAATGAAGGACGTTTTATCCGGGCGGATTTCGGAGACTTATCGGTAGTCAGTGTTTATCACCCTTCGGGAACGAGCGGGGACGAACGCCAGGCTTTTAAAATGGTGTGGCTGGAAGATTTTCAAAAGTATGTGATGGAGTTGCAGAAGTCCCGTCCCAATTTGATTCTTTGTGGTGATTATAATATCTGCCATGAGCCGATCGACATTCATGATCCTGTCCGGAATGCAACAAACAGTGGTTTCCTTCCTGAAGAGCGGGAGTGGATGACACGTTTCCTGTCTGCGGGGTATGTTGATTCTTTCCGTACGCTTTGTCCCGAAAAACAGGAATATACCTGGTGGAGCTATCGTTTTAATTCGCGTGCCAAAAATAAGGGTTGGAGAATTGACTATTGCATGGTTAGTGAGCCGGTACGCCCGCTGTTGAAACGTGCGTATATCCTGAATGAGGCCGTACATTCCGATCATTGTCCGATGGCGTTGGAAATATTATAGGATAGTAATACTCAATTTACGGGTGTCTTATATTTTTGTGCGAAATAAAAATGCAAAATAGTTTATGGAAGATAGAATACAGAAAGCAGTGGAGCTTTTTAAGAGCGGATACAACTGTTCACAGTCGGTAGTAGCGGCCTTTGCGGATATGTATGGATTTACACAGGAACAGGCGTTGCGTATGGGTGCTTCCTTTGGCGGGGGGATAGGACGAATGCGTGAGACGTGTGGAGCTGCCTGCGGCATGTTTTTGGTGGCGGGCCTGGAAACCGGCGCTACGGAAGCGACAGACCGGGAAGGAAAAGCTGCCAATTATGCGGTGGTGCAAGAACTGGCGGCTGAATTTAAGAAGCGTAACGGCTCGCTGATTTGTGGCGAATTGTTGGGATTAAAGAAAAAAGATCCCGTTTCAACGATTCCGGAAGAGCGTACTGCTCAATATTATAGCAAGCGTCCTTGCGCTAAAATGGTGGAAGAAGCGGCAAGAATTTGGTCTGAATATCTCGAAAAGCATCCTAAATGAGGTTCTAAAATGCTTTTTTATTACAAAAACGGTAAAAAAGTGCTCAATAAAGTGTTATATAACATAAAAATAACTATCTTTGCCTCCGAAATAAAATCTGAAAGTCTTTTGGACCGGATGATTTTAAGCATGTCTAACTAAAATTGCAAAGCAAATGTTGAAAGAAAAAGCTGGTGTAATTGCAGGTACTATCTGGAATGCACTGAACGAAACAGAAGGAATGACTGCCAAGCAGCTTAAAAAAGCAACTAAATTGGTTGACAAAGATCTGTTCCTCGGCCTTGGCTGGTTATTGAGAGAAGACAAAGTCTCTGTGGAAGAAGTTGAAGGTGAACTCTTCATCAAATTGATCTAAGCGAGTAACTCACTTAAGCAATAAAAAAATGCGTTGGTACATGATCATAATGTTATCAACGCATTTTTTTTTATTCCGCCATTTACGTATCTTTGCACACCAAAAAGCTAAAATAATAAGAATTCAGAATGAAGAATATTCGCAACTTTTGCATTATTGCTCATATTGACCACGGTAAGTCAACGTTGGCCGACCGTCTGTTGGAGTTTACTAACACCATTCAGGTGACTTCAGGGCAGATGCTTGATAATATGGATCTGGAAAAAGAAAGAGGGATCACTATCAAGAGCCATGCGATCCAGATGGAATATACTTATCAGGGGGAGAAGTATGTCCTTAACCTGATTGATACTCCGGGACACGTGGACTTTTCGTATGAGGTGTCACGTTCTATCGCTGCATGTGAAGGGGCATTGCTGATTGTCGATGCTTCGCAGGGAGTGCAGGCGCAGACGATCTCGAATCTGTATATGGCCATTGAACACGACCTTGAGATTATTCCGGTTATCAATAAATGCGATATGGCGAGCGCCAATCCCGAAGAAGTGGAGGACGAAATCGTTGAACTGTTGGGTTGCAAGCGCGAGGAGGTAATCCGTGCATCCGGTAAAACGGGTATGGGAGTGGAAGAGATACTGGCTGCTGTGATTGAACGTATTCCTCATCCCGAAGGGAATGAAGAGGCGCCGTTGCAGGCTTTAATTTTCGACTCTGTATTCAACTCTTTCCGTGGAATTATAGCTTATTTCAAGATTGAAAACGGCACGATTCGCAAGGGCGACAAGGTGAAGTTCTTCAATACGGGAAAAGAGTATGATGCCGATGAAATAGGGGTGTTGAAAATGGATATGGTGCCTCGTAACGAACTTCGTACGGGGGATGTAGGATATATAATTTCCGGTATCAAAACTTCCAAAGAGGTGAAGGTGGGAGATACCATTACACATATTGCCCGTCCGTGTGACAAGGCTATTGCCGGGTTTGAGGAGGTGAAGCCGATGGTGTTTGCCGGAGTGTACCCGATTGAGGCGGAAGATTTTGAAGATCTTCGCGCGTCTTTGGAAAAGTTGCAGCTGAATGATGCGTCGTTGACTTTCCAACCGGAGTCTTCATTGGCTTTGGGTTTTGGTTTCCGTTGTGGTTTCCTCGGATTGCTCCACATGGAGATTGTGCAGGAGCGTCTGGACCGTGAGTTTGACATGAATGTGATTACTACGGTACCGAACGTGTCCTACCATATATATGATAAGCAGGGCAATATGAAGGAGGTGCACAACCCCGGTGGTATGCCCGACCCGACGATGATTGACCATATCGAGGAACCGTATATCAAAGCATCTATTATTACAACGACTGATTATATCGGTCCTATTATGACGCTTTGTCTGGGTAAGCGTGGTGAATTGATTAAACAGGAATATATCTCCGGTAACCGGGTGGAAATCTATTACAATATGCCTTTGGGAGAAATTGTGATTGACTTTTATGATAAGTTGAAGAGTATTTCCAAAGGGTATGCGTCGTTTGATTATCATCCGAATGGTTTCCGTACTTCGAAGCTGGTGAAGCTGGATATTTTGTTGAACGGTGAGCCTGTGGATGCTCTTTCTACTTTGACGCATATTGACAATGCTTACGATATGGGACGCCGGATGTGTGAGAAGCTGAAAGAGCTTATTCCGCGCCAGCAGTTTGATATTGCCATTCAGGCAGCTATCGGGGCTAAGATTATTTCCCGTGAAACGATTAAGGCTGTTCGTAAGGATGTGACAGCGAAGTGTTATGGTGGTGACGTGAGCCGTAAACGTAAACTGCTTGAAAAGCAGAAAAAAGGTAAAAAACGAATGAAACAAATCGGTAACGTGGAAGTGCCGCAAAAAGCCTTCCTCGCCGTACTGAAGCTGGATTAAAAATACTGCCGCAAGCAATTTTTCAGAGATCTGTTCTGAACAAATTGACTTGCGGTTAGTTTTTAATACACCAGGTGATTGCCTTCTGTCTGCAGAGCTTTCCTTGGCAATTACTTTTTAGCAACAAACAACTATAAATATGAGAAAAATTCTGTCTTTTTCGGGCTTCCTGATGTTGGGGCTCGTGGTTTCGCAATTCCTGCCGATGATGGCAGGAGATGGGTATGGAGCTGTTAAATCCATATCGAATGTACTACTCTATGTATGTCTTAGTTTTATAATGATTAATGTAGGCCGTGAGTTCGTCCTTGATAAAACACGGTGGAAAAGTTACGCTCAAGATTATTTTATAGCTATGGCTACGGCTGCTTTACCATGGTTTATGATTGCTATTTATTATGTGTTTGTATTGCTTCCTCCCGAGTTTTGGAATAGTTGGGAAGCATGGAAGGAGAATTTATTGTTAAGCCGTTTTGCTGCACCTACATCAGCCGGTATTCTGTTTACGATGTTGGCGGCTATCGGACTGAAGTCCAGTTGGATTTACAAGAAGATACAGGTATTGGCTATTTTCGACGATTTGGATACGATTCTTTTGATGATTCCTCTTCAGATTATGATGATCGGACTGCGCTGGCAGTTGATTATTGTAGTGGTAATTGTGTTCTTGTTATTGTCGATCGGTTGGCAAAGATTGAATAAGTATGATTGGCGTCAGGATTGGAAGGCTATCCTCTTTTATTCAGTGATTATATTTCTGGCTACTCAAATACTGTATCTGGGGAGTAAAGAATTGTATGGGGACGAGGGAAGTATTCATATTGAAGTCCTGTTGCCGGCATTTGTTCTGGGTATGATTATGAAACATAAGGAATATGACACACCTGTGGAACGAAAGGTGGCTACCGGGATTTCATTTTTCTTCATGTTTCTGGTGGGAATGAGTATGCCGCATTTTATCGGAGTGAACTTTGCGGAGACTCATGCAGGTTCTTATTCTGTAACGGGATCACAGGAGATGATGTCGTGGGGAATGATTATGTTTCATGTGGTGATTGTCTCTTTATTGTCGAATATAGGAAAGCTTTGTCCGATGTTCTTCTATCGTGACCGGAAATTAAGTGAGCGACTGGCTCTTTCCATCGGTATGTTTACCCGTGGTGAGGTAGGGGCCGGAATCATTTTCATTGCATTGGGATATAACTTGGGTGGCCCGGCATTGGTTATTTCAGTGCTTACTCTGGTATTGAATCTGATTCTGACGGGTATCTTCGTTCTTTGGGTGAAGAATTTGGCTTTGCGGAGTTATGCGGATTGACGTGATATGGAAATGTTGTAGAGCATTTTCTATTTAGTGTCGAGGTGTGTCGAAACACTCTCTCTAATTTTTTAGGCACGGATTATACGAATTGCACGGATAAGTTTATTTTCTTTCCGTGTTTATCGTGTAATCCGTGCCTAAATAATATCAGTTAGTAATCTGTCAAATCGTCCTCTACGTCAATAGGGAGAATCTTTTGACTTTCTTCGTGTGGCAACTGTTCCACTTGCCGCAGTTTGCGTTCGATGGCACGTGTTCGTTTTCCCATGACTTCTTCGAGTTGGTCACCGGCGCTTTGCAAGTTCTTTTGTACTTTTTCAAGTAATCCTCCGAATTTACTGAATTCTGTTTTGACAGCTCCCAATACGGTCCAGACTTCTCCGGTACGTTTTTGGATGGCAAGTGTACGGAATCCCATCTGGAGACTGTTGAGGATGGCTCCTAATGTTGTCGGACCTGTAACTACAATCTTATACTCCTTTTGGAGTGTTTCGATGAGACTGGTGCGTCGGATTACTTCGGCATATATGCTTTCAAACGGGAGGAACATGATGGCAAAATCTGTGGTAAAAGGCGGGTCCACATATTTATCATGGATGTCTTTTGCCATCTTTTTGATTGTATTTTCCAATTGTTTGCCGGACGATTCCATCAATGCTGCGTCTCCCGCTTCGAATGCGTCATAATATTGTTCGTATACATCTTTCGGAAATTTGGCGTCGATGGGGAGGTAGACGGTGCTGTTGGCGTCATCTTTTCCCGGAAGCTTGATGGCAAATTCTACAAATTCGGTTCCGCTCTTTTTTGTTTTGACATTGGCGTCGTACTGTTCGGGGCTCATCATTTGTTCTAAGAGTGCACCCAGTTGGACTTCGCCGAACGTTCCTCTCATCTTTACGTTGCTCAATACCTTTTTTAGTCCGCCGACATCTTGAGCAAGAGATTTCATTTCTCCCAGTCCTTTTTGCACGTTCTCAAGTTGCGAACGGACGATTTCGAATGATTGGCCGATACGTTCATTCAGGGTTTTCTGGAGCTTTTCTTCCACCATCAGGCGCATATCATCCAGTCGTTTCTCGGTGGATTTCAGTAATGCTTCCTGCTGGCGGGCCATCATGTCGAATTTCTGTCGTTGCAGTTCTCCGGTAGTCATCATATTCTTGTGCAGAACATCTTGGAGCTGTTGCATATTCTGGTTCAGCGTTTGCGTCATTTCCATGCGAAGTTCCCGGATGCTGCGGTTCAGTTCTTCCCGGTTTTCCTGCATTTGCTGGCGCAAGGCTATTTGTAATTGTTCTGCTTGAGTTTGATTGTTGCCTTTGGTTAGTGATAATACAAGTAGGACTATCATTAACACGGCAATAACAATAAGTAGAATCAGTTCCATTAATATGTCAGAATTTCGTTTCCGGTTTCAGTAATCAGAATCATATTTTCCCATTGGGCGGAAGGCAGTCCGTCGTCGGTACAGACAGTCCATCCGTCGGCATCATCTACAAACACTTCGTAGGTTCCCATATTAATCATGGGTTCGATGGTGAAGGTCATGCCCGGCACGATCATCATGCCTGTGCCCCGGCGTCCGAAATGTTCTACGTCCGGTTCCTCATGGAATTGCATCCCTACGCCATGTCCGCAGAGATCACGGACTACGCTGAATCCGTTCTTTTCTGCATGTTCCTGGATGGCGGCGCCTACATCACCCAGCTGTTTCCAGGGTTGTGCGGCAGCAATTCCTATTTCCATACATTCTTTGGTTACCTGTACTAACTTTTGCATATCAGGGTTGACGTCTCCAATCATAAACATACGGGATGCATCGGAAAAATATCCTTTGTAAATGGTGGAAACATCTACATTGATAATATCTCCGCTTTTCAGAATCTCATTTTTATTGGGTATTCCGTGGCACACTACATCGTTGATGCTGGTGCAAACACTTTTGGGAAAGCCTTCGTAGTTGAGTGGGGCAGGGATGGCACCGTGACTGGTGGTGAAATCATACACTAGCACATCAATTTCTTCGGTGGACATGCCTTCCCGGATATTCTCTGAAATATAGTCCAGCAGTGCAGTATTGATCTTGGCACTTTCCCGGATACCTTCCAGTTGCTCGGGAGTACGGAGTACTTTGCGCGGTGGAAGTTTATAACCTTGCTTTCTGTATTTCTGTATTTTTGCTTCTACTTCTGCCGGATAATTAGAGGGGGTAAACCGGAATCCCTTGATAAAGTTCTTCATTATGATAGCATATTTAATCGTGTGACAAAGGTACGAGAATAAATGGAAAATATGCTTTCTTGTCGTCTTAAACTTTCCTATCTTTATGGGAAATCGATTTGTTTGTACATGTGAACTCGAAATAGATGTAATATGATTTGTATAAAATGGATAAAATTGGTAAAAGGAGGGATAAATATCGTGCAAGAATAGTTCCTGCGGGAATAATAACCAAAGAAAGAATTCATATATGGGTGGAGAAAACCGGCCGTTCTAACTATGGACAAGCCGATCTATAATATTTGCATAATCAAAAGACACAAGATTAGAACAACTAGAGAGCGTTCTGGAATTTACTATAGACTCATCCTTGTATTTCCCGAACACAGACTTAATCACATTACGTATGCATTGAAAATAAGGCGATAGATGATTTGAATCAGTTCATTGAAGATGGATGGTTGTTGAAATATAGAGCAGGTAGAACGATGACTTATTTGTTGATGAGGTAGAAATAATATATTTGCATGATAGATTTTATAATGTTTGCAATGAGTATGGGACTTGTTAGCTAATTTTTAATGATATATTTATATGTTTTTGAGCATATAATAGAAAAAAAACATGCAAATATGATAAAGTTAGAAATATAATTTGTTACTTACAAGCGTAATAATAAAATGAATTATGAGAATACACGTACAAACAACCCCTAATACTTCTATAGTCCCTTTTGATTACCAACAAAGACTCTTAGGAACAATTCATAAATGGTTAGGAGATAATGAAATACATGATAAAATTTCTTTGTATTCATACTCTTGGTTACTGGATGGAAAGATGATTAAAGACCGAGGATATACTTTCCCGGATGGTGCGAAACTATTTGTTAGCTTTTATGAAGATGAATACCTTAAACTACTGGTTAGATCTATTTTGTCTGATCCGGAAATGTTTTGCGGACTTAAAGTGAAAGATATTATTATAGCCGACCAACCCACCTTTGCGGATGGTGCACAATGCTTTAGACTCGCTTCTCCTATTTTTATAAAGCGTCTTCAAGATGAAAATCGGAATTATAAATTCTATTTATACGATGATAAGGAGAGTAATATGTTGATGACAGAGACTCTAAAGCATAAGATACAAGAGGCAGGATTGCCGGAGGACGAAACATTAAAAGTAGAGTTTGATTTGACATATTCCCGAAAGCAAGTTAAGATGGTAACGATACATGGAATTAAAAGTAAAGCTAGCATGTGTCCTGTTATTATCCATGGAAGCCTTCAAAGTAAATTGTTCGCTTGGACGGTTGGAATCGGGAATTCTACAGGCTCTTCTTTCGGAGCATTGTTCTAAATCTATTTATTATGAGATACTATGTTGTTAAATATACGGGACCTTTTGGCTTTATCAAACCTTGGTCTGCCGTAAGAGATGCCAGTGGCGGTGAAACTTATTCACAACAATTTTTGACTCCTTCTATCATAGAGGGTATCAGGCAAAAATTGGAAGTAAATAGCATCTTGAGGCATAAACTAACTTATGGAGGAATTGATGTACAACAAGAAGTGGTGCAAGCTAAAGCTTGGGCTAAGAAAGGAAAACAGTATATAAAAGAACGCTCTATACTTAGACGAGGTATAATGCTTAATCCTTGTTTGTTTTTGGCTTTTGAGTGTCGTGAAGATGCGGAAAAGGCTGTTGTACAGCATATTTGTCTGTGTAGAAATGAAGACTTGTTATTACCAGATATGTCAATTCTGGAGATGGCTCAAGAGGAGTTTGAACAATTGGATGGATATGAACTGCGCTTTGAGATGGGGCCTAATTCATTTCTTGTCGGACATAATCGATTCAAGGATAACGAAGAAATGTTTGGGTATATTGAGATTGTAGGCAATCCTATTCGAAAAGATCAATATGAGTAAATACGACCATATCTTAGCCAAGAGTTTGGAAAATGGTGGAACCACTCTGAAATCTCATTTGGAATCTGTTGCTGATTTTGCTGTCCTGGCAGCTCGTTATATCGGCGCAGATCTGGCTATAGCCCGTCAAGGCGCGTTGCTACATGATATTGGCAAGACCAGTCCTTTATTTCAAAAGAGATTGAAGAGTCAATATGCATGTCCATCGGATTTGCCATTTCGTCATGAGATAGCTTCTTTGTTTTTTTTGAAACTTGTAGCTCCGGAGTTATGGCCTATGATGATAGATATGATAATCGCTCATCATAAATCGGTCTCTAAGGATGCTTCTGAAACGGGATTTCTGGATTTGGATAATGATTATGAAGAAGTTATCTTTCAGTTTCATTTATCCGGATTTTCGTTATGGAGTTCAGAGGCTTTAGGAATTCTTGGTGAGTTAAATTTTCCTGGAGTTACTACAGAAACTATCATAACTGAACGGGATGCACGTGAGACGTACTATTTTGCTTTGGATTATTGCAGGAAAAAGCAAAAAGGATGGTCTGTATGGAAAGGTTTATTAATAGGGGCTGATCATATGGCTTCAGCAGTTGGAGATTTTCAAGGCGCAGTTCCTGTATTATTTGTCAAACCTGATGTCAGTTACTATAATAGAAAAGGAGAATTATATCCATTGTCATTGATTGATTCGGATATCACAAAGAAGCATACTTTTGTAAAAGCACCTACGGGAGCCGGCAAAACAGATTTTCTAATCAAACGTTGTCAGGGACGAATATTCTATACGCTTCCTTTTCAAGCATCCATTAATGCGATGTATGAGCGTATTCGGGAAGATTTGAGAGGTAATGTGGAGGACATTCGTATATTGCATTCTATATCACGGATTATTGTCGATCAGGAACATGTTATAAAGAAAGTAATACAAGATAAATTTGGAGCATCTATAAAGGTCATGACTCCACACCAATTGGCTTCCATTGCTTTTGGAACGAAAGGGTATGAAACTATTTTATTTGATTTGCAAGGATGTGATATCATTTTAGATGAAATACATACTTATTCGGATATCATGCAATCTATTGTCCTGAAGATGATTGAGGTCTTAAATAGTGTAGGTTGTCGGATTCATGTGGGCACTGCGACTATGCCGTCTGCTTTGGAGATAGCAATTCTTGAAATATTAGGAAAAGAGCAGGTACAATATGTACAATTGCCTGATGTCGTATTGAATTCATTCAATCGGCATGAAATATATAAGGCAAAGGAATTTATAGATTTACTGGTTGTTCTTCAGCAGGCTGTGGAACAGGAAAAGAAAATATTGATAGTATGTAACAGGGTGGCCAATGCACAATCCATTTTTGAACGAATGGAAGAGCTTTATCCCGAAGTAAAGAAGATGCTGATTCACAGCCGATTCAAAAGAGGAGACAGGAATCGTCTTGAGAGAGAATTGAAAGACGTCTATAATAAAAGCTCTCGTGCATGTATTGTGGTAGCCACACAAGTAGTAGAAGTCAGCCTGGATATCAGTTTTGATTTGATGATAACGGAAACTGCTCCCATTGATGCGTTGATTCAACGTTTTGGAAGAATAAATAGAAAACGAACAGCAGAAACCATCGGAAAATATAAACCAATTTATGTCATAGCGCCTCCTGAAAAGGATTCAGAATGCTTACCTTACGATCCTGATATATTGGAACGTAGTTTTGAAGTGCTACCCGATGCGGGTTCACTTTTACGAGAGCAGGAATTGCAGTCTTTGATAGACCGTGTATATCCTAAAGTAGAAAGGCTTGATATCAATCTCGACGCTGTGTTTGTGGATGGAAAATGGAGACTGAAAGAGCTTTGCCATCTTCCTAAATCTGCACTGATAGAAAAAATGGATATTGATTCGGTGGTATGTATTACACAAGCAGATGATGAGACTGGTAGATACAGAGATGCTAATCAGGAAGAGCGAATTCTAATGGAGATTCCTGTCAGATATAACTCATTGCGATGGAAAAAACTGAAACAATCGACTGTTGGTTCTCATCCTTTTGTCATTCCGGATATGGCATATTCTGCAGAAAAGGGTTTAGACTTTACAAAAGTCGGAGTAGAAAATTATGATACTAATTATCAAATATGGTAGCTTATGTATGCAACAACTATAGGACATACTTTTTTGAAAGCTTACAATAGTAAGTTCGGAACAGAATACACAGGACGATCTTTTTTTGAAGAAGTGTTCATTCCTCTGTTTTTCGATCATCCTAAATATATGATGACAGCAGGAAACTCTCCACTTGAGAATAGTTTTGAAAAAGTTCCTAAACGTTCAGGTGGGGATGATATGATTAAAGGGAAAAAACCTTTTGAGACTTCAGAGCGTAGACAAGAGAGAATCAGTAAAATGATTCATAAGATAGAGACGGAGAAAGCTGATGCTAGTATTGCCATCGGATATGGAGTTGTGGACAGTACTGCTGCCACTACCGGGCAGATAACCAATATGTTATTGCCCGATAGTAAAGAGGATATTTACCTTTCCTGGATTGGCGCAGGACTAGGTATTGGGGTTATTGGCGGATTAACTATTTTATTTAATCACGAACAGCTTTTGCTGGATATATTTGAGGGCTGGCATTATTATCGTCAGTATTTAGAGAAGAATCCTTTGTTAAAAGGAAATCAGATAAACACTTGGAACGGACGTTGGATTTCTCACCATTATGATTGGGAATATGATATGGATGATCCGTTAGTCGGTTTTAATCCTTTAGAACCTATGAGTGATGGTTTGTTCTATCTGCAAACAGTCTCTTGGGTGGATGTCGTAATGGGCATTGCCCGGAAAAATCTGATGCCCAATTTAGTAGGATATCTGTATAGTATCGGACAAACAAATACTACTGTTGGTTTTATTCCTTTCAAACTTCTGGATATCATTCGGCCTAATCAGTTATATACAAAGATTTTTGGAAAAACTGCATGGACGCAAAATCGGAAGAGGGTAGCAAAACTATATGGAACTGCTATGGGATTAAGGGTTGCATGTCAGGCCGGATGCATTGGGATACCTGCTATGGAGCCTAAGGGACTCCGGGCTTTTCTTCCAGAGGGGAAAGGAGTGAAAAAGATTTCATATAAAGGTGATGAAGAACAAAAAATAACATTTAATACTTACTTAATTTGGATATTAGCTATGTTGAACAAAGAAGAATTATGGGAATTGTCATGTGAATTTGCGCAATTGCTTTTAAAATATGAAGCAGAGGCAGAAAAGGCTCGAAGAGACAGAGTAAACAATGTGGAGAATTTGTTTGGAGCTAAGAATCCTAAACAATTTATAGAGTATTTGACAACTATTGTAGAAGATGAGAAAGAGGTGGAAGCATATAGAAATATGGGGAGAATAGTTCATATGATGCCTGGCGATAATCTTCCTTATCTGAATACGCTTATTAGATTCCAATATGCATTATTAAACAAATAAAAATATTACTGCTATGAAACCTTACATTTATTTGAGAGGATTGCGTCATGTAGACTTATCCGTATTTTGTGTGGAGAATGGACAAAAATCTTATTATGATCCTATATTTAATGTATGGGTACCTTTCTCTAGTGGACAGCAAGTAAAAAGGAGTATTCTGGATTCTATAAATAGTGAATTGCAGGTAGATCCATCTTCTGTAGTATTTGTTTTTGATGTAAATAATAAGGGAGCTTTAGGAGAAGGAGAGGTACTTTCACTTTGTGATCCTCAATATTTTGACCAACTTCTTGGTGGTTGGATGAAAGCGGCGAAAGGAGGAAAGGAACGTACACTCAAAAGAAGAAGTCCTTTATCTATTTCCGCTATGCGTTTGTTACATCCTTTGTTAGGCGGGAGATTTAAAGAAAATGCAACTTTTGATCGAAGTGATAGGCCTGAAATACATAAAGTGGTTGTCAGAGATGCATCAGGCAAACCTATGTCAGAAGAAGCTATCGAGGAATTGTTGTCTGGTACAGACCGAAGTTTATATCGTAAATGGATTCCGGATAATGCAAGGGCTACCGGATTGTTTGTCTATGACGTAGCCATTGATTTACGGACTTTGTTTGCTGTTTCTGTGAATCAGATGGAGCCTGAATTAGCAAAGGAGAAGATAGATGAATTAAAAGATAAAGGATGGATTAGCTCTCGAAATGTATTTGGAGAATGTTTGGTTATGCCTAAAGAAGAGCGGGATAAAGCAATTCCGGCTATTGCCAAAGCGTTGATTAATTGGCGGATTTCCAGTAACCAGTCGAGAACATTCAGTTTAATGGAAACACTGGCTATTGCAATTAGTGATAATGCAAATACTTTAGCTGGAGCTATACGTGCTAAGTTGGTTGATGATTCGGAGAAGCATAGAGCCAAACCTATGGTAGATGAAACAGCAGGAGCCGAATTGTTTGTAACTTTACCTTGTGCAGGATATATGGTGACCGAAATAGAATCAGCAGATGCACTACAAAAGGCAGAAGAACGTTTGGTTGAACTTTTATTTGCTTTTGATTATGAAAATCAGATGTAATGTTTCATTATCAGGTGGAGCTTTTGCTCTGCCTGATTTATAAGTATATCGAATGACTCCAACAGGTACTCATTTTAATTATTATCAGGTATGCAAACGTAAACTCTGGTTGTTTGCCAATGGTATAACAATGGAGCATACTTCGGATTTAGTATATGAGGGAAAATTGATTCATGAAGAATCCTATCCACAACGTTCTATTAAATATGAAGAAATTGAGATAGAGGGGATAAAGGTTGATTATTATGATGTCGGAAATAAAGTGATTCATGAGATTAAGAAATCAGATAAGGTGGAGCGAGCTCATGAGTGGCAATTGAAATATTATATATATGTATTTGAACGAAATGGTATAGAGGGGGTGACTGGAATTTTAGAATATCCGGTCTTACGGAAGAAAGATGTAATATTACTTAGTGATATCGACCGTGAAATGATTTCTGATATGGAGGGTAGTATTTTACACATCATCGAATCAGATGCTTGTCCTTCATTGGAAAAGAAGAAAGTATGTAAAAATTGTAGTTATTTGGATTTCTGTTATAGCGGGGAGGAAGAGGAATGAAGAAAACTTATTATTTATTTAATCCGGGGCAATTGGAGCGTAAGGATAATACGCTGAAATTTACTCCGATAGTTGAGGATGGTAATGGTGAAGAGGCCGTTGGTCAGCCACGATACTTACCGGTTGAAGATATCAATGAGTTTTATGTTTTTGGCTCTTTGAGGGCTAATAGTTCTTTGTTTAACTTTTTGGGACAGAAAGATATTGCTGTACATTTTTTCGATTATTATGAGAATTATACCGGATCTTTTATGCCTAAAGATGCATTATTAAGTGGCAAAATGCTTTTGGCACAAACATCTGCCTATCAAAATAAAAAGAAACGGCTTGTAATAGCTCAAAAATTTATAGAGGCGGCAGCTTATAATATGATTAAAAATCTACAGTATTATAATCGTCGTGGGAAAGATATGGAGGATGTTATTGATATTATAAAAGGATATGCTGCAAGACTTTCACAAACAGATTCAGTGCAAGAGTTAATGGGAACAGAGGGGATGATTCGACAGACATATTATGATGCTTTTAATCTTATTTTAAATGATTTTGAAATGGGGAATCGGACTAAGCAGCCTCCTAGGAATGAAGTGAATGCATTGATCTCTTTTGGAAATATGATGTGTTATACTTTATGTTTACGTGCTATTCACCAGACTCAATTGAATCCTACTATAAGTTTTTTGCATACTCCGGGAGAACGACGTTATTCTTTGGCATTAGATGTTGCTGAAGTTTTTAAACCTGTAATTATTGATAGGGTGATATTTAAGGTTTTAAATAAGAAAGAGATTCAAGAGAAACATTTTGATAAGAAATTGAATAGATGTTTACTTAATCAGGCTGGGAAAAAGATATTTGTGAAAGCTATTGAGGATAAATTATTGGAGACAATTAAACACCGGACTTTGAATAGAAATGTTAGTTATCGACATCTGATGAAGCTAGAGTGCTATAAATTAGCAAAGCATTTACTGGATATAGAAGAATATAAACCCTTTAAAATGTATTGGTAGAAGATATGTATGTTATTTTAGTATATGATTTTGGAGAGAGACGAGTGGCTAAAATGCTAAAACTTTGTCGTAAATATTTGAATTGGATACAAAACTCGGTTTTTGAAGGTGAAATATCTGAAGTGCGTTTAAAAGAACTTTTATTTTCAGCAAAAGAGTTTATGAATGGAATGGAAGATAGTATTATTATTTTTAAAGGTCCAAATCATAGTTCTTTGGAGAAGGAAATAGTGGGAAAAGAACGATGTACTATTGATAATTTTTTGTGATGAGAATGTCGAAGGCTTTAGTTACTGTTCTTTTTTCAAAATAGAAGTCTATTAAAATTCTTAGACTTGTTGATTTTCAGTAATATAATACCTGTGTCGATCTCCAATGCTTTTTGTATTTTGGGAGGTCGACATTAAATTGAATCCCAAAAAGTCTTTTAGTAAATTGTAACTGGCTCATTTCTACGGATCTTTTTGGAATTGATGATGGGTATTAATTGTACCTTGCGGAATGGAAACATCTATGATCTTTGGCGGGTTCCACCCCCGCGATGTATTAATTGTACCTTGCGGAATGGAAACTAGAAGATGGTGATTATTACATTTCTATTGGAGAAGTATTAATTGTACCTTGCGGAATGGAAACTCGTTATAATCACCGCCCTCAATATCTGTATCATAGTATTAATTGTACCTTGCGGAATGGAAACGTAACTGTGGACGTTACATCGGTTGGCGACTGGTCGTATTAATTGTACCTTGCGGAATGGAAACTTGATCAAGGCGTTTAAGGACGACGGACTGATTGGTATTAATTGTACCTTGCGGAATGGAAACCGCTTAACACGGCGGTGAAAGGTTCCAAGACGTCGCGTATTAATTGTACCTTGCGGAATGGAAACCGAACTGTAATAGCTTGTTCGATAAGGCTGCCGCGGTATTAATTGTACCTTGCGGAATGGAAACACAGGAATTTCACGTCCGGGTTGTACTTCCGTACGTATTAATTGTACCTTGCGGAATGGAAACATAGAAGAGCCTGCACCGATAGAAGAGCCTGCACCGTATTAATTGTACCTTGCGGAATGGAAACTGAGATACTCCGCGCTGATCGGTTCTCCCTCGAACAGTATTAATTGTACCTTGCGGAATGGAAACGCGATTGCGTGTATCTATATGCGCCGCCCGCCTTGAGTATTAATTGTACCTTGCGGAATGGAAACACTACGACTACGCCGAGATCACAGCACTAAGCGCGTATTAATTGTACCTTGCGGAATGGAAACTACGATCTTAACCGTAGGGTAACGTTGTACGATCTGTATTAATTGTACCTTGCGGAATGGAAACGCATATCCCCCTTCTTGACGCCCCCTGAGAAGAAGTATTAATTGTACCTTGCGGAATGGAAACCAACTATGGCGTTATACGCCGGATTCCCGGAGAGCCGTATTAATTGTACCTTGCGGAATGGAAACCTACGATACGTTCGAAATGTCTATGAGCGATTTAGTATTAATTGTACCTTGCGGAATGGAAACTGGATATGGAGTTGGCAGAACGCGCGGACGCTCTCAAGTATTAATTGTACCTTGCGGAATGGAAACGTCTCCATAACCGCGCGTTGAACTGTTGGTATAATTGTATTAATTGTACCTTGCGGAATGGAAACGTACGCGGGCTTCAATGGCTGAATAGTCGGCGATATGTATTAATTGTACCTTGCGGAATGGAAACCGTCTTCCGGCTGCGTGATCTCCGCGATGTTCGTGTATTAATTGTACCTTGCGGAATGGAAACTAAGTCAATAAGTCCGTTCGGTGCGGGCGTACCCGTGTATTAATTGTACCTTGCGGAATGGAAACGGGTCTGACACTCGGCTATATACCGCCGTTCCGCTTGTATTAATTGTACCTTGCGGAATGGAAACAAATATAGGGTAAACTCTTAATTTTGATTTGCATTGTATTAATTGTACCTTGCGGAATGGAAACTCATTCAACCGACCTTATCGGAGATGGACACGCTTAGTATTAATTGTACCTTGCGGAATGGAAACCGAAGAACTTTATCAGCAAGCGGGAAGATACGTACGTATTAATTGTACCTTGCGGAATGGAAACAATATACCGCGATGCGCAATTGCGTGTGCTTAGAGTATTAATTGTACCTTGCGGAATGGAAACGTAACTGTGGACGTTACATCGGTTGGCGACTGGTGTATTAATTGTACCTTGCGGAATGGAAACGGCAAAAAGCATACGAAGCGATACAGCATGCCTGGAGTATTAATTGTACCTTGCGGAATGGAAACCTGTACAACCGCGCCCAACACGTCGATCTCTGTAAGTATTAATTGTACCTTGCGGAATGGAAACTTCGGCGTTGACAGGTGCGAACGCACTTGTACGGAGTATTAATTGTACCTTGCGGAATGGAAACTTCCTCGCGACATAGGCACGCCAGTACGCGGGCTTGTATTAATTGTACCTTGCGGAATGGAAACAGGTATATTAGACGATAAGGAGATGGCGGCACGTCGTATTAATTGTACCTTGCGGAATGGAAACCGAACGAAGGGCGCGTACTCGTTTGTCGCCCCCTACGTATTAATTGTACCTTGCGGAATGGAAACCCAGTTGGCGTCCTTCTTGTTCCGTTCTATGGCTGTATTAATTGTACCTTGCGGAATGGAAACAAGATCATAGATAGGGAGCATTACCTCGATGTGCGGGTATTAATTGTACCTTGCGGAATGGAAACACGGTGGCAAGATCGACGTGGGCGGCGGCGCAAGCAGTATTAATTGTACCTTGCGGAATGGAAACGGGTGCGAGCGTGGGACAGTTTGACGCGCAATACAGTATTAATTGTACCTTGCGGAATGGAAACGCCACCGAATCGTACATGATCGCCGCCAGTTTCCGCGTATTAATTGTACCTTGCGGAATGGAAACGTGCTAACGTTTTGGAATGTCTGAAATGGTGTATTGTATTAATTGTACCTTGCGGAATGGAAACGACGATGCTAGAGGAGAGAATAGAACAACAATCGCGTATTAATTGTACCTTGCGGAATGGAAACAGCGCATACCACGTACGGCCAAAGAGATTACGACGTATTAATTGTACCTTGCGGAATGGAAACAGTCCCAAACAAGATCCTCAGCGGTCTGCGCTTCGGTATTAATTGTACCTTGCGGAATGGAAACGAGATAACTAAGATTAAAAACGATTTGGAAGGCGACGTATTAATTGTACCTTGCGGAATGGAAACGAATGTCTACGTTAGGCGATCCGTTGACGGGAAATGGTATTAATTGTACCTTGCGGAATGGAAACTCACTTGAGCGGCTTCTTGTTCTGGAACGGCTTCTTGTATTAATTGTACCTTGCGGAATGGAAACGTCTGACCTTCACCGTATACGCGCCACCAGTTGGCGTATTAATTGTACCTTGCGGAATGGAAACAAACGTGTGGCTGAAATGACATGGGGCGATGAAATAGTATTAATTGTACCTTGCGGAATGGAAACCACTGTGCACATATCCTCTGTGAACCCCCTTTTAAGTATTAATTGTACCTTGCGGAATGGAAACGGCGCACAGAACGGCGGGATCGTTTACGAGTACAAAGTATTAATTGTACCTTGCGGAATGGAAACAACCAATCTGGGCTGTTTCCCGGATAAGTACTACGTATTAATTGTACCTTGCGGAATGGAAACTTACAGACGACTTGAAATGTATGCAACAAAATCGTTGTATTAATTGTACCTTGCGGAATGGAAACAAGCACTAGGCCGACGCAAGGAAGATTATACAAGTGTATTAATTGTACAACTATAAATCAACGTTAGAGGAAAGCTTATCAATAAGGAAGATTATACAAGTGTATTAATTGTACCTTGCGGAATGGAAACTACCAATCCGGTACGGTCTGCAAGCGCGCGCACTCCGTATTAATTGTACCTTGCGGAATGGAAACCCGTTTTAGGTGCTTCTTCACCTTCCACTTTTGTGTATTAATTGTACCTTGCGGAATGGAAACTCCGCTATCAGCTCAATGCGGGAAAGCTCACCCGTGTATTAATTGTACCTTGCGGAATGGAAACGTCTATGATTACGCTAGATGTAGACTTCGGAGATGAGTATTAATTGTACCTTGCGGAATGGAAACTCAACGCTTCATACTCTTCTCTATATGCCTTCTTAGGTATTAATTGTACCTTGCGGAATGGAAACTGATTTCTTCCGTAGCGTTTACACCTTTCTTGTTAGTATTAATTGTACCTTGCGGAATGGAAACACTATTCCGCTATCGAAGCGCGCGTACTGGCATGGTATTAATTGTACCTTGCGGAATGGAAACAAGCGATCGCAAACGCCGGGCGCGAAGAATTTACGTATTAATTGTACCTTGCGGAATGGAAACGTTAGCATAGTGATTGTCCCCGCACCTCCCGTTTGTATTAATTGTACCTTGCGGAATGGAAACAGCAACAACGGGCAGACTTTTTATCGGGAGGTCTGTATTAATTGTACCTTGCGGAATGGAAACCTGCTCACAGGACGCAGAACGCGCTTTTCAAGTTGTATTAATTGTACCTTGCGGAATGGAAACATAGTTATAATAATTGCATGGCGTTCAAACGTATGGGTATTAATTGTACCTTGCGGAATGGAAACAGCGTGCCGAGTGGCTAACGGAGCGAGCCTGCATGGTATTAATTGTACCTTGCGGAATGGAAACATGAAAATAACATTGAATAAGGTATTAGTGTGTTTGTATTAATTGTACCTTGCGGAATGGAAACATAAGGCGGAAGCCATGAAAGACTTGTTAGGCATGTATTAATTGTACCTTGCGGAATGGAAACTCTCATTGTACGGCTATAACATGAGTAGCGAAAAGTATTAATTGTACCTTGCGGAATGGAAACCTTAAAAATTAAAGATATGGAAATTATAACAATCGAGTATTAATTGTACCTTGCGGAATGGAAACATTAATCATCTGATACGCAATTAGTTAGGGTGTAGAGTATTAATTGTACCTTGCGGAATGGAAACTCCGCTACCAACTCAATGCGGGAAAGCTCACCCGTGTATTAATTGTACCTTGCGGAATGGAAACGAAGAATACCGGAACGATCCGAGAGATTATCCCGAGTATTAATTGTACCTTGCGGAATGGAAACAGGTAACATATAACGAGTTCGATGACGGGCTAGCGGTATTAATTGTACCTTGCGGAATGGAAACGGAGCACCTAAACTAGTACCGGAATCTGCTAAGGGGTATTAATTGTACCTTGCGGAATGGAAACAAGGTAGTAAAATTGCAAGGGAATTATTTTCTTTAAGTATTAATTGTACCTTGCGGAATGGAAACAAGAACCTGCAAGCGATAAGGTGTATTTTTCCATGTGTATTAATTGTACCTTGCGGAATGGAAACCGCCTTCCGACACGTACAGGCAAACCGCCTTCTTCGGTATTAATTGTACCTTGCGGAATGGAAACACGGGTACGCGAGGTACACAACGAGAAGCTAGAGAGTATTAATTGTACCTTGCGGAATGGAAACTCCGGTCCGTTATACCCCGGCTAGCTACTATTAGGTATTAATTGTACCTTGCGGAATGGAAACCGTTATGTCGGGGCTATGGAAGGTGGAAGGATAGCGGTATTAATTGTACCTTGCGGAATGGAAACACCCTCGGCGGCTTCCGCTTCTGCTGCTGCCTTGTGTATTAATTGTACCTTGCGGAATGGAAACATAATCAAATCGATCTTATCCAGCTTCGACACGTCGTATTAATTGTACCTTGCGGAATGGAAACTAGTTATACCCGTAAACGCGGAATCTTCCCGCTTTGTATTAATTGTACCTTGCGGAATGGAAACGTGCTACAAACGTTGTACGGATCAACTGTGACAAAGTATTAATTGTACCTTGCGGAATGGAAACACTTAGACTTCAGGGCTACCCTAAAATTACCCTTCGTATTAATTGTACCTTGCGGAATGGAAACAACAAATTTTGGCCATTATATTAGAAGGTAGAAAAGGTATTAATTGTACCTTGCGGAATGGAAACGAGGATCAATGCGGAAAAGGAACCCATTACAGACAGTATTAATTGTACCTTGCGGAATGGAAACAGCGTGATCCCCGCCGCAATCGCTAGGACCAGTTGTGTATTAATTGTACCTTGCGGAATGGAAACCGAGATGGAGGAACTTAAGACGCTGGCGGCGGATCGTATTAATTGTACCTTGCGGAATGGAAACATCGAAGAGCCTGCAAAGGTAGAAGCACTCGAACCTGTATTAATTGTACCTTGCGGAATGGAAACAAATGTGTAAACTACAAATTGTTTCATGATCTAAGTATTAATTGTACCTTGCGGAATGGAAACTGATTGGCGACGCGTTTATATCGTTAAACTTGATGTATTAATTGTACCTTGCGGAATGGAAACGTTGGAAGCGCAGAAGGCTTTAGAGATCGCGAACGGTATTAATTGTACCTTGCGGAATGGAAACCGCGTGGTTGTAATCGTCTACCGGCTCGTTCGTGTGTATTAATTGTACCTTGCGGAATGGAAACGCGTTAGCCGTTGCTTTACCCAAATCTACGCTAGCCTGTATTAATTGTACCTTGCGGAATGGAAACATGAAAATAACATTGAATAAGGTATTAGTGTGTTTGTATTAATTGTACCTTGCGGAATGGAAACATAAGGCGGAAGCCATGAAAGACTTGTTAGGCATGTATTAATTGTACCTTGCGGAATGGAAACTCTCATTGTACGGCTATAACATGAGTAGCGAAAAGTATTAATTGTACCTTGCGGAATGGAAACCTTAAAAATTAAAGATATGGAAATTATAACAATCGAGTATTAATTGTACCTTGCGGAATGGAAACATTAATCATCTGATACGCAATTAGTTAGGGTGTAGAGTATTAATTGTACCTTGCGGAATGGAAACTCCGCTACCAACTCAATGCGGGAAAGCTCACCCGTGTATTAATTGTACCTTGCGGAATGGAAACGAAGAATACCGGAACGATCCGAGAGATTATCCCGAGTATTAATTGTACCTTGCGGAATGGAAACAGGTAACATATAACGAGTTCGATGACGGGCTAGCGGTATTAATTGTACCTTGCGGAATGGAAACGGAGCACCTAAACTAGTACCGGAATCTGCTAAGGGGTATTAATTGTACCTTGCGGAATGGAAACAAGGTAGTAAAATTGCAAGGGAATTATTTTCTTTAAGTATTAATTGTACCTTGCGGAATGGAAACAAGAACCTGCAAGCGATAAGGTGTATTTTTCCATGTGTATTAATTGTACCTTGCGGAATGGAAACCGCCTTCCGACACGTACAGGCAAACCGCCTTCTTCGGTATTAATTGTACCTTGCGGAATGGAAACACGGGTACGCGAGGTACACAACGAGAAGCTAGAGAGTATTAATTGTACCTTGCGGAATGGAAACTCCGGTCCGTTATACCCCGGCTAGCTACTATTAGGTATTAATTGTACCTTGCGGAATGGAAACCGTTATGTCGGGGCTATGGAAGGTGGAAGGATAGCGGTATTAATTGTACCTTGCGGAATGGAAACACCCTCGGCGGCTTCCGCTTCTGCTGCTGCCTTGTGTATTAATTGTACCTTGCGGAATGGAAACATAATCAAATCGATCTTATCCAGCTTCGACACGTCGTATTAATTGTACCTTGCGGAATGGAAACTAGTTATACCCGTAAACGCGGAATCTTCCCGCTTTAGTATTAATTGTACCTTGCGGAATGGAAACTAGACTACGATTGGTTACAAGCACACATGATTTGTGTATTAATTGTACCTTGCGGAATGGAAACTTAAAACTTCCCGCGAATCCTACCCACCCTATATAGGTATTAATTGTACCTTGCGGAATGGAAACATCGTGGTTTGTCTGCAAGACCTGTGGGGCAAAATGTATTAATTGTACCTTGCGGAATGGAAACTACTTGGTTTTAATCCGGTTCTTCAGCTCCTCGCAGTATTAATTGTACCTTGCGGAATGGAAACATGTGGATAGTTTCCGGGAACACGTGGCGCGTCTGGTATTAATTGTACCTTGCGGAATGGAAACATCAAAGACGAGCATCTTAAAAACCTGCTGTTTAATGTATTAATTGTACCTTGCGGAATGGAAACTTCGGAGCGGGTGTACCTGTCAGACCGACCACCCGGTATTAATTGTACCTTGCGGAATGGAAACGCGTGTGCCGCTCGGGGAAACACTTAAGGACCTCGGTATTAATTGTACCTTGCGGAATGGAAACAGCAGCGCAAAACGATGGATAAATTGCACTCCATGTATTAATTGTACCTTGCGGAATGGAAACACCGTAACGCTTAAGGAGATTTGCGAAGCCATGGCGTATTAATTGTACCTTGCGGAATGGAAACTTTAAGGAAGAGGTTACAGACGTGACTATGTACGAGGTATTAATTGTACCTTGCGGAATGGAAACTACCCAAACCCACGCCAGTAGTGAACGGAGCGCCAGTATTAATTGTACCTTGCGGAATGGAAACACCGTATATGGATTTACGTTACGGGAGATAATGCGTATTAATTGTACCTTGCGGAATGGAAACATCGGAGACGGACACGCTTACAACGCTTATGATCGTATTAATTGTACCTTGCGGAATGGAAACATGTTTACGTAACGGTCTCCCACCTGCCACGAACGTATTAATTGTACCTTGCGGAATGGAAATCGAAAACTATATATTGATTGCGCGTCATCACCAACAGTATTAATTGTACCTTATGGAATGTAACTGATGAAATAGCATGGATAACGATTTCACAGTTATCCCTCGCATTAGATCAATCTCATGAGCTTTTATGTAAAAAAATAAAATCTAAATCTTTGGTGGGTGAAGGATTTAGTAAGAGTTTGTGTAGATAATTATATATGAGTACGTGCTTAATGAAAGACAGTGGATTGATGTTGCATATTAATAGTCCGAAAGTTTACAGTTTGGGTTAATCTTAGGATATAGAATTTTTCTACAGGTTCCCTTAGAACTTGGCATTGAGATAAAAATCGCATGATTCTAATAAATATTTATCAGGATCTTTCATGTTCACGAGTTCTTTTAGCATATTTTGTTCCTCTAGTTGATTGAAAGTCTTTACGAAGGTTTGATTATCTCTTATTAAATCTTTTGTAATGTAAGTTTTAAAAATGAAAAGATATTCGTCAAAATCCAGAACTTCTCCGAAGGCGTAACCACTGGTGGTACTCATTACACATCGATTTTCCCACGTTTTTCCAGCAGTTATAAAACCTATATAGTTGTTTTTTAGATAATGTGTGATGAGATCCATTTTGCTGATAGGTTTATCTTTCAGAAATCTGGAGTGATAGCGTGAAAAAAAATGGGGAGGGAAAATATAAATAGGGTCGTTTGGATTACCCGAAACTACTTGTTCGTAGACATAAGTACCTTCGTTACTTTGTACCAGTGATATGGCAAGGCAAGCAGCATCATCTGCATGTTTTTTTGAATTGGCATAATAAAATATATACCAGTCATTATTGGTTTTTTTGCTGAAATAACGGATGGGATTGAAAATCATAGGCAAATGGGAACTTTTTATGATTGCTCTGCGTATTTTATTGTCATAATTTCTATTTAAGTAGGGGATAATATTCTCATGTATATCTGTTTGCATCTCTTTTCTAAGTATTGTAGGACTCATTGTTCTTGTTATCATTTTGTGGAATTTTATATGTTTATGATAGTTTTTTAGCTTTGAAAACCGGTTGTATCTTCTGAATCTCCGACTCAAAACCAAACCAGTAACCGTGTCCTTCTTCATCGGTGGGAAGGAAACATAATCGTAGATTCTCGCGATATGCTCCGTATTCTATTTCCCAGCTTTCAGGTGGTAGCTGTCTTTTGGTTCTTACTTTTTCTGCCGGAGCTTTTTTTAATGACATACCCGCTTCTATCCATGCAATGCTGACTTGTGTCAGGTAGTCGGGATAATGATTCTTGCAGAAGTCATAGAGGATTAATCCTCTTTTTTCCAGGCTAAGAGGGGTGTCAATCACATCTGTTTGAACTAAATGATCGAGTAACTCATGTATAAAATGAGGGTTTTCGAGAATGAGTATCCGTGTGATGCTTCGCCAAGTTGGGGTATTATAGAAACCGTCTAACAGGCGGGACAGATAATGTGCTGTCTGTAGTTCATCTACGGTGATCTCACGAGTTTGAAGAACTTCGTATGGAGGGAGTGGAGAGTACTGTATGCCTAATTCGTCCGCTCTTCTTTTCATTTCGGTGCCCGGAAGTAACTTGAGGGATTCCAGTTGAATTTCTCCTGCGCCATACTCTGCTAAAGTACGGACATCATCGAAAATTTCTGATAGATGGTAGAGTGGGAGCCCTGCTATTAAGTCGGCATGAGTTTCCATGTTTTCAAGGGAACATAGATACTTGAGTCCGGCCAGAGCATCGGAGAGTTTGCCTATTCTCCGGCTTTGTTCAAGCACGTTTTCCCGAAGGCTTTGGATTCCGGCTTCCAGGTGCAGCAGTCCTTTAGGAAGGGTGGCTAATTCCTGTTTGAGTTCATCGGAAAGGAGTGCAGGATGAATTTCCAGATGAAAACAGATATCCGGGTATTCGCGGAATAGATTTAGTAATTCTTTTGCCCGTTTGTTGTTGTAATTGAAAGTGCGGTCCAGTACCCGTACATTCTTGATTCCGTGTTGGTGTATCACGTCAAGACGTTTCCGGGTTGCTTCAAGAGATAGGGTGCGAACCGGTTTTTCACCTCCACTGACACAAAAGGCACAGGTGTTAAAACATCCGCGGGTAGTTTCTAATTGCACAAAGGGTTTGCTCCAATTGAAGAAACGGCTCTCTTCAGGAGGAACTAATTCGGAAAAGTTCATGACACGGGCGAGCCCGTTGTCATGGTATGCTTCCGATTCATCCAGATAGCAGAGTCCTGTGATTGATTTCCATTCTTTTCTTGGCTGATTCCACACTTTTAACCATAAAGGAAATACTTCTTCGCCTTCTCCGCGAAACACTCCGCTTACAAATTTGTTCTTATATAAGAAAGCTTCATTATCTCCTAAAAACTCGGGACCTCCGAGTATAACACAGCAGTGAGGTAGTAACGCTTTTGCGCGTGAAACGATGTGCAGGAGTTGCTCGTGATTAAATAGCCAGTTGGTAGCTGCAATGATGTCCGGTTGATGGCGGTAGATTTGATTGACGACACTACCGGTATTTTCATTGATAGTGGCGGAGACCGTACACCATTCAATGTCTGTATTATTTGCTATCTGGGCATGTAAGGCTGGCAATGCCAGCGAAGAATGAGCGTACGAACTATTTAAATCAAGCCAAAGAAGTTTCATGTGGAAAATTTAATATTATCTTTGCAAAGGTACAAAAAACTTGTGGCTTGTGATGTATAGTAAATATAAAATGCTAATTTTGTATTAATAAACGCAATAAACTAGAGAATTATGAAAATGATAAAGAGATATGCAGGTATCTTGATGATGCTGACTTTATTGGTTGGCTTTACTTCGTGTGAAAGTGAAGACGAGACAGAATTTAATCTGCCTGGCGAGTGGTATACTAATGAAGAAATTGATTTCGGGGCATATACCTGGGGAAGAGGTACGCTCATGACATTTAATGCGAGAAATCAAGGAACAATTGGCTCTGCTGGTGATCCGAATTACTTGGTTTTTGAGTGGAGATGGATTGATGAAGGATATAATTCAATGGAATTGTATTTTTATGGTGATGACACTTATGCCTATATTTGGGGGGCGGAAGCTACTGACAGGACTTTTAGTGGAACATGGTATAATAATTGGCGGGATTTTAGAGATAGAATAGATGGACAGCCATTCTATATGCGTCGTCAATAAAATAGTGATAAAGATTAAAAATAAAGCCAGAGTCAATGATGATTCTGGCTTTATTTTTGAATATAGGAATTTATTTTTTCAAAAACAACTTCTTAAACTCCGCCGGATATGGCGTCTCGAACTCCATCAAATCTCCCGTTACCGGATGATAAAAGCAGAGTTTGAAAGCATGGAGTGCCAGTCGTCCGATAGGGTTGGGAGCATCTTCTCTTCCATATCTTCCATCACCGATAATAGGATGTCCTAAATCTTGCATGTGTACACGAATCTGATTCTTTCGGCCGGTTTCCAAATCGAGTTCCAACAGAGAATATCCGTTGGCACGTTTGATGGTCTTATAGTGGGTAATAGATTTTGATCCACCGTCATCATATTCACTGGAACTTACATAAAGTGTTTTATCAGTCAGCCAGGAAACGACTGTATCATAATCTTTTTCCATACTTCCCTCCACCACAGCTACATATCGACGGTCAGTCACGATATCGTGCCAGTTATCACGTAGTGTCCGCTGTGTTTTTTCGTCTTTAGCAAACATCATCAGGCCGGAAGTGTCCCTGTCCAGGCGATGAACGATAAACACACGGAATTGACGTCCGGAACGTTGCACGTATTCGTTAAGTATTGTATAGGCTGTGCGCTCTTTCTGTCTTTCTGTATTGACTGATAAAAGTCCTTGCATCTTTTCGACAACAATGATATATGCGTCTTCATACACGATTTTCAGCAGTCTGTTATTAAATTCTTTTTTTCCCTTTTGTTTGCTGATTTGCACTTTCATGCCCGCTTCAAGGGGAAAGTTGAATTGTGTGGTTATCACATTATCAACAAATACAACCCGTTTGCTTAGCAACGATTTTAATTTCGTACGACTTGCGTCCGGCATTTTGGCAGCCAGAAACTCCATTAGTTCCATGGGTTCTTTCACTGCATAATTGGTATATTGAGCACGTGCTTTTTCAGCAGGAGTTCTTCTAGGTCTTTTTCCCATTTCTTTTTTCTTTTGAAATTCTATTATCACCACGGATTATCGAAGTTCCAGCAACACCACATTTTCTACGTGGTGGGTGTGAGGGAACATATCTACCGGTTGAATGGCTTTCACCTTGTATTTCTCATCGAGTAATTGCAAATCCCGTGCTTGAGTGGCAGGATTACAACTTACATACACAATCCGTTTCGGTTCGGCAAACAAGATGACATCAACTACATCCTGGTGCATACCGGCACGAGGAGGATCAGTAATGATTACATCCGGGCGTCCATGCTGATTGATGAAATCCTGCGTCAGTATATCCTTCATATCACCGGCATAAAACAATGCATTCTTGATATCATTGATTTCTGCATTTACCTTTGCGTCTTCGATAGCTTCCGGCACATATTCGATACCGATTACCTGGCGAGCCTGGCGTGATACGAAGTTGGCGATTGTTCCCGTTCCTGTATAGAGGTCATATACCAGTTCGTTGCCTGTTAATCCGGCAAATTCCCGGGCTACTTTATATAAATTATAAGCCTGTTCCGAGTTGGTCTGATAGAATGATTTCGGTCCTACTTTGAAACGCAGTCCCTCCATTTCTTCAAAGATGTGATCTTTCCCTTTAAATACATGCACATCCAAATCATTGATTGTGTCATTGCACTTATTATTAATAATGTATAGAAGAGAAGTGATTTCTGGGAAAGAGTCCG
>OKSD01000553.1_pt1 | contig 39963 bp, 33 predicted proteins | sample 1601221 | NCBI WGS metagenome assembly OKSD01 (sample SAMEA3541550, study PRJEB24748) | human gut metagenome | biome: human gut; feature: human-associated habitat; material: faeces | place: China | collected 2012
CAAAATTGCAAAATAAAAATACAAAATTCAGATTTTGCAATTTTGCAGGCAGCTTTTCAAAAAAGTCCAAAAGGACTTTTTTGAAAAGCTGGGAAGCCCTTTCCGAGAGGAAAGGGCTTCTTTTGCGCTATCCTGCTTGCATTTTGATACAATTTGTGGTAACATATAGCGATAATACAATAGGAGTACTATGCCGATGTATCTGAAGCAGCTTGAAATTCAGGGCTTTAAATCCTTTGTTGATAAAACGACCGTTTCGTTCGGACACGACATCACGGCGATCGTCGGGCCGAACGGAAGCGGAAAATCAAATATTTCGGACGCCATCCGCTGGGTCATGGGTGAGCAGAATTCCCGCTCGCTGCGCGGCCAGAAAATGGAGGATGTCATTTTCGGCGGTACGCAGAAGCGCGGCCCGGTGGGCTTTGCGGAGGCGACGCTGCTGCTCGACAATTCCGACCGCGCGCTGAAATATGATGCGGACGAGCTGATGATCACGCGCCGGTATTACCGTTCCGGTGAGAGCGAATACTATATCAATCGACAGAGCGTCCGCCTGCGCGACATCAACGAACTGTTCATGGACACCGGCCTCGGCCGCGAGGGTTATTCCAACATCTCTCAGGGCCGTATCGACGAGATCCTGTCCCTGAAAAGCACGGATCGCCGCGAGATCTTTGAGGAAGCGGCGGGCATTTCCAAGTACCGCCACCGCAAGGAGGAAACGGAGCGGCGTCTGGCGACGACGCAGGACAACCTCCTGCGCATCGGGGACAAGATTTCAGAGCTGGAATTGCAGGTCGGCCCCCTGAAGGAGCAGTCGGAAAAAGCACAGAAATATCTGGCGCTGCGCGAGGAGCTCAAGGGCGTGGAGGTCGCGCTGTTTTTGCAGAATCTGGAGCGCCTCAGCGCTACTGCGCGCAAGGCGGAGGAGGACTATAATTCTGCGGTTTTCATTTTGCAGCGCGAGCATGAAGCACTCGATCACCTCTATGTGACCTCCGAAACGCTGACCTTCGATCTGCATAACCGCGATCTGCAGACCGACCGGCTCCGCGAGGCAATCAGCCAGATGGAGGCGCAGACGCAGGAGATCCGTAGCGGGATCGCTGTTTTGCAGACCAATGCGGAGAACAGCCGCGCCAATATCCGGCGCGTGCAGCAGGAGCTTTCCGAGCAGGACAGCCGCAGCGGCGGCATTGCCGAGCAGATTTCTTCGCTGGAAAAGCGCATCGCCGAGATCGCGCAGCAGCGCGGCACCTCGGAGCAGGAGCAGCGCGACGCGGAAGCGGAGGGCAAGCGCCTTGCGGATTCCGCGGACGGCATCACCCGGCAGTATCTGACCCTGCGCGGAGAGCAGGAACAGCGTCGTGCGGAGCTTTCCGGCCGGCAGGCAGACCTTGCGGCGCTGCTGGACGCCATGCGGCTGAACGAGGAGCGCCGCACGCAGGCACAGTCGGATGCGGCGGCGGCGACCGAGCGCTGCGACCAGACCAAAAAGCAGCTTGACCAGAGCAGACGGGCCCTTGCCGATGCGCAGGACGAAGCCACCGCTGCAAAAAATACCATTGAAGGCTACCGCCTGCGCGCCAGAACGCGCGCCGAGCGCCGCGACCAGCTCCAGAAGCAGACGAGCGACACGGCGGTATCGCTGGACACCGTTTCCGCGAAGCTCAAGGTTTTTGAGGAAATGGAGCGCGAGTACGAGGGCTTTTCCAAGGCCGTCCGCGTGGTGATGCAGGAGGGAAAGCGCGGCGCACTGCGCGGCATTGAAGGGCCGGTCTCCAAGCTCATCCGCGTGGCGGACGAATTTGCCATTGCCATCGAGATCGCGCTCGGCAGCGCGATGCAGCAGATCGTTGTGACGGACGAGGCCGCCGCGAAAGCGGCGATCAGCTATCTGAAACGCTCGGATGGCGGACGCGCGACTTTTTTGCCCATCAGTGTCATCCGCCCGCGCCCACTGAACGAAAAGGGCGTGGAGCAGTCGCGCGGCTTTGCGGGCATTGCCTCCGAGCTGGTGCAGTGCGAGGAAAAATATACCGGCGTGATCAGCAATCTTCTGGGGAAAACCGTGATCGCGGAGGATATGGACGCGGCGATTGCAATGGCGAACCGTTTTGGACATCGCTTCCGCATTGTCACGCTGGACGGTCAGGTCATCAATGCCGGCGGCTCCATGACCGGCGGTTCGGTTTCCAGAAATGCGGGCCTTCTGTCCCGCGCCAATGAGATCGAACGCCTGAAGCGCCAGCGCGACACGCTGCTGCAGAAGCTGGCCGGGCTGAAAACCGAGCTGACGGAGGCGACCCGGCAGGTGCAGCAGGTGGAATTTGAGCTTTCCGCGGAGGAAGGCCGCCTGCGTGCGGCGGAGGACGAGGTCCTGCGCTTACAGGGCGAGGAAAAGCAATACGCCGCGCTGTACGGCGCGATCAGCGATACGATCTCCTCCACACAGGGGGAGCTGGATTCCCTTGCGGCCAGAGATCGGGCAGATCAGGAACGGAAAACAAAGCTGGATGCCCAGATCGAGGAATTGAATCACAAAATCGAAGCGGCGGCGAAGGAACTGGACGTCCTATCGGACGGACAGAGCGTCGCGGCGGAGCAGAGCAGCCGCCTGACCGAACGGCTGACGGCCATCCGGATGCAGATCGCATCGCTGGACGCGGAAAAGGCGACCGCGCAGGATTCCATTCACCGCTTGCAGGGATTGGAGCAGGCGATGCGCGGCGACCGCGCGCAGAAACTGGCGTTGATCGAAGCCTACGCCGGCGAACTGGCCGGGGTGGAAGCGCAGATCAAGTCGCGTGAGGATGCACTTCAGACGCAGACCGCCGCGACGGAAGCAAAGCGCGAGGAGCTGAAAACGGCGCTGGAAGAACGCAAGCAGGTCGAAGCCAGAAAGACCGCCGCGGAGAAGGACGCGCAGAACAAAAACCGTGACATTCTGAACATGGAGCGCGAAAGTGCCCGCCTGGAAGCCAAAAAGACCTCTGCCGAGATGGAGGAAAAGCAGATCATCGACCGGCTCTGGGAGAGCTACGAGCTGACGCGCAGCACCGCGCCGCAGGCTGCGGCGGAGATCGAAAGCGCGGCGGCGGCATCCAAGCGCGTCAGCGAGCTGAAACGGAAAATTTCCGCCCTCGGCACGCCGAACCTCGGCGCGATCGAGGAATATGCACGCATCAACGAGCGCTATGAGTATCTGGCGGGGCAGCGCGACGATGTGCTGACCTCCAAGCGCGAGCTGGAAGGCATCATTCAGGACATCACAAAGCAGATGACGGAGATCTTCACGACGGAATTTGCCAAGATCAATACTTATTTCGGCCAGACCTTCACCGAAATGTTCGGCGGCGGCAAGGCCTCGCTGGAGCTGGAGGACCCGTCGCAGCCGCTGACCTGCGGCATTGAGATCCGCGTGCAGCCGCCCGGAAAGCAGCTCAAGACGATCACACTGCTGTCCGGCGGCGAGAAGGCCTTTGTCGCGATTGCACTTTACTTTGCAATTCTAAAGGTGCGCCCGACTCCCTTCTGTATGCTCGACGAGATCGACGCGGCGCTGGACGACCGGAACGTGGAGCGTTTCGCCAGCTATATGCGCGCCTTCAGCGGCAACACGCAGTTCATCGTCATCACGCACCGCCGCGGCACGATGGAGGAAGCGGACGTGCTGTACGGCGTGACCATGCAGGAGCAGGGCATTTCCAAGATCCTGCACCTGAACCTGAACGAAATGGAGCAGACGCTCGGCATTATCACGGAGGAATAAAAAATGGGTTTCTTTGAAAAAATCAAAAACGGCCTGAAAAAGACGAGAACCGCGATGGCCAATACCTTCGGCGGCATTTTCTCCGGCTTTTCCGGCGCAAATGAGGAGTTTTACGAAGAATTAGAGGAGAGCATGATCTTGGCCGACATGGGCGTGGAAACGTCCTGCAAGGCGGTCGAGCTGCTGCGTGAGCGGGTCAAGGAGGAAAAGCTGCGCGACGCGGAGGAGATCCGCAATGCGCTCAAGGACATTCTGGTGCAGATGCTGAACGTGGGCGACACCGCGCTGAAGCTGGGCACCCGCCCGTCTGTCGTGCTGGTGATCGGCGTCAACGGCGTCGGCAAGACGACTACGATCGGTAAGCTCGCCCACGCGCTTTCCGCGCAGGGGAAAAAGGTCCTGCTGTGCGCCGCGGATACGTTCCGCGCGGCGGCTGCGGATCAGCTTGAGATCTGGGCCAACCGCTCCGGCGTGGACATCGTGCGCCAGCACGAGGGCGCGGACCCGGCCTCCGTGGTCTACGACGCGATCTCGGCGGCAAAGGCCAGAGGGACGGACGTCATCCTCTGCGATACGGCCGGCCGCCTGCATAACAAGGCAAACCTGATGAACGAGCTCGGAAAAATTTCCCGCATCATCGACCGCGAGCTGCCGGACGCGGACAAGGAAGTCCTGCTGGTGCTCGACGGAACGACCGGCCAGAACGGCCTGATGCAGGCAAAGCAGTTTAAGGAGATCGCGGGCGTGACGGCTATCGCGCTGACCAAGCTCGACGGTACCGCCAAGGGCGGCATCGTCGTCGCGGTGGCGGATGCTTTGCAGATCCCCGTGAAATACATCGGCGTGGGCGAGCAGATGGACGACCTGATGCCCTTTGATGCACAGGCCTTCATCGACGCGCTGATCTGAGGAGGAAACAGAGATGAGAACGGACGGCAGAGCGGCGGATGAGATGCGCAAGGTCAAGGCGACGCTGGGCTTTTCCAAATTTGCGGAGGGAAGCTGCCTGATCGAGGTGGGGGACACGATGGTCCTCTGCAATGCCTCGGTGGAGGAGCGCGTCCCGCCCCATGTGACGAGCGGCGGCTGGGTGACGGCGGAGTATTCCATGCTGCCCAGAGCGAACCGCGAGCGCAGCAAGCGCGATATTTCCAAGCTGAAGCTATCCGGCCGCAGCGCGGAGATCCAGCGGCTGATCGGGCGGAGCCTCCGCAGCGCAACCGATCTGGAAGCGCTGGGACAGCGCACGATCACCATCGACTGCGATGTTTTGCAGGGCGACGGCGGCACACGCACGGCCTCCGTCACGGGCGGCTTTATCGCATTGGCGCTGGCCTGCCGCAGACTGATGGAGCAGGGAAAAATCACGCAGATGCCGCTGCGGACCTATGTATCCGGCATTTCCGCCGGTATTGTCCGCAATGAGGCCCTGCTCGATCTGTGCTACGAGGAGGATTCCCGCGCGATGGTCGACCTCAACTGCGTGATGACCGCCGAGGGCGACATCATCGAATTGCAGGCGACGGGCGAGGGACGGCCCTTCACGCCGGAGGAGCAGCGCAGGCTGATCGCCCTGTGCCGTAAGGGAAACGCCGTCCTGACGCAGATGCAGCGCCGCTGCTTGGGGGAACTGTGATGAAGCTGGTCGTTGCAAGCAATAACGCGCACAAGATCGAAGAGCTGCGCGCGATCCTTGGGGAGCTGGGCTTTGAGGTCTGCTCCCAGAAAGATGCCGGTCTGCATATTGAGCCGGACGAAAACGGAACGACGTTTGAGGAAAATTCCTATATCAAGGCGAAGGCGACGCTTGATGCCTGCGGCTTTGCCACGGTGGCGGACGATTCCGGCCTGATGGTCGATGCGCTCGGCGGCGCACCGGGCGTCCACTCCGCGCGCTACGGCGGCGAAGCGTACAAGTCAGACCGTGCGCGGCTGGAACTTCTGCTTCGTAATATGGAAGAGAAAGAGAACCGGAAGGCGCATTTCGTCAGCGTGATCACGCTCCTGCTGCCCGACGGCAGGAAGATCGTCGCGCGCGGCGAATGTCCGGGCGAGATCCTGCGGGCGCCGCAGGGGGAGAACGGCTTCGGCTATGACCCGGTCTTTTATATCCCGGAGGCGGGCTGCACATTTGCGCAGATGCCCGCGGAAAAGAAAAACGAGATCTCCCACCGCGCCAGAGCCCTGCGGCTGCTGGCGGAGAAAATCAGAAAGGGGCAATGGGATGTTGACGAGTAAACAGCGCGCCGAGCTGCGCGCGCAGGCAAATACACTGGAAACGATCCTGATGGTCGGCAAGGGCGGCATTACCGAGCAGGTCATCGCCGAGGCAAAGACACAGCTTACTGCGCGGGAGCTGGTCAAGGGCCGCGTGCTGGAAGCCGCGCTCCTCAGCGCGCGCGAGGCTTCCGACGAACTCTGCGCCGCGCTCGGCGCGGAGGGCATCCAGACAGTCGGTTCCAAATTTGTCATTTATAAGAAATCGGAAAAGAAAACGCAGGAGGCGGCACGCGCCGCCCGCCAGCTGAAGAAAAAGGCGGAGAACCCCGTTCGCCGCGGCGCGCAGGAGCGCCGCCGTCAGGCGAAGGAGATGCGCGAAAAGCGCAATGAGTATTTCCGTCAGGCTGCAATTCAGGCGGCCATTGACCGCCGGAACGGAAAGAAGTAAGAAATGATGGCAAGAATCGGCATTTTCGGCGGCAGCTTCAATCCGCCGCATCTGGGACATCTGCTCGCGCTGCGGGAGTTTCAGGAAAAACTGAATCTGGACGAACTGCTGGTCATCCCCGCAGGCGACCCGCCGCACAAGGCGCTCAGCGCCAATTCGCCGGACGCGGAGCTGCGCTTCGTGCTGACGGAACTGGCCTGCGTCGACATTCCGAAGTGCTGCGTCAGCGATATGGAACTGCGCCGCGAGGGCAAGAGCTACACGGCCGACACGGTGCTGGCGCTGCGCGGCCGCTATCCGGCCGACGAGCTGTTCCTGCTGATGGGGACGGATATGTTTCTCTCCTTTGAGAAGTGGTATAACCCGGAGGTCATCGCGAAGGAAGCAACGCTCGTTGTCGCACACCGTGCGGAGGACGACCGCAGCGCGCTGGAGGAGCAGGCACGCAGGCTGCGCGAGCGCTTCGGTGCAAAGGTCGTCTGGCTGGAAAACGCCTTCTTGCCTTATTCCTCCACCTCGGTTCGTGCCATGCTGGCCTTCGGCTGCGGGAAGGACTATCTCGCGCCAATGGTATATGAGGAGATCTGCCAGCGCAGACTGTACTATGTCGGCCACGATCTGAAGAACCTTCCCTTTGAAAAACTGTCGCGGGTCAGCCTGAGCCTGCACAATCCAAAGCGCGTGCCGCACGCGCAGGGGTGCAGCCGGACGGCGGAAACACTGGCCGAGCGCTTCGGCGCGGACCCGGATGCCGCGCGGCGCGCGGGGATCCTGCACGACGTGACCAAGGCACTTCTGCCGCAGGAACAGTTGAAATTGTGCGAAGAATGTGGTATGCTGTACAGTGATTTCGAGGGAAAGAACGGGAAACTCCTTCATGCGAAAACCGGCGCGGCGGTTGCGGCGCGGGTGTTCGGAGAAAGCAGGGAGGTCTGTGAGGCGATCCGGTGGCATACGACCGGCCGCGCAAACATGACGACTCTGGAAAAAATCATCTATCTGGCGGACTACATGGAGCCGAACCGCGATTTCCCCGGCGTGGAAAAGCTGCGTGAGGCTGCGGAAACAAGTTTGGATGCAGCCATGATTCTCGGACTGGAGATGTCCATCGCGCAGCTTCGCGGGCGCGGCAGGAGCATTGATCCGAATTCACAGGCCGCTTTGGATTTCTTTCAAGAAAGGACAAAAGAACTATGAAGATTTTCGGCAACAGCCGCCGTCGGCGCCGCGACGCAGCGCCGCAGCGCCGGCAGAATGCGCAGAATCCGCGTCCCGCTGTCCGGCAGAGCCCCGCTTCCGGTGAGAAAAAGTCCGGCGGTCTGACCGGCAGAACAAAGGGCCTGATTCTGCTGACCTGTTCGATCTGCCTGTTCTTGGGTGTAAGTGTGATGTGTGTTGCTTGTATGTTTAGCGCAATCGGAGCACCAAAGAAAGACCCAAATAACCCGCGGACGCAGGTCGGAACGAACCCCAGTCAGGCGAGTATCCCGCAGGACGAGAAAAACGACACCGTCGCGAACACGGACGACGGCGTGTTCAATATCCTCATCTGCGGCACGGACGGCGACGGCGGCCGGACGGACACCATCATCGTGGCCAATCTGGACACGGGGGCAAACACCGTTTCGCTGATGAGCATCCCGCGCGATACCTATATCTATGGCAACTACTATCTGCCCAAGATCAACTCCGTTTATGGCTCAGCCGGCATGGGCGAGAAGGGAATTCAGGCTCTGCGCGACAAGATCGGCAACACCTTTGGCATATGGACGGACGGCTATGTAATGGTTGATCTGGAGGCTTTTGAGAAGATTGTCGATATGGTCGGCGGCGTTTATGTCGAAGTGCCGATGAACATGAACTATGACGACCCGACGCAGGATCTGTATATCCATCTGCAAAAGGGCTGGCAGACGCTCGACGGTGCGCACGCCATCCAGCTTTGCCGCTACCGCTACGGTTACGCCACGGCTGACATCCGCCGCACGGAGGTACAGCAGGATTTCCTGAAAGCACTGGCAAAGAAGTGTGTGGAGACGATCTCCCTTTCCCAGATCCCGCAGTACGCGAAGATCTTCTCGGACTATGTCCGCACCGACCTGACCATCGGCAACATCATCTATTTTGCCCGCCGGCTGACACAGTGCAATTTTGACGATATGTATACCGTTACGCTGCCCGGCGAGGGCGTGAGCGTGAACGGCGGCGACTACTATGAGCTCTATCCCAATGCGACGCTCAAAATTCTGAACGAGCATTTTATCCCGGATAAGAATAACCCCCTGACCATCTATGACCTGAGCATCCGACAGGTGACCAGCAGCTCTTCCACCGAGCCGGAGGAGACTACCAGAAGAACGGAGCCGCCGGAAACGACCGAGCCGCCGGAAACAACGGAACCGACGGAATCCACGGAAAAGACGGAACCGACGAAGCCTTCGGAGTCGGAGAAGCCCACAAAACCGACCACACCCTCGGAGTCTTCCGATCAGACGGAACCGACGGAGCCCTCCGACTCCTCGGATGCGCCGGAGCCGACGGAAACCGAGCCGACCGAGCCGTCCAAGGAACCTGAACCGGGGCCCTCGGATGAGCCGGGACCGCACGGCTGACAGAAAGGAGAAAACCTTATGGAATATACCCCCAAACAGATCGCTCTGCGGGCGGCCAAGGCGCTTGACGACAGAAAAGGTCTCGATATCCGCCTGCTGGAAGTTGGAGATGTGACGAGTATCGCGGATTATTTTCTGATCTGCACCGGCACATCCAATACGCATGTTAAAACGCTGTGCGATGCGGCGGAAGCCGCCGTCGAGGAGATGGGCGAGCCGCTCCTGCACCGCGAGGGTCACCGCGGCGGCACTTGGGTGCTGCTGGATTTCGGCTGTGTGGTGGTTCATGTCTTTACCAACGAGACCCGTGAATTCTATGATCTGGAGCGCCTCTGGAACGACGCACAGCAGGTCCCGATGACCTTTGAGGAGGAAGCAAAGTGAAATACGATTTTACGGCCATTGAAAACAAATGGCACAAGATCTGGGCGGATCAGCAGCTTTATAAGGCGGAAACCGGCTCGGATAAAAAGAAGTTTTACGCACTGGTCGAGTTCCCGTACCCCTCCGGCGCCGGCCTGCATGTCGGCCATGCCCGCCCGTATACCGCGATGGACGTGATCGCGCGCAAACATCGGATGCAGGGAGAGAACGTTCTGTTCCCCATGGGCTACGACGCCTTCGGCCTGCCGACGGAAAACTATGCGATCAAGAACCACATCCATCCGGCGATCGTCACGGAGAACAACATCAGGACCTTCCGCGGCCAGCTTCAGGCGCTGGGCTACAGCTTTGACTGGGATCGCGAGATCAACACCACCGATCCGAAATACTACAAGTGGACGCAGTGGATCTTCCTCCAGCTCTATAAGAACGGCCTTGCCTACAAGGCCAAGATGCCGGTCAACTGGTGCACCTCCTGCAAGTGCGTGCTTGCCAACGAGGAGGTCGTGGAAAATGTCTGCGAGCGCTGCGGCAGCCCGGTCGTCCGCAAGGAGAAGAGCCAGTGGATGCTCCGCATCACGAAATACGCCCAACGTCTGCTGGACGATCTGGACGACGTGGACTACATCGAGCGCGTGAAGATCCAGCAGCGCAACTGGATCGGCCGCTCCACCGGCGCGGAGGTGCGCTTCGGCAGCACGCTGGGCGATGATGTCGTGGTCTACACGACCCGCCCGGACACGCTCTTCGGCGCGACGTACATGGTCCTTTCCCCGGAGCACGCACTGGTGGAGAAGTGGATGGACCGTCTGGAAAATGCTGACGAGGTCAAGGAATATCAGAAGGCAGCGGCGGCGAAGTCCGATTTTGAGCGCACCGAGCTTTCCAAGGAAAAGACCGGCGTGCAGCTCCGCGGCGTGAAGGGTATCAACCCTGTCAACGGCAAGGAGATCCCCATCTTTATCTCCGACTATGTCCTTGCGACCTATGGTACCGGCGCGATCATGGCCGTTCCGGCGCATGACGAACGCGACTGGGACTTTGCCAAGAAGTTCGGCTGTGAGATCATTGAGGTCGTCAAGGGCGGCAACGTGCAGGAAGCAGCCTTCACCGACTGTGCAACCGGCGTGATGGTCAATTCCGGCTTCCTCGACGGCATGAGCGTCGAAGAGGCGAAGAAGGCGATCGTCGCCTATCTGGAGGAGAAAAAGCTCGGCGAGGCGAAGGTCAACTTCAAGCTGCGCGACTGGGTCTTCTCCCGTCAGCGCTACTGGGGCGAGCCGATCCCCATTGTCCACTGCCCGAAGTGCGGCACCGTTCCGCTGGACGAAAAGGACCTGCCGCTGATTCTGCCGGAGGTCGAGAGCTATGAGCCGACCGACGACGGCCATTCTCCTCTTGCGAACATCCCCGAATGGGTGAATACCACTTGCCCGTGCTGCGGCGGCCCCGCCAAACGCGAAACGGATACCATGCCCCAGTGGGCAGGCTCCTCGTGGTATTACCTGCGCTATATGGATCCGCACAATGACAAGGCGCTGGCCAGCCCGGAAGCCCTGAAATACTGGAGCCCCGTGGACTGGTACAACGGCGGTATGGAGCACACCACGCTGCATCTGCTCTATTCCCGTTTCTGGCACAAGTTCCTCTTTGATATCGGCATTGTGCCGACGAAGGAGCCCTATGCCAAGCGCACGAGCCACGGCATGATCCTCGGCGAGGGCGGCATCAAGATGTCCAAGTCTCGCGGCAACGTCATCAATCCGACGGACGTCATCCGGGAATTCGGCGCGGACACGATGCGCACTTATATCATCTTCATCGGCGACTTTGAGAAGGCGGCGACGTGGGCGACCAACGCGGTCAAGGGATGCAAGCGCTTCCTCGACAAGGTCTGGAATCTCGCCGAAACCGTGACCGATCACGAGACGGCGTATTCCAAGAAGAACGAGGCCATCCTCCACAAGACCATCCGCAAGGTCACATCCGACATCGACGCGCTCAAGGGCAACACCGCGCTTGCCGCACTGATGACGCTGACGTCCACCCTGACGGACAATGGCTGCAACGCTGCCGAGCTCAAGACGCTTTTGCAGCTGCTCAGCCCCTTTGCACCGCATATCTGCGACGAGATCTGGCAGCTCCATGGCTTCGAGGGCATCTGCTCCGTTTCTTCCTGGCCGACCTATGACGAGGAGAAGTGCAAGGATTCCGAGATCGACATGGCCGTGCAGGTCAACGGCAAGCTCCGCGGCACCATTCATGTTGCGGCGGATCTGGACAACGAAACGGTCATCGCCGCGGCGACGGCGGACGAGAAGATCGCACGCTTCTTGGAAAAACAGGGTGGCTCCATCATCAAGACCATCGTCGTGAAGAACAAGCTGGTCAACCTGATCGTGAAATAACCTTAGTCCGCCGGGAGGCTGCTCCCGGCGGATTTTTTGCAGGGAATGGGGAATAAGTTTTGTGTTCCGACCGTTTTTCGTATATTTTTTTGAAAAAGAGGCGTACAATACGGGAAAACGATGTAATCTAACAACCTGAAAGGAAAAGGTGACAAATTCATCAGTATTCCGTTAAAACGGTTGAAATTTTTGTGCAAAGTTGTATAATAGATAGCGTCAGTTGGGAAGGGCAAGGTCTGCTTTCTCCGGGAAGCGTCTTTGCCCCTGCGAACGGACGCAAAGAAATCACTGGGACAAAGGAGCACGTTTGAATGGAGCAGACAATGCACAATTCCCTCAAGAGATTCTCCATGGGGGATGAATCGCGGGCGTACACCTTCCTCGGCTGCCATAAGGCGGAGCAGGACGGCGTTCCCGGATATGTTTTCCGCGTCTGGGCGCCGCGTGCGCAGGGCGTGAGTGTGACCGGCGACTGGAATTTCTGGAATCCGATGGATATGCCGATGACCTATCTGGAATACGGCGTCTGGGAGGCATTTTCCATCTATGCCAAGGAGGGCGACGCTTATAAATTCTGCGTCCGCCGTGCCGACGGAAGCACGGTATACAAATCCGATCCCTATGGCTTCCGTACCTGCCGCCTGCCGGAGACCTCCAGCCGGGTCTGCACGCTGGACGGCTATACGTGGGGTGATGCCGCTTACCGCCGCCAGCAGGGCAAGCGCAAGCTGCTCGACAGCCCGATGAACATCTACGAGGTCCATTTCGGCTCATGGCGGCGCAAGCCGGACGGAAGCTGCTATAATTACGAAGAACTGGCCGACGAGTTGGTTCCTTACCTCAAGGAGATGGGCTACACCCATCTGGAACTGATGCCGCTGGCCGAATACCCCTACGACCCCTCCTGGGGCTATCAGGTGACGTGTTATTATGCGCCGACCTCGCGCTATGGTGAGCCGCAGCAGCTCATGCGCTTTGTGGATAAGTGCCATCAGGCGGGCATCGGCGTTTTGCTGGACTGGGTACCGGCGCATTTCCCCAAGGATGAAAACGGCTTGTATGAATTTGACGGCACCTGCTGCTATGAGCTGTCCGACCCCATGATGAACGAGCATCCGGACTGGACAACGCGGATATTCGACTTCGGCAAGGGCGAGGTGCAGTCCTTCCTCATCTCCAACGCTGTCTATTGGATGGAATACTATCACATTGACGGCCTGCGCGTGGACGCGGTGGCTGCGATGCTTTACCTCGACTACGGCCGCAAGGAGTATCATCCCAATAAGTTCGGCGGCAAGGAAAATCTGGAGGCGATCGCCTTCCTGCGTAAACTCAACCGCGCGGTGTTCTCCGCCCGGCGCAATGCGATCACGGCGGCGGAGGAATCCACAGCATATCCCATGGTGACCAAGCCGGACTACGACGGCGGCCTCGGCTTCCTCTATAAGTGGAACATGGGCTGGATGAACGATATGCTCCACTATATGTCGCTGGACCCGCTCTTCCGCAAGGGCAGCCACAACAATCTGACCTTCTCCATGACCTACGCCTACTCGGAGAACTTCATCCTCCCGCTTTCGCATGACGAGGTCGTCCATGGCAAGGGCTCCCTCATCAACAAAATGCCGGGGGATTACGACGCAAAATTCAGCAACCTTCGCGTGCTGTATGGCTTTATGATGAGCCATCCGGGCAAGAAGCTCAACTTCATGGGCAACGAATTTGCGCAATTTATCGAATGGCGCTATGATCAGCAGCTCGACTGGATGCTGCTCGGCTACGATCGGCACCGTCAGATGCAGGCCTATGTCCGTGATCTGAACCACTTCTATCTGGACAACAGCAGCCTGTGGAACAACGATTCCGACTGGAACGGCTTCCGCTGGATCTCGCCGGACGACTGTGACAACAGCATTGTTTCCTACCGCCGGATCGACCGCAGAGGCAGAGAACTGATCGTGATCTGCAATTTCTGCCCGGTCACGCGCACAGGCTACCGGCTCGGTCTGCCGAAGCCCGGTGAATATCAGGTGGTATTCAACAGCGATGACGCTGCCTACGGCGGCACGGGAATGGCACTTGCCGACGTCGTGGCAGAGAAAGAACCCATGCACGGCTTATCCTATTCCGGCGAATTCACGATCCCGCCGCTTTCGACAACCTTCTACCGCAGAAAGGTCACACCGAGAAAGCACAAAAAGGAGAATTGAGCATGAACTTTCAGAAAAAACACTGCGTTGCAATGCTTCTTGCCGGCGGTCAGGGCAGCCGTCTGATGGTGCTGACGGAAAATACCGCCAAGCCTGCCGTTCCCTTCGGCGGGAAATACCGCATCATTGATTTTCCGCTTTCCAATTGTGTCAATTCCGGCATCGACACCGTCGGTATCCTGACGCAGTACCAGCCGCTGGAGCTGAACGAATACATAGGCAACGGCCAGCCGTGGCGCCTGAACCGCAGCCATGGCGGCGCGCAGGTCCTGCCGCCCTATGCCAAGAGCAAAAAGTCCGAGTGGTACAAGGGAACGGCGAACGCTATCTATCAGAATATTCCATTCATCGAGCGCTACGATCCGGACGACGTGCTCATTCTCTCCGGCGATCATATCTACAAGATGGACTATGCGGCCATGCTCCGCTACCACGAGCAGAGAAAGGCTGACTGCACCATCGCGGTGCGGACGGTCCCCATTGAGGAGGCCAGCCGCTTCGGTATCATGAACACCCGCGAGGACGGCGAAATTTACGAGTTTGAGGAAAAGCCCAAAAAGCCGAAGAGCACCAACGCCTCCATGGGCATCTATGTGTTCAAGTGGTCGGTATTGAAGAAGTTCCTCATCGCGGACGAAGAGGATCCCAAATCCGAAAATGATTTCGGCAAGAATGTCATCCCGGCGATCCTCGCGGCGGGCCACCGCCTGTTTGCCTATCAGTTTGAGGGCTACTGGAAGGACGTCGGAACGATCAACTCCCTTTGGGAGGCCAACATGGACCTTTTGGGGACGGAGCCTGCCTTCAACCTCTACGGGGAGAAGGGCAAGCGCATCTATGCCAGAAACTATGCCATGCCGTCGAGCTTCATTGCCAAGGAATCCAAAAATGTCAACAGCCTGATCGCGGAAGGCTGCGAGATCTTCGGCAGCATTTCCCACTCGGTCATCTCCACCGGCTGCACGGTGGAGGAAGGTGCGATCGTGGAGGACAGCGTCATCATGCCGAATGTGCGCATTGAAAAGGGCGCGATCATCCGCCACGCCATCATCGGCGAGGACTGCCGCATCTGCCGCGGCGCCGTGATCGGCGGGTCCTTTGCCGAGGGCGAGGACAGAAAGATCAGCGTTGTCGGAAAAGCCAAGACCATTGCGCCGAATTCGGCCATTATGCCGGGCGAGATCCGCTGAAGGAGGGGAATATCATGACTGCAATGGGAATCGTATTTGCGAATATTTATGACAGCTCCCTTGGTTCTCTGACCAACAAGCGCACCATGGCGTCGCTGCCTTACGGCGGACGCTACCGCCAGATCGACTTCTCCCTGTCCAACATGACGAACTCCGGCATCCGCCACATCGGTATCATCACGAAGCACAACTATCAGTCCCTGATGAACCACATCGGCTCCGGTCAGGAGTGGGACCTTGACCTGGAGGAGGGCGGCCTGGAATTCCTGACGCCGTTTGCGATGGGTCACAACGGCTCCTACCGCGGCAAGCTGGAGGCACTCAATTCCGCAAAGTCCTTTTTGGAGGATTCGGCAGAGGATTATATCATTCTGGCGGACAGCGGCGTGCTCTGCGCCATTGATTTCCGCAAGGTGCTGGCCGATCATATCGCCTCCGGCGCAGATCTGACGGTCGTCACCAAAGAGGGGATCGCCAACGGGGAAAAGCAGCTTGATCTGGCGGTCCGTGTCGATGATAACAACCGGGTCACGGATCTGGCGGTGGACTACTGCGCGGGCAAGGAGTATCTTGCGTCCATGGGTATCTTCATCATCAGCCGCGAGCTGTTGATCCGGGAGGTAACGGAAGCCGTGGCGCATAATCGCTATCATTTTGAGCGCGACCTCGTCATGCATGGCTTTGCCGAAACCGGAATGACGGTCAATGCCTACCGCTTTGGCGGGATCGCACTGTTCAACGAGAGCACGACGGAGTTTTATCACAACAATCTGGCGCTCGTTCGCCCGGAGGTGCGCTATGGACTCTTCGGCAGCGGTCTGACGATCTACACCAAGGTTCGCGATGAGGTTCCGACCTACTACGGCGAGCATTCCGAGATTGACGACTGCATCGTCGCCGACGGCTGCACGCTGGAAGGCAGAGCGAGCAATTCCGTTCTCTTCCGCGGTGTGCGGCTGGAGGCCGATGCGGAGGTGCGCGACTGCGTCATCATGCAGGGCTGCGTGATCGGCGAAGGTGCAGATCTGGAATGTGTCATTTTGGATAAAGAAGTCATCGTGCGGCCCGGCGCCGTGCTGCGCGGCACGATGGATCATCCGCTGGTATTCAAAAGAGGAGAAGTGGTATGAAAATTGCAATGGTCGCTTCCGAAGCGGCTCCCTTTGTCAAAACAGGCGGGCTGGGAGATGTGATGCAGGCGCTGCCTGCCGAGCTCTCCCGCATCAAGGGCAATGAGATCGTCCTGCTCCTGCCGTACTACAAGAAGCTGAAGCAGGACCCGAACCTTCAGGTGGAATATATCGGCTCGTTCAATATGGAACTGGCATGGCGGGAGAGCTACGTCGGCATCCTGCGCCTGAAGTCCCGCCGCAAGAAGTTACAGGTCTATTTCATCGACAATGACTACTATTTCGGCGCGCGCGGTTCGATCTACGGCGACTTTGACGACGGCGAGCGGTTTGCCTATTTTTCCAAGGCCGTTCTTGCAGCGCTGTATTATCTGGATTTCAAGCCGGAGATCCTGCACTGCCACGACTGGCAGGCCGCCATGGCGGTCATTTATTACCGTGCGCTCTACCACGACTGGAGCCCGGATACTAGGACGGTATTCACCATCCACAATGTGGAGTATCAGGGCTGGGCGGATGCATCCTTCTTTGATAACACGCTTGGTCTTCCAGAGGAGTACCGCGGCAGACTTACCTTTGACGGCGCGATCAACATGATGAAAGGCGCCATTGAGGTGGCGGACATTGTGACGACCGTTTCCAAGTCCTACGCGGACGAGCTGCGCTATCCTTACTATGCGCACCGGCTCGACGGCGTGCTGCGCAATGCGTGGCTGTGGGGCATTACCAACGGCATTGACACGACGACGTTTGACCCGGCAACCGACAAGGCGATCGCCGTGCACTATTCCGCTGCACACATGGAGGGCAAGTGGGAAAACAAGCGGGCGCTGCGCGAAGAGCTCGGCCTGCGGACGGACACGGATGCGCCCATCCTCGCGATGGTGACCCGGCTGGCCGGACACAAGGGCATCGACCTGCTGTGCTATATCTTCCAGCGCCTGATGGAGCGGGAGGTGCAGCTCGTCATCGTCGGCACGGGTGAGCGGCAGTATGAGTATGCACTCAGCGCCTTTGCGCGGCAGTATCCCGGCAGGGTCGCCGTGCGGCTGTGCTTCGATCAGGAGCTTGCCTCGCGGATCTACGCCGGTGCGGATATTTATCTGATGCCGTCGAAGTCCGAGCCCTGCGGCCTGTCGCAGCTCATCGCCATGCGCTACGGCACGGTGCCGGTTGTTGCGGCGACCGGCGGCCTGCGGGATACCGTTCCGCCCTATAATTCCGAAACGAAGGAAGGCCGCGGCTTTACCTTCCAGAGCTACAACGCGGACGACTTCCTCGGCGCGATCGACCGTGCGGTCGGCCTTTACTACGGTGCGCGCGAGGAATGGAATGAACTGGCAAAACGCGACATGGAATGCGACTTCAGTTGGCAGCAGCCTGCCGCGGAATATATGCAGCTTTACACCGAGCTGCGCAGCAAGTAATCCCCGGGAAGCTCCGTGCTCCGGAGCTTCCACAGACAGACAATTAGGAGGCAACTATGCAGAAATCAAAACAGACAGTGAATGCCGCTCGCCCGGAACTGACCGTCAACCCCAAAGAGGCGATGCAGGACGCGCTGCGCCGTCTTTTCGGCTGCGGTCTGGAGGATGCAACGGAAAAGCAGGCCTACCGTGCACTTTGCACGGTCGTGCGGGAGCTTCTCGCAGAGAAGAACCGCGTTTTCCAGGATCGCTGCGCCGAGGAGCAGAAAAAAGAAGTTTATTATATGTCCATGGAGTTCCTTGTCGGCACAAGCCTGAGAAACAACCTGTTCAACCTCGGCGTGGAGAAGGAATACCGCGAAATGCTCGAACAGGCCGGGATCAACATCGACCACCTGTACGCCATGGAACCGGATGCCGGCTTAGGCAACGGCGGCCTCGGCCGTCTGGCGTCTTGCTATATGGATGCCGGCACCGGTCTCGGCTATCCCATCACCGGCTGCTCCATCCGCTATGAGTTCGGCATCTTCCGCCAGAAGATCGTCGATGGCTGGCAGATGGAATTTCCGGACAACTGGCTGGAAATGGGCGACGTGTGGCTCCGCACCCGCGAGGACGATGCCGTGGAGGTCAAGTTCGGCGGCGAGGTCCGCGAGTGGATGGACAACGGCCGCTTCAAGGTCGCGCAAGTCGGCTATAACTCCGTCATCGCCGTGCCGCATGATATGTTCATCTCCGGCTATGACAGCGACGCTGCCAACCGCCTGATCCTCTGGAGCGCCAAGCTGCCGCAGAGCTTCGATATGGCGGCTTTCTCCCGCGGCGACTACGTCCGCGCGCTGGAGCAGAATGCCATGGCGGAAACGATCTCCAAGGTCCTTTACCCGGCGGACGATCACATTCAGGGCAAGCGCCTGCGCCTGAAGCAGCAGTACCTGCTGGTTTCCGCCTCCCTGCAGAGCATCCTGAAAAAGCACTATAAGAAGTATCACACCTATTCCAATCTGGCCGACAAGCTGGCCATCCACATCAACGACACCCATCCGGCGCTCTGCGTACCGGAGCTGATGCGCCTGCTGATCGACGAGCACGATTTCGGCTGGGACGAGGCGTGGGAGATCACCTGCAACATCCTGTCCTATACCAACCACACCGTCATGAGTGAGGCGCTGGAGCGCTGGAACGTCGATCTGTTCCGCGAGCAGCTTCCGCGGGTCTACTCCATCTGTGTGGAGATCAACCGCCGCCTGATCGAGCATCTGTGCGCGGTCTATCCCAACGACTGGGGCAAGATCAACTATATGGCAGTTATTTCAAACAACGAAGTCCATATGGCGAATCTCTGTCTTGCCGCCTGCCATGCCGTCAACGGCGTCTCCAAGCTGCACACGGACATCCTGCGCAACGGCATTTTCCGCGACTACTGCCAGATCACGCCGGACCGCTTCCTGAATGTAACGAACGGTATCGCGTACCGCCGCTGGCTGTGCCAGTCCGACCCGCTGCTGACGGACTACCTCACCACACTCATTGGCGACGGCTTCAAGCGCGACGCGCGCGACCTGGAAAAACTGATGAAGTACGAGAACGACGAAAAGGTCCTCGCCGAGCTGCGCAAAATCAAGCGCAAGAACAAGGAACGTCTTGCCAAGCTGATCGAGGATCAGAACGGCGTTCGCGTCGACCCGGATTCCATTTTCGATATTCAGATCAAGCGTCTGCATGAGTATAAGCGGCAGCTGCTGAACATCCTGCACGTGCTGTATCTGTACAACCAGATCAAGAAGAACCCGGATGCGCCTTTCGTACCCAGAACCTTCATTTTTGCGGCCAAGGCCTCGGCCGGTTATATCCGCGCAAAGCAGACGATCAGCCTGATCGTGGCGGTGTCCAACTTCATCAATGCCGATCCTGAGGTGCGTGACAAGCTCAAGGCCGTTTTTATCGAGGACTACAAGGTTTCCCTCGCGGAGATCATCATCCCGGCGGCGGACATCTCCGAGCAGATCTCCGTGGCGGGCAAGGAGGCCTCCGGCACCGGCAATATGAAGCTCATGATCAACGGCGCCGTGACCATCGGTACACTGGACGGCGCGAACGTCGAGATCCACGAACAGGTGGGTGACGACAACATCGTCCTGTTCGGCATGAAGGCACACGAAGTCGACGAGCTCTGGCAGCGCGGCTATGATCCCAACGAGTTCCTGACCGACGACCTGCGCGAGGTGCTGGATATGCTGACCTCCGGCATCCTCGGCCAGCGCTTTGACGATCTGGTCGACTCTCTGCTGACCAAGCGGTTCGGCGTTGCCGACCCCTATATGACCATCGCGGACTTCGAGGACTACGCGAGAGCACAACGGCTGGTTTCCAAGCTCTATCTGGACAAAAAGAAGTTTGCGCATATGTCGCTGGTCAACATTGCCAAGGCGGGTATTTTCTCCTCTGACCGCGCCGTCAAGGAGTATGCCGAAAAGATCTGGGATCTGGACTGATGCGAATTCTGTTTGACAGCAGGCAGGAGCAGTACAAAACCCCGTTCGGAACACTCCGGACGGGGGAGTCCTGCATTTTGCATATGAGGATTCCCGTGAACTGCGGGGCGACCTCCGTAACTCTGATCGTGGAAAACTGCGAAGAACAGCCGTTCTGCGAGGTTCCCTTTGCGAGGGACGGCGGCGACGGTGTGTACGACACGTGGAGCTGTCGCTTCGCGCTGGAGGAGCGAGGCCTGTACTTTTACTGGTTCCGCGTCGGCAAAACGGATGGCAGCTTCCGTCTGTTCCGGCAGGGGAGTCAGACCAATATGGAGGCAGGGGAAAAGTGGCAGGTCAGTGCCATTCCGGCAGACTTTACGGTGCCGGACTTTGCGCGCGGTGCGGTCATGTATCAGATCTTCCCGGATCGCTTCCATCAGGTCGGCCGCTGCGACCTGACCGACAAGCTCCAGCCCTTCTGGATCCATCAGAAGCTCTCCGATACGCCGCAGTATACGGCGGATGCCGGCGGCAACTGGTGCAGCGACTTCTATGGCGGAAATCTGGAAGGTATCCGGGAAAAGCTGTCCTATCTGCACACGCTGGGCGTCAAGGTTCTCTATCTGAATCCCGTATTCATGGCCTATTCCAATCACCGCTATGATACGGCGGATTACAAGCGTATCGACCCCATGCTCGGCACGGAGGAGGACTTCGCAGCTCTCTGCCGGGATGCGCACGCGCTGGGAATGCGCGTCATTCTCGACGGTGTCTTTTCCCACACGGGAAGCAACAGCGTGTACTTTGATGCCAAGGGCGTGTTCGGCAACGGCGCGGTGTCCAACCCGAATTCGCCATACCGCTCTTGGTATCGCTTCCGCCACTATCCGGACGATTATGACGCATGGTGGAATACGCCGACGCTTCCGAATGTTGAGGAGCTGTCGGAAAGTTATGTAAACTACATCATTGAGGATGAGGACTCTGTCATTGCCCACTGGCTCCGATTGGGCGCGGACGGATTCCGACTGGACGTGGTCGATGAGCTGCCGGATGAATTTGTCTTAAAGCTCAAGCGGCGCCTGCGCGGGCTCAAGCCGGACGCGCTGCTGATCGGCGAGGTCTGGGAGGATGCTTCCAACAAGCGCGCCTACGGCGTGTCACGGCGGTATTTCGTGGACGCGGAGCTGGATTCCGTGATGAACTATCCCTGGCAGAAGGCAATCATTGCCTATGTTATGGGCGCGGACGATGGCAGCGGGCTGGGCGAATGTATCATGCGCCTCGCGGAGAACTATCCGCCGCAGGTGCTTTCCTGTGTGATGAACCTGCTGGGAACGCACGACACGATGCGCATTCTGACACGGTTGGGCGGGGATTTTCACGGCTCAAAGGAGGCGTGGGCGGCATACCGCCTTTCTCCGGAAGCGCGAAAGACTGCGGTGGAGCGCTTGCAGCTCGCGGCGTTTTTACAGTTCATGCTGCCCGGCATGGCGAGCATCTACTACGGCGACGAGGCCGGCCTGGAGGGCGGAGAGGATTCGTTCTGCCGGCGCTATTACCCGTGGGGCGAGGAGGACGAGGCGCTGCGCAGCTACTTTGCCGCGCTTTGCCGTGTGAAAAACGAAACGCCCGCCCTGCGTGACGGCGACGTTCGCGTGCGGCAGGCGGGCGGAGGGAAACTCTGCTTCGTCCGTCGGATCGACGCCTGCGACGCGGAGGTGTATGTAAACCAGTCTCAGGAAAACTGGCAGCTTCCGGAAAACGGAGAGCTCCGCTTCGGCGGCGGGATCGCATGGACGGATACGGCCGGGATCACGCTGCGTCCGGGCGGATTTGCTCTTCTCCTGCGGAGGAAAGACTGAATGCTTTTCCAGCGCAGGAATGGATCGCCGTAAAGGCGAATAATTATCAATCTCAGGCGCAGTACCGCAGACCCGTAAAAAGGCGGCATCTGCGCCTGAAACCACTTTCTATGGTGGCGTTTTCCATCGGCAGACGGCATATGAAGTGCTGCGGACAGGCGTGACTTGTGAATTTTCAATGAAAAAAGCGCCCGGTTTTGGCGGCTTGCTATAAAAATTCACGGAAGTTGCAAAAAGCGCAAAAAAAATCATTTTTTTGTTGATTCTCGCAATCAAATGTGCTATAGTATTAACAAATCGTGAATGTGCTTGTTGCACCAACGAGTGTCCACGATGGACATACAAAAATTTTTAGCTTGAATAATTTTCTGTGGCAACACAGTAAATTATATATTTTATGTAGGAGGAAAAGAAATGAAGAAGAATCTTACAAAGCTCTTTGCATTGCTTCTTGTTCTGGCCATGATCACCGTCATGTTCGCCGGCTGCAAGGGCAACGATGAGCCTACAGATCCCAGCAACTCTGATGCTTCTACCGAGCCTTCTTCCGAGGCTACCGAGAAGCATGAAAACAAGGTTATCTACGGCAGCGACACTGAGCTCTCCGGTGACCTTGGCAACGCATGGTGGACCAACAACGCCACCGACAAGCTGATCCGTGACCTGACCAACGACTACGACGTTATCACGTTCGATCAGTTCGGCCAGATGAAGGTCAACGAGACCGTTTCCGACGGCGTTCAGACCGCTGAGAACGAAGACGGCACCGCTACCTACACCGTCAAGATCAAGCAGGGCCTGACCTACAGCGACGGCACTCCGATCACGGCTGCCGACTATGTCGCTTACATGCTGGTTCAGTTCTCTCCGGCAACTCTGGAAGCCGGTGCTACCGTTTCTTCCGACACCGTTGTCGGCGGTAATGCGTATCAGAACGGTGAGTCCAAGGTTCTTGCGGGTCTCCGTCTGCTCGACGAGTACACCTACTCCATCTCCATCACCCCGGACTATGCCAACTACTACTATGGCCTGACCTACGCCTCCCTGTCTCCTCTGTATCTGCCGCTGTACAGCTCCGCTGCGCTGACGGTTAAGGATGACGGCGAGGGCGCTTATCTGGACGGCGGCGAGCTGAAGGCTGACGAAATCAATGCCTCCCGTTACGTCTATGAGAACCGTGTCACTGCCGGCCCGTATGTCATCAAGAGCATTGATACCGGCGCTCTGACTGCGACCCTCGAGATCAACCCCAACTACGCCGGCAACTTCGAAGGCCAGAAGCCTTCCATCCAGACCATCGTCGTTGTCAAGTCTGAAGACGATTCCAAGATGGACGCTTTCACCACCGGTGAGATCACCTTCCTGTCCCAGCTGTCCGAAGGCGACCAGATCAAGACCGCTCTCGAGCTCGTTGACTCCGGCAAGTACAACTACTGCCATTACACCCGTAACGGCTACGGCAAGATCCAGTTCCAGTGCGACGGCGGCCCCACGCAGTTCCAGGCTGTGCGTCAGGCAGTTGCTTACCTGCTCGACCGTGAAGAGTTCACCAACACCTTCACCGGCGGCTACGGCTCTGTCGTTCATGGCCCGTACTCCACCGCTCAGTGGATGTATGAGGACTCCGAGGAGCTCTTCAACGAGAAGCTGAACTCCTACGCATACGATCCCGCAAAGGCTGTCGAGGTCCTCGAGGCTGACGGCTGGACCCTCAACGCTGACGGCACTCCCTACTCCGGCACCGGCGTCCGCTACAAGGAAGTCACCGCTGAGCAGGCTGGCGATTATGCTCTGAACGTCAAGCTGGCTGACGGCCGCATCCTGATGCCTCTGCACATCATGTGGGCCTCCTCCGACGGCAACTCCGTTTCCGCCCTGCTGGCTACCATGCTCGCCAATGGCAAGCAGACCGCCGATGCAGGCATGGTCATCGAGCAGAACGTCATGGCGTTCTCCGAGCTGCTGAACTGGGTCTACCGCGACACCACCGTTGGCGATCAGTACGGCGTGTTCACCTATGGTATGTTCAACCTGGCAACCGGCTTCCCGGAGATCTATGACTATGCGTTCCAGTACAATTCCGATCCCGACTCCAAGTATGTCAAGATGGGCTGGAACCAGAACTACGTCTACGACAAGGAACTCGACGATCTGTCTATGGACATGGTCTACAAGGCGGCTCCCGGCGATGACGCTGCCTTCCTGGATTACTTCCAGAAGTTCATCATCCGCTGGAACGAGGTTCTCCCGGAGATTCCTCTGTACTGCAACGACTACCACACCTTCTTCCCGTCCTGGCTGAAGGACTACAACGAGTCCAGCCTGTGGGACTTCCAGAAGGCTATTCTGTACGCTTCCATCGAGAACGCGGAATAATAGCGATCTTCCCCTAAAACCCAGCGACGGGGCGGCAGTCCGCCCCGTCGCTTGCGACTTCTTATTTTACATTTCTTTTTTGAATCAGTGTAGCAAATTAAACTCGAAATCTTAGCCCCGCACCGGGGTTTTTTGATACATAACTTAGACAATTCAAAGAAAAGGAGGGTATGCGGATGACCAAATACGTATTAAAGCGACTGCTGTACATGGTAATCGTGTTTCTGCTTGTTTCGCTGCTGATGTATTCCATCTACAACCTGATTCCTACCGATCCGGCTCGCGCCCAGCTCGAACCGCTCAAGACAACGCTGAAGCCTGCCGAATATGAGCAGCGCTATCAGATGCTGCGAGAGCAGATGGGCTTGAACGACCCCCTGATTATCCGCTATATGCGCTGGATGGGTATGTACCCGGATGTGAACGGTGAATTCAATGGTATGCTTCAGGGCAACTTCGGCTATTCTCAGATCTACAAGAAGAATGTCATCGAGGTCTTGCCTTCGCGTATGCTTAACACGATTTATATCAATATTTTCTCGACCCTTGTTGCGCTGGCCATCACCATCCCGCTCGGCATTTACTGCGCCGTTCATAAGAGAGGCGCAATTGATAAGGTCGTGCAGGTTGTGTCCATTGTCGGCTACTCCATCCCGGTGTATATTATTGCACTCGTCTTTATCTGGCTGTTCGCCGTTATCCTCGGCTGGCTGCCTGTCTTCGGCATGGGCACGCCGGGCAATAACTTCACCGGCTTCCGCGCCTTTATTGACAAGGTCTATTATATGACCCTGCCTGTTCTCGTCATGACGGTCGGCTCTCTCGGCGGCATGACCAGATATGTGCGCGCGGCCATGATCGAAGCGCTGGGCATGGACTGCATCCGCACCGCCCGCGCAAAGGGTCTGCGTGAGAAGGTCGTCGTCTACTCCCATGCATGGAGAAACGCGCTCCTGCCGGTTATCACCGTTTTGATCGGCTGGTTTATCAGCATCTTCTCCGGCTCTCTGATCATTGAGCAGATGTTTGCTCTCAACGGCATGGGTCAGCTTTACTATCAGGGTCTGACGAACAACGACTTTGAGCTTGCCTTGGCAATCCAGATGTTCTACGTTTTGATTGCCCTGATCGGTCAGCTCATTACCGACCTGAGCTACGGCCTTGTTGATCCGCGTGTCCGCGTTGATAAGTAAAGGAGGTTAGGAAATGAATAAGAAGAAAAAATCCGGCCTCTTTACCAGACTTTTCGGCAACCGCAATAAAGAGCACGACTTCATGAAGGAAGAGCAGCTCCAAAGCCCCGGCCGCCTGATTGCAAAGAATTTCCTGCATAACAAGCTCGGCATGATCGGTCTGATCGTGTTTCTCATCATTTTTGTTTTCGTTATGGTGGGACCGTATTTCTATGAGCTGGATCTGTCCTATCATGACAATACCCAGCTGAATGTTCCGCCAGGAAAGAACATGATGTCCATCCCTGATGCAATGAAGGGAAAGGTTGCTGACATCTCTCCCGGCACGACCTATGGCGTCGGCGTCGACACCGACGGTAAGGTCTATACCTGGGGCTACACCAAGTACACCGATTCCATTGACCTGAAGAATATTCCAGAAGAGGTTCGCAATACGAAGATCGTCAACGTTGCAGCCGGCTACGACCATATTGTTGCGTTGGATGAAAATGGCGGAATCTATGTCTGGGGCAATACGCGCCTGTTTCAGGATAGCATCCCTGACGATCTTGTCATGGCTAAGGCCTATGGTAAGAACCTCGGCATCAAGCAGATCGAGGCCAGCAACCAGTTCTCCGCTGCTGTGACCGAAGATGGCCACCTCTACGTCTGGGGCAACGCCAATGTTGCCGACATCAAGGTCAAGAAGGAATATCAGGGCAACATCGAGAAGGTTGCGTTGACGACCCGCGCCTACATCGCCCTGACGAAGGACGGCGCTGTCGTTTATTCCGGCTTCCAGAAGGATAATGCTCTGGTCCGCATTCCGGATGGCCTTTCCTCTGGCGTGGTTGACATTGCCGCTTCCAGCAATGCGGTTGCCGCCGTCAAGGAAGACGGCACGGTCGTTGTCTGGGGCAATGCCACGAACGGCGAGGCCAATGTGCCCGAATTTGAAAGTAAGCCCGTCGAACTCTATGGCGGCCGCTATCACTTTACTGCGTTGATGGACGACGGTGAGGTCATTTCCTGGGGCGACAACACCCACGGACAGGCCGACGTTCCCGCATCCGTCAATGACAACGAAATTGAAACCGTTTATGCCGGTTTCTATCAGAACTATGCCATCACCACGACCGGCGAGGTCGAGACGTGGGGCCTCGACGGCTACTACTGCGGCACCGACGCACTGGGCCGCGATGTTCTCAACCGTATCGTCAACGGTGGTAAGGTCACCATGACCGTCGGTGCGATTTCGGTTATCATCGAGCTGATCATCGGTATTATTCTCGGCGGTTTGGCCGGATATTTTGGCGGCTGGGTGGACAACATTATCATGCGTATTTCCGAAGTGGTCGGCGGTCTGCCGTTCCTGCCCTTCGCAATGATCCTTTCCGCCATCATCGGCACGCGCATCTCCACCGAGCAGCGTATGTACCTCATCATGGTCGTCCTCGGCGTTCTGTCCTGGCCGGGCATCTGCCATTTGATCCGTGCGCAGATCCTCTCCCAGCGCGAACAGGAGTACGTCACTGCGGCGCAGGCTCTGGGCGTGCGCGAGAAGAGCATCATCTTCCGCCACATCATCCCCAATGTCATGAGCCTGATCCTCGTCAATGCGACCTTGAGCTTTGCAACCTGCATGCTGACCGAGTCCAGCCTTTCCTACATGGGCTTCGGTATCGCAGAACCGACGCCGACATGGGGCAATATGCTCACCGGTGCGAACAATTCCATTGTCATCCAGCAATACTGGTGGCGCTGGGTCTTCCCGGCAGCGATCTTCGGCATCTGCACGATCTGCATTAACCTGATCGGTGATGCACTGCGTGATGCGGTCGATCCTAAGTCGGCAGAACGGTAAGGAGGGGTTTTTATGGCATTACTTGAACTGAAAAATCTGAAAACCTTCTTCGAAACCAAGCGCGGCATCGTCAAGGCAGTCAACGGCGTCAGCTATTCTCTGGAAGCCGGACAGGTTCTCGGTGTGGTCGGTGAATCCGGCTCCGGCAAGAGCGTTTCGGCAATGAGCATCCTGCGCCTGCTCGACGGTAACGGCTATATCGACTCCGGCGAGATCCTCTTCAACGGCATCGATCTGACCAAGCTCTCCATGAACGAAATGTACAAGATCCGCGGCAATGAGATCTCCGTGATCTTCCAGGAGCCGATGACCAGCCTGAACCCCGTGTTCACGGTCAGCCGCCAGATCTCCGAGCCACTGATGATCCATCAGGGCATGAGCAAGCGAGAAGCCGCGAAAAAGGCGGTCGAGCTGCTGTCCGACGTCAAGATTCCGAATCCGGAAGTCGTTGCAAAGCAGTATCCCCACCAGCTCTCCGGCGGTATGCGTCAGCGCGTCATGATCGCCATGGCGCTGGCCTGCAAGCCCAAGCTTCTCATTGCGGACGAGCCGACCACCGCGCTCGACGTGACCATTCAGGCCCAGATCCTGAAGCTCATGAACGAGCTGCGCGAGAAGAACGACACTGCCGTGCTGTTCATCACGCACGACCTCGGCGTCATCAACCAGATGGCTGATAACGTCGCCGTCATGTACTGCGGTCAGGTCGTAGAGTATGCCCCTGCGGAAACCATTTTCCACAAGAGCGAATATTCCCATCCCTATACCGAGGGCCTGATGCTCTCCATTCCCCGCTTGGATACGCCCAGCAACACCAGACTGGAAGCCATTCCGGGCGCTGTCCCGCACCCCCTGGATCTTCCCAAGGGCTGCAAATTCGCTCCGCGCTGCAAGTACGCCACGGAACGCTGCAAGGTGGAGGAACCGGAACTGATCCATGTGTCCGACACGCAGCAGGTCCGCTGCTTCTACGCGAAGAAGGAGGACAGAAATGGAAAATAAAGAAAAGAAGGTTCTGCTTCGCATCAGCAACCTGAAGCAATATTTCCCCCTGAAAAAGGGCCGTTTTGTCAAGGCAAACGACGGTATCACCCTCGACATCTACGAAGGCGAGACCTTCGGCCTTGTCGGTGAGTCCGGCTGCGGCAAGTCCACGCTGGGCCGCACCATCCTCCAGCTTTACCATCAGACCTATGGCCGCACGATGTACTATGGCCGTTCTCTGGATGATCTGGCACCGAAGTACGTTACGGACACCGTCAAGCATCTGAAAAAGCGCCGCCAGAAGCTCCACGAGCTGGAAGAAAAGCGCGACAAGCTGGAAGCCCAGTATGCAAAGCTCTCCGAAAAGGAGCAGTATGCCATGCACGCGGAGCTGGACGCGGCCCGCAAGCTGGCGGAGGATGCACTCCTTGACATTACCAAGATCGTCGGCGGCTTCCTCGTTGTGGACGACCTGAATCCCGTCATTGCGATCTACAGCAAGGGTTATGCCGTCGCGCGCAAGCTCTCCGCGCTGGAGGTAAAGCGCCAGAGCCTGCAGGTCGATGTTGACGATGCAGAATACGCTGTCAAGACAGCGAAAGAGGCAGGCAAGGCGCCCAATGATGCCAAGCTTGCCAGTGCCCAGAGCCGCCTGAAGCAGTGCGATGATTCCATTGCTGCCCTGCGCAAGCAGCTTGCTGGCATTAGCGACGATATCCAGAAGATGCGTGAGCCTTACGCTTCCAACCCTGAATTCCAGAAGTATGAGGCCTATCGCGACGACGGAATTGACCTTGCCCGTCTGACCTACGACGAGATGCGCCGCCTCCGCCGTGATATGCAGCTTATCTTCCAGGATCCGTATTCCTCCCTGAACCCGCGCATGAGCGTTGGCCAGATCATCAGCGAGGGTATGCAGGCGCACAACATGATCAAGAAAAAGGACGCCCGCATGCAGGAAATGGTCCTCAATGTCATGGATGAGTGCGGCCTTGCACCTTACTTCCTGCACCGTTTCCCGCACCAGTTCTCCGGCGGTCAGCGGCAGCGTATCGGCATTGCCCGTGCGCTGGCGACCAACCCGAAGTTCGTGGTCTGCGACGAAGCCGTTTCCGCGCTGGACGTTTCCATTCAGGCGCAGATCATCAATCTGCTGCTTGACCTGAAGGAACGTGAGAACCTGACTTATATGTTCATCACGCACGACCTGAGCGTTGTCAAGTACATCTCCGACCGTGTCGGCGTTATGTACCTTGGCTCCATGGTCGAGCTGGCGGACGCTGACGAGATCTTCCGGCACCCCGTGCATCCGTACACCGAGGCGCTTCTGAACGCTATCCCGACCACGGATACCGTCGGCGGAAAAGAGCTTTCCATTCTGGAAGGCGACATCCCCAGCCCGGTCAATCCGCCGAAGGGCTGCAAGTTCCACACGCGCTGCAAGTACTGCACGGAGATCTGCACGCAGGTCGTCCCCGCATGGGAAGAGGTTCGCCCGAACCATTTCGTCGCCTGCCATCATAAGCTCAAAATTGAGGAGTAAATTCCATGCTGTTTCAGCGAAAAGTTGACCGTGCAATGCGGCTGCAAAAGGAGGAGAACGACCGGATCGACAGGGAGCATCTCCCGGAAGATAAGGATAAAATCCAGCTTGAAAAGAAGGACACGTGGGCGATGATCCTTTCCGCGTGGCTGGTTTTCATGCCGATTGCCATTGTCATCCTGCTTGGAATCGCATTTGGAGCATATTTCCTCTTTGTTCACTGAGTTTTGCACCACCGCTTTTGCGGTGGTGCTTTTTTGCATTGAAGTATTTTGGCAAAGTACATCAACAATGTTGAAGATATGAGATTGAGGAATTGTCGGAGATCAAGCGCGGCCTGTTCTGCAGCATCTCTTTGTGTCCGCTATTTACCGGTGACCGTTTTATGCTGCACTGCTGCCTTCTTCGGACTGTTGCTGCGAGTTTGCCTGAGGAAACAGATTGTCAGAACTGGTTGAGGGCGATAGCGGGGAACCGCTGGTAGAGGCAGTATGCATGATGCCGGAATTGTGAATAGATACTTTGATTCGTGATTGCGCACACCGTGCTTCTGTGATATAATTAAAAAGCCGCATGGGCGGCTTTTTGAAGGAGAAATGGTTAGCGAGAACTAACCAGATAATATGGAGGACGAGTATGGAGGTATTTTATGGGATTTTGATTCCATTTTTAGGTACCTCGCTGGGTGCGGCGTGTGTCTTTTTTATGAAAAAAACACTGGGCGACCGGGTGCAGCGCGCGCTGACGGGCTTTGCCGCCGGAGTCATGGTGGCCGCGTCGGTCTGGAGCCTGCTGATCCCCGCAATCGAGCAGGCGCAGGGAATGGGAAAGTGGTCGTTCGTTCCGGCGGTCGCCGGATTCTGGATCGGCGTCCTGTTCCTGCTGCTGCTTGACCGTGTCATCCCGCATTTGCACCGCAACAGCGCGCAGGCAGAGGGCCCGCAGAGCCGTTTGCAGCGCACGACGATGATGGTTCTGGCGGTTACGCTGCACAATATCCCGGAGGGTATGGCCGTCGGCGTGGTCTATGCGGGACATCTGTCCGGTAATGCACAGATCACGATGGCGGGTGCGCTGGCGCTTTCTATCGGCATTGCCATTCAGAATTTTCCGGAGGGCGCGATCATTTCCATGCCGCTGCGCGCCGAGGGAATGGGGAAGGGACGCGCCTTTCTGGGCGGTGTCCTTTCCGGGATCGTCGAGCCGATCGGAGCGGTGCTGACGATCCTCGCCGCCCGGCGCATCGTTCCTGCGCTGCCGTATTTCCTCAGTTTTGCCGCCGGGGCAATGCTCTACGTCGTGGTCGAGGAGCTGATTCCGGAAATGTCCGCCGGAAAGCACTCCAATATTGGCACGGTGTTTTTTGCATTTGGCTTCAGTGTGATGATGATTCTGGATGTTGCGCTTGGATAAAAAAACCGCATCCGATCTGGATGCGGTTTCGCAAAAAAAGAAAGCACTTCGCGATTGCAAAGTGCTTTCGTGGTACGCCGGAAGGGACTCGAACCCCCGACCTACTGGTTCGTAGCCAGTCACTCTATCCAACTGAGCTACCGGCGCGTACGCACGTCCAACGTGCTCATATATAGTAGCACAGTATGCCGGAAAAAGCAAGTCCTTTTTTCTCTTTTTTCAAAAAAATCAGGTGGTGCATCTTCGGCGTCTGCACGCCGGGAAGATCGTTCCAGCAACGCGCAGCAGCAGAAGCCCGCAAAGGATGACAGGCCAGAGCCCGGCGTGCCAGACGCAGGTTAGATAACAGGAGAATGCGGCGAGGGACAGCAAACCGGCTATGACGATCATTCGCTCGACGATCGTGGCTGCTGCATCCGGCAGCAGCAGATGAAGCAGTGCCCGCAGCACCCGCCCGCCGTCCATGGGGTAGAAGGGAAGTAGATTGTAGCCCAGAAGCAGCAGGTTGACCAACGCAAAGCGCGGATCCCGGTGGAGAAACACGGCGGTGCACAGCGCGTTGACGGCAGGCCCGGCTGCCGCAGCGAGGAGCTCTTTTTGATAGCTGAGCGTTTGTGTATGAATGACTGCGCCGGAGAGGTGAAAACTGATTTTATGTACCTGCGCGCGCATACAGCGCAGCGCGAGCAGATGTCCGGCCTCGTGGAGCGTCATGGCAAACAGAAAGGGGAGAAAGGTCTGCGCCGGATCGAAGTAAAAATAGGCGCACAACAGGGCGACAAAGGCCGGGCTGACCTCAAGATATCTGCGGATCCTGAATTGCTTCACGGAATACCTCCACTGCGTCAGTCAGACCGCCGCCTGCGGAAAGTCGGTCGATCACGCCGGAAACCGCCTGGGAAATGCGGCTTTCCGCACCGCTGATCCATTGACCAACCTGCTGCCCGGCGGCCGGGTAGCGGTATTTCAGCAGAATTGCTGCGGCGAGAATACACAGACAAATCACTGCATTGCGGCAGAAACGCGCCCGGAAATGTTGAAACACGGAAATCACCTCAGTAGGATTCTATGAAGTTTCTCCCAAATTATACTTTTTAGTCTTGACAAAGCCGCAGAAAATGCGTATAATATCTATGCTTTCGGGGTGTGGCGAAGTTTGGTATCGCGCTTGGTTCGGGACCAAGAGGCCGCGGGTTCAAGTCCCGCCACTCCGACCATATCGAGTGTTCTTAACCAACCTGAGAGTTGGATGAGGACACTCGATTTCTTTTTGCGCTTTTGTGCCTCTTCGTATGTATGAGCAGGATCTGTCCTGCTCTTTTTTGGTTATGCCGATTGTGCATTCGGAACATATTCCACGGCAACGCACTTGCGGGTTTCTTCTCGGTAGTTGCGCCCGCTCCCAAGGCTTGGCAGTTCCAGATACCCTACAAACTTATAGTGTATGCACGAAGTGCGCTCCTTGCTTGGTGCAGTATCCCGGAGAAGAATGAGTCAGCCCCTTTTGTGAACTTCGGAGAGCTTGCCGACAGGTTTCCCGAGCTTGTAAACAGCAAGGGCGAGGGATGGTATTACAGACATATTCAAAATGTTATTCGGTTCGTAAAAAAGCACCCCGATGCCGTCAGCGCAAACGCAAAAAACACCGTGGCAGGAATCAGCAAAGGCTTTAAGGCGGAATGGAAAAAGAAAGTCCGGCAACTGCAAGTGCCGATATTTGCGCTGAATACCAAAGCGGCGTGGGCGCTGCGCTTTGATGACATTCTTGCTGATGCGCTGGAGCTTGGCGCGCTTAGAACGGAGGAATATGTTTTGCCGCAGTCAGAATACGACGCTTTGAAAAGCCTTGACTTAAACACCTTTCCTTTAGAAGTAGTCTGCGATACGGTTGCCTACTATGAAGCAAATAAGAGCAATGATAGTGAGTGAGTGGTGCTGCCCGTTGCAAGCTTTGATTGTTATTACGGAAACACGAATTTCAGCAAAAAATGGCTTGCCAAAATCCCCGATGCTGTACTGACAAGAGAAGTGAGCAGCGGTGTCTGCCGAATAAAAGTCAATATCTGAAATGCAAAAAGCCCCGATGAGTACAGAGAAAATCTGAAACTCATCGGGGCTGTCTTTATATCCGCACATTCGACAGGGAATGTGCGGTTTTTATATAATGATTTATGGCTGCGGCGACGCAATTTTTCAAACAAAAAGAGCCGCAGTCTTGTAAACCGCGGCTCAAAATTTTCGTAGAGTTTGGCACTCAACTAAAAACTCTGCGCAAAAGCGCTTTTATGCAGCAGATTTTTGGTAACCAATCAAAAATGACACAGAAGCTTGACTGACGTGTTTCGACAACAAAAATTCCGAAATTTTCTTGTAAAATGACAGAAATCAATCGAAGTCACTTGACTTTTCACAGAAAGGCGCTATAATATTCTTGCATGTTGGGTGGATAGCCCTCACAGAGCGCCAAAGTCTATGAAAGAAATTGTAATTTTATATTTCCCGTAATGGCGGGAAATATATTTTACGTTGTTTCATAAAGGGCTTTAAGTCATGGCAAAAATTGATGAAAGGAAGCGCAGCATGGTGCCGCAGAGAACCCCGGAACAGTTAAAATCCATTATTCTCAAAGCGACGCAGCATCTTGTTGCTGCCGGGGGTATGCAGAATTTCAGCTACCCAAAGTTGGCGGCGGAAACCGGAATCAATGCACCGACGGTGTATGAGCATTACAAGAACAAAGAAGCTTTGCTCACCGCCTGCTTCCTAACCATCGACAATGAAATTGCCTGCAAAATTGCCAATGCCCTGAAAAGCCTATCTGCCGGAGTAAAGGATTTGCAGAGCTTAGATAATCTCTGCTGGCTGCTGTGGCTGCCGTACTGGAACTACTTGACCGCCGATTATGATCGCACTCTTTTTTACTGGCACTTCTGCAATTCGGAATATTACACACCGGCAGTTGTTCAGCAGCGTATGCAGAACGGAAAAGCGTTTTGGGAGCTTGTGCAATCAGTGAACGGGCTGTCCCAATTTTCTGAAAGATGCAATCTTGAAATGTTGCTTTGGAACCTCGTTGACAACACAGTGGCAATGGCTGCCAAGGTGCTTAGGGGTATTTATCCAAACAATGAGGTCAATGTAAACACCGTGTATCATATGGTCTTTCAGCCGGTGTTCTCCGTGTTCGGACAGAATAACGGCGATAATAACAAAGCGGACGGCAAATAACCGCCGACCGCTTCACACAGCAGAACATTTAGCAAATTTTATGAGTAAAGGAGTAAGCCGGAGTGGAACAGAAAAAGAAAATCAAAATAGTAATTATCGTTCTTGCCTGCCTGCTCGGACTCAGCCTTTTAGCCCTCGGCGGCACACTTGTGTATAACAAGCTGGCGAACAATACCCCTGCCACCATGACCGTGCCGGATAATCTGATTACGCCGGACGAGGACACGACCAAGCCCGACAGCAGCGAGAGCAACAGCCAAGCGCCGGACAGCTCCGAAACGCAAACGCCGAGCAGCTCCGCCGATACTTCTTCCTCTGCCGTGCAGCCTACGCAAAGCACGACCGCCGAAGTAAAGAAAGCAGTGACCATCGAGCTGTACAATAAGCAGCCGGAGGAAAACACGCCGTTTCAGGTGGGCAATATGTTCCCCGGTGACGCAGAAATAAAATACTTCTGTGTGCGGGTATCCTACCACGATAAAATCACCGTGCATTACAAAGCCACTGTTCGCCCCGGCTATGAGAAATTAGCCGAAGTGCTGAAGGTGCGGATCAAGCTGCTCTCCACGGGCGAAACGATGTATGACGGTTTAATGCGGGATATGCCCGAAAGTCTGACGCACAAATTGGCGTCCAAGAAATCCACCACCGACGAGCTGTACTATGAAATCACGGCTTATTTAGATACAAGCGTAGGCAATGACTATCAGAACAAGGACTTGATTGCCGATTTCAAATGGTGGGTCGAGGAAACAGGAAACCTTGACGACTCCCCGAAAACAGGCGATACCTCAAACATTCTGCTGTGGGCGGTGCTTGCCGCTTGCTCCGGCAGTATGATGATTCTCCTGCTTGTAGTCCGTAGGCGTAAGGAGGATGAGGAAAATGTCTGAAACAAAAACCGCTAAAAGGCTGACGGGCGGAATTATTGCTATTATTATTCTTGCCGTTTGCCTTTGCATCACCACCTTTGCCCTTGTATATGCTTCCGTTTCCGTTGAGAATAACCTGTTCCACACAGGCGAGGTCAAGATAAACCTCAACGACGGCAAGCCCGTGATTCGGGAACACGAATTTCTCTTTGAGCCGGGTATGACGGTTGTAAAGGACTTCTTTATTGAGAACGACAGCACTTGGGATGTGTATTACCGCCTATATCTCGATAATGTTTCGGGTGGGCTTTCCGATGTGCTGACCGTGACGATAAAGGACGGCGATGAAGTTTTATACTCCGGCACGGCAAACGAACTGACAAAGCAGAATGTAGTCGCTGCCGATGATACCCTTAAAATCGGGCAGCGCCGCAATTTAACCGTAGTATTCCACTATCCCGAAAATAGCGGCAACGACACCCAAAACCTCGACCTCACCTTTACGCTGTGCGCCGAGGCAACGCAAACGAAGAATAATCCGAATAAGCTGTTCGGATAAAAAGGAAAGAACCAAGCAATGCAAACACCCAACACAGAAACCGACAAATGCGCTTGCTGCGGATGCGATACCGGCATCCCGTTTGATATGCCTGTTTCCGAACGCAAGTATTATGAGGTCGGAAGCGGTCAGTTCTGCGGAAACTGTTACATAAAGCTGCACATTTATCCGGGTGAATCGTATAGTCCGGAGCGGGACAAAGAAATGAATCTGCTCCTGCGTCTATGCCGAAACGATAAGGAGTGAGCAAATGAAAGCATTAAAAATAATCCGAAGTATATTTGTGTGGCTGATGGTGGCGCTTGCCGTTTTTATGATGATATTCACCATTATTTCGGTATCCACCTTTGACCGTGCCGACCGCAATCTGTTCGGCTATAAGGCGTTCATCGTTTTGTCCGATTCCATGAGCAAAACCGACTTCAATGCGGGCGATTTGGTACTCGTGAAAGAGGTTGACCCCTCCACGCTCAAAGAGGGCGACATTATCGCCTATACCTCGCAGAATACCTCCAACTACGGTGAAACCGTAACCCATAAGATCCGCAAGATCACAACCGATGCAAACGGCGAACCGGGGTTCGTCACCTACGGTACAACAACCGACACGGACGATGAAACCGTCGTTACCTATCCGTATGTGCTGGGTAAATACAGCAGCCGTATCCCGAAGGTAGGTGCATTTTTCCAGTTTCTTAAAAGCACCCCCGGCTATATCGTTTGTGTTCTCATTCCGTTCCTGCTCCTCATTCTGTTAGAGGGCGTCCGCTGCATCCGTCTGTTCCGCAAATATAAGGCAGAACAGCAGGCGGAGCTGCAAGCCGAAAGGGACAAGATTGAAGCCGACCGTGCCGAAACACAGCGCATGATGCAGGAGCTGCTGCAAATGAAAGCGCAGATGGCACAAAACGGCGGCGAAACGCCGAAAACGGACGAGGCTCCGTCCGATACCACTACGGTGTAATTCCGGAGAATCCGTGTTTTACATATTGTCATTGAAAATATATAAGGAGGTAAAACACAATGACAAGCAGCAAATCCACCAAGCGGGCATTGATTTCCAGCACACTGGCTATCCTTATGTGCGTGGCAATGCTCATCGGCACCACCTTCGCGTGGTTCACCGACACCGCATCCACCGGGGTCAATAAGATCCAGGCGGGGAATTTGAACATCGAACTGCAAATGAAGGACAACGACGGCAACTGGGTCAATGCCGAGGGCAAGACTCTTCCGTTCCTTGTAAATGGCAAGATTCCCGCCGAGGGGACTCAAATCCTGTGGGAGCCGGGTTGTACATACTATGTGCCCGAAGTCCGTGTGGTCAACAAGGGCAATCTGGCAGTAAAGTTTGAGTATGTCAACGAACTGTTGGGTGTTACCGGCAAGCTTGCTGAGGTTCTTGAGCCTGTGTTTAAGACACCGGTTGATACGAACGGCGAGGATATCAATATTGAACCCGAGGTTCTCAAGCCCGGCGAAGCTTCTCCTGCCTGGTCTTTCGGCTATCATATGTTAGAAACCGCCGGCAACGAATATCAGAATGCAACTGCGACCGGTATGTGCCTGACCGTTGTTGCTACACAGGCTACATATGAGAAAGACAGCATTGACGATCAGTACGACAAAGATGCTGAATATCCTATTTTAGTTACAACGGGAGACGAACTGCAGGCTATTGTGAGCAATGCAACAGCTCCTGTCAATATCGTGCTGACGAACAGCATTACGACCAACAACTTCGTCATCCCTGCGGATAAGGATGTAACCCTGGATCTGAATGGTCGCACTGTAACGAATGCAGGATCGCACACCATTCTGAATAAAGGCCATCTTACTCTGACAGATTCAAGCGCAGATAAAAGCGGTCAAATCGTCTCCCTCAAGGGTAACACTGCAGCACTTCGCAACGGAGATAATGCAGTCTGTGTAGTCGAGGGCGGAACAATTTCTCGTGACGGGGCCAATGGAAATACATGGCATGTAGTTGAAAACTTTGGCAAGATGACCTTCAATGGTGGTAAGGTCGTCCTAAAGAACGGAAATGGCTTTGCTATCACCAATGGCTGGAATTATTTTGATCCTGGTGCTTCTACTACGCATGCAGTGATGGAAATCAACGCTTTGGAACTTGATACCGATTCCAGTGGAATTAAGAATTGCAGATATGGCGATCTAACCGTAAATGATGTGACCGTGACCTCCACCGGATATTGGGCCCTTTCTAACGACTATCTTGGAACAGCCGTAATCAACGGTGGAACCTTAACTTCAAATTCTTTCAAAGCAGTTTCCAACGGTGCTGCAATGACGGTGAATGGCGGAACCTTTGACGGAACAGAAGGGCTTTTCGTTCAGAGCTATGCCACATCCACAGTTCTCAACGGCGGAACCTTTACAAACATGAACGTTGACGCACTCTCTAGCTATGTCGGTACGGGACACACCGCACAGCAAAGCGGCACATCCGTGATTATTAAGTAAAACCCTATTTCCACCCCCTCCGCCCTCGGGCGGAGGGGCAATCAAAGGGCATAAGTTAAGCCTTATGCCTTTTGATTGCCCACACAAACACAATCGAAAGGAGATACATCATTATGGACAACGATAGCGGCGCTTTGATACTCTTGATCGTTCTGATCATATCTGCCTTTCTGCTGATTGTTCTAAAACTCGCACAGTTTGTCAATCATTTCAGCCGTGAGAAGCAATATCTTTTAACCGAGATAAACCGTGCGGCAGACTATAACGAATATCGCTATTGGCGCAGAGAACTCCGCTGCCTCTATCTCTGCCTTATTCCGTTTGTGACCGAGCGCAATGTAATGAAGGTGTACCCCGTATTCTTCCACCGGGCAAAGCACGCAGCAAAAGAAAAGCGCTCGGACGGTCTTATGCACATCCTCGCCCCCTCAATGCTTGCTATCTGCATCTGTGCTATCTGCCTTTGCGGTGTAAGCTGGGCTTGGTTTACCGCAAGCACCTCAACGGGAACAACGCAGATTCAAAGCTCGTCCTATAAGCTGTCCTATCAGGTTAATGAGGACACCGCCGCAACCGAGCTTACCGAAGCGGATAACACCTATACGCTGACAGCAGATACAGCCGTGATAACGCTGAAAGCCACCGGAACGGCAGGCGCAACAGGCTATTGCAGTATAAAAATCGGTGATGAAACCTACTGCACCGAGCAGATATTTGTGAATGACACCTCTGAATTCACCTTTACCGTAAGCGCTGCCGCAGACACAACTATCACCATCACCCCTAAATGGGGAACATACTCCCACGATGCCACGCTTCATAACAGCGATGTTATCCCCGCCACCGGCTCACAGCAAAACAACACCCAAGCACCGGATAACACCGTGACCGCCGAGCCGTCAACCGAGCCTACTGCTCCGACCACACCTACAACTCCTACAACGCCGAGCAGCACCCCAACGGAAAGCGCAACCACCACACCCGAACCCTCGGCAAACGCACCAACCGAACCCGAAACCACCGACACAGAACCAACTCCTGCGCCGGAAACCGCAACCCCGGAGAACACAACGGCAGCTCAGACCGAGCCACCCACAACCGAGGAAAGTGAAAACAACTGAATAAAACCACAAGCCGCAACGGATTATATCATTCCGCTGCGGCTTAAATCTTATGTGAATATAATCTCAGTATTTATGATCTCGGTTGCCCGATTGATAAGGTACAATAGATAAGGTACAATAAGTTGCGCAAATTGAAAAGAGCAAAAAAGGAGACATAGCTTGCAGGCTCTGGTAGAATGAAGTTACCACACAAACATT
>OKSD01000566.1_pt1 | contig 39474 bp, 51 predicted proteins | sample 1601221 | NCBI WGS metagenome assembly OKSD01 (sample SAMEA3541550, study PRJEB24748) | human gut metagenome | biome: human gut; feature: human-associated habitat; material: faeces | place: China | collected 2012
ACGTGCTGCGGCACTACGATGTGACGGGCAAGCGCTGCCCCATGCCGTGGGTGGACGACCCGGCGCAGTGGACGGCGTTTAAGGAGATGCTGAAACAGAACGATAACGATGAGGAGGATGAAAACATGGTAAAGTACAAGACGATTGATGACGTCCCTGAATGGTACAGAAGTGAGGTTCAGGAATTGATGGATGCTGGCGCTCTGAAAGGCACTGGCAATGGAGCCATCGACATCTCTGAAGATGTCGTGCGCGGCGCGATTATCGGCATGCGCTATGCCGAGGCACGCAATCCGCGCTACTACAGCCTGGACGACGTGCCCACATGGGCGCGTGAGGAGACGCAGAAGCTGATCGACCGCGGCGCGCTTCGCGGTGTCGGCGGGGGCGACCTGAACGTCAGCGCGGACGCGCTGCGGTCTATGATTGTCTGTCAGCGGATGATCGACGAAAACAAGTGATGGAGGGGTAGTACCTATGAACATTAACTGGAAAGTACGTATTCGCAACAAGAACTTCTGGCTGGCGCTGATCCCGGCGCTGCTTCTGCTGGTGCAGGTGGTAGCCGCCCCGTTCGGCTACAAGTGGGATTTCGGTGTTCTGAATCAGCAGCTTGCAGCAATCATCAACGCAGTGTTCGCGCTGCTGTCCATCCTTGGCGTGGTGAACGACCCAACGACGGCAGGCAGCTCTGACAGTGCGCAGGCGCTTACTTACGAGGAGCCTAGAAAGGAAGGCTAACGATGACAGTTACCGTTGCAAACCTGATCTCAGCGGCGGCGTTTGTGCTGACGCTTATCGGCGCGTGCTGGCGGATGAGTACCATCATCCAGCGAAACACGGACGCAGTCGTGGCGCTGACGGCGCGCATTGACCGCATGGACGCCGGAAACGCCAAGGAGCACAACGAGATGTGGGACAAGATCGAGCGCAGCGAGGACACGCTCAACGACCACGAGACGCGGCTACAGTTGCTCGAACATAAATAACAATCGACACGGGGGACGCTGCCGGGCGCGGCGGTGTCCCCTCTTCCCTATCAAGTGATGAGGTGACACGATGGCATACAACGACGCAATCATTAACAGCGCCGACAAGCAGAAAATTGCCGCGCTCAGTGAGCAGTGGAAGGCTGCACATCAGGCCGGAAATCAGGGCGGCATGAATGAGGCGCACGAGCAGGCAGAGCTTATCCGCAAGAAGTACGGCTACAGCGGCGGCGCGGACGGCAGCGGCTTCAAGATCGTTGGAAACAACACCGTCCTGCCGGAAGCAAAAGACCAGAGCGAGAGCATCAACAAGATCTACGATGCGCAGCAGAAGGCAAAGACCGACGCGCTGAAAGCGGCCTACGACCAGAACATGGCGGACTATGACGCACAGGCCGCGAAGATCCCGCAGACATACAACGAGGCGCGGCGGCAGGTATCGACACAGGCGGACATTTCACGCGCAAACCTGAACGAGCAGATGGCGGGCAGCGGCATCAATGTCGGCGCGGGCAGTCAGCTCGCGCTCTCGCAGCAGAACAGCAGGAACGCAGCCATGGGCAAAGTATCGTCCGCAGAGGCAGACGCACTGTCCGATCTGGAGGCACAGCGGCAGAAGGTAAAGACGGCGTATCAGAACGCGGTCGCGCAGGCGATCAGCGAGAACGACGCGGCACGCGCGAAGGCGCTCTATACCGAGGCGCAGCGTGTGGATAACTCCATCGTCAACACGGCGGTCAAGCAGCTTAGCGTGGACACGACGCTTGCGGAAAACGATCGCAGCCGACTCGAACAGCAGGCCGCGACGCTCGCCAAGTACGGCGATTTCTCCGGATACGCCGCGCTCGGCTATTCGCAGGATCAGATCGACGCGATGCAGAAAGTGTGGGGCGCGCAGAACCCGAAGCTCTACTACGAGCGCACAGGCGCATATCCGGCGAGCTACACGGCATCAAACGGAAGAAGGGGCGGCGGCGGTGGCGGCGGTGGTGACGACACAATCACGCCGGTGGAGAACCCGACGAGAAACAACACGAAGGATCTTTCAAGCATTCACGAAAATAGCTCCATCACGAATGTGAACGGCGCCGGGTGGACATTGGTGCGCGGCTACGGTCGAGTGACGCCGAGCGAGCTGGAAGCGCTTGTGAACGCTGGGAAGGTGAAAGAGGTCGACAACGGAGACGGCACCTATACTTATAGAACGGTCGGCTACGGAAAGGTATCTTGACAATGGCATCTGAGTTTCTGAAACAGTACGCAAAGAGCAGCCGGGAGAAAATTGACAGAGAGTACGGCAAGAAGGCTTACGGCGGTTCAAAATACAAAATGGATAAGGTGTGGGGTCAGACGGCGACGCAAGAAACTGCTGCCAAGCAGAAACCTGTCACCGAACCGATCTCTGAACCTGTGCCGCAGAAGAAGAAAGAGAACATCAGCTTTTGGGAGAAGCTGCTTAACGCTTTCGGCGACGCCGGTTACAGCGCGGACACGACAACGCCGCTTGCCCTGACGAATCAGGCAATCTCGGATGATTACCGCGAGAGCAATATGCAGGAGAGCAAGACGGCGGAAACGGGCGGAAACATCGCAAAATCCGCCGTAAAGAGCGCGGAGAGCGCCTACGAAAACGCGGCCGGAACATTTCTCAACAAGCGCAGCGGAACGCAGATCATGGGCGTGACCGTCGCGGACAACGCCGTGCCTCAGGAGGACAAGGACAAGGCGGAGGCCGCGCGGAAGCGCAACCAGGAAAGCATCTATGCCAAGGCGGACAAAGCGGCGGCAGCGGCGGCAGAAGCATCCGAAAAGGCGAAAGATAACCTCGGCGGCAGCAAAGCCGCGGGCGCGTTTGTGGACATTGCAAGCGGCGGCCTGCAGCTCGGCGCAGACATGGCGCTCAATGCGCTGCTCCCCGGCGCAGGTCTGGCAAACATGGGTCTGCGTTCCTATGGCAGCGGGTCGCGTGAGGCACGTCTTGACGGCGCGAGCGAGGGCGAGCAGGTTGCATACGGCGCTGCGGCCGCTGCCGTTGACGTTTTGACGGAGAAAATCTTCGACGTCGGCAAGCTATTCGGCGGAGGTGCTGCGGACGACGTGGCGGAAAAGCTCGTCGGAAAGCTTGCGAAAACGGATGCCGGGCGCAGTGTTGTGCGCGCGCTGACAAACGCTGTCGGCGAGGGCGCAGAGGAAGCCGTGGCCGACATCCTGAACCCGGCGATCCGCGCGATCTACGACAAGGGCGCGGCGGCAAAATCGAGCTACACGACGGCAGAAGGCGCGAAGGAAATGCTTGCGCAGTCCGCGTATGACGCGATGATCGGCGCGGCGCTGTCTACGTTCGGGACGGCGGCTGGCATCGCCAAAGGCATAGACGCGCAGAAGAATGCCGCACTGCGCGCCGGAGAACCGGCCGCAAACGTAAACGCAGAAGCGAGCGCGAAACCGGCAGAGGCAGAAAATATCGCCGCGGAAGCACAGGCAGAGGCCGCACCGGTCGAGACCGCGCAGGACGCTCCGGCGGCGCAGGAGAAGCCGCAGGAGAACAGTACGCTGCGCATGGTGGAAGAAGCCGCAGGGCTGCGCGAACCGGCGCAGAGCCCGGCGCGGGAACGTGCTACGGAAGCAGGGCGGAGCGAGGAGCGGGACGCGAACAGGCAGCCGCAGGAATATACGCCGGAAGATCATATCGACAACCGGACAGACGAATATGTCGCCAAGCGGAGCACCAAGTCATTCCAGTACAACCGCCCGGAACTGCACGAGCACTTTGAGCGCGTTGCAGAAGATCTTACCACTATGATTTACGGCTCAATGCAGAGCGACCGACATAAGCGCGGGGAAGGCACGATCACGAACAACTCGCGCGTTGTGCAGCACGTGATTGACAAAACCGACCTTTCCCGGCCGGAGATTCTGCGTGCACTGGATGCGATCATCAAAGACAACGGAGCAGAAAACTATGCAAACGCAAAGCGCGTAGAAAAGGCGCTGGATTCCCTGCTCGTAGACGGCTACACAAAACCGAACGGCGAATATGCTGCTCCTGACGCGGCATACATGGAAGCAAAAAGCCAGATTTCCGGCGGCACTGACCCGTACTCGCGGGAGTATTATCGAGATAATGACCTGTCGCTCATGCTCGGAGAGATCACGGAGGAGGAAGCCTATAACGATTGGCGCGCGCAGCACGACGCACGAGAGGCCGCAAAAGCGGCGCAGGAACAGTCACAAAAAACGGGTGAAATTGTGAATGAAAGCGCTGAAAACGCGGTTGAGTCACAAAACAGTGACAATTTTGCAGACGTGCAGCAGCGAGAGACTGAGACGGATGCCGGGCAGCGCGGCACGCTGCCGGAAGGACAGGGCGCAAAATCCGCGGAGTTTGGCTATGCCGAGGCGCAGACACAGACGCGCTCGACCGACGGCGTGCTCACCGACGACGAGCACGCGATGGAAGGGCTGAGGCCGGAAGACCGGACGCACAAAGTCAACCATGACGAAGAGGTAAACGCGAAGGCACAGGAGCGCTTTGAATCGGACTACGAGGGCGAAAAGGCGGACCTGTTTGGCGAAAAGCAGGACTGGAACGATACCGACACGGTGCTTGCGCACAAGATCATCGTCAAAGAAGTGGCCAAGGCGCGCGAGAGCGGCAGCAAAGATGCCTACGCCGAAGTGGCAAAGCTCATGAAAGAATGGGATGCGCACGGCACGGAAGCAGGTCAGGCGCTGCGGCAGCGGCGGCAGCTCGCGTCTGACCCGGCGCTAATGGAAGCGGACGCGATCCAACTGCTGAACGACAGCGAGCGCACGCGCAAAATGTCGGACGAACAGCGCAAGAAGATTCTCGACAGCGTGAGCCAGAACGCGGAGAAGCTGCGCAGCATCGAAAAAGGCGACGTGGACGGCGTGGTTGACCTCATCAAAGACATGAGCACGGAGCGGCGCACAAACGGCCTGTGGTCGAACAAGATGGGCAGAACAATGGAAAAGGCGCTTGAGCAGGCAAAGAAACTGCCGGGCGGCGAAGCGTTTCTGCGTGACGTTGCCGCAAGCCAGGTGCGCGGCATTGCGTATGACTACGCGAAACCGTCCACGCTCGAACAGATCAAAACCTATCGTTATCTGTCCATGCTCTCGAAACCGGCGACGGCTGCCAGAAACCTTGTCGGCAATATGGTGTATGACCCGGTAGAGGCCGTGTCAAACAACATCGGCGTCGGGCTGGACATGCTGCTGTCAAAATACACCGGCACACGCTCCGTAGCCGCGGACAAGAGCTATCTCTCCAAGGCAAAACGAAAAGGCATGGGCGAGGCAACGCTCAAGTCGTACATTGAAACCGGCCTTGACGCAAGCGTTTCCAACGCACAGGGCAAATACGAAACCGGCGGCAGCAGGTCGTTCAAGATGACCGGGAACTTTCTGGAACGGTTTCTCTCCACGTGGGAGAAATACAGCAACTATGCCATGGTCACGTCTGACCAGATGCAAAAAGGCGGCATTCAGGCGGAAGCGCAGCGCGGAATTGACGCGCTGGAAGCCAAGGGCAAGGTGGCAAAAGGCGCGCTTGACGGCCGCGCGGAGGAAACCGCAAGGGAACGCACGTTCCAGAACGAAGGAAAGCTCGCGCAGGCGACGGGTGTCGTGCGGAGAGCGCTGAACGTATTTAGCATTAAGGACAAGCGCGGCGGCAGCTTCGGAGTGGGCGATCTCATCCTGCCATTCACAAACGTGCCCGGCAACATTGCGAGCGCAGCGATTCAATACTCCCCTGCCGGGTTTATTAACGCCGGTGCGGAGGTCGTCAAAGTCTTAAACAAGGCAAAGGCCGGAACGCTGACCGCATCCGAACAGGCGAAGGCTGTGACGGATTTCGGCCGCGCGTTCAACGGCACGATGGGCATCGCATTTTTTGCCGTGCTTGCCGGGGCCGGTATCATGAACGTCGCCGGAGACGACGACAAGGACAAGGAAGCGCTCGAAAAGTCCGAGGGCGTGAGCGGCACGCAGCTTAACCTTAGTGCACTCAACCGGTGGATTGCCGGAGAAAGCACGGAGTGGCGCGACGGGGACGACCTGGTATCTATCGGCTTCCTCGACCCGATCAACGCGCAGATGACCTATGGCGCACTGCTGGCAGACTGCTACAAGGACGAGGGCCTGACGTTTGCAAACGTTGCGGGCGGCAATCTGGAATCTGCTTTTCAGAGCGTGATGGATCTGCCCGCTATGTCGCAGTTTCAGGAGATTGAGAACAGCCTCAAGTACTCCAAAGCGGACACCACGGGCGGCAAGCTTGCGGACGCGACGTTCCGCTATGGCGCGTCTCAGGCAACCAGCTTTGTGCCAAACGTCGTGTCCGGCGTGGCGCAGGGGGTTGACGGGACGGTGCGCGACACCTACAACGGCGACACCGTGTGGGAAAACAGTCTGAGCGCGATGAAGAGCAAGATCCCGGGGCTTCGGGAAACGCTTCCGGCTGCGCTGGACAACTGGGGGCAGGAGAAGAAATACACCGGCACGGCAGCAGAAAACTTCCTGAACGCGACACTGAATCCCGGCAGCGTGACGAAGTACCGGACGAGCGCCGTGAACCAAGAGCTGTACCGGCTTGGCGAGAACATCGACATAAAATATCCGGAGAAGAAAGCGCCAAACAGTGGAAACAGAGACGGCGAAAAAGTGTCGCTGGATCAGGACGAGAGGCGGCAGTACCAGATGGCATATGGCCAGACGGCCTATGACAACATTCAGAAAGTCATTCGGAGTTCGGTATACAAGCAGTCGAGCGACGCGGAGAAAGCGGCCGCGATTCAAAACCTGTTGGAAGTCGCAACATCGGCCGGCAAGAAGAAGGCGAAGCTCGACGGCGGCGACACTCCGGCTTGGACGACGAAAAGCACGGGCACGATCGGCGAGAACGCCGTATACAAGGCGATGCTCGGCACGGCAAAGGACGCGCTGCCGGAGGACAAGCGCACGAAAACCGGCAATGTGCTGCAGTCTGTCCTGAAAACCGCCGGGAACAAGCGCGGCGGCGACAATCTCATGCTCAACATCATGGCGCAGCAGCTCAGCGAGGGCACACAGGATAAGTTCGAGACCGCATACAACGGCGGGTACGAGCTGAAGCAGATCGTGGACTTTTATCAGGCAAAGTACGCGACGAAGCCGGGAACCAGCCAGCGGAAGTACAAGAAAGCAGATTTGTATGCGTGGGCGATGCAAAACGGCTATACCGCGAAGCAGTTCAACCAGCTCTGGAAGCTCTTCTCGTGACAAACACACAACAAGAAAGCAGCACGCATATCCTGCGTGCTGCTTTGCTTTATGTGCTTTCGTTTACGATCCGGTATGCTCATACTCCGCGATGATGCGCATCGCTTCCGCGAGGCTCGGAGCTTCCATCACCGTGCAGCCGGTCGTGACGATATACCGCCCGTCGAGGCCGCGCGCCATGCGAACATTTTTGTTCTCTGCGAACGTGGTCTTGTGCGGTGCTTTTTCTGCTGAGACTGTTTTTTGCGTCTCTGCGCGGCTTTTATTCTCCGCGCTACATTTCACGTCTTTGCGGTCGCGCCCGCTCTCCGTTGAAATTTCCCCGGCACAGGCGGCATATCCGGCGAGGTCGATGAAGTTATCCGCTTTATCGCCTCCGGTTGCGATGCGGCCGAGCTTGAACAGCGCCATCATTGCGCCGACATCGGCTGCACCGAGCGGCTGATCCATGCCGCGCGCACAGAGGTAAACGCTCCAAAGCATGGAGATTGTGCGGAAATTGTCCTCCGGCTCACCGTACTGCTGATTTCGGTCGGTACAGACGCAGCGCTCTGCGGCCTTCAGAATTTCGGCACGGGTCAAAATGCGTCACCGTCCTTTGCCTCCTCTTCCGCTTTGAGCGCTTGCAGATTTCCAAGCACGCCGTCGTAGTCATCCGGGTACATTGCCCGAAGCACGGTACAAAGCTCGTCATCGTCAAAGGCGAGCTTTTCGCCACTGTAGTTCAGCCGGGCGGCGTTGAAGATCGCATCCGTCAGGATGCTGAGGCGGAGCTCGTTGCGCGCGTCGTTGCGCACGCCTTCCCACATTGCGTTTGCTTCCATTGTTATTTCCTCCTGTTTTCAGATGTTCCGGCATCGCCGGTGTCGTTATATTCCAGCCATCGATTTGCGGCAAACTGCGCAGCCTGATAAGCCGCCTGCGGTTTTACGCCGCGGATGTCGGCAATGTCTGCGTAGGTATACCCTGCCATGCGCAGGCACACGGTCTGACGCTGCACCGGCGTGAGACAGTCCAGAAAACAGCTGATATCCGCCGCGGAATCGTCGAAATCTTTGTGCGGTCGATCCTTTGGCTTGACTGCACCGCGCTGCGTGTGATCGTACTTACCGGCGCTGTCAAACGCTGTGTCATTATCGTCCGTGTACAAAATAAGCATACCGGACCGCTTGCGCTGCTGCGCGTACTTCTTGCGGTGCGCGATCTCGCTGCGAATGCACCACATAGCGTGTGTGGAAAACTTTCCGCGCGTTGGATCGTATGTACTTGCGGCTCGGAGCAAGCCCTCGGCAGCGTGCCCATACAGCTCATCGGCGTCCTCGTCCGGCGCGTAGCGGTGGATCGCAAGATAGATCAGACGCTCGTTGTCAGCCGCGAGCTGCTGCTGTTCCGGCGTAAGCGGCGCGAGCGGTTTTCTGCGCATGGCTTCACCCTCCTACAATGTCGATCTCGTACTCTTCCCGCAGAACGCGGATCAGGTCGGGCGCTGATACATAGCCATCGCGCACGCTCTCGCTCAGCGCCTCTACTTCGCGCCAGATGCGCTGCAGCTGCTCGGCTTCCATGCCTTCTTTGTCTAGCAGCGCCGTGAAAAAGATCGCCAGCGTCACCCGGCAGGCATCCGCCGTCGCCGTATCCTTTGCGCGCTGCACGTCTGCCATCGTCGCCGGTCTCCGGCGCGGGTTAATCCGCTTTGGCATCGTCGTCACCGTCCATTCTCGCGCCGCAATCCTCACAATATTTTTTAGTTGGCTTATCCCAACTGCCCTCAGTGGTGATAACAAATCCACACGCAGAGCAGCATCACTCGTCTCCGCCAAGATGCGCCCACCGCCCATGCACCACCGGCGCAACGTCGGCGGCGGTCTCTTTGAGATACTCCATCCAATCGCATTTCCCCAAACCACATTTTTCCTGGGAATATCCGTCCGGATATAAACTTCCGCACAGATCGCATATGATTACCATCGCTGTTTCGATTTTCGCGTATTCAGCCATCGCTTTCTCCTTTTTCCGGCAGTACCATCAAGCGCCCGGCCTTCCCAAGCTTCACTATATTGCATAGTTGTTCGACCGGCACGCCAAGCGCAATAGCCGCCGCGCGGACAATAATGTCTATATTTAAGGTGCACTTGTAGTCCTCCGGCTCTAAGCCGAGATCCTCGTAGGCTTTGAGCTTTTCCCACACCTTTCGCTGTGTGCAGCTACCACCGTGCGTGCACGGCAGCTCCCGGCACTGAGCAATTTCGCAGAAATTGCCGTCAAACGTAAGCCTGTTCATTTCAATGTTGTCCTCCTTATCAGATCAATGTCGGTATTTCGTAATTGCACCAGAGCACTTCCGTGCGCCTATTTCCATTCTGGTTATAGGCCTTCCGCTCGATGATGTTCCAGCCGTGCAGTTCACTGTCATACATAGGCGAATGATACCCGGATAGGATGACCGGCCCCGGGTGCGCTTTCAGCGCTGCCAGCAATGCCTCGTGGTCTGCGTCTGTCATTTCGTGCCGATACTGCTTTCCGCTGCGCGTTTCAAGCAAATACGGCGGATCTGCATAGATCAGCACGTTCTCGTGCCGGAAACGCCGAATCAGCTCCAGCGCCGGGCGATTCTCTATCTGTACTTCTTTCAGCCGCTCGGCCGCGGCCCGTATGTTCTCGGGCATATCGTTCCAGCAGTTCAGGCAGTAACTGCGCTCACGCGCATAAACGTCGATTTTGAATCCGGTCTTTTGATACGTCTTGAAGCCGTGCCCCATCCTGCTACGGATGCAGAACCGCACCGCGCGGTCGAAGTCTGTTTCTCCGCGATTCTCGTGCGCATCATCAAAGACTGCGCGCGCATATGGCGTTAAATTGATCTCCCGGGCAAGCCGCTCGGGCTCTGCGCGCAGAACGCGGAAGAAATTCACGATATCCCCGTCGATGTCGTTCACGGTCTCGATCGCCGATCGCGGTTTGTTGAAAAGCACGGCCAAAGAACCGGCGAACGGCTCCAAATAGGATCTGTGCGGCGGCATAATTTGCACGATTTCCTGTGCCATGCCCCACTTTGCACCGGGGTAATTCAAAATCGCATTCACTGATTCGCCCCCATCACTCCACCTCCTGCATCCAGAACTTGCGGCGACAATCTGTGCACCCACCAGATCGGCTTAAATTGCAGACATACATCTTGTCAATATTTCTTGGGCACATCCCGACAATGCCATCATCGTCCATCATGCAGTTCGGCCACTGCTCCAAAAACACGCTTTGCCGCGTCTTGTGCGGATGCTTCTTTGACCACTGTTCCACCATCGCAACGGTTTTTTCAAAAAGCTCAATGGCGTTATCACATTTGTCGCCGTGATACTCACACTTTGTGCAATCGCTGGTCGATTTACACATCCGTCTGAATTCGCTAAAAAATTCTACCACGTCCATATTCACACCCCCGCGTCCCACCGCGCCTGCTGCATAAACGACAACTGCTGCCGCAAGTCGTCGATCGTGCGTTCCTGCCGCGCCACCTCGGCGGAAAACGCCAGCGCCTTGCGCCGCTCGTTACAGAGTATGGTTTCCGCTTTTTCCCGCTGCTCATGCTCCTGCTCGGCATAGTCGATCAGCTTCTGCACCGCGTAGTGCGCTGACGGTGAAAAATTCAGGTTGCCTTTGTCGTTATTGAGCAAATCGCGCACGGCAAAGATGATATCCTCAGCTAATACCATTGGTTACACTCTCCTTTTCGTACTCCGCCCGGTCGAGGGCGGTCGTTGCAACGGCATACGCGCTCCACTGATCGGCGCGGAAGCCGTAGAAAAAGTCTGGATTTGCTTTCGTGCCCTTACCGCTGCGGAAGTCGTGCGACGCGAAGCGGTCAATCAGCGCGTGGCGGATGGTGGTATCGTTCGCGCGGGGGCTGCCGCAGATGGTAAGCTTCTCTTCCTTGCGGGTGATGATGTGGTACGGTACGCCGCGGTCGTCGAGCAGCTGCTTATAGCGCCCGATCCACTCGCACGTCTCGAACACGTCACGCCCGACCGCCATGCCGTAAGATTCGATGATCTCAATCGCGGCAACGGTAAACGCGCCGACGGACACAATGCCGGAGACGAGCGTGTTCTCGTCCTTTCCCCCCTGCACCGGTGCGCGGGTGACAGTATCGACGATGCACCAGCCGGTGTCCCGGTTGCCGGGGTCAAGCGCCAGCATGGTCGGCATCCGGCGCACCCCCCTTCATGGCGGCGAGCATCTGCTCGACCTTCTCCAGATCGTCACGGTCTGACACCGGAGCCGTCTTCTCCTGTTCGGACTTCACGCCGTCGGCGATCAGCCACTTGCGGATTACGGAATAATGGGAGTTGTAGCGCGCGCCCTTTGCGTCAATGTGCAGCGACAATCGCTGTATGTACTCCGCAAAGTGTGCAGGATAATCATGGCGCAGCTTTTCAAGCTCTTCGTCTGTGAGCCACACGTTGCTGCACTCTCCATACGGCTTTTTCTGCTTGTCTGCCGTCCGAGCCGCCGGTGCTCCTGCATGGATTGCCTCCTTCTGTCCGCTCTTTTGCTCCGTATAGGCTTTGTTCTCGGCGATGCACAGGCGCGACAGCTCCGCCTGATAGTTCGTGGGATGGTATCTGTCGGAGCGCAGAGTGTTGTGCAGCCGCCAGTGCCGGATGACGATGACGCCGGAATCGTCAAAGACGATGATAAAGCGCTTGGCGAGCAGGAGCTTGAGATCGTCCGAGGCCGCACCGACATAGTCCGTGATGCGCTTTGGATTGTTGACAAACCCGTCGTCATCCGCGCGCATGTTGAGGTGGAAATAGAGCGCCTGTGCCGAGAGCGGCATATCCAGAAACGCGTCGCTGTCGATGAGCGAGCGCGCAAACATTCGCTTTTCTGCCATGGCGCGCCCCAGTTAGAACGGCAGGTCGGATTCGTCGTCCGGCAGGGTCTCAAACTTTGGCTCATTCGTGAAGTCGTCCGCGACAACTCCGACGCCGCGCACGACGCCGGGATAGGCGGAGGCAAGTTGCTCCACGCTGGAAGAAGAGACCGGGACGGACGCTTTGACAAAGGCGTCTGCACGCAGGCGCTCCTCGCTGCGATCCTCCCCGTCGCGGGTGGTATAGCTGCGCGTGGAGAGTTGGCCGCAGACGATGACGGCATCACCCTTTTTGAGCTGCGCGGCATTCATGGCAGCCTCATACCAGACCTCGCAGTTGATCCATTCGGTCTGCTTGCTGCCGTCCGGCTGCACGGTGTCGCGGGCAGGTACGGAAAACTTCGTCAGCGGCGTGTTTTTCGAGCCGACGTTGGAGAATTCGGCATCTCTGGAGAGCCGCCCGGCGACGATGCAGTCGCCGGTTCTGGTGCGAATAATCATGGTTATTTACTTCCTTTCTTTGGCGGTGCTGCCGATGTGGACAAACACGCGCTTGTTCATGGTTGTGTTGCGGATGGATAGGTTCAGGATTTCGTGACGGTCGGAGCCGTCCGCATTCTTCGTGTATTCGATCTTCTCGACCGCAAATTTGTCATAGCACTTGCGGCCGTTGGCAGTGTAGTTCCCTGCCGGGATCCAGATAAACGGTGCAGTGTAAAGCTCGCGGCCGATGCCCCAGTTAACACACGCGCGCTTGAAGCTGTCGGACGCGAGGCCCTTTTCCGCCTCCGTGTTGGACTCCTTGCCGGTGTCTTCCTTGCTGATCCACTGCCCTTTTTTGCTGTCCCAGATGGAGACAACACAGTTGGCGTTATCGCGCCGGTGCTCACGCTGCCAGTCCATCGCACCGACCGCCTCGTCCAGGATGGTCATGTCGCAGCGCGCGTCTTTATAGAGCAAGAGGATAAGGCCGTTATCCTTTACCTGCTGCACGCGGCACTCGATCTCGTCCGCGTGCAGGCATCGGAATTTGTTCATGGTGTTTTCCCCCCTTCCGGATCAAACTCCAGCGGGCAGTTGTACCCGATGGTGCGCGTGTCGAGCAGATACTCGCCGGTGAGGCGGCACTGCTTGCGGCTGTATGTTTCCAGACACGGGCAATAATCACAGGCAATGTGCTCGTCGGCAAAGTAGATGCGCGCCCGGGCGAGGATATAGCGCAGGGTTGCGCGGTCAGTCGTCATGGTTCTGCCCTCCGTTTTCTGGGGCGGCTCTGGCTGTGCTTCTGCCGCAGGACGGCGCGGCCGCGCTTGCTCTCGCGCCACTGCGCGAATGTGATGCGCTTATTGCAGCCGGGGCCGGGCAAGCATCCCCGCCGATGGCCGGTGTCGAGGATGTACAGGCACGCCCTTGCGCCGGGTTCGCCACCACTATTGCTGCTTCCGGAGAGCACCTGATAGTGCGCACAGCTACGGCAATAGCGGCTTTGCGGGATGCCGCCGCGAATGTAGGTGTCACTTACAATGTCCATGCGTCTACCTCCGTGATGCACGCCGTGCATCCGATTACATTCCCCTGCCGGTCTTTATACAGCGTGTCCGCTTCTTCGCCGCACACCGGGCAGATTGGGCAGGTGTAGGCTGGCGGCTCGACCGGCGGTTCAATATTCAACGTGTAGCGAATCATGTTTCCACTTCCAAATCTTTTCTTGGTCACAGCGATCGGGAACTCTTCGATCTCGCTTGCCCATACTGCCGTTCCAGCGCCGTGCACGTCTTCCCAGCACAGCGGGAAGCCTCCGATGCCGTCAAACAGGCTGCCGAGCGTCGCGCCCTCCGGCAGATAGGCCGCCATGCGCCCGAACATCCATCGCCAGAACGGAAGCGCGATGCTGTTGCCGAGCGCCTTGTACCGTGCGCTGTCGGATGTCTTGCGCTTTTTGCCGGTGCTGTCGGTATAGTCGCCGATGTCCGTCCAGCCATCCGGAAATCCCTGAAGCCGTTCACATTCCAGCGGGGTCAGACGCCGCACGACCATGCGATGCATAAGCGTTTCTTCCGCACCGCAGCTCGCGTGCGCTCGCAGTGTGCCATATTGTTCTATATAGGCATTGCATTCTCCGTCAATTCCGATAACCAGATCCGTGCTGTCCTTGTAGTCCCGCTGTTTGCACGCGCTGGCAACGTCAGCCCGGCGGTAATCACCAAAGTCTTGCATCTGATACGTCAGCGGCGCTTGATTCCCGCCTGTTCCCATTCGCGCTTGCAGGCTCGGCACGGTCTCTCCGCATTCGCGGATCACATCGCCGGCGTGCGTCATATCCAGCGCCACCGCCATCACCCCATGCCGGTCGCCGGAGGTCAGCGTGGGTGATGGGTCGCCCTCTTTGCCGATGCCAAGACCGTTTCCGCTTCCATCGTGGTTGCGGCGCTCTCTGCCGCCTTGCCAGCGCGTGGCTTTGTCGTTGATGGGTATAGCCGTAAAGATAGCCGGATTGTTCACGCCGCCACCCACGCCGCCTTGCAATGTAGGAGATTTCCCGTTCGTATCAAAAATGCGCTTGCTTTGACAGTCCCAAGCCGTCATACAATCTCCGACTGCCGGATCAAAACTTCCTTCAGCAGTTTCGGCAAGTCCTTCCCCCGCCGCTCCGCTCTCCGCAATATCCCCTGACACGCCCGTGCGCTCAAACAGTATTTCGTGTGCGGTGTCGCCTCCAAAATCTGCGACAAGCGCGATTCTACGACGACGCTGGGGCACTCCCCAGTATTGCGCGTCATGTACTCGCCAAGCCACGCTCCATCGTCCGTCCACGTCCCGATACCCGCCCCAGGTAGGCCAGCCTTTTTCAGGCACTTCAACACTGGGGGCTTCCGGTTCGACGATGCGGATCGTTTCCTCGAGCACGGCCGCGAAGTCTCGGCCTTTGTTGCTGCTGAGCGCTCCCGGGACATTTTCCCAGACCATGTATCTTGGACGAATAAGCTCTCCTGCCCAGCCAAGCTGTTTGTCATGCTCCCTCATCTCCTTTATCACTCTGATCTGCTCCATAAACAGGCCGCTTCGCGCGCCTGCGAGACCGGCACGCTTGCCAGCGATGCTCAGATCCTGACACGGGCTTCCGCCCGTCACGCACCACACCGGCTCGATGGTCGCGCCGTCGAGTTTTGTAATGTCGCCGAGGTGTTTCAACACGCCACCCCCAGTGCCGCGAAGACCACGTGAAACACCCACCCAGCCAGCGCGATACCGCCGAACAGCCCCGTGCAGAACAGCACGTCCTCCGCGCACCACACGATGTATCTGCGCGCCTTTGCCCGCGCGCGCGGGTCGCCGAATACCTTCATTCGGCGTCACCTGCTTCCACCAGTTTCCCGTCTACCAGCCGATACCACGTATCCGCCTTTACCGTTTCGCCGTCGACTTCGACAGCCTTCCAATGCGCGATGTTGTAGTCGGTCGGCTGTTCCTCGGCGATAACAAGGATCGCGCCAAGGCCGCCTTTCACGCGAACGTTGTTGCCGCGCGCACACGCAATGCCATTTGCGCCAACGGACGCGCTCCCACGCGATGTAGCTGCGCCATAGTCTCCGGCGGTAGCTGCGCCACGGTATCCGGCGGTAGCTGCGCCACGGTATCCGGCGGTAGCTGCGCCACTGTCTCCGGCGGTAGCTGCGCCATAGTCTCCGGCGGTAGCTGCGCCACGGTATCCGGCGGTAGCGCGTTCCGGGTCGGTATATTCGGACGTTGTATGCGCTTTTGCGTATTCGATGTGCGCTTTTGCAAGGCCTGGGATTCCGATTTCCGCTACCACGCGGATCTTACGGGACGCGACTTTGCTGTCGCCGCCGCGCTCGCGCGCCATGTCGCCGGACTGTTCCACGCGGAAGTAGCGCGCGCCCGTTCCCGGCGGGTAGTAGCCAAGCACATCCAGCGGACGTTCGCATGCGTGCAGCCCGTTGCCACAGCATTCGATGTCACCGTCAACGGAAAATTCCTTGCCGACTGCATACTGCATCCCGCGGCACTGCATGTTGCTGTCCATGCCCTTGTAGGCAATGATCTTATCTTCCATGTTGTTTCCCCTTTCCGTTATCTCACTGGTATTTGATCGCCGCGCGGAGGTCGGCGATCGGGATGTCAAGCCCTCGCCCGAGCGCGAGCAGGTCGCCGACCGGCATACGGTCGATGTCCCTCAGGCGCTTTGTCGCCGTCTCGCGGCAGCAGCCGAGCAGATCCTCCGGCTTCGTGCCGTGCATTCGGAGCTGCCCATAAAGCAGCGCCTGCAGCTGATCGTAGCGGCTGGTGCGCCGTTTCAGCTTCGGCATTACGTGTCACCTCCGTTATCGCAGAGCATCTCGTCAAGGTTTTCCATCGTCACGCCGAGTGCGGCAAGCTCCCGGCCTTTCTTCTGGTAGTAGCGGAGCTGGTACAGATACTGCTTGCGGCGGTCGCGGGCGTAGTTGTAGCGCTTGGCAAGCTTTACGTGCTCGTCCTCGCGCAGCCGCGCGATCTCTGCCTCCAGCGCTGCGTCTGCATCGTGCAGGTTTGCTGCGTTCTTATCCATTCTCGTTTTCTCCTTTCGTTGGGGGGCGGCGTCGCGCTCGCGCGCACGCTCTCTCCCTCTTACACTCCTCTTGGCTAAATCTTGGCTAAGACTAAACCTTTACTTATCTCGGGTGCCAGATGGTTGCCAAACGGTTGCCAGATGGTTTCCGAGTGCGAAAAAGCCCCTGTTACGAGGCTTTTCCGGCTTCGAGCGCCATTGCAAAGCCCTCGGTGAATGCGCAAAGCTGCGCCTTCTGGAGGTTGGTCATGTTCTGCATGGCTCGCATGAGCTGCTCGAGCATTTTCTGTTCGGATTTCGTCAGCATGGGATCACTTCCTTTCCGTTGCGGAATTCGTCATTTTGTGGTAATGTTGTGGTGAAAATCGCGTGAAGGAGGTGAGCAAATGAACCAGCCATACACGCGCGTTTCCTGCCCGCGGGATCTCGGCAGAAAGCATATGTTTTTCTTCAATGTCAGCGAGGACGGCACGCCGATGCCGAACTACTGCGACGATGCAGACGGTTCCGACGTCTGCCAGCGCTGCGCCGTGACGGCGCTGAAACAGTTGATTGCGGAAACGGAGGAACGGCTCAACGATCCGCTTTATCGATGATGTACGGCACTCCAGCACGCTCGCACACGCGCTCGAACGCGAGCAGCGTCTTCTCCGGGGCGTTTGCCGCGGCAAGATAGCCCCAGACTTCTGTTGCGTCCTTTACCGCCTCGCCCGCCTCTGCCATCGGCAGCGGGTGCGGCGGCTGCGCGCACGGCGCGTTTTGCAGCGCTTCCAGCGTTTCCGGCGCAATTTTGATGATCTCCATAGTGTTCGCCTCCCTTGCACTTTTTTGCATTGCTTTGCGTTTGATGTAAATCTCTTTGCAATGCCATATTATCACCTTGCAATATCCGTGTCAATAAAATTATCTCGTTTTTTCGAAAAAATATTGCAATGTGGTATGCCGTGTGGTATATTCATTTCGAAAGGAGGCCTATAATGTGCAAAATCAGATAAAAGAACTACGCAGCCACGTCGGCCTAAATCAAACCGATTTCGGAGCAAGGATAGGCGTAAAACAGTCAACAATCGCCGGTTGGGAAACTGGGCAGAGAATTCCGCCCGATTCCGCTATCGTTTCCATCTGCCGCGAATTCCACGCGAATGAGCACTGGCTGCGCACAGGTGAGGGCGAGATGTTCAACCGCACGTCTCGCAGCGAGGAAATTGTGCAGTTTGCCGTTCAGGCAGCTGACAGCGGCGAAGACGACTTCAAACGGCGGTTTTTGCTGGCGCTGGCGCGCATACCCGAAGATCGCTGGGCAGAAATTGAGGCCTTTGCCATCCAGCTCGCCGAAAAAAACAAAAAAGCGGATCAGGATTGATTTCCTGATCCGCTTTGCTTTTCTTTGGTTTTCTTTGCTTTTGATTACGTGGCAGTGCGTAAGACTACCAACGTTAGCCGCAGCTTGTTTTCACTGGCGTCTACCAGCAGCCGCTCGATCTCGCGCCGTAAGTACGCCCTCCATTCCTCATCTGTCATGGTTCTCCCTCCATAGTTCTTCTACTGTCGCGTCCAGCGCCCGCGCGATCCGCATCGCAAGGTATACGTTGGGCGCGCTTTCTCCGCGTTCGATTGCCCCTAGTGTGCTATGGCTGCACCCCACTTTCTGCGCAAGCCAGCGCTGACTTACGCCCTTGTATAATCTATAGTAACGTACGTTGTTCCGCATATTGGCACTACCTTACCACATTTTTGCGGCTGCGTGTCGTTTTTGGCCGGTATTCCGGCCGGAAAATTTCCGTTTTCGGGGATTTTGTTGCAGAAAGCGGAAAGCTGTGCTATCTTGATGGTGCAAGCCGCTTGCGGTATTGTGTCACAGGCGGAAAACAATATGCAAAAAGGGGGAAGCGTTGTGAATTATCAGAATGCCACGCCGGAAATACAGCGAAAACGGGCGCCAAGGAAGGCGGTAATTGTTTTGCTGGCAGCCGTGTGCATTGCTCTGGCCGCGCTGCTAGCCCTGCAAACAATGCGGCTGCAGCGGGAGCGGGAGCGGTTTGCCGCCGCCGAGGCAACGGTTGACCGGGCGCAGGAATTGCTTGACCTTGCGGACAGCGATTTAGAGCACTATTGTGCGACGGCCCGGGAATACTACGCGGAAAAGAATCATCCTGTTTTTACAGAAATTGAGCCACAGGACTATTCCGAGATGCTTGCCGCATATCGAGAATGGCACCCGGTGCCGGACGCGCTGATAGGCGGTGATAACACGCGATGAAAGTACCAGAGCCGCGAAAATTGAAAAGCGGAACGTGGTTTATCCAGATGCGCCTCGGCGGAGCGAGCGTGCCGGTGTCGGCGGCGACGCGGACGGAGTGCATCCGACAGGCGGAGAAGATCAAGGCGGACTACCGCAACGGGAAGCGTCTACCCTGCAAGAGCACGCAAACGCTGGAACAGTGCGTGACGGCATACATCGACGCCAAGCGCGGCGTGCTGTCGCCGTCAACAATCCGGGAATACAAATCCATGTCCCGGAATCGGTTCGCCGCGCAAATGAAAAAGCCAGTCCGTGAGATCACGAACTGGCAGTCGATTGTGAGCGCCGAGGCAAAAAGCGTGAAACCGAAGACGCTGAAAAATGCGTGGATGATGGTCGCGGCCGCGCTGAAATTCGGCGGGTACGACGTGCCAAAGGTAACGCTGCCGCAAGTGCCGCCGAACGAGCGCCAATGGCTCGACCCGGAGCAAATCAGGGTCTTTGTGGCAGACGTTGCAAACGAGCCGTTTGCTATTCCCGCGCTGCTGGCGCTGCACGGCCTCCGCCGATCGGAGATCATGGCGGTTAACTGGTCGGACATAGACCTGACCGCAAAGACGATCCGCGTATCCGGTGCGGTCGTCATCGGCGAGGATCAGCGGCCGCAGCAAAAGGCATCCAACAAAAACCGGTCCTCCACACGCACGATCCCTATCATGATACCGGAGCTGCTGGCCGCGCTGGAGGCCGTCGAGGACAAGTCCGGGCCGGTTGTGCGCTGTAACCCGAACACGATTTACCACCAGATCAACCGCGTGTGCGCGCGCAATGGGCTGCCGCGGGTCGGCACGCACGGGCTTCGGCACAGCTTCGCGTCGCTGGGGTATCACCTAGGCGTGCCGGAGCTGGAGATGATGCAGCTCGGCGGATGGGCAGACAACCAGACCATGATACGCATTTACACGCACATCGCAAACGCTGACCGGGTAAGGGCAGAAAATGCTATGGCCGGGTTTTTCACGCAAAACGCTAACGAAAAATGCTAACTCCAAGCCAAAAACGCAGTATTTTCAATGGTTTTACGGCGTTTTTCGGCGGGTTCGATTCCCGTATCCCGCTCCACGAACCGCTGCGGAATCTGCGTCCGCAGCGGTCTTTTTGCGCTCAAAAAGCAAACAGCCTGACGCATATGCATCAGGCTGTTTTTTATACCGCGGCGATCTCCCGGGCGCGGCGCTGATCCCGCGCGGAAAAGAGCAGGCAGATGAGCGCCATATAGCCGACAAGGATCAGAAGCGCCGGCATCTCATACAAAAACGGCACGGGCAGCCACTTCCAGAACAGGTTCAGGATGCTGATGTCCACGTCCCCGCCGTAAACAAAGAAGTAGTTTGCCAGCGGGCAGACCGTGTGCCGCAGCAGGAAATTGACCGCCAGCGCACCGATACCGAGCAGCAAAAACGTGCCCGCAATACCGGGAATGTCCCGAAAATCCGGTCGGTAAAAGCCGAGCGTCACGAGGCTCAGACCGCAGGCGATGATGAGGATATGCGTAACGTAAAAGCCAAGCATCCGCGGCAGCCACAGAGAGTAGCCAACAAACGGCGCCTCCGGAAACACAAGCGCCATGAGCGCACCGAGCGGCGCGACGAAAAAGGCAAACCCGAGCAAGGAGCGCCGGTGCGTCAGGATGCCGATTGGGATCAGGAACATGTTGATGTTGCAAAGCTGCAGCGGCAGCTCGTTGAACCAGTTGAACCGGTCGAGCCCCGACGCCTGCAAAAACTGCACATCCCGGGACAAAAAGCCTTTATAGACGAAAAATCCGATGATGTTCACTGCACACAGCGCGATAAGCACGGCGGCACGGCAGCGCTCCGACCGGCCGCGCAGCAGAGCCCACAGCAGCACGACCGCTCCGGCGGCAAACGCAAGGAGCAGCAGATAGGCAGCATTAAACGGTCGTATGATCATGGTGAGACCTCCTCTTGGAAAACAGATACGTTGTCAGCGAATGCGCGGCCACGGCAAGTGCGCAGCCGGCGATGAGATCCGCCGCAGAGTGCTGCTTGACCAGCAGCGTGGACAGGCAGATCAAAATGACCAATACAGCGGACGCCAGACGCAGCCGCTTGCGCGCACGCAGCGGCGGCATGCGAAACGTCGCCAGATGCATGACCAGCGCCTCATAGCAGTGCAGGCTCGGAAACACGTTGACCGGCGCATCGTTAGCATAGATCAGGCGGCACAGCGCACGAGCCAAGCCGGGCCCCGCTGCGCTCGGGCGAAAATCCACACACGTCGGATAAAGCACAAACACGGCCGCACAGACAAACGCACCCGAAAACAGCGCCGCCACCTGCCGGTAAAACACATCCCTGGCCCGGAAACAGGCCCAGAGCATGCACCCCGGCACATAGAAATACCACAAAACATAAAACACGATAAAGCCCGGCCAAAACGGAAGCCAGTCATCGAGCGGCAAATGCACGACATGATACCGCAGCCCGAGGTGCTGCGACACGAAATAAAAAGCCGACAGCGCACCGAAGAGCAGAAACCAGAGCGCGTGCCTGTATTTTTGAAACAACGACTGCATCGTCCGCCCTCCTTTGCGTGGGGCAGTATAACACACCACGGCATCTTTGTGCGGGGATTCGGCCATGTTTCACATCTTAATTCGACAAAGTGCGCAAAAATACACGACAAAAGGCCCGGAGCCGATGGCTCCGGGCCTTTGCATAGAAACGTATTTACAGCAGCAGGATGCCGGCCCGCTCACAGGCGGCGGTCGTCTCGTCGTCCCAGACGGACGCCTGCACCTCACCGATATGTGCCTTGCCGAGCAGCAGCATGGACAGGCGCGACTGGCCGATGCCGCCGCCGATCGTCGGCGGTAGCTGGCCTGCCAGCAGCATCTTGTGATAGGTCCGCTCGCGGCGGTCGTCACAGCCGGCAATGGTCAGCTGACGATCCAGACTCTTGGGATCGACACGGATGCCCATGGACGAGAGCTCAAACGCGCAGTCGAGCAGCTCGTTCCAGAACAGGATATCGCCGTTCATCGTCCAGTCGTCATAGTCCGGCGAGCGGCCGTCGTGCGGCTTGCCGGAGCGCAGCGCGCCGCCGATGCCGATGATGAACGTCGTGTGGTGCTCGCGCACGAAGGTGTGCTCGCGTTCCTTCGGCGTCAGGTCCGGATAACGATCTTCCAGCTCCTGCGCCGTGACAAACGTCACCTGGCGCTCCAGCTCCGGCAGCACCTGAAGCTGCGGATAGATCGCGCGCATGGTGCGCTGCGTGTCACAGACAGCGGCAACGATATCCATGACCGTAGACTTGAGATAGTCCAGATTCCGGTCACTGCTCTCAATGATTTTTTCCCAGTCCCACTGATCGACGTAGACCGAGTGCAGATTGTCGAGCACATCCTCGTCGCGGCGGATGGCGTTCATGTCGGTATAAAGGCCCTTGCCGGGATAGAAATCATAGCGGTGGAGCGCCATGCGCTTCCACTTGGCGAGCGACTGCACGACCTGCGCCTCCTTGCCAGCCTGGGGAATATCGAACAAGACTGGGCGCTCGTAGCCGTTGAGATTGTCGTTCAGGCCGCTGGCCTCTTCCAGAAACAGCGGCGCCGAAACGCGAAACAGATTCAGCTTCGCGGCGAGCTGATCCTCAAACAGACGTTTGAGCAGGCCGATGGCCTTCTGCGTGTCATAAACGCCGAGCAGGCTCTTATAGCCCTCGGGGATGTAGGTGTTCATGCTTTGTTTTCCTCGCTTTCTGTGAGCATACGCACGAGCGTCTGATAGACATCCTCCGCGTGTGCCTTAAAATAGTGCTCCATCGTGCGCGCCTGCGCCTCGTCGGCAGCCAGCAGCTGCATGGAAACGATCCGGCCGATCCCGTCCGAAAGCGAGAGATGCACATTGCACCCGCCCTCCGGCGTGTTCGTATGCTGCGCGACGATCATGGCGGCGCGGCGCATCTGCTCGGCGATCGGCTCCGTGACGCGGTCGGCCTTCATGCGCACGGAGTACGGCAGACTGCTGGCGACCTCCCTGACATTGCGGCTGCCCTTTTCCGTGATGCGGTACTTGCCGCCCTCTTCCGTGATGTGCGCCGTATCCACCAATTCCGCAAGACAGTCAGAGTAATCAAAATAGCCGATGCCGTTGTCGCAGAAAACGAGGTCGGACAACGTCTGCGCATCCACCGCCGCGGGTAAATGATTCAAAATGTAGAGGATGAGGATCTTAATGTCGAGTTTCTCGTGAATGAAACCGAGCCCTTCCATGGCGCACCTCCCATATGGGATAATAATATATTATAACGCGGAAAGCGTTTTGTGTAAAGCGCTTTCAAAAGGAATCACATCGAAAACCGCCACGCATACACTGTTACTGAAGCGTGCTTCAATCTGATGCCAGGAGGTTATGAAATGGCAGACAAAGTGGTACCGGGACCGGTCGAGGGCAGCGCCGCCGTCCGGGAAGCGGTTTGTATCCATACGCGCAAGATCTTCGACTCCTGCCGCGACAAAGACTGCGTGGAGGACCTGCGGGTGTATCCCACGGCCTGCTCGCAGGCAAGACTGGACAGCGCCCTGAGCGTGCGCCCGCGCAGCGCCGAGCTGCTGTGCGCCGACGTGCACGTCAAGGAGATCACCTTCAACAAGGGCTACTATACGGTGGACGTGACGTACTTCTACCGCGTGCGCGGCGAGACGTTCCCCGGCTGCGAGCCGGTGTGCGGCCTTGCGATCTTCGATAAGCGCGTCATGCTCTTCGGCAGTCAGGCGAGCGCAAAGGTATTTGCCTCCGACGACTGCTGCTGCGATCCGTGCGAGAACGGCCTGCCGATCGGCGTGGTCGAATCCGTCGACCCGATCGCCCTGCACATGAAGCTGGTGGACTGCGGCAGTTCCGTGGAGTCCGAGCAGGAGCCGCGCGCCATCCCGCAGAAGATCCTCGACGCCATGGGCGAAGAGCTCTCGCTGACTTGCTGCGGCAAGAAGCTGTACGTGACGCTGGGGCAGTTTTCGATCATCCGGCTCGAGCGCGACACGCAGCTGCTCATCCCGGCCTACGACTACTGCATGCCGGACAAAGCGTGCCAGGGCTCGACCGAGGACGATCCGTGCTCGATGTTCAGCCGCATCCACTTCCCCATCGACGAGTTCTTCCCGCCGGACTGCGTGACGCCGGACGAGGACTACCGCAGTCTGCTGTAAGGCCGCGGGTGGCAGCAAAAATCCCATCGGCCTGCGCCGATGGGATTTTGCTTTTATTTCTTGTGGACGACCTCGCCCGAGGACTTGAGGATGCTGTCCGCCGGGATGACGCCGCGCACGCACGACACCGGATAGATGTTCGAGTGCCGGCCGATGACCGTGCCGGGGTTCAGGACGCTGTTGCAGCCGACCTCCACATAATCGCCAAGGATGGCGCCGACCTTCTTGCGGCCGGTCTCGATGTGCTCGGCCCCATTTTTGATGACGACGAGCGTCTTGTCGCTCTTGACGTTTGACGTGATGGAGCCCGCGCCCATGTGGGACTTGTAGCCGAGGATGGAATCGCCGACGTAGTTGAAGTGCGGCGTCTGGACATTATCAAACAGGACAACGTTTTTCAGCTCGCAGGAGTTACCAACGACGGCGTTTTTGCCCACGATCGCATTGCCGCGCACAAAGGCACACTGGCGCAGCTCGGCGCCGTGGTCGATGATGCAGGGGCCAGCGATATAAGCGCTGTCGAAGATCTTGGCATCGCGCGCGATCCAGATGTTCTCGCCGCGCTGCTCGTATTCCTCCGCCGGGAGCGTCGGGCCGAGCTGAAGAATGAAATCTCCGATCTCCGCCAGAGCCTCCCACGGATAGGTCTTGCCCGCAAACAGCGGGGCCGCGATCGTCTTGCTCAGGTCGAGCAGGTCTTGTATCGTCATCATATCATCTCACCCGGATCAGATGTCCGCTCTTCTGCATGACATCGATCACATACGCAACGTTTTCCTCACACAGCGCGTGCGTGGCCGCCTCAACCATGACGCGCAGCACCGGCTCCGTGCCGCTCTTGCGCACGAGGATGCGTCCCTCGTCGCCGAGCCGCTCGGTGACGGCCTGCTCCGCCGCAACGACCGCAGGGTCATGGAGCGTGGCGTCTTTGTCATCGACCTCCACATTCGTAAGCTGCTGCGGATACTCGCGCACCGGCGCGGCCAGCTCGGAGAGCGTCTTTTTGCGGTCGAGCATGACCTGCATGAGCTTGATGGCCGTCAGCAGTCCGTCACCAGTATTGGCATATTTGCCGAAAATAATGTGCCCGGACTGTTCGCCGCCGATCAGGTGTCCGTTGACGCGCATATTCTCTGCGACGTATTTATCACCAACGTCCGTCTTTTCATAGCCGATGCCGGCCTCGTCGAGCGCCTTGTACAGGCCGAGGTTGGACATGACCGTCGTGACCACTTTGGAATTGCCGAAGCGGCCCTCAGTCTGCATATTGCGTGCGCAGACATACAGGATCTTGTCGCCGTTGACGACCGAGCCGTTTTCATCCACGGCCAGGCAGCGGTCGGCGTCGCCGTCAAAGGCAAAGCCCACGTCCAGCCGGTTGAGGCGGACATACTTCTGCAGGTTCTCGATGTGCGTCGAGCCGCAGTCCCGGTTGATGTTCGTGCCGTCGGGTTCATTGCCGATGACATACGTGTCCGCGCCGAGCGCGTCGAAGATGTTCTTCGCCATCATCCACGTGCTGCCGTTGGCGCAGTCCAGACCAACCTTCATGCCCTTGTACGAGTGCGTGGACAGGCTGATGAGATAGCCGATGTAGCGGTTGCGGCCGGCGGAATAGTCCTGCGTGCGGCCGATGTTCGCGCCCGTGGCAAACGGGATCTCCAGATTGCCGTCGAGATAGTTCTCGATCTCGTCAATGACGCTCTGCTCCATCTTTTCACCGGCGCTGTTGAGCAGCTTGATGCCGTTGTCCGTAAAGGGATTGTGGCTCGCGCTGATCATGATGCCGCAGTCAAAATCATCCGAACGGACGATGTAGGACACGCTCGGCGTCGTCGTCACGTGCATGAGATAGGCGTCTGCGCCCGAGGCCGTCAGGCCGGCGGACAGGGCATTTTCAAACATATAGCTGGATCTGCGGGTATCTTTGCCGATCACGACCGAGCACTTGTGCTCCCGGCCGTAATACCAGCCGAGAAACCGGCCGATCCGGTAGGCGTGCTCCACCGTCAGGCCCACGTTGGCCTCACCGCGGAAGCCGTCTGTGCCGAAATATTTGGACATGGATGCTTCCCTCCGATCAGAATCGCCCGCAAACGCCGCGGGCAACTATTGATTATAACTGCGCAGCAGCGTCCGCGTCAAGATAAACCTCGACATCCGTATGCAGCTGCAGGAACGACGCGGGGATAAACGTTTCCGGACGGCCCGTGAGCGTGGCGTTGGCCGCCTTCGCGCAGCGCGCGCCAAAGCCGACGAGCAGGATCTTTTTCGCGCCCAGGATTGTGTGGATGCCGATCGTGATGCCGTGCTCCGGCGTCTGCTCGAGCGTGCCGAAGTCCGCGGCGATGGCCTCGCGCGTCACCTCCGCGAGCTTGGCAATGTGCGTTTTCTCGCCAAATCCCGCGCCCGGCTCATTGAACGCAACGTGGCCGCGCTCACCCAGACCGAGGATCACCAGATCGAGCCCACCGGCTGCCTGAATGGCGGCATCGTAGTCCGCCGCGTGCTCGGCATCCGCATCCGGGTCCGGGGCGTGCACGGCCGCAAACGGCTTTGCCGCCGTGAGCGGCGAAAACGCCGTGCCGACCGCGTGCGCGCCCTTGCCGGCCGCGCCGCAGTATTCGCACGCCTGAAAGAGCGTCGCCCTGTCAAAGGCAATGTCGCTGGCAGCGAGTGCATCGAGTACTTCCGCCGGCAGATCCACCGCCGAAATGGCGATGTTCGCCTCCGGCTTGCTTGCGAGCACGGCCGCGACCTGTGCCGTCAGCTCTTTTGCAACATCTGCTTTCGTTCCGATGATCGTTTTCATGGTTTGTGACCTCCTATACCATCATCGCGGCCGCGCTCAGAGCGTGACCGTACCGTCAAACACAAAGGCTGCAGGGCCGGTCATATACAGCAGATCCTGCGTCCGATCCCATGCGATGTGCAGCGTGCCGCCGCGCAGGATCACATCCGCCTCGTCGCCGCACTTGCCAAGCCGCGCCGTGACGGCCAGCGCCGCCGTCGAACCCGTGCCGCAGGCGAGCGTCTCGCCGCTGCCGCGCTCCCACACGCGCACGCGCAGCGTGTGATCGTCCACGACCTCGACAAATTCGATATTTGCCCGCGCCGGGAACAGCTTGTGATTTTCAAACGCGGGGCCGATGCGCGGGAAGTCCAGCGCCATGGCATCGTCCACGTAAGTAACGCAGTGCGGGTTGCCGGTATTGACCGACGAGACGATCCATGTCGCGCCCAGCACGTCGATCGGCTGCTCGAGGAAGGTCTCCCCCGCCGCCGCGACCGGGATCTTCTCCGGCCGGAACTCCGGGCTGCCCATGCACACGCGCACGGTCTCGACCGTGCCGCCGACCACGTTCAGCCAGAGCGTCTTGATGCCGGCGCGCGTCTCGATCGTGAGCTCGGTCTTGTCGGTCAGGCCGCGGTCGTAGACATATTTGCCCACGCAGCGAATGGCGTTGCCGCACATTTCCGAGCGCGAACCGTCGGCATTGTACATCTCCATGCAAAAATCCGCGACGTTCGACGGGCAGATGAGCACCAGACCGTCCCCGCCGACGCCGAAGTGGCGGTCGGACAGGCGGATGGCCGCGGCCGAAGGATCGGCCACCGTCTCGGTGAAGCAGTTGACATAGATATAGTCATTGCCGCAGCCCTGCATTTTTGTAAACTTCATTTTGGACACCTCCTACGCGGGTATGAACCCGCACGAATCGGAAAAACTAAACCGACCTGGAAAGGTGGTAATCTCATGGCGATCATTCTCATCCGGACACTGATCATTTTTCTTGCGCTCATCGTGGCCATGCGCCTCATGGGCAAGCGGCAGCTCGGCGAGCTGGAACTGTCCGAGCTGGTGGTGGCCGTGCTCATCGCGGATATCGCGTCCATCCCGCTGCAAAACCCCTCCCTGCCGCTGAGCTACGGGCTCATTCCGCTGCTGGTGCTGTTTTGCTGCGAGCTGATCTTCTCCGGCCTGACGTACAAGAGCATTCACCTGCGCAAGCTGCTCTACGGCCGGCCGAACTTCATCATCGAGCGCGGCCGCATCGCCCAGCAGGCCATGCACCGCAACCGCTTCACGCTCGACGAGCTGACGCAGGAGCTGCGCAATCAGGGCATTCTCGACATTGCGAGCGTGGAATACGCCGTGCTCGAAACCAACGGCCAGCTCAACATCATCCTCGCCCCGGCACAGCAGCCGGTCACGGCCGAGCAGATGCACATGGAAACCGAGGACACCGGCTATTTTTCCATCCTCATCAACAACGGCCGCATCCTGCGCGACAATCTCAAACGCATGGGACGCGATGAGCGCTGGCTGCAAAAGCAGGTGCAGCAGCGCGGCGCACAGTGCATTGCGGACGTCTACCTGCTGATGATGAACGACGCCGGACAGGTCTACTTTGCGGCAAAGGAGCTCGGATGAAAAAGGAACTGTTTGCAGGCGTGCTGCTGCTCGTGCTCATCGGCCTGTGCGCGTGGAATCTCCGGTATCTGTCCCGGATGTGCACGCAGCTCGACGAGGCCGTGGCGCAGGCGGAGGCAAGCTGCGCCGCCGGAGACCCGGCGCGCGCGAGCGAGACGCTGCGCGCGGCGTCTGCGCGCTGGAGCGAAGCCGAGGACTATGCCCACTGTATGCTCCCGCACGAGAGCACAGACGCCGTGACGGAGGGCTTCCGCCGGGCGATCCGCACGGTGGAGACCGGCGATCCGTCCGCCGCGGCGGACATCGCCCTTCTGCGCGTGCGCATTCAGGGGCTCGCCGACGGGGAGCGCATCACGCTCGGCAACATTTTTTAGCCGCGGTCGTTGAGGAGCTTCGTCAGCTCCTGCATGAACGTATCAATGTCCTTGAACTGGCGGTAGACCGAGGCAAAGCGCACATAGGCGACCTCGTCCACGTCCTTGAGACGCTTCATGACCATCTCGCCGACCTGCTCGGTCGTGATCTCGCGCTCAAGCGCGCTCTGCAGCTCCTGCTCGATCTCGTCAGCGATCTTTTCGAGCACTGGCAGCGGCACCTTGCGCTTGTCGCAGGCGCGCACCATGCCGTTGATGAGCTTGCTCTTGTCAAAGCTCTGGCGGCTGCCGTCGCGCTTGATGACGACGAGCGGGAGCGTCTCGATGATCTCATAGGTCGTAAAGCGTTTCTGGCACGCAAGGCACTCGCGGCGGCGGCGGATGGTCGCGCCCTCCTCGGCCGGACGGGAATCAATGACCTTGCTCTCGGCAAAGCCGCAAAACGGACATTTCATATGTGGATCCTCCATATATCTGGTTTCCGATTACTTTACATAATTCCGTACAGTACTATACCACAGGCCCGGCGCATTTGCACGAAAAATTTCGCCGTATCTGGTGTTTTCTCCCCCGGATACGGCGATTTTCAGCTATTTGCACAGATTCCGAAACGCCTCGCGCGTCATGAGCGCGTTGAGCACCTCGAGCAATGCGTTCGTGCTCAGATGCTCCGGCAGGTCGAGCTGCTCAAGCAGCCGCTGCCGGGCGGCCCGGCTGTCCGCCCCGCCGGTGAGTCCGGCGGCGTAGAGGTCGGCCTTCGTGATGCGCGCGCCCGGCAGCGGCGCGTCCTCGCCCTCGATGGTCGCGCCCGCGCGGCGCAGCGCCTCGAGCAGCACCTCCGGCCGCATGCCCTCCACGCCGAGCTTGCCCTCTTTCGAGGCGGTACGCTTGCGCCGCTCCTTGCCGGCTACGTCCGGGATATAGGCATGCTTGACCTGCGTCGGGTCGATCGCTCCGCGCAGATAGTTGCGGATGACAAAGCCCGCCCCGTCACTGTCCGTGAGGACGATGATGCCGCGCGTTTCGGCCAGGCGGCGCAGCAGTGCCAGGCGCTGGCTGTCGTGGAAGATGCCGAAGCCGGACGTCTCGAGAATGGGCGCGTCCACGACCTGCGCGAGCGTGTTTTTGTCATACCGGCCCTCGACGATGATGGCCTCGCGGATGCGGATCATGCCGCGCCTCCCACGGCGATGCGCAGCAGCAGCTCCTTGAGCAGCTCGGCGTCGTCCGCGCCGGTGTTTTTCATGGCAAAGTCCGTCTGCGCGCACAGGCGCACCGCCTCCTCGAGCTGGCGGCCGGAGAATTTCCGTGCCGAGCGCAGGAGATTTTCCGCAATGAAGTCATACGGCAGGCCGAGCAGCGCGCGTAGATCGCCCGTGCCAAGGCCCGCGTGCCGCGCGAGCCGCGCGGCATAAAGCCTGCGCATCTGCTGGCCGATGACGGCGAGCAGGAAGATCGGTGTGTTCGCCTTGTCGGCGAGGAGGTCCGCGAGAATGCGCATGGCGCCGTCATAGTCCTGATCGGCCAGCCGGTCGGTCAGCTCGTAAGCCACCGCCTCCGGCAGCCGGTGCGCCACGGCCAGAATGTCCGCGCGCGTGACCGTGTCGCTCGAAACGTAGGCCGCGATCTTGTCGATCTCCGGGATCATACTGTTCATCAGGCCGCCGGTGAAGAAAATCAGCTGGCGGGCGTCCTCGGGCGAAATGTGCTTCTTGTGCGCGGCAAAGCGTTTGCCGACCCAACGCACAAGCGCGCTCTCCCCCTGGGCGGTGAACTGGATGAGCTCACCGTATTTTTTGAAGGCCTTCGTCGTCTTCAGGCGGCCGTCCGGCTCAAAATCCGTGCTCATCAGAAACACCAGCGTGCAGTAATCCGGCAGGTCGCCGATGACCCGGACGAGCGCCTGCGCCTCTTCCTCGCGGCACTTGTTCGTGTCGAATCCACGCACCTCGATGAGCGTGCGCTCGGTCAGAAACGGCACTGCGTCCACCGCGTCCGCCAGCGCCTGAAAGTCGAGCTCCGCCCCATCAAACCGGTGATAGCTGAAGTCATCCTCGCCGCCGGGCAGGCAGAGCTTTTTCAGCTCCAGCAGGTACTGCTCGCGCAGGTAATCCTCCCGCCCCCAGAGCAGGTACAGCCGTCCCGGCCCCTGCTCGCGCAGGCTGCGCACCTGTGCGCCGTAGTCGAGCACTTCCGTTTTCTTTTTTCCTTTAGCTTTTGCCATAGCGTTTCCTCACGAGAGATGCACCGTAATGTCGCCCATCTGATCGGTGCGGTAGATCGGTATGTGGTGCGCCTGCAGGCGCTCGAGCGTGTCACTCGTCGGATGACCGTAGCTGTTGTAGCCGACGGAGATGATCGCTGCGTCCGGCGCGATGGCATCGAGCCATGCGTCACCGGTGGATCTTTTCGAGCCGTGGTGGCCGACGAACAGCAGCTCAATGTCGGGATAGGTGCAGGTGCTGAGAAACTTTGCCTCTGCCGTCGTGTCCACGTCGCCGGGCACGAGCGTGTCATAATCGCCGATGGAGGCCAGCACGATCATGCTGCCGTCCTCCTGCCCGGCACAGGGCTCCGGATACAGGTGCACGGAGATGCCGCCGGCCGCGATCGTCTGTTGCGCGTCCACGCGCACAACGGTCGTATGGTTCGCCTCCGCGAGCGCGAGAATGTCGCTCAGCGGGGCCTGCGTGATATCCGCAGCGGCCGGGATGACCAGTGTGCGCACCGGAAGCCAGTGCATCAGGCGCAGCACGCCGCTGACATGATCGTCGTGCGGGTGTGTGAGCACGAGCAGGTCAAGGCTCCGGTGCCCCTGCGCGAGCAGCTTGCGCGCCGCGAGGTCGCCCGGATCTTCCGCCGTAGAGCGGCCGCCGCAGTCCACTACGGCGCAGGATCGCCCGCTGGAAAACACGATACTCTGCCCCTGACTGACATCGAGCGCCGTCACGGTCGATGTGCGCTGCAGCTGCACGGCATTGACGGTCAGCACCGCGCACAGTGCCAGCACGCTGCACGCAGCGGGGATCCAATAGCGCACCTTACGCCGCCGGGAGAGCAGCCACGCCGCACCGAACATGGCGTACACCAGCGCGAGCCACCAGACGACCATGCGGCTGCCGGTGAACAGCACTGCACCCGGAAGTTTTGAGAGCACGTTTGCCACAGCGAGGATATACCGCAGCGGCCACGCCGTCACCCACGCGAGCGCCGTGCCGCCCCATGCCCAGACAAGGCCGAGCAGCGCCGTGAGGTAGCAGCCGATGAACGCGGCCGGCAGCAGCCACAGGATGAGCAGGTTCGTGACCGGCGCGATGAGCGAAATGTTGCCGAAATGCAGCGCCGTGAGCGGCACGGTAAACACCATGGCGCCGACGGAGCTCGCCGTTGTGGCACTGAAAAAGGCGCGGATCTTCCGCCGCGGACGCGAGAGCTTCACATCGGCGGGCAGCAGGCGCGCATCGAGCGCGCGGTACAGCGCACCAGAGACACAAAACAGGCCCGCCATGGACGCAAACGAGAGCTGCAGACTGATGCTCGCCGCGGCAAACGGATTGGCCGCGAGCAATATGGCCAATGCTGTCAGCAGCGACGTCGGCGGGTCGTTCTCCCGCCCGAGCAGCGGCGCAAAAAGCACCAGCGCCGTCATGAACGCCGCGCGCAACACCGACGGGCTGCATCCGGCCATGATGACAAACACAACCATCATCGGCAGGCCGATGATGGCCGTCATGCGCCGGTTGCCGGTGAACAGACGCAAAAAGCCCAGCAGGAACGCCAGATGCAAGCCGGAAACCGCGACCGTGTGCATGATACCGGTCGTGCTGAGCGGAATGTCCAGATCCTGCGCGTAGAGCGCGGATTTATCGCCGAGCATGAGTGCCTGCGCAAACGGCAGCACATCCGCCGGGAAGGCGGCCTGCGCGCTCGTTTTGAGCGACTGGGCGACGGTTTTCGGCCAGTAGAGCCAGCTGCGGCTCCAGACGCCGGTGCGCACGAGCGTTTTGTCCCGCACGCTGCCGATGAGGTATATGCCCTTGGAAATGTAGGCGTCCGTCTCTTCCCCGTAGCGCAGCGTGGATGGGCGGAACTTCACGTCCGCCGTGATCTCATCGCCGGGGCGCAGCGCAGCGGCGTCCGCATCGGAGACGTAGAGCCGCGCCTTGCAGTTGGGCACGTCCGGGCTTGTGAGCAGGGCGGTCAGCCCATAGCTGCGCGCATATGCGACAGGATACTCCGTCACGCGCGCCGTGACCGTCTGCACATCGCCGGAAACGTTCTGCGCGGGCGTCAGGCGCAGGGCCGACGCCGCAGCGTACCACCCGAAGCCGATGGCTGCCGACAGCAGCGCGGCCATGACCCTGCGGCGCGTCTGCCCCGGGAGCAGCAGCGTCACGAGCGCGAGCACGACTGCCGCGAGCGCACCGGGCAGCACCCAGCGCGCCGGCAGCAGAAAATGCGCCAGAAAGATCGCAGCCGAAAATCCGCCTGCGCAGTATGCCAGCTTCCGCACGCCCGCTCCCCCCTCTATCTCTGGGGACATTATAAACAAAAACGGCGGCCGGAACAAGTCCCGCCGCCGAATTTCGTTGCCTTTACAGCAGCTTCTCGCCCATCGGCGCGCCGCCGAGGACGTGGAAGTGCAGGTGATGCACGGTCTGGCCGGCATCGTCGCCGCAGTTGGAGATGACGCGGTAGCCGCCGGTCAGTCCCTCCTGCGCGGCGAGCTTCGCAATGACCTCAAAGCACTTGGCAACCACAGCGGAGTTTTCCACCGTGATGGCCGCGACCGAGTCGATGTGCTGCTTCGGGATCACGAGAAAGTGCACCGGCATCTGAGGATTGATGTCGCGGAACGCATAAACATCATCATCGTTGTACAGGCAGGTGGAAGGGATCTCCCCCGCCGCGATCTTACAAAACAGGCAGTCGTTCATAATGAAACCTCCTTATAGTCCCAGCTTTTCCGCCACGAAATCGTCCACGATGGCCAGCGCGTCGTCGATCTTCAGCACCTCGCTGCCGCCGCCCATAGCGGAGTCCGGCTTGCCGCCGCCCTTGCCGCCGGTAACCGCCGACACGGCGCGCACAAGATCGCCCGCGCGGATGCCCCTGGCCACGGCGTTCTTGCCGCAGACGGCCACGAACGTGACCTTGCTCTCCGTCGCCGTCGCAAGCACCGCGACCGTGTCCGGATCCTTATCGCGCAGGAAGTCGCCGAGCTTGCGCAGGTCGCTGGCCTCGAGGTCGGTGCGCGTCGTCGTGATGACCTTGATGCCGCCGATGTTCTTCGAGGCATAGAGGAAACGGTCGACGTCGCTGTGCAGGATCTTCTCTTTCATGCGCTCAACGTTCTGGCGCGCCTCCTTGAGCTCCGCCGTGAAGCCCTTTGCCTTGGCAATGAGGTCGGCGGGCTTTGCGTGCAGCACCTCGGCCGCCGCGTACATGCGGCGGTTGACGGCCTCCATCTCGCGCAGGTAGGCCTTGCCGGTGATCGCCTCCACGCGGCGCACGCCGGACGCGACCGAGCTCTCGCCCGTGATGCGGAACGGGCCGATCTTGGCGGTGTTGTCCACATGCGTGCCGCCGCAGAGCTCAACGGACTTGCCGCCCATGTTCACCACACGCACGAGATCGCCGTACTTCTCGCTGAAGAGCGCCGTCGCGCCGCTGGCCTTGGCCTGCGCCATCGACATCTCGGACACGGTGACGTCCATGCCGTCAAGGATCCAGTCGCCGACGATCTCATTGACCCGCTCCAGCTCCTCGGGCGTGATGGCCGAGAAATGCGTCAGGTCAAAGCGCAGGCGATCTGGCTCCACGAGCGAGCCCGCCTGATGCACGTGATCGCCCAGCACCTCGCGCAGCGCAGCCTGGAGCAGGTGCGTGGCCGAGTGCGCACGCATGATCGCCTTGCGGCGGTCGGTATCGATGCGCGCCGTGACGGTCTGCTCGACCTGCAGGCGGCCGGAGTGCATCACACCGTGGTGCAGGAATTTGCCGGCCTTGTCCTTCTGGACGTCCGTCACCTGGAAGAGCGCGCCGTCCGTCTCAATGACGCCGTTGTCGGCCACCTGGCCGCCCATCTCGGCATAAAACGGCGTGCAGTCGAGCACGAGCACGCCCTGCTTGCCCTCATCGATCTCCGAACAGACCTCACCGTCGCAGACGATGGCCAGGATCGTGCCCTGATCGACCGTGTGGTCATAGCCGGTGAATTTCGTCGGCGTCGTGTCCAGGCCGAGGTCCACACCGGCCCATGCCAGGTCGCCGAGTGCCTCGCGCGCCTTTCTCGCGCGCACGCGCTGCTGCTCCATCAGCTCCTGGAACGCATCCTCATCCACGGTCATGTCCTGCTCCTGCACCATCTCGCGGGTCAGGTCGATCGGGAAGCCGTAGGTGTCATAGAGCTTGAACGCATCCGCGCCGGAGAACACCCGCTCGCCCTTGGCCTGATGCTCGGCGAGCAGGTCAGAGAAGATGTGCATGCCGGCGTCGATGGTCTTGGCGAAGTTCTCCTCCTCGTTGCGGATGACGCGGGTGATATACGCCTGCTTCTCGCGCAGCTCGGGGTACTGGCACTCGTTTTCGTGCACGACCATGTCCACGACCTGATACAGGAACGGTTCGTTGACGCCGAGGAGCTTGCCGTGGCGCGCCGCACGGCGCAGCAGACGGCGCAGCACGTAGCCGCGGCCCTCGTTCGACGGCAGGATACCGTCCGAGATCATCATGACGGAGGCGCGGATATGGTCGGTGATGACGCGCAGGGACACGTCGGTCTGGTGGCTGTCACCATAGTGCGCGCCGGTGATCTCGCTGACCTTGTGGGTGATGTTCATGACGGTATCGACGTCGAAGAGCGAATCCACGCCCTGGCAGACAACGGCCAGACGCTCAAGGCCCATGCCGGTGTCAATGTTTTTCTGAACGAGATCGGAGTAGTTGCCGTTGCCGTCGTTGTCAAACTGGGAAAAGACGTTGTTCCAGACCTCCATATAGCGGTCGCAGTCGCAGCCGGGCGCGCAGTCCGGCTTGCCGCAGCCGTAGGCTTCGCCGCGGTCAAAATAGATCTCCGAGCAGGGGCCGCACGGGCCGGAGCCATGCTCCCAGAAGTTATCGTCCTTGCCGAGGCGGGTGATGCGGCTCTCGGGGATGCCGATCTCGTCGCGCCAGATGTTGAACGCCTCGTCGTCCTTTTCATACACGGACGGGTACAGCCGCTCGGGGTCGAGACCGACCCAGTCCGGGCTCGTCAGAAACTCCCACGACCAGGCGATGGCTTCATGCTTGAAGTAGTCGCCGAAGGAGAAGTTGCCGAGCATCTCAAAATACGTGCCGTGGCGCGCGGTCTTGCCGATGTTCTCGATATCGCCGGTGCGGATGCACTTCTGGCAGGTGCAGACACGGTGGCGCGGCGGCTCCTTGTCTCCCTTGAAGTAGGGCTTCATCGGCGCCATGCCGGAGTTGATGAGCAGCAGACTCGCGTCATCCTGCGGGATGAGCGAGAAGCTCGGCAGACGCAGGTGTCCCTTCGTCTCGAAAAAGCGCAGGAACATTTCGCGCAGTTCATTCAGACCATATGGTTTCATAATCATCTATCCTCCAAATCAAATTCTCTTGCTTCACTCTTTTTGCAGCCGCTCGGAAAGGCTGGGCGCGTCCGCGCGGTAAAACTCCAGCTTGCCGCAGCGCCTGCAGGCATAGATATCGACCTCCAGCGCACCGGAAAAGAGGTTGGACAAGTGGCCGGTCAAAAGGCCGTATTGCCCGAGCTGCAGGGATTCCTGCCCCAGATGCTCCATCTCGCCATGACAACGCAGACAGTCCATAACACGTCTCCTTTCAAAAAAAGATGCCTCCGCCCCATGGACAGGGGCGAAGGCATTCAAGCATTCACGGTACCACCCTGATTGCCGCTCACGCGGCGTCTCAAGTCGTCCTTAACGCGGACAGACGTCCCGGTCGTCCCGGGCCGCTCCGGAGCGGCCGCCATGCTGCCGGCCGAAGGGCTTCCACCGTCCCCTTCTCTCTGCTGACCGGGTGCTGCACAGTTCTTCTCCATCCAAGCGTTCTGTTCTGGATTTTTATATTTTACCACATTCGAGCCGAATGTCAACCGTTTCGGCGGGTAATTTCCGCCGCACGAGCGACAAAGGCGCTGCCCTGCACGGCAGCGGCATGGTAAAGCGCTGCATCGGGTGCGGCACGCTCTCGAGCGGAAGGCCATCGGCATCGCGCAGATCCTGCGCCGTGAAGGTCACGGGCGGCGCGGCGTTCGTGACGAGCTCGAGCGTGTCGCCGACAGAAAACTTGTTGCGCTGCGTCAGCACGGCGCGCCCGCCGGGCGCAACGCCCTCCACAACGGCGCAGACCTCCGCCCCGGCAAAGTAGGCGGAGTTTGCCGTGTACTGCCCCGGCTGACCAAAGTAGAACCCGGTGCTGTACGGCCGGTGGCTGATCTGCAGCACCTCGCGCTGCCAGACCGGGTCGAGCGGCCGCCCGGCGACGGCATCGTCGAGCGCGTGGCGGTAGGCATTCGTGACCGCGCCGACATAATAGGCGCTCTTGGTGCGCCCCTCGATCTTCAGGCTCGTGATGCCGGCCGCCAGCAGCTCCGGCAGGTGATCGATCATGCACATGTCGCGGGAGTTGAAGATGTACGTCCCGCGCGCGTCCTCCGTGATGTCAAACACCTGGCCGGGGCGCTTGGACTCCGTGAGGCCGTACTTCCAACGGCAGGGCTGGGCGCAGCGGCCGCGGTTGGCATCGCGCCCGGTGAGGTAGTTCGACAGCAGGCAGCGGCCGGAAAACGACACGCACATTGCCCCGTGCACGAATGCCTCGAGCTCCAGCTCAGGCGGTGTGTGGGCGCGGATGGCAGCGATCTCGGCGAGCGACAGCTCACGCGCGAGCACGACCCGCTGCGCGCCGAGATCATACAGCGCCGCCGCAGCCGCCGAATTGACCACGCCGAACTGCGTACTCACGTGCAGCGCGACGTGCGGCGCATAGCGCTTTGCGAGCGTGATGACGCCAAGATCGGCCGCGATGATCGCATCCACGCCAGCGTCGTCGAGCAGCTCCAGATACGCCGGCAACTGCGCCATCTCGTCATCGCGAGGCAGGGTGTTGCACGTCACGTGCACGGCGGCGTCCTGCGCGTGCGCAAGCTGCACGGCCGCGCGGATGCCGTCCGGCGTGAAATTTTCCGCCCCGGCGCGCATGCCGAACTGCGCTCCGGCCAGATACACTGCGTCTGCGCCGAAATGGAGCGCCATTTGCAGGCGCTCCAGATCTCCGGCAGGGCATAACAATTCCGGTTTGTTCATATTCGTCCCCGCTTATTGTGAATAACTCTGTTTGGCCACGAACGCCTGGAACTCGCCATAGTTCGTGAAGAACTTGTGCGTACCGGACTCGGCGTCGAGCGCGTAGTACAGCGCCTGTGTGCTCGCCGGCGAGAGCGCCGCCTTGATGGACGCAAGGCCGGGGTTTGCGATCGGCGTGGGCGGCAGGCCCTTGTTCTGATAGGTGTTGTACGGGCTGTCGATCTTCGTATCCTCCACGGTGAGCACATCCTTGTGCTCCGGCAGGACGTACATGATCGTCGAGTCGATCTGCAGCGGCATGCCGGCCTCGATACGGTTATAGATGACGGCGGCGATCATGGCGCGCTCATCGTCGTTGGCCGCTTCCTTTTCGATCATGGACGCGACCGTGACGACCTCCTGCATGGTCATGCCGCGCTCGTCCGCCTTTTCGAGCATCTCGGCCGTGATGCGGTCGTGGAAGTTCTCCAGGAACTTATTGATGGCGCTCGATGCCTGCATGCCCTGATAGAACTCATACGTATCCGGGAACAGGAAGCCCTCGAGGCGCTTGGCGTCGCCCTGCATGCTCTGGTCAATGAACGAGTAGTTGTAGGAATAATTGGCCGCCGCGTCCATGAGATCGTCATACGAGCAGACGTTTTCATCCTCGAGCTTACGGAAGATCTGCTCCATCGTATAACCCTCGGGGATGGTGACCTTGGTCGTGACCATGGCGCCGGAGCCGACCTGCATCTTCTTGACGAGCGCGCGGTAATCATAGTTCGTGCTCAGCTCATACGTGCCGGGGTCGATCTTCGTTTTCGCGTGCGAAACACTGCAGTAAAGCTCGAAGAGGCCCTTATACTTGATGATACCGGCGTCCTTGAGCTGCTTTGCCACGTAGCCCACGCTCACCTGATGGCCGGAGCGCTCCTTGGCATTGCCGTCGGCGTCCGTGTACGAAATGGTGACGTCCTTGAACTCGGACTTATCGAGCGTGACCGTCGCCGTGACCGGCTCTTTGTTGAGCGCAAGCACGTCCGACGCCGCCATCCAACCGACGCAGGCGAGAATGATGCTGATGCTGACGACAAAGGCAAAATAGATCAGGCCGCCGAGGCAGCCGCTGCGGCCGGCGCGGCGCGGCGCTTCCGGCTGGGCC
>OKSD01000567.1_pt1 | contig 39466 bp, 37 predicted proteins | sample 1601221 | NCBI WGS metagenome assembly OKSD01 (sample SAMEA3541550, study PRJEB24748) | human gut metagenome | biome: human gut; feature: human-associated habitat; material: faeces | place: China | collected 2012
TCCGGTCGGCGACGAACGTCTGGAGCGCGGTGAGCAGGCGCTGCGCGGCGGCGGCGTCCACGGCCTCAAAGCAGACGATCTGCTCGGCAGTCGCCGCTGTGCCGCAGTAGACGAGCGCGCTCTTATAGTCGGCGCTGTCCACGCCGTAGTACTGGGGGATCACGGCGTCATCCAGCTGGCTGAGGCTGTCGGTAAAGTTGGCGTTCGCGAGCACGTCGTCCACGAACGCGCGCGGCTCCATCGTCTTTTTCGAGCTGCCGCAGCCGGTGAGCACGGCGAAGAGGCAGCAGAGCGCGAGCAGGAGAGAAATGGTCTTTTTCATAAAATTACCTCGTTTCTTATTCGGTGAGAAGGCCCTCGTCCACATAGTGGGTCTTCATGTAATTTGCCCAGGCGACATACCCGGATTTTTCAAAGTGCTTGCCGTCTCCGGCGAAGGCATAGTTGCTCGAAAGGTAGCCGTACTCGTCCACGAGCATGGAGTAGATATCGAGATACCAGCATTTTTCGTCTGCGCAGAGCTGCTTGAGCGCGGAGTTGAAGGCGTTGATGCGATCCATGCTCTGCACCTCGTTGGGATCGGCGTCCACGTCCTGCGTGACGGGTGTGACGGAGATAACATAGATGTTCGCCTTCGTCTGGTGCTCACGGACGTACTCGATGAGCGTTTTATAGCTCTGGACAAAGGAGTTTACGTCCGTGCCGACCTCGTTCAGGCCGAACATGAGATAAATGTCATGATAGTAATCCGGGTCGTTGAGCGTCAGCGGCGAGAGGTCGAGCGTGCCGAGAACGTTGTTCACGACCGCGCCGGTGCCGTAAATGTAGCGGATGTTTGTCATGCCCGACCACATGAAGAAGCCATCGACCAGCGAGTTGCCGATCATGCAGGAGCGGTCAAAATGGCTGTCGTACACCGCGTTCGCACGCTCGGGCACGATCGCGCCCCAGTCGGCGGGAACGATGAGATCGCCGTCGCGCTGCGCCTTGGCGCCCGAGGGTGTCGGCGTCGGCTCGGCGGTCGGCTTCGGCGTCATGGATACCTCGGCGGTGACCTCCGGCGTTGCTTCGCCCGGCTGCGGCGTGTCTGCCGGACGCGGCGTCGCGGTCACGGGCGCGTAGCTCGGCAGCGTGTACCTCGGCTTTTCATTGCCCCTCCGCGCGAGCGTCACGATGCCGAAAATCAAAAGGCCGACAAGGACAAGCGCAAGGAGCAGAAACGCCGGATGAATGCGGTTTTTCCCGATGCGCGGCAGACGGAAGGAAAAGCCCTTGCCGCCGTTATCGGACGGCGGGCGGCGCGGCGGCGTGCTGCCGGAAGAGCGTCCCGCAGCGGCGCGCTGTGCCGGGCGGCGAACGGCGCCGGGACGGTAATAATCCCCGTGCGGACGCTGGGAAGCCGCGTAAGAGCGCTGCGGTGTTTCCCGCTGCGGGAGACTCCCGCCGTAAAAGGGATCGCTTTCCGTTTCCGGCGGCTGCGGCGCGGCGCGGTAGCCGCCGGTCGCATACGGCTGGCGGTAGCTGCCGTCGCTGCGGCGGTAGGGATCGTTCCTCTGCTGCGGCTGCGCCGTTCTGCCGTAGGGGTCAGTCTGCGGCTGTGCGGCATTATAATACGGATCGGCCTGCCGCGGCTGCGCTGCCGGGCGGTAAGCCTCTCTCTGCGGCTGTACCGGGCGCCCATAGGGGTCGGTTTGCGGCTGCGCGGGCGCGGCGCGGCGGTTTCCCTGTGCGCTCTGCTCCAGATCACCGCTGCGGAGAGCATCCCATGATATTTCCGTAAAGGCTGCGCTTCCTCCGCCGTAAGGCTGCTGCCGCTGCTGCGGCTGGCGGCTGCCATAGCCGTTATAGTCCGCATACCCCTGTGCCGGGCGGCTCTGCGGCGTATACGGCACGGCGCGCGGCGCTGTTCTCGTCGGTTCGGCGGCGGGGCGGGCGCTGCGGCGGTTTGCGGTCTCGGTCTCGCTATATTGGGGCGTCGGGCGGCCGGAGTTCGGCGTGCGGCGCACGCTGTCGAGCGGCAGCTCGGTAAAAAGGGCGCTCTCGCGCTGGGATGCAGCGCCTTCCCGCTGCGGCGGGCGCGACGCGCCGTCTCTTCGATAATAGCTGGATTCGCGGTTTTCCATGTGGAAAGATACCTCCGCACAATAATACAACGATATTATAGTGAATTCTGTCTTAGTATGCAAGTAAAAAAAGTGTTTCGTTTTCCTTGCGCAGCAGCGCTTGGCGTGGTATAGTAATTTGGTTAAAATAGAGTTATTGTACACTAGAAGGAGTTTTCCCATGTGGATTGCCGATAACTGGAAAGATTATGAACTGATCGATGCCTCGAACGGCGAGCGTCTGGAGCGCTGGGGGCAGCACATTCTCGTGCGGCCCGACCCGCAGGTCATCTGGAAAACGCCGCGCACCTCCCCCGTCTGGAAGCGTCCGGAGGGGCGCTACAGCCGCAGCCACACCGGCGGCGGCTCGTGGGACAAGGGCGGTCTCCCGGCGAGCTGGGACATCCGCTACGGCTCGCTCACGTTCCATGTGAAGCCCATGAACTTCAAGCACACCGGTCTCTTCCCCGAACAGGCGGCAAACTGGGACTGGATGCAGAAAAAGATCCGCGAGGCGGACCGTCCGATCAGCGTTTTGAATCTCTTTGCCTACACCGGCGGGGCGAGCGTCGCCTGTCTTGCCGCGGGCGCGAGCGTCTGCCACGTGGACGCCGCGAAGGGCATGGTCGCCTGGGCGAAGGACAATGCCGCGGCGTCCGGCGTTGCGGACGCGAACGTCCGCTGGATCGTGGACGACTGCGCCAAATTCGTCGAGCGGGAGATCCGCCGCGGGCACAAGTATGACGCCATCATCATGGATCCGCCGTCCTATGGCCGCGGACCGGGCGGCGAGGTATGGAAGCTCGAGGACAATCTCTGGGACTTCGTTTCGCTCTGCTCCGGCGTCCTCTCGGACGACGCGCTTTTCGTGCTCATCAATTCCTACACGACGGGCCTTGCCCCCTCGGTGCTCTCGTATATCACCGACAGCATCTTTACCGCCCGGCGCGGCGGTTCCTCGCGCGCGGAGGAGCTGGGGCTTCCCGTCACGCAGAGCGGACTCGTGCTCCCCTGCGGGGCGAGCTGCCGCTGGGAGGCTTAAATGGCAAATTCCGTCATCACTCTCGATAACGTATCCTTCCGCTATCCCGACGCCGGGCGCGACGCGCTCTCCGGCGTCAGCCTCTCGATCGAGGCGGGGTCGTTCATCGCCGTGCTCGGACACAACGGTTCCGGCAAGTCCACGCTTGCAAAGCTCCTGAACGCCATTCTTGTGCCGACGGAGGGTACCGTGACCGTCAAGGGCATGGACACGCGCAGCGAGGAAAACCTTCTTAACGTGCGCCGGACGGTCGGCATGGTGTTCCAGAATCCCGACAACCAGATCGTTGCGAGCGTCGTGGAGGACGATGTGGCGTTTGCGCCCGAAAACTTGGGCGTTCCCCCGGCGGAGATCCGCCGCCGCGTGGACGAGGCCCTGAAGCGCGTCGGTATGTACGAATTCCGCAATAACGCGCCGCACCTTCTCTCCGGAGGGCAGAAGCAGCGCGTCGCCATTGCGGGCGTGCTCGCCATGCAGCCGGAGATCCTCGTTATGGACGAGCCCACCGCCATGCTCGACCCCTCCGGGCGGCAGGAGGTGCTGCGCACGATCGCCGATCTTCGCGCCGCGACGGGCGTCACAGTCGTTCTCATCACGCACCACATGGATGAGTGCATCGATGCCGACCGCCTGCTCGTCGTGTCCGACGGCAAGCTCGTGCTTGACGGCGCGCCGAAGGACGTCTTTTCGCGCGTTGAACAGATGCGTTCGATCGGTCTGGACGTTCCCGCCACGACGGAAACGCTCTATGAGCTGCGCGCCGCCGGGGCGGATGTGCCGCTCGGCGCGCTCTCCGACACGGAAGCCGCCGATGCCATTGTCCGCTGGCTCGGAAATTAAATCCATCAGTAAAGGTTTTTCGTTATGCCCGATATCCGTCTGGAGTCTCTCCGGTGCGTATACAGCGCCGGGACTCCGTTTGAAAAGGTCGCTCTCGACAATATTGATCTCTCCATCCCCGCCGGTCAGTACGCGGCGCTGCTCGGTCATACCGGCAGCGGCAAGAGCACGCTCATCCAGCATCTCAACGGGCTTTTGAAGCCCGCCGCGGGGCGCGTGCTGCTCGGAGAAGAGGACATCCACCGCTCCAAGGAGGCGCTGCGCGCCGTCCGGTTCCGTGTCGGTCTGGTGTTCCAGTACCCGGAATACCAGCTCTTTGAAGAGACGGTTTACCGTGACATTGCGTTCGGTCCGAAAAACATGGGATTGAACGAGCAGGAGGTGGACGAGCACGTCCGCTTCGGCGCAAAGTTTGCCGGAGTCGATGAATCGCTCTTTGAGGCGTCCCCGCTCGATCTTTCCGGCGGACAGAAGCGCCGCATCGCCATTGCGGGCGTGATGGCCATGAAGCCGGAGGTGCTCGTGCTCGATGAGCCGATGGCGGGGCTCGACCCCGCCGGGTGCCGCGAGATCCTTGCAAACATCGCCGAATACCATCGCTCCACGGGGAGCACCGTTGTGCTCGTCACGCACGATATGGACGTCGCCGCGGAAAACGCCGAGCGGCTCATCGTCATGCGCCGCGGCAAGATCGCGCTCGACGGCGCGCCGGAGGAGATTTTCACCCACGCCGCGGAGCTTCGTGAAATGGGTCTCGGCATTCCGGGCGCAGCCGCTCTCGCAGAGGAGCTGCGCGCGCGCGGCGCTGCTGTTCCGCAGGGCATCTATACCCCGCACGATCTCGCCGCGGCCCTGCTCTCAAGGAAGGTGGGCGGCGCATGCTGAAAGACATTACGCTCGGCCAGTACTTCCCCGGCAATACCATCGTGCACCGGCTCGACCCGCGCACGAAGCTCATCGCCGTGGTGCTCTATATTGCCGCGCTTTTCACCGCCAACAACTGGAGCGCTACCGCGCTCGTGCTGCTCACGCTCGTTTTCTGCGTGGCGCTCTCGCGCATCCGCCCGAAGGCGCTCTTCAAGGGGCTCAAGCCGCTCATCGTGATCGTGATCTTAACGGCGGTGCTCAATCTCTTTTACTCGGACGGCAATGTGATCTGCTCGTTCTGGGTGCTGCGCATCACCGATAACGGCATCCGCCGCGCGGTGCTGATGGTGCTTCGCATCATTCTGCTCGTGTGCGGAACGTTTCTTCTGACGTATACGACCTCTCCCCTGCAGCTCACCGACGGGCTGGAGCAGCTTTTGAGTCCGCTCAAAAAGCTGCGCTTCCCGGTGCATGAGCTTTCCATGATGATGAGCATCGCGCTGCGCTTTATCCCGACGCTCATCGAAGAGACCGACAAGATCATTTCCGCGCAGAAGGCACGCGGCGCGGATTTTGAAAGCGGCAGTCTTGTCCGCCGCGCGAAGGCGCTGCTGCCGATCCTTGTGCCGCTGTTCGTGAGCGCGTTCCGCCGCGCCGACGAGCTGGCCACCGCGATGGAGTGCCGCTGCTACAACGGCGGCGAGGGGCGCACCCGCATGAAGGTGCTGCGCATGGGCCGAAACGACTACCTGGCTCTCGCTTTCTGGGCGGTGATTCTGGCCGGGTCGATCATCCTGACGAGGTACGGCATTTGAGAAACATTGCACTCCGTCTCCGATACGACGGCTCCGCCTATCACGGCTGGCAGCGGCAGGCCGGTCTCCCCACGGTACAGCAGGCCGTGGAGGACGCCATTGCAAAAATACTCGGTACAAGCGTCCATGTAACGGGCTGCGGACGCACGGACGCGGGCGTACACGCCCTGCGCTACTGCGCGAACTTCCGCTCCGACTGTACGATCCCGATCGAGAAGGTCCCGCTCGCGCTCAACGCCCGTCTTCCCGGCGATATTGCCGTGACGGACGCCTGCGAGGTGGACGAGAGCTTCAACGCCATCGGCTCGTGCATCCAGAAGGAATATATCTATAAGATCCTGAATAGCCGCGTTCCCGATCCGTTTCTCGATAAGCGCGTGTGCTTCTATCCGTCCCGGCTCGACATTGCGCAGATGCGCGCCGCGGCGAAGGCCTTTGAAGGCACGCACGACTTTGCCGCCGTGCGGAGCGTCGGCACCGAAACGAAAACGACCGTCCGCACCGTGTACTGGTGCGATGCCGAACGCGAGGGAGATCTCATCACCGTGCGAGTGTGCGCCAACGGGTTTTTGTACAACATGGTCCGCGCCATAGTCGGGACGATGGTATACGCAAGCTACGGAAAGCTCCGGGCGGAGGATATTCCCGCGCTTCTCGAAACGCGCGACCGCCGTCTCACCGGCCCGACGATGCCGCCGCAGGGTCTTTATATGCACCGCATCTGGTACGACGGCCCCGCCGGGGAAATGATGGCAGACACTTGAGCGCCATTGACGCTTGATTTTTCGGAGGTTTTGATGCATTCTAATAGGTATACCGCCGCGCCGGAGCGCAAGCACCGGAATCTGCCCCGTGTGCTCGCCGCGACAGCCGCCATGCTCTGCATCGCAGCGCTGTTGCTCGTGCTGAGCGTCGTCCAGTCGCACACGGCGGCCGCCGTGCGGAACCGCGACGGCTTCCGGCTCCGGAGCGGAGAGAATGTCTTTTATTCCGCCGCCGGAAACGGGCTCGCCGCCGCCACGACGACCGGCGCGCAGCTCTTCACCGCCAGCGGGAAATGCGCCGCGAGCGCCGACTTTGCAATGACAGAGCCGATGTGCTCTGCCGGGGCACAGCTCGCCGTATTCTGGGACGCCGGGCAAAACGGCATCCATGCGCTGTACCCGGACGGTTCGGCCGCCGAGAGCGCGACCGAGGGCGGCGTATACTTTGCCGATGTGAACGAAACCGGGCTTATTACCGTCCTAACCGATAAGGACGGATATCGCGGGAGCGTCGTCGTATACGACACCGATCTCACGCCGCTCTTCCGCTGGGACGCTTCGAGCGTCACGCCCGTCTCCGCGCGGACGACCGGAAAAGGTCTTCTCTGCGTGAACGGCGCCGGAGACGACGGCGGATATCTCCGCTTTTTCCGCATCGACCGCGAGGAGATGCAGGCCGAGTTTTTCGCCCCCGGCGAGCTGATCGTGGATTTCGGCTTTCTCTCGGACGGCTCCATAGCCGCGGTGACGGAAACGGCGGTTTGCTTTCTCTCCGCGGACGGCACGCTGCTCTCCGAGCACCGGCTCGGAAACGCGCACCTCTCCGCCTTTTCGCTCAGCGGAGACTTTGCCGCCGTTGCGGCGGCGAGCGGGCTCGGCGGCGGCGAGACGGTGATCACGGCGTTCTCCCCCTCCGGCGAGCCGCTGGGGAGTTTTACCGCCCCTCTGGAAGCCGCGGCCATGTCGTCCTGCGGCAGCCAGCTTCTCGTCCTCTTCACCGGAGAGGAATCCACGCTCTTTTCCTCCGCGCTGGAGGAGATCGTATCCTATCAGCCGCCGGAGGACGTCCGGCAGGTGTTTCTCTGCTCGGACAGCCGCGCTCTTTTCGCCGGTGCGTCCGGCGTTGTACAAATCGATTTCAACCGGTGATCTCTCACCGGCCGCGCCTGAAAAAGGAGGCTTTGCATGAAAGCGGTACTGAGTCTTTTGTTTTTGTCCATACTCATTTTCTGTGTCTGGTCCGGCTATAAGAAGGGGCTCGTCATGGGCATCTTCAGTCTGATCGCGTTCGTTGTTTCGGTATACGGCGCGAATCTTCTCTCCCTGGCCTATTCCGGAGAGGTGATCGACGCGCTGCGCCCGTTCGCCAGCGGCTTTGTTGAGGTCAACGTCGTCGACAAAACCGTCCGCCCCGCCATGGGGATCGACAGCACCAACCTTTCCGTCAAGGACTATTTTGCGCAGAATCCCGGCCGTGAAACGGAGTTCTGCACGCTCACCTACAACGGCATGGGCATTTACGAATCCACCAGCGAGCAGATGGCGGACGAAGCCGTCGCCTACGCGAAGGAAAATAACGCCGAGCTCATCGACGCCGTTGTAGAAGTGCTCTGCCGCCGCATATCCTATGTCGGCGGGTTTATTCTCGCATTCGTTATGATCCTGATCCTCCTCACGGTGATCGGGAACATTCCCAATATCAGCTTCCAGATACCGAACCACGAGCTGCTCAACGACATCGGCGGCGCGGTGGCCGGTCTGGTGCAGGGCATGGCGTTCTGCCTCATCATCGGCTGGGCGCTGCGGTTCGTAGGACTTCTCGTCTCGCAGGAGACGCTTTCCAACACCTTCCTCGTCTCCTGGTTTATGGATCGCACGATCTTCGTACACCTGCTCGGAATTTAACGCCATTTCACAGAATACAGGAGAACATCTATGCAACCTACTCTCTGCGCCCGCTGCCACAAGAACATGGCGGTGGTATTCATCAACCGTATTGAAAACGGCCAGTCCCACCAGGAGGGACTGTGTCTCAAGTGCGCCCGTGAGCTGCACATCAAGCCCATCGACGATATCATTTCCAAAATGGGCATCAACGACGAAGATCTCGACGGGCTTTCCTCCGAAATGATGGAGGCCATGCAGAATCTCTCCGGCAGCGGGGACGATCTTATGAACATCGAAAACGACGACGACAGCTCGGACGACGACGGGAAGACCGCAACGTTCCCGTTCCTCAACCGGCTTTTCGGCGCGCAGAACGCCGCCAACGCCGAAAATCGCGACAGCGCTGCCGAGACCGAGCGTCCCCGCGTCGGCAAGGACGGCGGCGAGCGCAAGCCCAAGCGCAAGTTTCTCGATAACTACTGCATCTCGCTCACCGACCGCGCCCGCGCGGGCAAGCTCGACCGTATGATCGGCCGCAGCGAAGAGTTGGAACGTGTCATCCAGATCCTCAACCGCCGCCAGAAGAACAACCCCTGTCTCATCGGCGAGCCGGGCGTCGGCAAGACGGCGATCGCCGAGGGTCTTGCGCAGCGCATCGCCTCCGGCGACGTGCCGGCGAAGCTGCGCGACAAGCAGGTATTTCTGCTCGATCTCACCTCTCTCGTCGCGGGAACGCAGTTCCGCGGCCAGTTTGAGTCGCGCATGAAGGGTCTCATCGAAGAGATCCGCCGCGAGGGAAACATCATCCTCGTCATCGATGAGGTGCACAATCTCGTCGGCGCGGGCGACGCCGAGGGCAGCATGAACGCCGCAAACATTCTCAAGCCCGCGCTCTCCCGCGGCGAGATTCAGGTCATCGGCGCGACGACATTCAACGAATACCGCAAGCACATTGAAAAGGACGCCGCGCTTGAGCGCCGCTTCCAGCCCGTGACCGTCGCCGAGCCCTCGCTCAGCGACAGCGTGGAGATTCTCAAGGGCATCCGCAAGTATTACGAGGACTTCCACGGCGTGAAGATATCCGACGAGATGTGCCGCATGGCCGTGACGCTCTCCGAGCGCTACATCACCGACCGTTTCCTCCCCGACAAGGCCATCGACCTCATCGACGAGGCGTGCTCGGACGTGAATCTCCACAACAAGGACATTGAGCGCAGCGCTGAGATCAAAAAGGAATGCGCTGATCTCGACAAGGAGCGCGAGCTTCTGCTCAGCGGCACGGCGGGCGACGGCGACTTTGAAAAGCTCGCCGAGCTGCGCAGCCGCGATCTTCAGCTCAAGGATGAGCTTTCTCAGATCGAAGCCAAGGGCATGCCGGAGCTCACCGCGGACAATCTCGCGCACATCATCGAGCTCTGGACGAAGATCCCCGCTTCAAACATTCGCGCCGACGAGTTTGAGCGTCTCTCCGGTCTTTCCGGACGGCTCACGGCACACATCATCGGCCAGGACGAAGCCGTGAACGCCGTTTGCGCCGCTATCAAGCGCAGCCGCGCGGGATTACAGTCCAAGCGCAAGCCCGTGAGCTTCATTTTTGTCGGCTCCACCGGCGTCGGCAAGACGGAGCTCGTCAAGCGGCTCGCCGCCGATCTCTTCAACTCCCCCGAATCGCTCATCCGGCTCGATATGTCCGAGTTTATGGAAAAGTTCAGCGTTTCGCGCATCATCGGCTCGCCTCCGGGCTACGTCGGGTATGACGAGGCCGGACAGCTCACCGAGAAGATCCGCCGCAAGCCCTACAGCGTCGTGCTTTTCGACGAGATCGAAAAGGCGCACCCGGATGTGATGAACATCCTGCTCCAGATCCTCGACGACGGACGCATCACCGACGCGCAGGGCCGCACGGTGAATTTTGAAAACACCGTGATCGTTATGACCACGAACGCGGGCAGCGACAAGCGCACCGGCAGCGTCGGCTTCAATATGAGTGCCGACGAGCAGGGCAAGGAAAAGGCTGTCAAGGCTCTCAACGACTTCCTCCGCCCCGAGTTCATCAACCGCGTGGACGAGATCATTTACTTCCACCGTCTGACGGAGGAAAACATCCGCGCGATCGCCTCGCTTATGCTTGAGGATCTCCGCACCGCGATGGCCGAGCGCGGCACCGCCCTCACCTGGGACGAGAGCGTCATCACCTATCTTGCCGAAAAGGGCTACAGCGCTGCCTACGGCGCGCGCAATCTCCAGCGTCTCATCCAGAAGGACGTGGAGGACGCCATTGCTACCGAGATCATCGATCATCTCAAGGGCGCGGCAAAAACCGTCGGGCTCACCGTACAGGACGGAAAGATCGTCGTTCTCGCGATTTAAGCCCTATATACGATAAATGCCTCACGCGGGGGAATATCCCGTGTGAGGCATTTTCTTCTTGTATGGGGTTTCAGTCCGCGCGGCAATGCGCGCCGAGGCTTTCTTTTCTGTCCAGCGCTGCGCGCGTGACGCTCTCCGCCGTAAAGCAGAGATCGCGCAGCTCCACCCATTCGGTGAGAGAGGCCGGACGGCGCTGTGCCATGGCGGCTTTGATCTCTTCGATCCTGCCGAGCGCCTCGCGCATGCCCGCCTCCGTGCGGACAACGGAAACATCCTTCCACATGACTTCACGCAGCTCGTCCCGCAGATCGCGCACCGAGTCCTCCCCCGCTGCCGGATAGTCCCGAAGGGCATTGGCCGCGCCCGCTTCCGTTTTTGGCTCGGTCGTATCCACCGCGGCATATTCTGCCGCGTTCTCTCCAGCCAGAAAACCGAAAAGCACCGTTTCGCTCAGCGCGCTCCCGGCGAGACGGTTCGCCCCGTGCAGCCCGCCGGTGACCTCGCCGCAGGCATAGAGGCCCGCAACGTCTGTGGAGCAGTCGGTGCGCAGCGGCACGCCGCCCATGAAGAAATGCGCCACCGGACGGATGAGCAGCGGCTTATCCGGGTTATCGCGCGCCATGCGCGCGATGTTGGGGCACTCGCGCTCGAGATATGCCTTATCGCAGCCGGAAAGATCGAGCCGAACTTCCTTTTCGGCGAACTCGGCGCGCGCGACGACGTCACGGTTCTCAAGCTCCTTCATCGGATACTTGGCGCAGTCCATAAACCGCTCGCCCTTCTCGTTGCGGAGCACCGCGCCGTGGTCGAAAAGGTCCGGGAAGATATCCGCCCGCTTGGGCGAGTAAATGCGGTAAGGATAAAACTGCACAAACTCCATGCCGCGCAGCGGCAGACCGCAGCGCGCGGCCATGGCGTAGCCGTCGCCGGTCACGTCGCGCGTGTTGCTCGTTGCGGCATACACGTTGCCTGCGCCGCCGCAGCAGAGGATCACCGTTTTGGCCGGGTATACGCGCATCTCCCCGCCGCAGAGCGCGAGAACGCCCTGTGCGCGGCCGTTTTCGGTAAGAATATCACAGACGGTCACGCCGTCCTCCACGGTGATATTGGGATACTCGTTCAGCTTCTCCCGCACGGCCTTCGTCAGAATGCGGCCCTGTTTGGGCGAGCAGCACGCGAGATACGGGTATTCCCCGCCGTTTTCCGAAAGCGTCCGGTATTCGAGCGGCAGGCCGAGACCGCGCAGCCGCTCCATGGCCGCGGCAGCGTGATCGACAAAGAACGCCGCGATTTCCGCGTCCTGCTGTCCCGCGCCGGAAGCAAGGAAGCGGCGGCGGTAATCCTCGCGCAGGCCGGGCGCGTCCGGCGCGAAGCGGTGCACCGACATGGCCACCACCGAATTGCCGGAGCCGCCGGTCTTGCTCTTGCAGAGAATGCGCACCGCGGCGCCGCTCTCCGCGGCGGCGAGCGCGGAATACATACCGGCCAGACCGCCGCCGATGATGAGCACATCGCTGCACGGCCCGGTTTTATACGTAAAAGATGTTGTTTCCATTTTTATCACTCCTTCGAGAATAGTATACTACATTCTGCAGAAAAAGACAAACCCCATACCTTGCGGTATGGGGTTTGCTTTTCGGGGGCTGATGATGACAAAATGTTTTCTGATGAAAGAAATTATTCGGCCTTGCCGGTGGCTTCCTTGTTCCAGGACTTGTCAAGAGCCTTGCTGAGGCCCCAGTACAGGAAGAAAGCCACGACCATGCTGACAACCGCGGGGATGAGGAAGTTGCGGTTGACGCAGATCTGGCCGATGACGGTGGCGATGATCCAGGAGACGATACCGACCCAGTTGATGTTCTGGTTCTCCTTGGAGTTTTTCACGCACCACTGCTCCGCGATCATCATGGCCGGGATGGGCGGCAGGAGGACCGACAGAGCCTTGACGACGGGCAGAAGGTACTTCACCGCGCCGACAGCCGCGAAGATGGCGGCGAGGGCGGCCACGATGATGGCAAGCCAGGCGTGCTTGACCTTGCCTTCGAGCTTCGTGTCAACGAAGATGTTCTGCAGGGAGAGGGACGCGGAATAGATGTTGTTGTCCTGCGTCGTCCAGACGCAGAAGATGGCGCAGACGAACACCAGAATGCCGAGACCGAGAGCCGCGGTAGCGGCGACGAAGCTGGCGTTGCCGGTGGCCTGCGCGGTCATGGCGCCGACGAGCTCGATCATGGCGAGGCCGACGTACACGGCGATGGGCGCAGCAAGAGAAACGTGCTTGCCGTTCTTCGCATAGCGGGTGACGTCCGGCGTGACGATGCAGCCGAAGATCCACGCGCCGACGATGGACGTGGAGCCGGCGGCGAAGGTCAGCTGGCCCTCACCGGGGACATAGTGGATAACCGCGCCGAAGCCGGTCTTCGTGCCGATGGCAATGAAGGACGCGATGGCCAGAATGACGGCGGCGGGAGCGCCGAGCCAGCTGACGATCTCCAGACCCTTCACGCCGCGGATGGCGGACTGGGCCCAGATGGCAACAACAATGATGGCGGTCAGCCACACGGGCAGGGGCCACCACTTGAAGTTGGTAAGGATCATATTCGCAAAGGTGTCCGCGTTCACGGCGATCCAGTTGACGGCAGACAGAGCGATCAGCACGGACATGATGGCCGAGCTGCGCTTGCCGAGGAAGTTGCGGGCGAGAACCAGCGTGGTCTTGCCGCTCTTCGCGCCGATTATACCGACCATGACGGCGACAAGCGCAAGGATCGCGTTGCCGACGACGATCGACCACACCGTGCCGCTGAAGCTCATCTTGGAGCCGACCGTAGCGCCGGTGACGAAGTTGGAAAGAGAAATGCAGTAGCCGACAAGAATGACCAGAATGGTGCTGAAGGTCTTGCGTTTGTCCGCGGGGACGCGACCGAATGCATATTCGATCTCAGAACCGCCCTGCTCTGCAGCTTTCTTTTCGGGCTCTTTGGACATGAAAAAAAACTCCTCTCGATCTTTTTACGAAATGTGCGCCTCCGAAAGACACATTTCGTTCACATTTTCGGATTATAGCACTTTCCATACCAAATACAACCCCTATTCGCTGTCAAAGACCATAAATCGTCATATTATCCATATATTATTATTAAATTAATAATCTTTTATTGACACTCCCTTTATAAGATGATATAGTTTATTTGAATAAGCTTTTATTTTACTATATATTTTTTAAATGCAATCACAGGATATAAGAGGGAAATGATATGAACAACCCCGGCCGCATCCACCGCGCGTGGTGGATGCTGATCGGCTGTTGTCTGCTGCAGGGCGGATCGCTCGGCATCGTTCACAACTGCCGCGGTATTTTCTATGCCCCCGTGATCGAAGATCTCGGCTTCGGTATGGGTGCTTTCACTTTTTATGTGCTCTTTTTCGGCGTCTGTTCATGTATTGTTCTGCCGTTTGTCGGAACGCTCTTCCGCCGGATCGATTCGCGCATTCTGCTCGGCGGCGCGTCGCTCGTATTTTCCGGCACGGTGTTCGCCATGGGCTTTTTCCGGACGCTTCCCGCCTTTTATATTGCCGGAGCCCTTCAGGGCTTTGCCGGCGCGTTTCTCATGTTTTACCCCGCGCCGTACATTCTCGGCAACTGGTTCCATAAAAAACGCGGCCTTGCCGTCGGCCTTGCGGCGGCGTTCTCGGGGATCGTCGGGGGGCTCGGTAATCCGCTCGGCAATGCCATCATCCGCACCTTCGGCTGGCGCGTCGGCTTTTTCTCGTTCGGCGCTATTTCTCTTTTGATGATGCTGCCGGTCTCGGTCTTTCTGCTGCGGTGCTCGCCGGAGGACATCGGCTGCCGGCCCTACGGCGCCGAGGACGATGAAGCGCTCACCGGAGAGAGCTGTCCGCTCGACGGCGTTCCGGCCTCCCGCGCCAAGCGGGAGAGCGCTTTCTGGCTTTTGATCCTCGCGGGACTTCTTGCGTCGTTTACCTGTTCGTACTGCTCGCATCTCAGCCCGATCGGCATATACTTCGGCTATGGTTCGGCCGTCGGCGCGCTGATGGTCTCCTGCTCCATGGCGGGAAACGTTGTGGGAAAGCTCCTGCTCGGCCATCTCTACGACCGGTTCGGCCTTCGCGTCTCGCTCGCCGCCGGCACGGCGGTCACAGCGGCGGGCTATCTCCTGCTGCTCGTAAATTCGCTTACGGCGCGCATCGCCGGCGCAGCGCTCTACGGCTTCTCCATGGCGACGAGCACCGTTATGATCGCCATTGCCATCCGCGATATATACGGCAGCCGGGACTGCGGCGATCTTCTCTCCTACAGCTCCATGGTGTCCGCGCTCGGAACCTCGGTCAACGCCGTCATCATAGGCTATATGGTGGATGGCTTCGGCCGGCAGCGCGGATACATCATCAGCTTCTGGTACGGCCTTGCGCTGACGCTGGCCATGGGCGCGCTGTTCATCGTATCCGTCCGCCGCGGCCGGAAGATCGCCGCGGAATACAAGACCGGCGGGAACGCCGGAGTCTCATCGAAACCATAAAGAAGGGCTGGAATTACCTTTGAAGCACGATTCACTGCATCAGCAGGCGATCCGGGAGATCACGGAGCGCCTCATTTCCACCGGAAACATGGACGGGACGCTGGAAAACTGCCCCGGCATGAAGGAGCGCGTTGCGCGCCTGATCGCGCTGCTGCGCAGCGCCATGTACCCGCATATTTTCGGCACATCCTCCCGGCGGGGCAGCGCTGCCTCCGCCATCGCGGTAAGCTATAACCTGCAGAGCGCCGCGGAGCTTCTTGAGCAGATCCTCACGACGCTCCAGCCGGAGCGGACCGAGGAAGAGACCGACACGCTCATTCTCCGCTTTCTTGAGCAGATCCCGGAGATCAAAGCGTGCCTCGAAACCGACATTCAGGCCGCTTACGACGGCGACCCCGCCGCGATGAGCTGCGACGAGATCATGCTCGCCTACCCCGCATTTGAAGCCATCAGCATTTACCGCATGGCGCACCGGCTGTACAAGATGGGCATCCCCATGCTGCCGCGCATGATGACCGAATACGCCCACCAACTCACCGGCATCGACATCCACCCTGGCGCGATGATCGGCAACTACTTCTTCATCGACCACGGCACCGGCGTCGTCATCGGTGAGACGACGACCATCGGCGAGCATGTGAAGCTTTATCAGGGCGTCACGCTCGGCGCAAAGAGCTTTGAGCTGGACGAACACGGCAACCCCGTCAAGGGAATCAAGCGCCATCCGGACATCGGCAACCACGTCGTCGTCTATGCCGGAGCGACGATCCTCGGCGGCATGACGCACATCGGCGACAACTGCGTGATCGGCGGCAACGTGTGGCTCACGCACTCCATCGAGGCCGGGCGGACCGTCCTCGCCGCGGAAGAGCGCGGGACGAAGATCATCTGATTTGCGTCCTCAAACGAGACCCGCTTCGCTTACGCTCTCGTTTGAAGGGGCTGCGGCTCGCCGCAGCGCACGCTCTTTGAGCGCACGTTTGCAAGCCGTAAAGTATTTTCTCCGACGCACATGTCGCCGAAGAAAATGGAATGGAACTCTATTTGCGCCTGCAGGCGCAAACTCTGCGAGGCTTCTTTGATAGCGAAAAACGCCTTCTCCGACCGGAGAAGGCGTTTTTCGTTATTTCTGCACTTCGGGAATGGCGTGGTAGCGCTCGAGCTCTTTTTTGTACTCCTCGGTCTTGTCAAAGCCGCAGCCGTACATTTCCGGGCAGAAGCCGCGGTAAACACACTCGCGCACCATGCAGGAGGCAAGCTCCGGCTCGACCTTTGCGATCTCGTCCTTGAGAAGCTGCCACGCCTGCCGCGTTTCAGCGCTCGCGCCGGAGCAGAGGCGCTTGCGGCTGATCGTGATGAGCGCCTGCGCGTTCGCCTGGCACTGGTGGAGCACCGGGGCGTTCTGCGGCCGCTCCGTGCGGTCTACGCCGGTGCGGTCGGTGCGCTGCGTGCTGACGAAATGCTCAATGCCGATCTTGTGGCGGACGATGTGGACGCTGACCCAGTACGGAAGGTCGCTCCACTTCCACGCAAACTGCATTAGCCGGATCGGCGAATGCTCGGCGAGCAGAATTTTCTTTTTCCATGCGGCGGTGGGATACACGCCCTTATCCTTGCCGACGGTATTCATGGCGGCGTTTTTCACATCCTGCCAGTTGTCCTCGTGCCGTAACCATGCGATCTGCATATTCACTTCTCCTCGTCTTTCGTCCGGTTCTGTTTCGCCAGATCCGCGATCTGCGGGTATTTTTCCAAAATACGCCCGTAATTTTCGCGCCGGTGCGGGATCAGGCAGCCGCTGCAGTCCTTATAACCGGATGCCAGATACTGAAAGTTGCCGCCGCACTTGTCGCCGAGGGCGTAGAGCGGGCAGTAGCAGAAAAGGCAGTTGAAATCTTCCGTTTTATTCGTTTGATGGCAGGGGAAATACTCGCAGTTCGTATTCTGGAAGAACGAATACCCTTTCCCTTCCCATTCCGGCTTGATTGCCATATCGCATCACCTCTTCCGACAGGATAGCACAAAAACCGCGGCCCGTCTACCAGAGAATTTTTCTCCGGTCCTTCCCAATCCTCTCTTCTTGTGGTAGAATAAAAAAGATTTTGTCTGAAGGAGCTTGTTATGGAACGGCGCGTAAAAATAAACCGATTTATTCTCCGTCTTTTGATCTTCTGCGTGGGACTGGTCTTTCTCTCGCTCGGCATCGATCTGAACACCAAAACGCAGCTCGGCATTTCACCGATCAATTCCGTTCCGTTCAACGTTCATCAGCTGACCGGCATCCCGCTCTGGATATGCGTTTACACGCTTTATCTTCTGTTCGTTCTGATGCAGCGGCTGCTGCTCCGCAAGGATTTCCATCCGGTGCAGTGCTTCCAGCTCGCCACGAGCTTTATATGCAGCATCCTGATCCAGTTCTTTGATGACCACATCCCGCTTCTGACCAAGCCGGTCAGCCAGTATCTCGTGCTCGTTCTGGCCATCGTGCTGACCGCCGTCGGGATCTCACTGACTGCCGGGATGAAACTTATCCCGAACCCCGGCGAGGGCGCCGCCGGAGCGATCGGCATAGCGCTGAAAAAGGACTTCGGTTACGGAAAGAACGTGCTGGATCTCGGCTGCGTGGCGCTCTCCATTGCGATCACACTCATTTTTTCCGGCCGTATATCCAATATCGGGATCGGAACCGTTTTGTCCATGCTCGTCACAGGACGCATTGTAAAACTTTTCTCCGCGCCCACCGGAAAGCTATACGAAAAAGTCTCCTAAACCATAAAAGACGCCGAAGGATGATTTCCTTCGGTGTCTCAGTCTGTCGAAAAAGCCTCGCAGAGTTTGCGCCCGCAGGCGCAAATAAAGTACAAAACATTTTTGCCGGCAGCGTGTACGTCGGCAAAAATACTTCTCGGCTCGCAAACGTGCGAGCGTAAGCGAGTGCGCTGCGGCGAGCCGCAGCCCCTTCAAACGAGAGCCCAACGAGGTGGGGCTCGTTTGAGAGCTTGTCAAAAATACTTTTTTGACAAGCTCACACCATATGGCAGCTGCCGCAGTTTTCGCAGTCGGGGAACCGGGAATGGTCGTAGGGGATGTTGTTCTTGTCGTAATAGTCCTTGACGGCGGTCTTGATGGCTTCCTCGGCCAGGACGCTGCAATGCAGCTTGTGCGCGGGCAGACCGTCGAGCGCTTCCACGACCTCCTTGTTCGACACGGCGAGCGCTTCCTCGATCGTCTTGCCCTTGATCATCTCGGTGGCCATAGAGCTTGAAGCGATGGCGCTGCCGCAGCCGAACGTTTCAAACTTCACGTCCTCGATGACGTTGTCCTTGATCTTCAGATACATCTTCATAATATCGCCGCATTTGGCGTTGCCGACCTCGCCGACGCCGTCCGCATCGGGGATCTCGCCGACGTTGCGGGGATTTTTGAAATGATCCATTACCTTATCGCTGTAAAGAGCCATGATGCTTGCCTCCTTTTATCTCAAAGCATGAACTGTTTTTTGCCGGATGTGAGATCCTTCCAGACCGGGGACATGCTGCGGAGATATTCCACAACACGCGGGATCTCGCGCAGCATATGATCGACCTGCTCCTCGGTGTTCTCCTCGCAGAGCGTGAGACGCAGCGAGCCGTGCGCCACCTCGTGCGGACGGCCGATGGCGAGCAGAACGTGGCTCGGATCGAGCGAGCCGGACGTGCACGCGCTGCCGGAGGAGGCACAGATGCCCGCCTCGTCAAGCAGGAGAAGAAGGCTCTCGCCCTCGATGCCCTCAAAGCAGAAGTTCACGTTGCCGGGGAGACGCTTCGTCTCGTCGCCGTTGAGCGCCGCGTGCGGAATGGTCTTGAGTCCGGCGATGAGCTTATCGCGCAGAGCGCTTACATACGCCGCGTTTTTCTCGAGATTCGCGCACGCCTCGGAAAGCGCCGCCGCCATGGCGACGATGCCGCCGATATTTTCCGTACCGGCACGCTTGCCGCGCTCCTGCGCGCCGCCCTCGATCACGTTCACCAGAGGGATGCCCCGGCGGGCATACAGCGCGCCGACTCCCTTCGGGCCGTGGAACTTGTGCGCGGAAATGGAGAGCATATCGATGTTCTCCGCTTTTACGTCGATGGCGACATGGCCCGCCGCCTGCACCGCGTCCGTGTGGAAGATGACGCCCTTTTCGCGGCAGACCGCGCCGATCTCCGCGATGGGCTGGATAGTGCCGATCTCGTTGTTGGCGTACATGACCGTCACAAGGCAGGTGTCCTCGCGGATGGCGCCGCGCACCTGCTCGGGCGTGACGATGCCGTTTTCGTGGACGTCCAGCAGCGTGATCTCGTAGCCGTATTTCTCCAGCTTCTTAAGAGTATGCAGCACCGCGTGATGCTCAAACGCCGTGGAAACGATGTGTTTTTTGCCCTTCTTCGCGCCGATGGCCGCCGCGGAGAGAATGGCCTGGTTGTCCGCCTCGCTGCCGCCGGAGGTGAAGGTGATCTCCCGCGCCTCGGCGCCCAGACACCCGGCGACCGTTTCGCGCGCCGCGGCGAGCGCTTCCGCCGACTTCTGGCCGAATGCATAAAGGCTCGAGGCGTTGCCGTACCAGGTGTCCAGATACGGCAGCATCGCGTCGATGGCCGTTTTGCTCATCTTCGTGGTCGCCGCGTTGTCCGCATATACAAACATGGAAAAAGCTCCTTTCAAAAATCCTACTGTTTTTGTATGTTTACAATGTAGCATCATAAACATATATTGTCAATAGGTTTTTTCAAGGAGCTTTTTCGCGCCGGGTTATTCCCCGGAATCGGTCGATTTTGCGGCAATATTGCCGTTTATAAGGTCGGCGAGCGTGACGCTCTCCAGATAGTCGTTCATCACGCGGTCAAGCTCCTTCCAGAGCGGCAGCGTGAGACAGTTGTCGGCGTTCGGGCACTCCGATTCGCCGGACTTGACGCAGGATACCGGCGCTATGGAGCCCTCCGCAACGCGGAGGATATCGCCGACGGCGTAATCCTCCGGGCAGCGGGCGAGCCGGTAGCCGCCCCCGCGGCCGCGCTGCGTCTGCAAAAAACCGCAGCGGCTGAGCGCGGCGACGATGCCTTCGAGATACTTTTCCGATATGTTCTGGCGCTCGGCAATGTCCATCAGCACAACGTATTCCTCCCCGCCATTGCGGGCAAGATCCGCCATGACACGCAGCGCGTAGCGTCCCTTGGTTGAGATCAGCATGGATCGTTCCTCCTCATCGGATCGGATAAACATACTATATCACAATGTTTTTAATTTTACAACCGGAATCGTCTTGACAAACGCGGTCAAATTGGGTAAAAAGAAAAGGATTTTTATCGCAAGAGGTTCAAGCGTATGAAGTACATCCGCCAACTCGGCATCATTCTGCTCGTGTCGTTTCTCGGCGAGCTGCTGCATTATCTGCTGCCGCTGCCCGTCCCGGCGAGCATTTACGGGATCGTTCTGCTCTTTGCCGCGCTGGAGACGCGCCTTTTAAAAGCAGACGCCATTCGTGAAACGAGCTCTTTTCTGCTGGAAATCATGCCGATGCTGTTCGTTCCGGCGGGCGTGGGTCTTCTGGAAAAGTGGGACGTGCTACGTCCCGTGTGGCTGCCGTTTGCCGCGATCGTCGTTGTATCGACGTTCACGGTGTTCGCCGCCGCAGGGTGCACCACGCAGCGCGTGATGCGTCTGCGCCAGAAACGGGAGGATAAACGATGATGCGCGAGCTGATCGAAAACTCCGCCTTTCTCGGCGTTGTCATCACCATCGGTTCGTTCGAGCTGGGGCGCGCCATCCGGAAAAAGTGGAACTTTGCGCTGTTCAATCCCCTGCTGCTTGCGATCCTTTTCTCCATCGGAGTTTTGCTCCTGTTCCGTATCGATTACGGCAGCTATCTCAACGGCGCAAAGTACATCAACTTTCTGCTCACCCCGGCGACGGTATGCCTTGCCGTGCCGCTCTATGAGAAATTTGAGCTGCTGAAGAAAAACGCCCTTGCCATAACGCTCGGAATCGCTGCCGGGGTGGCTGCGAGCCTTGCCACGGTGTTTGCGCTCGCGGCGCTCTTCCGGCTGGACTTCTCTCTGTTCACCACGCTTCTCCCCAAATCCATCACTACCGCGATCGGCATGGACGTTTCCGCGGAGCTTGGCGGCTACCCCTCACTCACGGTCGCGGCGATCATTCTGACCGGCGTTCTCGGCAACATCTGCGCTGATGGCGCGTGCCGGGTGTTCCGCATCACGAGCCCCATTGCGCAGGGCGTCGCCATCGGGACCGCCGCGCACGCCGTCGGAACATCCCGGGCGCTTGAAATGGGCGAGATCCAGGGCGCGATGAGCTCGCTCTCGCTCATCGTGGCAGGGCTGCTCACCGTAGTGCTCGCCGCCCCGATCGCTTCGCTTTACGGCATATAAGTCATATAGGGCAAACGCTCCCCGCCGGGCAGGTCTTCCGGCGGGGAGCGTTGTTTATTTTTCTTCGTCGCCGCAGGTATCGGTGATGATATACCGGGGTCTTCCCTTCACTTCCTCGTAAATTTTGGAAATGTAATAGCCGATGATACCGAGACTTATCATGATGATGCTGCTGGAAAAAAGCTGGATAAGAATCACGGTGGTGAAGCCTCCGAGCGCCCGCCCGGAGAACTTCTGCACGAGCGCGATCGTGCCGAGCACGAGCGAGACGAGCAGCATAATACCGCCGAGTACCGTGACGAGCTGCATGGGCGCGGCGGAGAACGAGGCGATATTATCCACGGCGTACTTTGCGAGCGCCGGCGTGGACCATTTGGAGCTTCCGCCTGCGCGCTTTTGCACATCGAAGGGGATGCTCACCGTTTTAAAGCCGATCCACGAGGAAAGCGCGCGGAAAAAGGCGTTCCGCTCGCGCATATTGATGAGAACGTTGACCGCCTTCCGGTCGAGCAGCTTGAAGTCAGAGGCGTTCGCCATGTCGATGCCGGTCGCGCGGCTGATGAGAGAATAGAACGCTCTCGCCGCGAGACCGTGCGCGTGGCTCTCCGCGCCGCGGCTGGCCTTCTGCCCCTCGACGATCTCGTAGCCCTGCTCCCACAGGCGGTACATCTCCACGATCTTCTCCGGCGGGTGCTGGAGATCGCCGTCGATCACAACGCAGCAGTCGCCTTTCGCCGCGGCCAGCCCCGCGAGGATCGCCGCTTCCTTGCCGAAATTCCGGGAAAAATGCAGCCCGCGGATGCCGCCGGACGCGGAGAGCGCCGTGATTTTCTCCCATGTGGCGTCCTTTGAGCCGTCGTCCACGAAAATGAGCTCGCAGCCGATCGCGGCATCGGACAGCACACCGCGGATGACCGAAGCCGTTTTTTCCAGAACGGCCCCCTCATTATAGACAGGGATCACAACCGAAAGCATCACTCCGCCTCCTTCGCCGTTTCCGGCTCGCACCGGATCTCACCGATGCCGAGCACATCCGCCATAGCGCCGTTCGGCCAGCTCTTCGCGTCTTCCGTATCAAGGTATTTGAGATCGTACAGTGCGGAATAGCGCGTCAGCGTCTCGATATACGGCACCGTCACACTGCTCTCGCCGCGCGCGGCCGCCTCGGCGATGGCCGTTTCGTTCGCCCTCACCTGAAGATACACATTCGTAATATCGGCAAAGCCGAAAACGCCCCAATAGAGCGTCGACAGCACGAGCACTGCCGCCGCGCACAGCACCGGGAGCTTCGCTTTGCCGGAGAAGAGCTCCGACAAAAGCACGGCGTCTGCCGCAATGAGCAGCACCGCCGGAAACGCGAGACACCGCTCCGGATAATACGAGGCGACGCTCAGCGCGAAGTTGGCGCAGAGCGAGCCGAGCACGAGCGCCGCGGCGAGATAAATTTTCTCCCGGCGGGCGTGGTACCAGAGCGCCGCAACGAGCGACACAGCAAAAACAACGAGCAGCACCGCCAGCGAACGGTACTTCTCCAGCGCGGCAACAAGCCCCGTTCCAAGGGACGCGAGCGAGCTCTCCGCGCCGCTTTTCATGCTCTCCGCCGGGCGGGTCATCATAAAAATGAAGCCGCCGACCGACGCGAGCACCGGCAGCCACGGGAGGACGCCGTTTTTCTTCCTGCAAAGCACACGGCGGCCAAAAAGCAGCAGCGCCGAAAGGAAGATCGCCCCGGCCGCCATATTTTCCAGATACGCGCCGGTATAAAAGCCCGCGAGCATCCACAAAATCCAGAACAGCGGTTTTTTCTTCGCATCACGATCCAAAAGGCGGATGTACGGCGCGAGAAATGCAAAACCGATAACGCATCCCCAACCGTAATTGCACGCCCCGTCCAGCCAGAAAAACACCTGTCCGAACGCCGGAACAAACACCCACACGGCGCAGAAGATCATCAAAAGAATGAGGTTATCCCGCTCGCCCTCCGGCTGCGTGAGCCGGGCAAGGAGCGCGATCAGTGCCGTGAATATCAAAGCGTTTACTATATTAAATACCGCTTTCGGCAGCAGCAGAAAGAGCTGCGCCCAGAAATGGGCGAAGAGCCGTCCGTTCATGGTCTGCGCGTGCGCCGCCATGGAGGGAAATATCTCGCCGAAGCGCGTGAGACGCCCGCCGGTCGCAAAGCTGTGCATATACGCCCAGTCGTCCACCGCGTACGGCGTGAGGACGTTTCCGAGCAGCATGAGAAGAAAAATTCCGAGGAGCAGCGCAGCACGCACTCTCCCGGAGCGGATCGCCGGCATGGTCAGCGCCTCCTTGCATGGGATTCTTTGCTTATATTATACACAAGCGGAAAATGAAGTCAAACTCCGCCTCGATTTTTTGAAAAAGCCTCTTGACAATACCCCCCAGGGGTATATAATGCATACAGAAAGGCGGGGACGACCCTTGAACGAAGAAAAAATGTGTTGCTGCTGCAAAAAAACCGAACGAAGCGAGGAAGAGCGCCGCGCGCTTATGAATCGCCTGAGCCGGATCGAAGGGCAGATCCGCGGCATCCGCGGGATGCTCGAGCGCGATGCTTACTGCGCAGACATTCTCACGCAGTCTGCGGCGGTGAGCGCGGCGATGAACGGCTTTAACCGCGCGCTTTTGAACGCGCATCTCCACAACTGCGTCGTGCGCGACATCCGCGCGGGAGACGATTCCGTTGTGGACGAGCTGACGGAGCTTTTGCAGAAGCTGATGAAATAACCCGAACCGCAATACACCACAACAGAAAGGCAAATACCATGACGCAATACTCTGTTACAGGCATGAGCTGCGCGGCGTGCTCCGCGCGGGTGGAAAAGGCGGTCTCCGCCGTGCCGGGCGTCACCTCGTGCGCAGTGAGCCTGCTCACAAATTCAATGGGCGTGGACGGTACCGCCGCTCCGGCGGACATCGTCCGCGCGGTGGAAAACGCCGGATACGGCGCAAGCTTGAAGGACGCGAAGGGCACCGCGCCCGCCGCAGCAGCGGACGAGCTGGCCGACCATGAAACACCGAAGCTCAAAAAGCGGCTGATATCCTCGGTGGCGGTGCTGCTCGTACTGATGTACTTTTCCATGGGTCATATGTGGGGCGCGCCGATGCCGCGCTGGCTGCATCATAACAGCGTGGGCATGGGGCTCATCCAGCTCCTGCTCGCGGGCATCGTGCTCGTCATCAACCAGAACTTCTTTATCAGCGGGTTCCGGAGCGCCGTAAAGGGTGCGCCGAACATGGATACGCTCGTCGCCATGGGCTCGGCGGCGGCGTATCTCTGGAGCGTATACGAACTCTTCACGCTGACGGTCGACCCGATGGCGGAGGCCGATTTCTATTTTGAATCCGCCGCCATGATATTAACGCTCATCACCGTCGGCAAGACGCTCGAGGCGCATTCCAAGGGCAAAACAACCGACGCGCTCCGCTCGCTCATGCAGCTCTCGCCGAAAACGGCGCGGCTGGAGCGGAACGGCGAGGAGGTCGTCGTCCCGGCGGAGGAGGTCGTTCTCGGCGACATTTTCCTCGTCCGCCCCGGCGACAGCATCCCGGTGGACGGCGTCGTGCTCTCCGGCGCGAGCGCCGTGAACGAGTCCGCGCTCACGGGGGAAAGTCTCCCCGTGGACAAAGCGGAAAACGACAAGGTGAGCGCCGGTACGATCAACCAGTCCGGCTTTCTGCGCTGCCGTGCGACCGGCGTCGGCGAGGATACGGCGCTCTCGCAGATCATCCGCATGGTGAGCGACGCCGCCGCGACGAAAGCGCCCATCGCCAAGACCGCCGACAAGGTCGCAGGGGTATTCGTGCCGACGGTGATCGGCATCGCAGCCGTTACCATTATCGTCTGGCTGCTCGTAGGGCAGACATTCGGATATGCGCTCGCGCGCGGAATATCGGTGCTCGTTATCAGCTGCCCGTGCGCGCTCGGGCTTGCCACGCCGGTCGCCATTATGGTCGGCAGCGGCGTCGGCGCGAAAAACGGCATTCTCTTCAAAACGGCGGCCTCGCTTGAAGAGACGGGCCGCACGCAGATCGTTGTGCTCGATAAGACCGGCACCATCACGACCGGCCAGCCGGAAATCACCGATCTTCTCCCGGCGGACGGCGTTTCCGAGGACGAGCTTCTGCGCTTTGCCGCGGCGCTCGAGAGCAAGAGCGAACATCCCCTCTCCCGTGCGGTGTTGAACGGCTATTCCGGCCGGAGCGGTGCTCTGCCGGAAGCGGAGGACTTCGCCGCCGTGCCAGGCCGCGGTCTCACTGCGAAGATCGAAGGATACACCGTCTGCGGCGGCAACGCGGACTTCATCCGCGAAAAGGCCGCGCTCCCGGATACCACCACGCAGCGCGCCGCGGCACTCGCGGACGAGGGCAAAACGCCGCTCTACTTCTCCCGAAATAATGAGCTTCTCGGCGTGATCGCCGTGGCAGACGTTATGAAGAGCGACGCTGCCGAAGCTATCCGTGAGCTCAAGGGTATGGGCCTTCGCGTCGTGATGCTCACGGGCGACAACGCCCGCACCGCCGCCGCCATCGGCTCTGCGGCCGGGGTCGACGCCGTGGTGGCCGGGGTGCTCCCGGACGGCAAGGAGGCCGTGATCCGGAAGCTGCGCGAGAGCGGCAAGGTCGCCATGGTGGGCGACGGCATCAACGATGCCCCGGCGCTCACGCGCGCGGACGTCGGTCTCGCCGTCGGCGCCGGAACGGACGTCGCCATCGACGCTGCGGACGTTGTGCTTATGAAAAGCGGCGTGAGCGATGTTTCCGCCGCCATCCGGCTCAGCCGCGCGGCGCTGCGCAACATTCGGGAGAATCTTTTCTGGGCGTTCATCTATAATATCATCGGCATCCCGCTCGCCGCGGGCGTATGGATCCCGATCTTCGGCTGGACGCTGCAGCCGATGTTCGGGGCGCTCGCGATGAGTCTTTCGAGCTTCTGCGTCGTGACGAACGCGCTGCGGCTCAATCTCTTCCGTCTGCACGAAGCAAAGCACGATAAACACAGGCAGCCGGTGACGCTCCCGGACGAGTTCACCGCCGCGCCGCAGGAAACGAATACCGCAACCGATCATAAGGAGGAAAAAACCATGTACAAAACCACCGTCACCGTTGAGGGCATGATGTGCCACATGTGCGAAAAGCACGTCAATGAGGCTCTCTCCAAAGCCTTCGCCGCCGAGAACCCCGTTTCCGACCACACCGCGAATAAGACCGAGTTCATCTCCGCCGAAAAGCCCGACGCGGCGAAGGTCAAGGAGGTCATTGAGGCCGCCGGGTATACCGTCAAGGCCGTGCACACCGAAACGGTGTAAGACCGCGCACGCAGCACAGCGGAGTCTCTTTTGAGGCTCCGCTGTATTTTTTTACGAACCGATTGGCAGAAGTCCTCGTCTATAGGGTGTAAACTTCTTCAAAAAAAGGAGAAACCATATGAAAAAGCTGACAACCCTGTTTCTGTCTCTGGCGCTGCTTCTTGTGCTGTGCGCCTGCGGCGCGCCGAACGCCAGCAGCGGCAACGCGTCCTCCGGCGACGCCTACGCAAGCTGGGGCAACGCCTCTTCCGGCGACGCGTATGCGAGCTGGGGCGACGCCTCTGCCGGCGATGCTTATGCAAGCTCCGGCAACGCAGCCGGAGTGCTTCCGCTCAGCGCAACGCCCGCGTCCACGGACGAACCGTTCTTCTGCGTGACGCTGGAATCCTCCCGTCTGTACGCTTTCCCGGCCGGCGGGGGCGAGGGCAGGCTGCTCGTTGACAAGTACACCAACTGCTTCGATCAGGACGGTGACAGCGTGCTCGCTTCCTTTGACGACGGCAGCGTGGCACGTGTCGATATCCGAACCGGTGAGGTCGAGGAGATTCTACCTGCCGGCACGCAGCTATTCCACCGCATCCATGCCTATTCCGGCGGTTTTGTCGGCGAATACTACAGCATTCGCGAATCGAAGCTCTATCTCTGCGAAGACGGCAAAGAGCCGGTGGAGATCTTCCCGGGGGAGTATTTCGGCGACGTCTGTGTGTCCGGCGATGTTTTGATCGGCAGTGATTACTCCGGAGATACCTGCCGCATCACCGGCTATGTACTTCCTTCTTTGGAAAAGCTGTGGACAGACATTTTGGACCCGTACTGCTATCCGTCTTACAACTCCTCGGATAACTACTTCATCAGTGACAGCAGCCGCGGTGTTCAGATGCGCGTCGACCCTGTCAATGGTGCAATCAGTATTTTGAGCGGATATTTTACTGTGAACGACAACATTCTACACGCCTACAACGACACCTACCTCGTCGAAGGAAACTATCAGACAAACTTTGCGCTCAATCTTGTCTGCGGCAGCGAGCGACTGACGCTGGATCTCCCGCAGGCCGAAACCACCCGTTATGTCGCCTCTGCCCGCGACGGCAAGGTTCTGATCTCGTGCAGCGCCAGTGTTGAGGCCGGCGATTACGGCTGGACAAACACAACAACGTACATTGTCCTTGATATGGAATCGGCCAAACTGTACATTGTCGATCTAAACGGTCTGTACAGCGAACTGTTTGCCGACGGCGATTTCCCGGTTATGGACTCCTCTACAGCGAGAAAGCCGTTGGTGCAGAACATCTACCGTTTCTTCTGCCTTGACACCGGCTACGGCGGCGCGGAGCCGCTCTGTTCCACGACGCACGGCGCGTGGCTGAACATTGCCGATAAGAAGGCGGACATCGCCCTGCTCGCCGCGCCCACCGATGAAGAAAAGGCCTATCTCGCCGAGCGCGGCGTGGAGGTCGAAATGAAGCTCTACGGCGGCGACGGGCTGGTGTTCATCGGGAACAGCGCATGCGGTGTCACCGACCTAACGCTCGATCAGGTACGCGCCATTTTCCGCGGCGAGATCACCAACTGGAGCGAGCTCGGCGGCGCGGATCACGCGATCCGCGTGCTTTACCGCGACGATCAGTCCGGCAGCCAGCGGCTTTTTGAAAAGATGGTGTTCAAAGGCGAGGATGTTCCGGATTACGAGGCGCTCGGCTTTGAGCGGCTCGACGAGATGAACACGCTCGTCTCCGCCTGTCTCGACGATCCTTACGCCATCGGGTACAGCATTATGACGTATCTGAACGACGTCTATTCCAACGAAGCGCTGCTCGCCTTCTCGCTGAACGGCTACAGCGCCACGCCGGAGAATGTCCGCACCGGCGATTACCCGCTCGGCACGAAGGGCTATGTCGTCATTCGCAGCGACGAGCCGGAAAACAGTCCCGCCCGGCGGCTCTATAACTGGTTCGGCTCTCCCCTTTCGGATACATTCCTCACCAGCTGCGGCATCACGCCGCTGAGCGAATAATCCCTGTGCACAGATAACGGCGCAGCTCCAGCTGCGCCGTTTTTCTTAAATATCCGCACGGTAACATTTTGGTAAACACCCGTGTGCCCGGCTATGGTAGAATGTCGAAGGAAGGGAGATGATACCATGGGCAACCGTATTTTGATGATAGAGGACGACGCTGCCATCGCCGAAGCGGTAAAGCTGAATCTCGAATGCGCAGACTACGCCGTCACCGTCTTTGATAATGGTCTTGCCGCCCGGGACGCACTGGAAGTGGATCACAACTACGATCTGACGCTGCTGGACATGATGCTGCCTGGGCTGGACGGCTTTGCGTTGCTCCCGGAGCTGCGGAAATATGATATCCCCGTGATCTGCCTGACCGCCATGGGGGACGCGCAGCACGAGGTGCTGGGGCTTCGCGGCGGTGCAGAGGACTACATTGCTAAGCCCTTTGACATGCTCGCGCTAATGGTGCGCATGGAAAAGGCGCTACGGCGGTGCGGGAGGCTGAACGAGGTATACCGCTTCCGCGATCTGACACTGGATAACCGCAACCGCCGTCTGACGCGAAACGGCGAGGTTATTTCCCTTCCCCCGCTAGAATTCGATGTACTGGCCGTGCTGATGAAAAACAAAAACCGCACTGTTTCCCGCGACCGAATTCTCAATGAGATATGGGGCGAGGACTATTTCGGAGATATCCGCACTGTGGACGTCCGTATCGCTAATCTTCGGAAAAAGCTCGGTCTCGCGGACGAGATCCGAACCGTATCCAAGGCAGGATACCGGCTGGAGGAACGATGAAGCTGAAAAAGAAAATCACTGCGCTCTGTGCCGCGATCCTCTTGCTAGTGGCCGCCAGTCTCTGCGCGGCCATGCTCTGGCAGGTGCGCGAGCAGTCCTACGGTGCGCTTTTGCAGCGTTCACTGGATTCTCTCGACGAGTTGGCCGTCTCTCTTGAAACTGCTGTTTACCAGACTTCTTACGAAATGGGCTCTGCCCTCTCCTGGAGAGTCTTTCTGACCCATTGCTTTCGCAGCTGCGGAACGGCGGGGAGCGCGCTCTATATCAACGGAGAATGCCTTTTCGCAGCTACGCCGGTTGACCCCGAAAGCTATCTGACTGTCTCATCCGGCAGCGCGGCAGCTTCTGCGCGTGTCCGCGCTTATGGCAGGAATTTTCTCGTCCTTGGCAAAGCCGTTGATTTTCACGGCGATACATACTGCATATATCTTGTTGCGGAGGCTACGTACATCCATTCGCAGCTCCGGGAGCTTGCCGTCCGCTTTGCTCTGTTGGCACTTGCTGTCATGCTGCTGGGGCTCGCCATGGTACGATACCTTGTCGGGCGGACGCTCCGCCCGCTTTCAGCGCTTTCGGAAGCGGCAGGAAGTGTTGCCGCCGGGAATTACGGTCAGCGCGTTCCCGTTTCATCCGCCGACGAGGTGGGGATGCTAGCGCAGGATTTTAATCGGATGGCTCTCGCAGTGGAAAGCCATGTGGCTGCCCTGCAGGAGCGCACCGAGCGGCAGAAGCTGTTTACTGCTGCCGTGACACATGAGTTGAAAACACCGCTGACATCGCTCCTTCTGAACGTGAACACGCTGCAGACGGTCTATCTGCCCGAAGAAAATCAGGCAGCGCTTCTGGAAAGTATGGATCACAAGCTTCGTTGGCTGGATACCATGGTGCGAAAGCTGCTGATGCTGCTTTCCGTGAAAAAGAACGCCGCGTTTTCCGCAACGTCCGTCCCGGAGCTTCTCGCCCGGGTACAGCAGCTCACGGAGGGAATCTGCGCGAAATACGGCGTTTCTCTGAAAACGGACTGCCGAGTGGACATGCTCTCCATGGACGCAGATTTAATGTGCAGCGCTCTTGCTAACCTTGTAGAGAACAGCGCCAAAGCGTCCTCACCGGGGCAGGTCGTTTCCGTTTCTGCCGATGAGATCGGCTTTACCGTCACGGACCATGGCCGGGGCATTCCGGCGAAAGACCTGCCAAGAGTGACCGAGGCGTTCTATACGGGTGATCCCTCCCGCAGCAAGAAGAACGGCGGCTTCGGTCTGGGGCTGGCGCTCGTGCGGGAAATTGCTGTCGTCCACGGAGGGACGCTGGCGCTGGAAAGCACGCCCGGCAACGGGACAACGGCGCACATCGTGCTGCCGGAGGCGAAAACGTAAGAAAACGGTAATACGGCGGTAAACTCTTTGCCGTTCCTCTCTGCTATGCTGAAAACATCCAAAAGAAAGGATGTGTTAAAATGAAACGAAAAACCTTGTGCTGGACAGCCGCTGCACTGCTTGCTGCTATGCTGTCCGGCTGCGGCAGCCAAACGACGGCAGAGCCCGCAAACCTCAATCAAACCATGCTCATCGAGAAGAGTGCCAAGGAACAGACGGCATACTCTTTCCCGAATTCGTTCACCGGAGACTGGACGGCGCAGGAAGGAAAACTTTCGATCCACGCGGATGCGCAGGTCGTCGCCGAACAGGGCGTCGTTCTCCCTGTTGCCTCTGTGACGCCGGGCGAATTTACGCAGGCCAATGTGGACAACCTTCTGCGCGTACTTCTGAAGAGCGCGCCGCTTTATGGCTACACCCAGACAAAGCAGGAGCTGCAGGAAAGTCTCGACCGTATCAATTCCCCGGAATGGTCGCCCGACCCAGATGCACCCGCGCTGACAGCGGAGCAGCGGGAAAGCCGCCGCGATGAATTGGCCGCATATTATTCGGCGGAAATTGCTAAAGCACCGGAGGAAAAGCCCGTAATCCACGGTTTCTCCGATTCCGATGATCCGAAAGCTGTCCGCGGCTCCGCCACGGTAGACGGAGTCGTCTACGATGTCTCCATCGACAACAATCTCCGGTACGCGCAGATTATCCGCCGGGACTATAAATACAGCGCTAATGAGCCGGCCAGCAGCCGAGCGGACATTTCCCGAGAAGAGGCCGTCAGTCTGGCCGACGCGCTGATACAGGAACTGGGTCTTGCCAGCATGGCGTTGGACGATGCGCAGGAATGGGAGCCGGGCGTTTGGCGGCTCTATTACGCGCCCACGGTGAACGACATTCGCGTATCCGGCGTCCGGCAGGATCATTTCCGCGCCGACGGTACGCGGGAATCCTACGAGTATGAATATTACAACAGCAGTGAAGAGGCAAAGGGCGACACGGTGTCCTGGTACATGGAGAACATCCAAATCTATGTTGGGAGCGAAGGTATACTGTCTTTCGAATGGTATTCGCCCAGCGGCGATACGATTGTACAGGAAGAGAGTGCCTCGCTGCTGTCGTTTGAAGAAATTGCAGAGGTCGCGGATACAATGCTGCCCGTAGTGATCACCGGGCCGACGGAAAGTCGCAGTCTGGTGGAGCTCGACAAGCTCAGCGGCATTGAAACTCGTATGGACGTGACCATCACCGAGGTTTCTCTCACACTCATGCGCATTCGAGATAAGGGTTCTTCGCAGGGAACGATCGTTCCTGTGTGGGATTTCTGGGGCTCCTGGAGCTGGTACGCCCCGGGGACTGATACTTCCGAGGTTATGCAAAACGGCGTAAGCTGCAGGCAGCCCATACTGACGCTCAACGCCGTCGACGGTACTGTTGTCAGCCGGTTATTCGGATATTGATTTTCTTCATCAGCACATACAGCAGGCCCCGGACGTTTCAATGTCCGGGGCCTGTTTGCTTTCTTTTACTCTTTTATATTCCGGATCTTCTCGAGATCGCCGCTGCAGAGTGCTTCCATGTTGCGGAAGATCTTTCCGGCGTCCCAATCCCACCATTGGAGCTCCAGAAGATACGCCGTGAGCTCTTCGTCGAACCGGCGCCGGATGACCCGGCAGGGATTGCCGCCCGCGATGCAGTACGGCGGAACGTCCTTCGCCACAACGGAGTTGGCGGCGATGATAGCGCCGTCGCCGATGTGTACGCCCGGCAGCACCGTTACGTTCTGGCCGATCCACACGTCGTTCCCGACGACCGTGTCGCCTTTCAGTGGCAGATCATCGAGCTTTGGGGCAAACTTCTCCCAGCCGCCGCCCATGATGTTGAAGGGGTAGGTCGTTACGCTGTTCATGCGGTGGTTCGCGCCGTTCATAATAAACTCAATGCCGCGGGCGATAGCGCAGAATTTCCCGATGATGAGCCTGTCGCCGAGAAAATCATAATGGTGCGTGACGTGTTCCTCAAACTTTTCCGCGCCGTCTATGTCGTCGTAATACGTGTAATCCCCGACAAGGATATTCGGCCGGGAAATGACGTTTTTTATGTACACGACCTGACGGATGTTCTCGTTGGGATAGATGCTGTTTGGATCGGGTCCCGTCATAAAAGCATCCTCCGCTTAAAACCCGAGAGCGCGGAAGGCGTCCTCAAAGGGCGCGGTGCAGATGCCGCGCTCGGTGATGATGCCGGTGATGAGCGAATGGTCGGTCACGTCGAACGCGGGGTTATACACGCCGACGCCCTCCGGCGCCATGCGCTTTTTGTACCACATCTCCGTGACCTCCTCCGCGGCGCGCTGCTCAATGGGGATCTCCGCGCCGGACGCGAGCGACATATCGATCGTGGAGCTCGGCGCGCAGACATAAAACGGGATGCCGTAATGCTTCGCCAATATCGCCACGGCGGAGGTGCCGATCTTGTTCGCGGCGTCGCCGTTCCGCGCCACACGATCGCAGCCGACAAATATTATGTTAACTTTTCCCGTCTGCATCAGGCTCGACGCGGCGTTATCGCAAAGGAGCGTCGTATCCAATCCGGCAGCGTGCATCTCGAGCGCCGTGAGCCGCGCGCCCTGCAATAGCGGGCGTGTTTCGTCGCAGTAGACGCGAAGATCGTTCCAGCCGTGCTCGAGCGCAATATACATCGGCGCGGTCGCCGTGCCGTATTTCGCGGTGGCGAGCGTTCCGGCGTTGCAGTGCGTGAGAATGCCGTCCCCGTGGTGCAGCAGGCCAAAACCCAGCTCGCCGATGGAGCGGCTGATGGCAACGTCCTCGTCGCGGATGCGCTGCGCCTCGGCAAAAAGAGTCTCGCGGATGGCCGGAATGCTCTCACCGGCATGCGCCTCCGCCGTCTGCCACATCCGGTCGAGCGCCCAGAAGAGATTCACCGCCGTCGGGCGGGCGGAGGCGAGGTATTCCTTCGTTTCACGCAGGCGCGCGAAAAAGACGTCCTTATCCTCCGTTTCGATCTGCGAGGCGGCCAGTGCGAGCGCATAGCCCGCGCACACACCGATGGCCGGTGCGCCGCGCACGCGAAGCGAATAGATCGCCTCCCAGATATCGCGCATATCCGAAAGATGCGGCGTTTTCACCTCGCCGGGCAGCAGCGTCTGATCCAGAATTTCCAGACACGTCCGGTCCGGTGAGAGCAATACGGTATCGAGTTCGAGAGCGTTCAAGGCTTAATCCCCCTCGGTGTTTTTTTCCATTCTGACACAGCTTTCCCCGCTTGTCAACGGCGGCAGGCGCCGCAGGAGATATGCCGCGTACGCAGCCGCGAGAACGATGAGGATCCGAAAGATGACGCACCGCGTTTTGTAGTCCGGTTCCGGAGCGAACACGCTCAGCGCGTTCAGCACGCCGTGCGTAAGAATGCACGGCGCGGACACGGAGCGTATCCCCCCCTGCTCGCGGACGAGCGCAAGCGCGGCGCGGACGATCTCCTCTCCGGGAAATTTAACGCCGGGCGGCATATACTATTTTCTCCTTGCGGCGTCCGTTGTGTAACATATGTTATATTATGTATGTGCTATTTTTCCAATAGCAAACCGGCGGCCGATAAAAACCGGCCGCTGGTTTGCTTTCTGCTTTACCAGAACTTCTTTTTCTTACAGATCCAAAGACCGAGAACCAAAACCGCCGCGCTGATGACGCCTACCATGAGATAGCCGTATTTCCAGCTCAGCTCCGGCATATTGACAAAGTTCATGCCGTACCAGCCGGTGAGCAGCGTGAGGGGAAGAAAGATCGTCGTGACAATGGTGAGGATCTGCATCACACGGTTCTGCCGGATATCGATCTGCGCCTGAAACGCGCTTTGGATCTGCCGGCAGTATTCACATAGGAGCTGTGCGTTCTCCCGCAGGCGGGCAACACGCCCCTCAAAAAGACGAAATCGCTCCGTTTCCGTTTCCGAAAAGAAACCGTTCTCGTTTTCGCACAGCTCGCACGCCACGTCGTCGAGCTGCGAATAATAGCGAAAGAGCGCCATTGTCTCCTTTCGCAGCGCGTTCATCGCAGCGCTGAGAGAATCAACGCCGTCGGCGAGCACCTGATCCTCCGAGGCTTCCGCCTGCTCTTCCAGCTCTTCCAAACGATGCAGATCACGGGCAATGAGCTGTTCAAAGAAATCATAGAGCGTCTGCCCGACCGTTCCCTTCGTCCATCGTTTTTCCTGCGCGATGCGGTGCAGGAGGGGCGGAAGCGAAGCGGAATCGTCCGTGAGAACGATGCGGTTTTGCGTAACGAGCAGACCGTATGCGGCGCGGACACCGTCTTTTCCCTTACGCGGGAGCACAAGCGTACCGGACAGGCAGTCGGGGCGCACCTCGGCACGACAGGTCCGCGCACCGCGCACCGATGGCGTATGTTCCAGAACTTTTTCCAGCCCCGGAAGGTCCGGGCGTTTCTCCAGCTCCTCCGTTGTGAGCAGCACAAGCGCCGGCACATCCGCGCGGGGTGCGGATTCCGTACGCACAAGAGATTCTCCGATACGATACCAGATCATTGATTTTCCTCCCAAAAGCATAGACCGCCCGCAGCATGACGCCGCGGGCGGTTGAAAGGCATTTTTATTTCTCGGCCTTCATTGCGAGATAGGCGTTGATGAAGCCGTCGATATCGCCGTCCATAACGGCCTGGATGTTGCTGTTTTCATAACCGGTGCGCGTGTCCTTGGCGAGCGTATACGGCATGAAGACGTACGAGCGGATCTGGCTGCCCCACTCGATCTTCTGCTGCACGCCCTTGATGTCCGAGATCTTTTCGAGATGCTCACGCTCCTTGATCTCGGCGAGCTTGGCACGGAGCATGGACTTACAGTTTTCGAGATTCTGGAAGTGGCTGCGCTCGACCTGCGAGGAGACGACGATGCCCGTCGGCAGGTGGGTCAGACGCACGGCGGAGGAGGTCTTGTTGACCTTCTGGCCGCCCGCGCCGGAGGAGCGGTACACGTCCATTTTGATCTCGTCGTCGCGCAGCTCGATCTCGCTGTTGTCCTCGGCGATCTCGGGCATGACCTCCACAGCGGCAAAGCTCGTGTGGCGGCGGCCGGAGGCGTCGTACGGCGAGATGCGCACAAGGCGGTGGACGCCGTTTTCGCTTTTAAGATAGCCGTAGGCGTTGTCGCCCTCGATCTTGATGGTGGCGGACTTGATGCCGGCCTCTTCGCCGTCCTGATAGTCGAGCAGCGTATACTTATAGCCGTGGCGGTCGGTCCACATGGTGTACATGCGGTAGAGCATCTGCGTCCAGTCCTGCGCCTCCGTGCCGCCGGCACCGGCGTGGAACGTCAGGATCGCGTTGTTCGCGTCGTACTCGCCGGTGAGCAGCGTGGAAAGACGCATTTCTTCCAGCTTTTCCGAGAGCGTATCGTACTCCGCTTTCAGCTCTTCAAGCATGGAAGCATCGTCCTCTTCGAGCGCCATTTCACACATGGTGAAAAGATCGTCCCAGGACGAGCAGAGCTTGTCGTACTTTTCGCACTTCGTCTGCAGCTGCTTGATGCGCTGCTGCACCTGCTGCGAGTGGGAGACGTTGTTCCAGAAGCCGTCCTGCGCGCTCTCCTCCTGCAGCTCGGCGATCTCGCGCTTCGCCTCTTCCAGATGGTGCGCGCCCTGCAGATCGTCCAGCGCAGGCTTGAGCGTGTTGAGCTTGCCTTTATACTCTTCAAATTCCAACATTGACATGACAAAAATTCCCTTTGCATTCCAAATCAAATTAGCTAAGATATTATATACAAAAAAACCACAAATGTAAAGGCTCGAAAAGTTGAACTTTCTGCTTTCTTTCCTCGGAGAATGTGGTATACTTATTATGAAAATATGTGCCCGCACCGGGTACGCCACGAAAATTAAAGACAGAAAGGTGATTTGTTTTGATTTCACACGGCAAAGAAGTCAAGGTATTCTCCGGAAACTCCAATCCCGCTCTGGCGGAAAGCATCTGCAACCATCTCTACAAGCCCCTCGGCAAGGCCGACATTAAGCGCTTCGCCGACGGCGAATGCTCCGTTTCCATCCTTGAGCCCGTCCGCGGCGCGGATGTGTTCATCGTACAGTCTACCTGCAAGCCCGTGAACGACAACCTGATGGAGCTGCTCGTCATGATCGACGCGATGCACCGTGCCAGCGCCGGTCGTATCACCGCTGTCATCCCGTACTTCGGCTACGCCCGTCAGGACCGCAAGGCGAAGAGCCGCGACCCCATCTCCGCAAAGCTCGTTGCGAACATCATCGAGGCCGCCGGCGCCGACCGCGTACTTACCATGGACCTGCACGCCAACCAGATCCAGGGCTTCTTCGATATCCCCGTGGACAACATGCGCGGCGCTCCCCTCTTCGCCGATTACTATCTGCAGAAGTTTGGCAAGGGCAACCCCGACGTGATGGTCGTCTCCCCCGACGTGGGCAGCGTGGCCCGCGCCCGCCAGTTTGCCATGAAGCTCAACATGAACCTTGCCATCGTCGATAAGCGCCGCGAGGTCGCCAACAAGTCCGAGGTCATGAACATCATCGGCAACGTGGAAGGCAAGACCGTCATCCTGCTCGACGATATGGTCGATACCGCCGGTTCCCTCTGCGGCGCTGCCAGAGCGCTCATCGAGGTCGGCGGCGCGAAGGAGATCTATGCCTGCGCCACGCACGGCGTTCTCTCCCGCCCGGCGCTCGAGCGCATTGAGGAAAGCCCCATCAAGGAGCTGAAGCTCTGCGACACGATCCCCTATCCCGTCGGCGAGCCGCGTCTCGAGAAGATCAACTATGTCTCCGTGGACCGTCTCTTCGCCGAAGCCATCCGCCGTATCTACGAGGAAGTTTCCATCTCCCCGCTGTTCGAGTAAGATATTCCTATGCTGTTTCGTTCTTCCTCCGGCGGTGCCGAATGGATGATCGTCTTTCTCGGCAACGCCGGGCCGCGATATAACGGCACGCGCCACAATGTCGGCTTTACCGTCGGCGACATACTCGCCAAGCGCTGCGGTGTTTCGATCAACCGCCTCCGTTCGCGCGCGCTCACGGCCCGCGCGAACATCGGCGGGCACGATGTGCTGCTCGTAAAGCCGCAGACATTTATGAATCTCTCCGGCGAGGCGGTGCGCCCGCTTGCGGATTATTTCAAGATCCCTCCGGAGCGTGTTCTCGTTGTTTCCGATGAGGTCGCGCTCGTACCGGGGCGGCTTCGTATGCGCGCCTCCGGCAGTGCCGGAGGGCACAACGGGCTCAAAAACATCATTCTCCATCTCGGCACGGAAAACTTCCCCCGGCTGCGTGTCGGCGTCGGCTCCCCGCCGCACCCCGATTACGACATGGCCGACTGGGTGATGGGCGTTCCCCGCGGCGAAGATGCCGCGGCGCTCGAAAAGGCCGAAGAGCGCGCCGCCGATGCCATCGAATGCTGCGTGCAGCAGGGCATCGACCGCGCGATGAACCGCTATAACGGATGAAAAAATCGTCTCTGGAATAAACCAGAGACGATTTTTTATTTTATGAGCTCCGTGACAACATACTGGCAGAGCAGCAGCCCTGCGGAGGCGGGGACCCACACGAGGCTGCCCGGCACGCTGCGGCGGCCCGGCGGCGGCGTTTCACCGGTATCCGGCTCAGACGCCTCCTCGGGCGAATATACGACCGGCAGGTGCGTGATGTCCCGGCGGCGCAGCTCGCGCCGCACAACGCGCGCAAGCGGGCATCCCTCGGTTTTGGCGAGGTCGGTCAGCCGGAGAAGGGATGCGTCCTTCTTGTTGCCGGTGCCGAGCGCCGCGATGAGCCGGATGCCGCGCTCGGCGCAGCTCACCGCAAGATCGACCTTGCAGGACACAAGATCGATGCAGTCCACGATGAAGTCCGGCTTCAGATCAAGCAGCGTATCGCGCGTCTCGGGCGCGTACCGGTAGACCATCGGGACGATCCTGCTTTCCGGGGCGATATCGCGCAGCCGCGCCGCCGCCGCTTCCGCTTTCGGCAGGTCAAGCGTGGACGTGAGCGCGAAAAGCTGCCGGTTCACGTTGCTCAGCGACACGGTGTCCTGATCGAGAAGATACAGCGTTCCCACCCCGCTTCGGCAGAGCGCCTCGGCGCACCAGGAGCCGACGCCGCCGAGCCCGAGCACCGCTACGCGGCTTTCGGAGAGTTTTTTCATCGCCGCGTCGCCAAGAATCGCCCCGGCGCGGCGGAAACGTTCGTCCATTTTCTATCCTTTCATTTCATAAAAACGCGGCGGGAAGGCTCCCGCCGCGCCAGACTGTCAAAAAAGCCTCGCAGAGTTTGCGCCC